>Ga0255057_10000286_pt1 | contig 28410 bp, 30 predicted proteins | sample Cases_109_6_MG_FD_189022 | JGI IMG/M metagenome (GOLD analysis project Ga0255057, IMG submission 189022) | Seawater microbial communities from Amundsen Gulf, Northwest Territories, Canada - Cases_109_6 | ecosystem: Environmental > Aquatic > Marine > Gulf | place: Canada: Northwest Territories... | reverse complement strand
ACAAGTATCAAAGTTAGATATGGGAAAAATTAAGCATGATGTAGAAATTGAAAGGCAAAGCCAAGCTCATATATTTGGGCGTAATGTTTGTCCCACAGCGAAAAGAACGCGTGGTAAATGACCGCTATTGACCGAAAGCGGACATCGGTTTGTGCATGCCCTGATATTTCACTGTTACTGATTAGTTTGAAGGGTTTGCTCATTATCGAATATTTAGAGTGCGCCTTTGCGTCTTGGGTATGTGTAGCAGCGTTATAGAATACATTTTATTTGAGATTCGCTGATGTATAAAGGTGAACTTGTCAGTACTTAGGATAGCTTGAGGCTTGTTGAGCACCTTCTTTAAACTGTAATAATTTGACTGTAGTTTTATCTGCTACCATAAGTAAATAATCAAGTAATTCTCTTTCGACTAGTGTGGTTTCAAAGGCGAGCCAATCTTTGAGTTCATGTCCGCTTTTCGATAAATATCTCGTTGTGTCGCTTAGATCACGCGCAAGGTCGTCTTCTGCATCTTTTTGAGGTAGCTTTTCAAGTTCGTTGGTCTTGTTATTTGTTTCATCAATCGATTTGTGCGGTAAGAGTTCTGTATTCTTTTCTGTACCGTGAAAAAATTCGGCCGTGTTTTCATACATTTTCTCGTAGACCTCACCAAGGGCGTCTATAGGGTCATTGTGTAAAAAGTTTTTCATGTATCTCTCCATCGTGTTTCAATTCAACTATTGAAAACTACTTTGTAAGTAGATCAGTAATTCTCAATATTATGGCTGTACAGTGTTATATGTTTAGCAAGCATTCCTTCTGTATAAACCTAATCACACAATACTAAATACTGTTAATGCAATGCCGTAAACCTCGCAATTTTGGGTTGTACTAATGTCATAAAGTCTTGGTATGAGATCTTAATGAGTTCAGTATGTGAGCCTGCATTAAATGCAATTTCTGCAGCGCCTAGTAGGCTTTCTTCGACATAGACAGTCATTCCATAAAGGTTTCCAAATGGTGGCATCGCACCGGTTTCACATTCTGGAAATAAACCTCTGAAATCATCTTCAGATGCTAGTGCTACTTGCCTTGCTTTCGTTTCTTGTTTCAGAAGGCCTAAATGAATTTTATATTGCGCCGGTAATATTGCCATCGCAAATTTATCATCCAGTTTTACTATCACTGTTTTAGCGAACTCAATTCCGCGTATATGTGCTGATGAAGCTGTTTCTTGTGCTGTATAGGTAATCGAATGTGGAATGGTGACATAGTCAATATGTTCATCACTCAGAAGCTTCGTGAGTCTAGTTACAGGCATGGCGACCTCCTCCAGTCCCAATTAGAACTGTTTGGACTTGATACAGTATTTTAACGCGTAACATCATTGTAAGGTACAAGTTGTGTGTATTAATTTTATATTAACACCCTTGCCTATAAGTTTGATTTAATCGCCACATATAAAAAATACTTTTACCACACATACTTCTTACTGTTCGTGATAATGAACATGCACGACATCAAAAATAATTCATAACATCAGTTGTATTTAGATTTTAATCAACATTTGGTAGTGCAATACTTAGTGCAATATTTATTGTAATTAATTATTACTTTCATGTTGAGGAAAAACTTATTATGGCGTTTATAAGTAATACTCCTATAGGTTCTTATGCGCCAGAACATTGGATAGAAGATAGGGCAAGACATACAGCTACCGCAGAAGGATTAACGCTTACCGATAATCATTTGAATGTGCTATATGCATTGCAAAAGTATTATTCGCGCCATGAAATAAAGCGGCTCAATGTGCGTGAACTTCATGATGCATTGGATGAAAAATTTCATCACAAAGGTGGGATTAAATACATGTATAGCTTATATCCAGGTGGCCCGTAGCACAGGGATGCCGACTTGCAGGATTACCACCCCCTGCAGGTGTTGTAGACCAAGGATTTGGAAGCGTGGTCTAAGCTATCAAGTTAATTAAGAGTTATGCGAATGTAAAGGTTGTGTCTAGCTAAAACAACTTTAATAAAACATGCTTGTTGAAATAGTAAAGAAGGAGAAATGATATGAAATTCAAAGATATCGTAGCGAGTGCTGAAAAAAATAATAAATTAGATGATTTGCGAGGTAATTTTGTTGCTCTCATTGAGGGGGCATTATCACGTCCATTAACAACTGGCGAACAGCCACACAATGCAGAACATATTGCAGATGCTGCTTATGCAGCTGCTTACCATGCGCTTTGTAGATTGCATGAGGATTTACCTTATCCGGAATAGAAAAATACAGAATGATAAAAATCGTTTCTTAACTAAGTGGTTTTAGCCGACAGCAGACATAAACTAAATCAATAAAGGGAGAATCTTGGTTGGATTCAATAAAATACAAACATAAAATGTCTGCTTACGACCCAAAGCGGACATTCAACCTCTCCTGACTTTTCACCAAAAGATAAAAAGGGTAGACGATCAGTCCGCATTTGACCCAAAGCAGGGATTCAGCCTTATCTGTTTACAAATTTAATAGATAGCATGTTGATCTACATCAATTCATAAAGACGCTTCGCTACTAGAGTAAAGAACCTTACTTAAAATCGATAGCAAAGAGGTATGTAATGATGATGCAAGACATGATGAAACAATGTTGTGGCAAGGAAGGAATGCCGGACTTTGAGAAGATGAAGCAATTCATGGAGCAATGCGGTAAAGAAGGATTTAATGAAGACCATATCGCCATGATGAAACAATTTTGCGCTGGAAAAGACATGCCGGATGTTGAAAAGATGAAGGCAATGATGGAAAAATGTGGATGTAAGGTTCCAGAAACTACAACTGAATCTAAATCCGAAGGCTGTCACTAACAAGACCTTTCTATTATGTGTTTCTTTGTTAGTTTCATGCCCGCTACCTTTTGGTTAGTGGTGGGGTATTTTGTATTGTTCTCTGCAACTAAGGCAGATGGTGTCATTAAAACATTCGGCACAGTGTTAGCAATCTGGATATTCATCATAGCCGTGTTTTTCCCCATCGCCGGGGCTTATGTATCACTCACCGACCTGTGTCCTCTGGAAGAGATAATGGAAAACCTCCATTTTGAAGGAGATTCGTAGTTAGAATGAATTAAAAATAACGCTCAGTTTTCTATGCTGAAAATATCGTTTACTTGCTCATTGCGCTCATCATGATGAAGGCGAATACACCCATTAATACTATGAGTCCCGCAAATATTAACCATAAGATTCTGACTACCTCAGCTTCGAGAAAATAGCCTAATACAAAAAAGCACCCCGCCAAAAATTATTGGCATGAGTGCACAAGGCTTACAGGGTTTCATGCATTCTTTCATTATCCTCATCATATTCATTGGGGTTTCTGGCATGACGACCACTCCTTATTGCAATGTAATTAGATAAATGGCATTCGTTAAATGCTTAATAAACGACTTTTTAAGTTACACTTATCCTTTAAATATAGTTTGATTTGAATCAGAAAAAGACATAGATCAATGGCCGCTAATGGCCGAAAGCGGACATTCAATAATTGGGAAGGGTGGCTAATCTAATTAGTAATTCTATATATTTTGTAATTCGAGTGAGCGCCCCTCAACCAAATTAAAGCGCTAAGCTTCTGAAGTGAAACAAGCGCATAAAATAATATTGTGCCAGATACCCCTAAAAACATGCGCATCGCACCCTTGTTGAGGGACTGTCCAACAGTTGCCAAACTTATTGCAGCTACTGCAAACCCAGCCCACATCGTGCGGTCCCAATCAAGACTCAACGCAATGCCATATGCGATAGTCATTGCTAATGCAGTTTTGATAGCTTCCTTTGCTTTTCGGGAAATAGTCATTTTGTTTTACCCGAGCTTTACATCCAAAATTATCAGAAATAAATTTTCATTCCGATCTTTTGATCCTTGCTGCAAGCGTATTTACAAATGGATGCGCACTGATTCCATGTAAAACAACACTAAAAAAGATTGTAACACCAACGACTTGTCTAATGATGTCTCCGCCCGGAAGATGCTCATTCAATACGATCACGCCAAATACAATACTGGCAAGGCCTCGAGGCCCAAACCAACCAATAAATAATTTTTCATAGATGTTAAGTTTAGTGCCTAATAAAACAAAGAAAACAGGAACCATACGAATAATGGTGAGGCTGAGTACAGCATAGAGGAAAGGTTCCCATGACATTTGATCTACGGTATGACCAACAACAATTGCACCAAAAATTAACCATGTAATCATCGCCAGTGTGTCTGCACCACCCTCAGCCGCGAAAAGTAGTTTATGTTTTTGTTCTTTTACAAGCCAGCCAAATAATAGCCCACCTACAAAACACGCGATGAATCCACTTCCTCCAAGATATTGCGCAAGTGAAAATGTAGCTATTGCTAGTGCAATTACAGGTAATTGCTTCCAGGTTTCTAAAATCCATCTATAATGATCAAGCTTTTTGAATAACCAACTTGCTATTAATGCTAGAACAACACCTACTATAGCGCCAATTCCAACTTCCTCTAATACTAATAATATTGCATGAAGTGCAGTACTTTCTTCTGTTCCGGTGTGAGACGCGAGTGCAAGAAATATGAATAATATAGGGACGCAAATTCCATCGTTTAGTCCACTCTCAAAGCTTAACCCTTCACGTATGTTGGCAGGTACAGATTCATTTGTTACAACAGCTTTACCGAGAGCAGCATCGGTCGGGGCTAGAATTGTTGCAATTATCGCAATTTCAATTAATGTCAATCCATTGAAAATTAGGACACCGAAACCAAAACCAAGCAAAATAGTAAGAGGAAGTCCGATTAATAAAAGACTACTGGGAATTCTTACATTTTTTTTAAGAACATCGAGATTAGCATTTGCGGCATCGATAAACAGAACTAGTGCTAAGGTCATCTCTGCAAGTATACGTAAACCTTCTTTTTCGAGATCGAGCTTTAGAACATCCAGTCCTAATGGGCCAAAGATAAACCCTAAGGCAGTAAATATAATTGCGCCACTGAATATTGTACGATTGAGCCTCCCGCTTGATAAACTATAAAGAAAAATAAACGCTGCTATGAGCGCCAGAGTTTCATACATGACTTAACCCACTGCGATTTTTTATATTGGCAGGCTATGAACGCCCTACTTATTATTGTACCAGCTATATTTATTTTCAGATTATATACTACAGTCACACTAGTATGAGCTGAGAATGACCGCTATTGGCCGAAAGCGAACATAGGTTGGAAATTCTCAAAACAAAGCTGTTTAATGACTGCTATGGGCAAACTTGACCAAATCGTTGCAAAGGTCCGCAGTGACCGTGAAGAGAGGGATAAGAGTTACCGTGAAAGGGCACTGAAGATGTATCCCTGGATATGCGGCCGGTGTTCACGCGAGTTCAGCCGTGTAAATCTTCGGGAGCTGACGGTTCATCATCGAGACCACAATCATGACAATAATCCACCGGATGGTAGCAACTGGGAGTTATTGTGCGTCTATTGTCACGACAACGAGCATTCACGGTATATTGATTCAGAATTTACGGGAACCACAGCCGACACGCAGAAGAGCACCACTACCCATAATCCGTTTGCAGATTTGGCGGCTATGCTCAAGGAGAAGAAGTAAAGCTTGTTGTCTCGGAAAAGAATAACAGCAAGACATTATCCAAAGTCAGCCTGGACGCACGCTAAATTGAATGACCGCTATTGGCCGAAAGCAGACATTCAATTCCCAGTTATATTAATAGTTGAACAAACTATTTGTATTCACTCCACGGCCTTGGATTAACCTGTTTATTTATTAATTCCCGCCGTCTACACTGTCCTTACATCTAAGCACGCCCCAGCTTTTAAAAACGTAAGCCCTTCGTTATAAGGACAGCGCTATGAAGAAACCGACCGACTTAGGTCTATCTACCCGCTGCATTCATGCGGGAGACACTCTTGACGAGCGAGGTGGTATGTTCACTCCTCTATACAACCACTCAACTTTTGGTTTCCCCGACACACAAAGTGTACTTGATGTGGTGGAGGGGCGAGTCGAAGGCAGCTTATATACTCGCTATGGTCTTAACCCAACAATCCAGTCCCTAGAGAAAAAACTTGCTGCAATTGAGAGAGGCGAAGCCGCCTGGGTGTTTAGTTCTGGAATGGCCGCCGAATCGGCTACTTTTTTAGCTCATTGCAAGTCTGGCGACCATATTATATGCATAGGTGATGTATACGGTGGCACATATGAATTACTCGATACTAATTTACCTGGTCTCGGCATAACAACTACTTTCATATTGGGTAATGAAGTTAATAAGCTTAGTGATTTTATTAAAAATAATACGCGCATCATTTTCTTTGAAACCCCCACGAATCCAAGTATGGAAGTGTTAGATATAGCTGCAATTGCCATGGTTGCGAAAAAGCATGATGTACTTACGGTAGTAGATAATACCTTTGCAACACCCGTAAACCAGAAGCCCCTTGCTTTGAATGCAGATCTTGTGGTCCATAGCGCCACAAAATATTTGGGAGGGCACAGCGATCTCACGGGTGGTGCAGTGATTGGGCCAACAGAATTGCTTAAACCTATATGGGTTTGGCGTAAAAATCTTGGTCAGATGATGGCACCTGAAGTTGCATATTTATTAGCGCGGAGCTTACGCACATTAGTGGTACGGGTGAATGCGCATAATGCAGCTGCACAAATACTGGCCGAGCGATTGGTCGATCATCCTCGAATTAACAAAGTAAATTATCCTGGTCTACCTGATTTTATTGGATACAACACTGCAAAAAATCAAATGCGCGAGTTTGGTGGAATGATTAGTTTTGTGATAAATGGAAACGCGAAGGAAACTGCAGACGTGGTCGACAGACTAAAACTTTTCACAATTGCCCCAAGCCTTGGTAGCGTAGAAAGTCTTGTAACTCAACCGATCACAACGACACATTTCAACTTAATACCCGAAGAACGAGCAAAACGTGGCATCGTTGATAGTATGGTCCGTATTTCAGTAGGCTTGGAAGACGTTGAAGATCTTTGGGCTGACCTTAAACAAGCATTAAGTTAGTAGAATCTCTCTCAAATTGTTTATAGCCAATTATTAAACGAATGAACGCTATTGGTCCAATGCAAACATAAATGGGCTGAGTTAAGGGTAATCTTGGTTGGAATCTTCAAAACAAAACGCTTTAATGTCTGCTAGCGACCCAAAGCGGACATTCAGATTTGGTTAGATAAGCACTTAATTTCTTATTTATTTGTAATCAAGTCCAAGGCTCACACTTTTTAATTAGTTCTGCAAGATTGCGGGAGTTTAGTCGTTTTCGTGCGTGACGCAGCTGATTTTCAATTGTTCTAACAGATTTTTTTAATTCATCTGCGACTTGTTTGCTGCTCATCCCTTTTGATGCTAATCGAATTGCTTCTAATTCAGATTCACTAGGTTTTTGAAACATGTGGTGGAGTTTAGGGTTATGCCAGTAGTTACTTATCGCGGCTAGAGGCGCTAGAAACTTAGTACAAAATCTCTCCATAAATTCTACTTCAGTTTGATTCCAGATATGGTTACTCGTAGTGTGATCAACACATGCTATCCCAATGAGTTTTTCGTTCCATACCAATCGTTGCATTAACATCGATTTACATTTCAGAGATGCTAGTTTGTTTTTAATTAACACTAGTTGTGGATTGTTTTCTACATCTTCATATTTTACGGGCGATGCACTATTCCAAACTCTTTGCATTGTTTCATGTTGATTTGCTAGCACGAACCCAACGATCGATGGCGGATTTGTGTCGGTACTACAGTATTCTGCTATTGGTGTGTAATTCTCTGTATCAGGCGTAGCAAATCCTGCATCCGCGCGGCAGACATTCAGTCTATTTACCATATGTGCAAGTGCAACATGCACTGTTTCTTTTGGATTTTCGATTACGAGAATCATGTGCGCTGCGCAATCTATAGTTTCTCGCGAAGTACTATTTAAATTTCCATCAACAAAATGTTTTTTGAGCACTTTAGTTGATGGCGGTTCATTTTCAAAAAGAGGAGTTCCAGTATTACTCATACTTGAATCTTTAATTGATATGAGAAGTATAAATATACGTTATCCGATTCAGGTGTATATAGGTATTTTTTGGTCATTTTATAAGCAATTAATTCATAATTTGAGTATATCTCGTTATATCAATTGAAAAAATCTGCAGCAATACTAGTTAAATCGAAACAACCTAAAAATAAATAGCAAATGTTTCCATAAAGCGACTTCCAGTCTGCCTCTATGATAGCTAGAACATATTTATATTAATAATCAATCAATAAAGCAAGGAATCAATATGGCAATGAAATATTTTGAAAAGACGCAATCCATGGATATTGCTTCTTTAAACATTGAAGGAATAAACGTATTTCTACAGGACGTTGTGTCTTCTAATGATGAAAATGCTCCTATTACGTGCGGAATGTTTCGTATGGAAGCAGGGAAACCACTCGATTACACCTACAGCTATGCAGAATGCAAAATAATGCTCGAAGGGGAAATGACGATTACTGAAAACGGTTCAACCGCAATGATGAAACCTGGTGATGTAGTGTATTTTGATAAGGATACCTCAGTAACTTTTTCATCGAACTCATCTGGTTTGGCGTTTTATGTTGGGCAACGTAAAGAAGGTGTTCTCTAATAACGCACAATTCTAGTTTGACCTAGCGCGACACCACTGTTCTTAACATTGAAGAGCGCTTGTACTGCCGAAATAGAGAACAATAACAAATAACAAGTTCGAAGGAGAAGTCCGTATGAATATTATAGTTAGAACTATTGGGTTCGCGATATTATTCGCAATTACCCTGATTATGGTAACACCCATAAGTGCAAAAGATTGGTGGCCAGCAAAAGTAAATCCCTATAATCCATCTTGCTCGGATGGAAGTGATGAGTGTTGGGCATTGCCTGAAAACAATGCTGCTAAACTACCGGGCGCTGAATATGTTCCATTAAAACCGGATCAGGTAAAAAAGAAACACAACATATGTGTTTCATTCCCGCATTTGAAAGATTCATACTGGGTTGGAGTTGCTTATGGAATTATTTCCGAAGGCAAAAGACTCGGTCAGAAGGTCACTTTGCTTGAAGCAGGTGGCTATACCAATCTTGAACGTCAACTACGCCAGGTCGAAGACTGTATCTCAGCGGGCGCAGAAGCTTTAATTCTTTCAGCAATTTCAGGTAAAGGAAATATCAATCAAGTCGATGAAATTCGTGGCAAGGGAATTCCTGTTATTGATTTGGTGAATGGTATTGGCACCCAAGTGGATGCAAAAATTTTAGAAAGTTGGTATTTACTTGGCTGGCTGGCTTGTGATTGGATTGCGGAGAAACATCCAGAGGGAAGTGGTAAAACATCCGCTGCCTGGTTCCCTGGTCCTCCAGGTGCTGCATGGTCTGTAGCGGGAGATCAAGGCTGTCATGATGCAGTAAAAGGTAGCGATGTTGAGATTATTGCGACTAAATGGGGCGACACAGGAAAAAGTATTCAGTTGAAATTAGTTGAAGACGTGGTTGCATCACGCACATCGGGTGGAACTACGGATCTTAATTACATTGTTGGCGCAACACCAACAATTGAAGCTGCGGTTGGTGTGGTGCGTGATCGTGGTATTCAAGAGACAACCCGATTAGTTGCCTACTATTACAACACTGGATCTCATATTCTTTTAAAGCAAGGCCGTATGGATATGGCACCAACGGACCACATGGTTCTTCAGGGCCAAATCGCAATAGATCAAGCTGTTCGAATTCTCGAAGGTCTTCCAATGGCTACGGGGGGAACACCTGAACATGGTAATCCAGATCGAATTACCGAACACGTTCAACCGGTTCCAACCGTTGTAACAAAAGAAAATTATAATGAATTCGATCCAGCTTCAACATTGGCTCCAGATGGATGGAAGCCTGTGTTTCGAGTGGACTGAAATCTATGTAACACAGAAATGAGAATTTAGTGGATGTAATTACAAATGTCTGCTCAAATAGATTACCGTGCTAATAAAAGCATTGTAGAGGAGTCGATGAGACGTTGGCAGTCGGCTCCTCTAAACAAGGATAATGCTATGAAAGCAGTTGATAACTCCGTACTGCTACGTGTAGAAAACATCTCCAAACAGTTCCCTGGAACCTTAGCGCTCGACAACGTAAGCCTTGATATTAAAAGAGGCGAAGTGCATGTGTTGTTTGGTGAAAATGGTGCAGGGAAATCTACGCTTATTCAAATCATTGCAGGTGTACATCGACCAACGAAAGGAAAGATCTTTTTAAATGGACAGGATACGGTATTACAGAACGTGCATCAGGCACGGGATCTCGGTATTAGTACTGTGTTTCAAGAGTTTTCGATCATTCCGCAATTGACTGTTGGAGAAAATTTATTTCTCGGTTCAGAGATGACTAAAGGACCACTTCTAGATAAAACTAAATTACGCGATCAAGCCAATGAAACATTGGAAAGATTGGGCTTTCCTCTAGACCCCAACAAACAGGTTATGTATCTGTCTCGTGCAGAACAACAAATGGTTGAAATTGCGAAAGCATTTCGAACCAAACCTTCGATAATCATTCTTGATGAACCTACTGCCTCACTTACAGAACGTGAAACTGAGCAACTGTTTTTAAAAATTGAAGAACTCAAACGTGAAGGAATAGGTATTATTTATATTACACATCGGATCAATGAAATTCAGAGAATCGGTGATCGAATAACAGTGCTTCGGGATGGTAAATTTGTTTCAACAATCCCCGTTAAGGAAGCAAGTGAAGAGAAGTTAGTCGAACTAATGACTGGTCGAGTTATTGATCAGGTTTTCCCTAACATTAATTTCAATCCAGATAAATCTTTGTTAAAGATTGAAGGCCTAACGCTTCAAAACAATATTCTACAAGATGTATCCATGGAAATTCGAGAAGGGGAAGTGGTTGGCATCGCGGGGCTTGTGGGATCTGGTAAGTCAGAAGTGGGGCGCGCTATATTTGGGCTAGAAAAAATTGCTAAAGGGAAAATAGATTTTTGCGGTAATACGGTTTATAGCAGTAATCGACATATAAACACGTTAAAGCCACGCACGATGTTAGACAGTGGTATGTATTATTTGCCTTCAGATAGACGAGAAGAAGGCTTGGTAATGGTACAAAACGTTCGGGAAAACGTGTCTCTGGCATCTTTAGGTTTAAAAACGTTTTCTTACAACTGGTTTCTGCGACGTGCGGGAGAAAAGAAATCGGTAACTGAGGTGTCTAAAAAATTAGATATAAATCCACCTAATATAGAACGTGCTTTGGAACATTTTTCTGGGGGAAATCAACAAAAAGCCTTGATTGGTAAGGCACTAGTTCGAGACATTAAGCTATTTATATTTGATGAGCCCACTGTAGGCGTGGATGTGGGTGCACGAATGCTAATTTACAAATTTATCGCTGAGTTATGCGAAGAAGGTGCGGGTGTGATTCTCATTTCTTCTGACCTACCAGAAATATTGAATCTTGCTCATCGTGCTTACGTGATGCACCGTGGAGTGTTGCAAGCTGAATTACCTAAAGAACAATTATCAGAACAAAGTGTATTTAAGTATTTCTTTGAAAAAGAGAAGGGTGCGTAATGAACTCCAATCATGCGGAAAATGTAAATGAGAATTTATTGGAAGTCGGCTTTATGAATAAAATAATAAATCTACTAAAAGTCGTATTTGTTAAAGCAGGAGTTTTACCCTGGTTCCTTATCATTGCAGTTATTTTTTTAGCAATCTCAACAGACACTTTCCTTACGGAATCAAATCTTTCAACAGTTGCACGTCAATCAACTTATTTAGTTTTGGCCGCAATGGCTCAGATGGTAGTCTTATTAACTCGTGGACTCGATCTGTCTATCGGCACGATGTTTGCCATGAGCTCAGTGACGACATCCATGACGATGGTAGCGCTTTCAGCGAGTGGTATGTCGCCTTGGCTAGCTATCACTATGGGCTGCTTAGCAGGAATCGCAACTTGCATGATTATAGGTGTGTTCAATGGAAGTATTATCGCGATTTTTGACGTACCGCCCTTTGTTATGACATTAGCTACCTCTTCAATTGTTGCGGGACTTGCGTTCTATACAACTGGTGGCACACCCGTTTATGGCATGCCAGGAGGCTTTTCTGATATTTTTGGATATGGCAAGGTGTTTGGATTTTCTGTTCCAGTATGCATAACAATTGTTTTTATAATTGGTATGTATTTTTTAATTAACTGGACACGTCTGGGGCGATATTTCTACGCAATTGGCGGTAATCCTAAAGCAGCCGCGTTATCTGGGATTAATACGAAACGTGTAATATTTATTACGTATGTGCTTGCAGGCTTCATTACAGGTGTAGCTGCATTGTTACTAACTGCTCGATTAGAGAGCGGAGAATCCAATATTGGTGTCGAGTATCCCCTCATGTCCATCGCCGCATGTGCAATTGGAGGTGTCAGTATATTTGGCGGAATAGGTAGATTAAGCGGCGTGGTTTTGGGAGCAATCTTCATCATTCTGGTTCAAAATGGAATGAATCTTTTACAGCTCAATTCTTATCTGCAAATGGTGGTTATTGGTATTTTGCTAATTCTTGCAGTAGTTGCTGATAATTATCGATTAAAACTTCTCCTCACAATGAACGAATAGGCTCCTCCTCCTATCTGAACGAATAGGACTTCTTCAGAATCGAGCAAGGACGCTCAATTTTTACCAAAATAATACTACGTACTTTGTAATTAGAATTATATTTATTGATTTACTGTAAATGACCGCTATTGGCCGAAAGCGAGCATTCAGTGATTAGAGAAGGTTGGCTAATCTAATTAGAAAATATTTTGTTCATTCCGATATTTGGGTGATTGCCTCTCAACCAAATTAAAGCGCTAAGCTTCTGAATTGAAACAAGTGCATAAAATAATATTGTGTCAGATACTCCTACAAATACCCCCAATTATTATTCGATGGCTATCCCATCAATAAAACCTAATTTCTGTGAATATATTTAAGACATCCTTAGACGCTATCAAGCGTTAATAGTCGTTATTGGATGATGGGGCGGTGACTATGCAGAATTAGATTCTATCTCATTCATAAATATAGATTGATTAGAATACTTTAGTTTCAAATACCCCAAAATTAACCCTTAAAGTCGTCGGCTGTAGCTGAACCTCATTAGACCACCTTAGAATAGAATATCCGCTAAAGTTCCAAAGTGGAGATTCCAACAATAAATAACTAATTGTAGATGCAAGCTTTCATATAATTTTATATTTAGTTTTTTAACTGCAAAGCAGCGTTACTTAGCTCATCCAGAATAAAAAATTTAGTCAATACAGCTTTGATGCAGCTAGTTATCAATATTTGTAAGCATGATATTAAAATCATAGATTAAATAGATATTGTGAACTGTTTTAGTGCATGTATGCACTAACATCGTGCAAATAATTCACTTATGCAGTTTTCTAGGTCTAAACTGTATTCTAGTATTATCCAATAAATCCATGTTATATCTAATAATTTTCAATAAATTAATTTTTGGCACGTTAGCTGCATTAACTTAGTGCAACTGCACAATCTTGTGTAATTAAACGCTCAACCAAGTTGAGCAAGAATGTTAATTATAAATATCAGGAGTCAATAATGAAGTTTAGAAGATCAGTTGTTACAGCATTGTTTGTAGCGTGTGTGTTCTTGCCACAACTTGGTTTGGCGGCAGATAAAATTAAAGTAGGTGTTTTGCATTCACTATCAGGAACTATGGCGATTAGTGAGACCACTCTAAAAGATACCGTGTTGATGATGGTTGAAGAGCAAAATAAAGCAGGTGGTTTGCTTGGTAAAGAACTAGAAGCAGTGGTTGTTGACCCTGCATCAGATTGGCCATTATTCGCGGAAAAAATGCGCGAGTTGGTTGAAGTGCATAAGGTGGATGTGATTTTCGGTTGCTGGACTTCAGTTTCGCGTAAATCTGTATTACCAGTTGTTGAAGAACTTAATGGTTTATTGTTCTACCCAGTTCAATATGAAGGTGAAGAATCGTCTAAAAATGTGTTTTACACCGGTGCTGCACCAAACCAACAAGCTATTCCAGCAGTAGATTATTTAATGAATGAAGTGGGTGCAAAACGTTGGGTGCTTGCGGGAACAGATTATGTATACCCACGTACTACAAACAAGATTTTGGAATCTTATTTGAAGCAAAAAGGTGTAGCCGAAGAAGATATTATGATCAGTTACACGCCATTCGGTCATTCAGATTGGCAGACTATTGTTTCTGATATCAAATCCTTTGGATCAGCAGGCAAAAAGACTGCCGTAGTATCGACTATTAACGGCGATGCGAATGTGCCTTTCTATAAAGAGTTAGGTAACCAAGGTGTTTCTGCAGAAAATATTCCGGTAATTGCGTTCTCTGTTGGTGAAGAGGAATTATCAGGTATAGATACAGGTCCTCTTGTGGGTCACCTTGCTGCATGGAATTACTTCATGAGTGCGGAATCAGAAGAAAATGATAAGTTCATAGAATCTTGGCAAGCGTTCATTAAGAATGATGAAAGAGTTACTAATGACCCAATGGAAGCGACATACATTGGTTTCAAGATGTGGGCTGAAGCTGTTGCTAAAGCGGGCACTACTGAAGTAGATAAAGTTCGTCCTGCTATGTATGGACTTAAGATTCCTAATCTTACTGGCGGTACTGCAGTTATGAACACTAACCATCACTTATCTAAGCCAGTGCTGATTGGTGAAATCCAAGACGATGGGCAATTTGAAATTGTTTGGGCCACTGAAGGTGAAGTCAAAGGGGATGCATGGACCGACTTCTTACAAGAAAGTAAATTAATTATTGCAGATTGGACGGACCCAATTAACTGCGGCAATTACAATACAGAAACTAAAAAGTGTTCAGGGCAAATTTTCTAGTTGTCTCACACTCTTATAGTTAACGTAATAATCAATCAATAAATACTAGCCACTCTTAATAGTAAAAGTGGCTAGTTTCTAAACAATTCATGAAGCATATTAGGAATGAAAAGATTACTAGTATTAACAATCAGTTAACGTAATAATCAATCAATAAATACTAGCCACTCTTAATAGTAAAAGTGGCTAGTTTCTAAGCAATTCATGAAGCATATTAGGAATGAAAAGATTACTAGCATTAACAATGTTTGGTTTATTATTTCTGAATGGCCTATATGTAAATGGGTTAAACGCAGAAGAAATAAAAGCAAATGAAGATTCCATTCAAAACAGTTTCAAGCTATTTTCATCAAAAAGCTTTAAAGATAAAACCGTCGCTATAAATTCAATTGCAGACTCTGGGAACCCAATAGCTGTTGCTGTATTAAGCGCTCTGCTCGAAGGTAAGGTTTATTACAATAAAAAGAATAAAGATATTATTGTCATAAATGAGGTTACGTCCAAAAATTACGACCTCATAAATCCAATCTCAAACTCCACAATAGGTGTAAAAACTAACAAAGAGCTTAAGAAAGAATATAAGAAAGTAGGTATTAATAATAAGCTTAGAGGGTTACTGAACGAGAAGCTGGCGTCTCTAACCATTTTTAATGACGATAAAAACATCCGTCTTAGTGCGGCACGCAATATGCTCAAGCACCCAAGCTCTTCAACGGTAGAGGTGTTGCGCAATGCTGTATTGCAAGAAAAAGACTCTGAAGTTAAAGAATTGATGAGTGTTTGTATCGCTGCTGCAGATACAAAATCGAATGATGTAGAAATTCAATTAAGAGCAATTAACAGTTTGTCGGGATCTTTATACCCGGAAATACGTCTTCTGCTAGAAGAATTAAATACAAAGTATGCAGATAATGAAAAAGCAGACAAAAGAATATTACCAACCGTTCGATCTGCTTTAGATTCTACTAAATTAAAAATCAGTTTCTATAAACAAATTGAAAATATATTTTTCGGTTTGAGTTTGGGCTCAGTACTGTTACTCGCAGCTGTAGGTCTTGCAATTACATTTGGTGTGATGGGTGTTATTAATATGGCTCATGGTGAAATGCTAATGCTAGGGGCATATACCACTTTTGTGGTTCAGCAGATCATGCCTAACTCAATTGAATATTCATTATTTGTGGCCATTCCTGCTGCTTTTATCGTCACAGGCCTAATTGGTATTGGAATTGAACGCGGCATAATTCGATTTTTATATGGCCGACCATTAGAAACATTATTAGCTACTTTTGGCTTAAGCTTAATTTTACAACAAGCTGTTCGTTCAGTGTTTTCGCCACTAAATCGTTCAGTAATCACTCCAGAATGGTTGAGTGGGTCATATGAGTTTAATCCAGCGTTATCACTTACCTATAACAGAATGTACATAGTATTGTTTGCGCTGCTCATGTTTATTGGTTTGTTACTTTTGTTAAAGAAAACATCATTTGGATTACAAATGCGTGCCGTAACACAGAACCGCACCATGGCAAAAGCGATGGGGATACGTACGGGCTGGGTGGATTCACTGACTTTTGGTTTAGGTTCTGGTATTGCGGGAATAGGTGGGGTGGCATTGAGCCAGCTTACCAATGTCGGACCTAATTTAGGCCAAGCGTACATCGTAGATTCATTTATGGTGGTGGTGTTTGGCGGTGTTGGCAATTTATGGGGTACTTTTTTTGGTGCAATGTCGTTAGGTGTTGCAAACAAATTTTTAGAACCATATGCAGGTGCAGTATTTGCCAAAATTCTTGTATTGATTTTCATAATATTATTCATTCAAAAGTACCCACGTGGAATGATTGCCTTAAAAGGTAGAGTGGCAGATAACTCATGAGAAAATACAAACCATTAATATTTCGTTTACTTGAAAATGATAAGGGCGGTAAATACTTTATCGCTATCCTTGTATTGCTAATGATAGTAGTTCCAGTCTGCAATTTATTGATACCTGAATCATCCGTTTTTCATATGTCGACATATGTTGTAACCTTATTAGGGAAATATTTAACCTATGCTTTATTAGCGATTTCATTAGATTTGGTATGGGGGTACTTGGGAATTCTAAGTTTAGGGCATGGTGCATTTTTTGGATTAGGTGGTTATGCCATGGGCATGTACTTAATGCGCCAAATTGGAGACCGTGGTGTATACGGTAATCCAATATTGCCTGATTTCATGGTATTTCTGAATTACAAAGAGTTGCCATGGTTTTGGCATGGCTTTGATCAATTTTGGTTTGCTATGTTGATGGTATTCATAGTGCCAGGTTTACTAGCATTTGTATTTGGGTGGTTAGCCTTTCGCTCACGAGTGACAGGTGTCTATCTTTCTATTATGACTCAGGCGTTAACTTATGCATTGATGCTTGCGTTCTTCCGTAATAATTTTGGGTTCGGTGGAAATAATGGATTAACTGATTTTAAAGAGATTCTAGGCTTTGATCTACAATCAGATTACACACGTAATATTTTGTTTGTTTGTTCTTCGATCGCACTGGCAGCTGGTTATTTTGTTTGCAAGTTTATTGTTGATTCTCGTTTAGGGAGTTTAGTAACTGCCATTCGTGATTCAGAAGGTCGAGTACGTGCATTAGGGTATAGAGATGAATATATAAAGTTATTTATTTTTGTAATTGCGGCAATGTTGGCAGGATTAGCTGGCGCTTTATATGTGCCACAGGTGGGCATTATTAATCCTGGAGAATTTTCACCAATAAATTCTATTGAGATGGTTATTTGGGTAGCGATGGGTGGTCGCGGAACGCTTTATGGTGCGGCATTGGGAGCGGTCGTAGTTAATTTTGCTAAAACCTATTTTACAGCTGCAGCACCTGAGATTTGGTTATTTATGTTAGGTGGATTGTTTGTAGTGGTAACGTTGTTTTTACCTCATGGAATAGTGGGTGCGATAAAGAATATATCTTTAATGAAAAGAAAATCACCAAATGAAGCGGTTAAATCAAAAAAGTTGAGTGCAAATTAATGAGTGACTTCCAGGCTAATACTGATCCGGTTACTCATATACAAGATGACACCATCTTATATTTAAATGGAGTGTCAGTTAGTTTTGATGGCTTTAAAGCCATTAATAATTTGAGTCTTTATGTAAAGAAAAATGAACTACGCAGCATCATTGGTCCTAATGGTGCAGGTAAAACTACGATGATGGATATCATCACTGGCAAAACACGACCTGATGAGGGCCGAGTGATCTATGACGATATGGTAGATCTTACTTCTATCAGTGAGGCGGAGATTGCTAATCTAGGAATAGGACGCAAGTTTCAAAAGCCAACAGTTTTTGAAAATCATTCGGTTTATGAAAACCTAAAGTTAGCATTAGAAGGCAGAAGAAAAGTTTTTGAGAATTTATTTTTCAAGTTGACTAGTGAAGATAATGACAAAATACAAGAAGTGCTCAAAACCATTGCTTTACATGAGCATAGTAAGCGAGATGCTGGTGAGCTATCACATGGTCAAAAACAGTGGTTAGAAATAGGTATGTTGCTTATGCAAAACCCTAAGCTTCTTTTAGTCGATGAACCTGTGGCCGGTATGACCAAGCAAGAATCAGAACACACTGCTGAATTACTTACATTATTAGCAGAGAAACATTCAGTGGTAGTGGTTGAGCATGATATGGAATTTATACGTTCGCTTGCAAATAGAGTAACGGTGTTGCACCAAGGCAGTGTTTTAGCAGAAGGTGATATGGATAGCGTTCAGAATAATCAGAAAGTAATTGAAGTTTATTTGGGTGAATAAGTAATGGTAATTATAAATAACCTAGATCATTACTATAAAGAGAGTCATACATTGTGGAGTATCGATTTCGAGATCGATAAAGGTGCATGTATGTGTTTAATGGGAAGAAATGGGGTTGGTAAAACTACTTTGCTTAAATGCATTATGGGACTTGAGTTGATTGCCAATGGCGAAATAAATATTAATGGCACAGAGTTTTCATCAATTGCAGCAGAACAACGAGCGAGACATAAAATAGGCTATGTGCCACAAGGTAGGGATATATTTTCACAGCTTACAGTAGAAGAAAATTTGCTAACCGGTCTTCAGGCACGTGCAGATAAAGCAAAAACTTTGCCGCCATTGATTTTTGAATTATTTCCAGTTTTGAAAGAAATGCTTAATCGGCGAGGTGGTGATTTGTCTGGTGGGCAACAACAACAGCTTGCGATAGGACGTGCATTAGCACTAGAACCAGAATTACTAATATTAGATGAGCCGACTGAAGGTATTCAGCCAAATGTAGTGTCTGAGATTGGCGATATTATAAATAAACTTAATAAAGAATTAGGTTTAACCGTATTGCTTGTTGAACAGAAACTACCTTTTGCTAAAAAAGTTGCAAGTGATTTTAGCATTATGGAAAGAGGTGAAATGATGGCAACGGGCAATATAAATGAATTAAGCCATGATCTAATTGATCGATATTTGAAGGTATAACTTAATAAGGCGAGATGAAATGAGAAATCAAAAAAATAAGATATTAATTTTAACTGCATTGATAACTGCATCGTGGCAAACAAAGGCTTCTTCGCATCTGGGGCCTGGTTCGTATGGCTATGTTTCAGAAACTACGCATAACTTTTTGTATCATGCAATTTTTAGTTGGGGTGGGTTGTTGTTTCTAATATTAACAGTAGCTTTAATACTAGTGCTCAACAAGAGGATTAAATAGCTCCGATATGGATGCAGTCGCTGAGATACTTGACGAGACAAATCCTATATCTAGTTGGGAGGCGCACTTAAAGTTAGGTTTAACCTATAAAAATGATAAAACAGTATTAAGTAAACGGCGCCATGATGGGCCGCTTACTTTGCAAAGGCCTTTCTATCCAGAGCAAGATGGTACTTGTCATTTATATATATTGCATCCGCCAGGTGGAATTGTTGGCGGTGATAGTTTGAGTATCGATGTGCTATGCGAAGAAAATACTAAGACACTGATTACTACGCCTGGTGCTAGTAAGTTTTATAAGTCAAATGGTTTTACCGCATGGCAAAATCAAAATTTAATGGTAAAAGAACATGCATGTTTAGAATGGCTCCCGCAAGAAACTATTTTATTTGATACTACAAGAGTTGATTCCAGTACAAGAGTGCAGCTTAGTGAAAAGGCTTCGTTTATAGGTTGGGAGATTGTTAGTTTTGGGCGTCCTGCCTGTAAAGAAGAGTTCATGCAAGGTATGTTTAAGCAAAGTTTTGAAATTTGGAAGGATAATGAGCCTCTGCTAATAGATAGAGTGACTATTAGTGATCGCGCAGAAGTGTTTAATAGTTTATGGGGATTGCAAGCACAACCCGTAATGGGATTACTGACAGTAGTGAACAATGATTCAAACAAACTAGCAATGGCTTGTTTAAAAATTCAAGAAATGATTGATGATGTAAGTCGATTGAGTGTAACCGTAATAGGATCTGTTCTCGTGTGTCGTTGCTTAGATACGAACTCAATGTCGATTCGTAATAGATTTATTGAAATATGGAAAACAATACGGTTGCTTGTGCTTGATAAGCAGCCATGTGAACCAAGAATTTGGGCAACATAATTATGTTGATATCGAATAAAAAAATAAAGGATTCCTAATGGAACTTACTCCACGTGAAAAAGATAAACTTTTATTATTTACTGCAGGATTGGTTGCAGAGAGAAGAAAAGATAAAGGTATTAAATTGAATTATCCCGAATCAATTGCATATATATCTGCAGCAATACTCGAAAGTGCTCGAGAAGGGAAAACAGTAGCGGAATGTATGGAGTATGGGCGTACTTTGCTTTCAACAGAAGATGTAATGGAAGGAATTGCAGAAATGATTCATGAAGTTCAAGTCGAGGCGACATTCCCAGATGGCACAAAATTAGTAACGGTACATAACCCTATTATTTAATTATTTATATAAAAAAGAGAAAGCTTATGAAGCCCGGCGAATTAATTGCAGAACAAGGTGATTTAGAAATTAATGCAGGTCGTAAAGTCATAAATTTAACGATTGCAAATACCGGCGATAGACCTATTCAAGTCGGTTCACATTATCATTTTTATGAAACCAATATAGCATTAGAGTTTGATCGCGAAAAATCTAAAGGCAAGCGATTGGATATTCCAGCAGGCACAGCAGTGCGTTTTGAGCCTGGCCAAAAACGCGATGTAAAACTAATAGACTTGGGTGGCAAAAGAATCGTGTATGGATTTAATGCAAAAGTAATGGGTTCGCTAGATAAATAAGCTAGAAAAAGCCAGTAAAATAAGCAATATAAAGTAAAAGGGAATAATTACGCATGGCAAAAATATCAAGACAAGCTTACGCAGAAATGTATGGTCCGACTGTTGGTGATCGTTTTCGTCTTGCAGATACTGAATTATTACTAGAAGTTGAAAATGATTATGCCACTTATGGTGAAGAAGTTAAATTTGGTGGTGGTAAAGTTATTCGCGATGGTATGGGGCAAAGTCAAGCCACTAGCAAAGATGCCGTAGATACCGTAATTACTAATGCACTGATTGTAGACTATTGGGGCATAGTTAAGGCAGATGTAGGAATCAAAGATGGACGTATAGCTGGAATAGGTAAAGCAGGTAACCCCGATGTGCAGTCAGGTGTTGATATCATAATTGGGCCAGGTACTGAAACGATTGCCGGTGAAGGCCAAATTCTCACTGCAGGCGGTATTGATGCGCATATTCACTTTATATGTCCTCAACAAATAGAAGATGCATTAATGTCGGGGGTTACCACAATGTTAGGTGGGGGTACGGGTCCGGCAACCGGAACCAATGCTACTACCTGTACACCAGGTCCTTGGAATATTCATCGCATGTTAGAAGCCGCAGATAGCTTGCCAATGAACTTGGGTTTTTTGGGCAAAGGTAATGCCAGTTTACCAGCTGCATTGAATGAACAAGTTGAAGCCGGTGTGATGGGTTTGAAACTGCATGAGGACTGGGGAACAACGCCTGCAGCGATAGATAATTGTTTAAGTGTTGCGGATGAATATGATGTTCAAGTAGCGATTCACACAGACACATTAAATGAATCAGGTTTTGTAGAAGACACCATTGCAGCGTTTAAAGGTCGCGCGATACATACTTATCATACTGAAGGTGCGGGTGGTGGACATGCGCCCGATATAATTCGTGTGTGTGGACAACCTAACGTTTTGCCTTCAAGTACCAATCCAACACGTCCTTTTACAATCAATACGATAGATGAACATCTAGACATGTTGATGGTGTGCCATCATTTAGACCCGAATATTCCTGAAGATGTGGCTTTTGCTGAATCACGAATTCGTAAAGAAACTATAGCAGCTGAAGATATTTTGCATGACTTAGGCGCATTTAGCATGATTGCATCCGACTCCCAAGCTATGGGTCGTGTAGGCGAAGTAGTTATCCGTACGTGGCAAACCGCAAATAAAATGAAATTGCAGCGTGGCCCGTTAAAAGAAGATAGTGATCGTAATGATAACTTTAGAATTAAACGCTACATTGCAAAATACACAATCAATCCAGCGATAACCCATGGTATTGCAAATGAAGTAGGCTCGATTGAGGTGGGTAAGCTTGCAGATTTAGTGTTGTGGAAACCACCATTTTTTGGTGTTAAACCTTCACTCATTATAAAAGGTGGTTTTATTGTTGCAGCGCCGATGGGGGATCCCAATGCTTCCATTCCAACTCCACAACCTACGCATTATCGTTATATGTTTGGTGCACAAAGTAAAACCATCGCATCAACTTCTATTACTTTTGTTTCCAAAGCAGCCATGGATGCAGGTATCAAAGAAGCGCTGTGTTTGGATAAAATGGTTGCTGCAGTGAGTAATACACGTAATGTGCAAAAGAAAGATCTGCATTTGAACACCTATCAACCGAATATAGATGTGAATCCGCAAACCTATCAAGTGCTTGCGGATGGTGAGCTCTTGACCTGCGAGCCAGCAACGATACTACCCATGGCACAAAAGTACTTTTTGTTTTGAACAGCATGCTGGTATTTACACAACACATAGATCATGTTCATGAGTATAGTCATACGCTAACCTTAGCGTATGAGTCACGTAAAAAAGCGCGACTTAAAACTAGATTAGACAGTGGAGAAGAGGCAGGAATTATGCTTCCGCGCGGTTTGGTGCTGCGTGGTGGAGATGGTTTGCAAAGTGATGATGGTGTGATTGTAAAAGTAATCGCTGCAGCTGAAGAGGTTTCTGTTGCAAGCTCTGAGCATAAATTAATACTTGCAAAAGCAGCGTATCATTTAGGAAATCGCCATATGTCCTTACAAATTGAAGAAAACTATTTAATTTATCAAAAGGATCACGTTCTAGATAAAATGGTTGAAAACTTAGGTTTAAACATTGCTCATGAACTGCGAGCATTTGAACCTGAGTCTGGTGCATATAGCAGTCACGGATCTAGTCATGGTTCTGGTCATAATCATACAAATCATGAGCATTCCCACAAATAGTGCCAACTGAAACTACCAAAAATACGTCGATGTTAAATCTTATGCGTTTAACCAGCCCATCTTTGCCTATTGGTGCGTACGCTTATTCGCAGGGTTTGGAATTTGTATGCGATCAAGAATGGGTGAGTGATGAGCAGAGTGCAGAAGATTGGATTGCAGGATTATTGAGGAATACGCAAACCTATTTAGAAGTGCCTATTTTGTTTCGTCTATATGATGCATGGAAGTTAAATAATTTTAAGAAAGTAGAGTATTGGAGTAAATACTTACTTGCCAGTCGTGAAGCTCAAGAGCTACGAGACGAAGATCACTATATTGGTAAAGCATTGTCAAAATTATTGCTCGATTTAGGCACGCCACAAGCTAATAATATTATAGATACATCATACGTTACTTATGCGACAGCTTTTTCATTAGCAGCATTCCATTGGCAAATAAGTAAAAATGATTGCTGTACAGGTTATGTCTGGGCGTGGTGCGAAAATCAAGTTAATGCTGCAATTAAGCTAATCCCGTTGGGCCAAACTGCTGGGCAACGTATGGTTTCATCATTAATAAAAGAAATTCCTGATTTAATAGAAACTGGAATGCAATTGAAAGATGATGAAATAGGTAGTACAGCAGTAGGTTTAGGGATTGCTAGCGCAAACCACGAAACACAATATTCAAGATTATTTAGATCCTAAAAGAAGAAGATTTTATGACGAAACAAGTATTAAGAGTAGGCGTCGGTGGCCCCGTAGGTTCCGGTAAAACAGCACTTTTGAATGCATTATGCCTAGCAATGCGTGATGACTATGAAATTGGTGTTGTAACCAATGATATTTACACACGTGAAGATGCAGAATTTTTAATAAAGCATGAAGCACTTGCGCAAGAGAGAATTAGAGGAGTAGAAACAGGTGGTTGCCCGCATACTGCAATTAGAGAAGATGCCTCAATTAATTTAGCAGCAGTGCAAGAGCTTTGTGATGCGTTTCCAAAGTTAGATTTTGTATTAGTAGAAAGCGGTGGAGATAACTTAAGCGCGACATTCAGTCCAGAGTTATCAGATTTAACCATCTATGTGATAGATGTAGCCGCAGGAGATAAGATTCCACGCAAAGGTGGTCCAGGCATTACTAAATCAGATTTGTTAATCATTAATAAAATAGATTTAGCACCAATGGTTGGCGCCTCATTAGAAGTTATGGATCGGGATGCTAAGAAAATGCGCGGTGATCGCCCGTTTGTATTTACTAATTTAAAAGCACGAGAAGGTCTAGATAATATTATTCAGTTTATAAAGACTGAGGGGATGTTGGAAGTATAGGGGATGCGAATAAGAGCCCGCGTGATGTCGAAAGTATAGATAGCTGTTTAGAATAAGGTTTCTGAGTGCTCAACCACATTCAGCTTGTAAGCTGTTTATAAAACTTGTTATTTTGAATTCAATTTAACTAAGTCTATTTCATATTTCACAATACGGTTGTTTCCTGAGTCTGAAAGCCACAATGTACTGTTTCTAATCTCAACCCCCTCAGGCGTTTTAAATATATTGACTCCTCTCCCAGCTTTGCCAGTCCCAAGCACGTACAAGAGCTTTCCATCTTCTGAAATGAATTTAATTGAATGATTATTTTTGTCTGCAGCGATGAGAGTTCCATCCGGCAGTAAATCTTGATAACGAACGCCTTTGAAGTTGTAAGGTGCACCTCTCAGTTCCCTTGTAATTTTCAAATCTTCAGTTAACAGCAACATTCGATCATTGCCAGCATCAGAGAGCCAGATATTTCCATTTGGTGCTACCTCAAGATCATGTGGTGAAGACAGCCCCGTAAGCTCGGCTATTACATCCCCATTTTTGTAGACCACTACATTGTTAGACCATGCACCGCCAACATATATATAGCCATTTGGATGGACTAACACACCTTCAGGCCCACGAATACGTTCACTAAGTTCATCAATTAAGGTGGCTGTAGTGTCTTCAATTTGATAAATGATCACGCGATTATTATGAGTATCTGCTATGTAGGCACGTCCTTGTTGATCAAAATCTATATCGTGTGTACCAGATTGGTGGTCTGATCCAAATTCAGCAACGTAGGATAATGTTTCTGGATTAAGAATAACGACTCGATTATTTCCAACATCGGCTACGAATAAATACTTCCCATCCGGAGATAGTTTTAAGTCATGTGGATTATTTAGTTCAACTTTACTTGCTATATGAAATTTAACTATTTCCTGATTTGACATGTTAGATACATCTGCAAAACACGGTGCTGCAAATAAAATTAAAATGAGTGGTAGAAGTTTATTCATTTTTCTTTAAATCCAGATAGTGCCCACGAAATTACGTATACAAACTTATAGTAGAGTAGGGTGGTTGAGTGCTCAACCACATTCAATAAGTAAGTGGCTTATAAATAGTGTTTTTATAAATTAAACAAAAATTGATGCCCCCAAAGTGGTACTGACAAGTTAACGTAAATCTTGTCGTTTTGGAGGAGAAACGTGCCTTCTCCACAACATACAATCAATGGCTTAGTACAACGTGATTACTGTAATTACGTCCTGAAATCAGTTAACTTGTCAGTACCTTCACTATAGACCCGTGGTATCAGTTCGCAGGCTAGCGGCTCTCCGGGGCGCTGCCCGAGGTCGATCAGGTGCCGGCTGATTTCCTCGGTCCATGCGCCGCGCGGCTTGAAGACGACGTCCTGGTCCCCGTAGCCCAACGACATGCGGTGAATTGTTCTCGGCAGGGGATCGGTCTGGTTGGTGGCGCGGTGCAGGGTGCGGAAATCGAAGACCAGGCAGTCGCCGGGCTCAACGTCCCAGGAGAGAAACCGGTCCCGGTGCCGCTCGGTGTCCTCGATCTCGTGGTAGCCGCCCAGGTCGCCATCGAAAGGGGTGTGCTCGCGGAAGGCCTGAGGCGTGTACAGCTTGCCCCATCGGTGCGAGCCTCCGAGAAACGTCAGGCCTTCGTCCCGGGACGCCGGCTCGAGCGGGAACCACAGCTGGCACTTGCGGCCGCCGTCGAAGTCTAAGTACGGCTCGTCGTGATGCCAAGGCGCACCGTGGGCGACGCCCGCCTCGCTCATGAACCAGTTGTCTATGAGCATATAGAGCGTTCGAGCTTCTAACAGCGAGGCAATCATTGCGGCGACCGGCGACTTAAGCACCAACTCCCGGAACGCGGGAATGTCGGGCCAGTTCCAGAAGCTGAAAACATAGCGCGCGGGCGAATGATCGGGCGTCTGATCCCTGAAGAACGGACCCGGGTGAGCGATGCTCCAGTCGATCCCCTCCCGGCAGCACGCCAGCCAGTCGTCACTGATGACCCCCCGCAGGCACAGCACGCCCTCGCGCTGAAAGCTTTCACGGGCCGCGTCGTTGACGCCGGAGAATTCTTCTTCGCGCTGCGGCATTCTACTTACCGCGCGATTTGAGCAATGCCCAAGCCACTCCTGCATCCGGCGAAACGCTACTACGTGCCCGCGAAAGCGCGCCGCCTACGGGCACGCTCGCGAGCGCGGCCGTAACGTCCAGCATTGCATTTGAAAAAAGATTTTTCACGGTACTGACAAGTTAACTTCTTTACATCTGCGGAATCAAGTTAAAATATATTCTATAGTGCTGTTGCACATTTCCAAAACGCAAAAGCACTCTCTCTAAATAATCGGTAATGCTTAGCGGAGACTAAATGACGTCCAAGATTAAAGAGATTGTATACCGTTGCATGCGCACTTAAAAAGCGTTGCGCTTGTTGTGTCGATATATAATTGTCGTCCAGATGCACTTAACTTGTCAGTACCTAAAAATATGAATGCTAAGGTTGTGTAAAAAGTTATTACGTATGTTTAAAAATATTCACCTTCAATATGAATCAAGAAATCATTGAGCATTTAAAATTAGCTGATCCAGTAATCAATCAATTAATTAATCGAATTGGAAAATGTACTTTAATACCAAGAAGAAATGAACCATTCGACGTGCTGGTATCGTCAATTATCAGTCAGCAACTATCTGAAAAAGCTGCAACTTCAATAAAGAATAGACTTATTAAATCCAGAAATCTGGAAAGACCATTTAATCCCAAACAATTCTGCAATCTGGAAGTTGAGGCTTTAAGAAAGTGCGGACTTTCAAATTCAAAATCAGAATTTATAATTGCGCTTGCAAACCTTGTTATTAATGGCGACCTGAATTTCTCAGAACTGGAAAAATATGACAATGATTTGGTGATTGAAGAATTGCTAAAAATTAGAGGGGTGGGCATCTGGACTGCAGAAATGTTTTTAATATTTTGCCTGGGAAGACTGGATGTATTTGCCTTGAGGGATGCAGGATTAAAAAGGGCCATATCAGATCTCTATGGAAGCAGATACAAAAATAATGCAACTGAGCTGCTCCATCTTGCTGAAAAGTGGAGGCCATACAGGTCGGTAGCCAGCTGGTATTTCTGGCGTTATCTTGACTAGCAATCATGAATGAAATAAAACGGTACTGACAAGTTAACGTAAATCTTATCGTTTTGGAGGAGAAACGTGCCTTCTCCACAACATACAATCAATGGCTTAGTGCCACCTAACTACTGTAGTTACGCCCTCAAATCAGTTAACTTGTCAGTACCGATTACCGGTCCATTCGCGTTTGAGGCTACTGAAGAACCGCTCCACCGGTGCGTTATCCCAGCAGTTGCCTTTGCGGCTCATACTCGCGATCATGTCATGCTGCTTCAGCAAGGCCTGGTGTAGGCATGGCTGGCATACTGACTGCCTCGATCCAAATGATGTATTAGCCCTGGTGATCCGGGCCTTGATGATGGCGATCCATTGCCCAGCCGACCACCGTTAGGAGATGCCGACGGGCAGGAATAGTGGGATATATCCCAATGGTGCAAAAGAAGAAAAAATGG
>Ga0255057_10000285_pt1 | contig 28455 bp, 21 predicted proteins | sample Cases_109_6_MG_FD_189022 | JGI IMG/M metagenome (GOLD analysis project Ga0255057, IMG submission 189022) | Seawater microbial communities from Amundsen Gulf, Northwest Territories, Canada - Cases_109_6 | ecosystem: Environmental > Aquatic > Marine > Gulf | place: Canada: Northwest Territories... | reverse complement strand
TCATGTTCTGCCTCAGCCAGTTGACCGCACCGGTGCCGGTGACCTGCGTGCCCGGTGAGGTCGAGTGCATCGAGATCGTCGACTGCGACGACGAAAATGATTGCACCACCAACATTTGCGCCGATGGCAGATGCGTGGACTCCGATAAGGACCCAGGCGACGACTGCGACCAAGACGGCGGTAGCGTGTGTGACGGCGACGGCACCTGCGTCGAGTGCAACGTCAACGACGACTGCGGCCTGAACGAGGTCTGCGAGGCCAATGTGTGCGTCGAGGAAGCCGAGTGCGAGGTCGACCTCGACTGCGTGGACGACGGCAACCAATGCACGAACCACACCTGCGTCCTTGGCGCGTGTGTCACGACGGACGCAGATCCGGGCGACACCTGCGACCAGGATGGCGGCGCCGTGTGTGACGGCGAAGGCGCCTGCGTCGAGTGCACCGAGAAGACCGATTGTGGCGCCGAAGAGACCTGCGTCGCGAACGCGTGCGTGAGCGACCCGAACCTCTTCTGCGACACGGGTCGGTGTGTTGAGGATGCCGGGTTGAGAGCCACTTGCGTGCAGGCGTTCCTCGTTTGCCTCGCAGAGAATGTCAGCGAAGACCAATGTGTCGCGTTGTCGATTGCCATCTGCATCGAGTGCAACACGGGCCTCGATTGTGGCGATGACAACGAGTGCACCGATAACGTGTGCACTGACGGGGTCTGCTCCAACCCGAACAACGACGACAACATGTGCGACGCCGGCAGCGGTCCGGGCAGCGGCACTTGCAACGCAGGCGAATGCGAGGGCGGCACGGCTGAGATCCCGCTCCCGATGGTGGTCGACGACCACTACTTCGGTCGATCGGGTTTCAGTGACGGGCCCGGGGGAGCACCTCTGTACGTGGAGGACGACCAGTGTCCCGCTCGCGCCGGCGACGAGAACGGCGCGTGCCACCGGTTCACGTGGGACGGCATGGATGGCAGTTTCACCGGCACCTTCTGGACTGATGGCGAGGCCTTCACCGACCTGAACGGGCTCCCGGTCGAGGGCGGAGCCACCGAAGTACAATTCTATGCCTGGGGCGCCGCCGGGGGCGAGCGGCTCGTATTCGGCGCGGGCATTATTGATGCGCAGTGGGACGGAGCGGAGGACCGCGCAACCTTCACGCTCACCAACACCCCGACGATGTACAGCGTGGCGCTTACCAACTTGGCGGGATACACCGACGTGTTTGGGCCATTCATCTGGGCGGCTAACAACACCGACAACCCGAGCGGCTTCGAGTTCTATGTCGACGACATCCAGTGGATCCAGGATGGCGGTGGAGGACCCACACTCGGGCCGATCGACTTCGAACCCGGTGGACTGGGTGCCGGGTTTACCTGGGGCGTGTTCGAGAACGTGGACAATCCGCCCCTCGAGTTCATCGCCAATCCCGACGCAACCGGCGCGAATACATCCGCGACCGTCGCCCAGTTCACGGCGCGGCTGGCTGGGCAGGACTTCGCCGGCACTATCACGCAAGACCTGCCGACATTTACGCTGGATGCAAGCAACAGCTGCGTGAAGATCAAGGTCTGGAAGTCGGTTGTCAGTGACGTTGGCCTCAAGTTCGAAATGGGGGCGGCGTCGACCGGGGAGATCAAGGTCGCGAACACCGTGACCGACCAGTGGGAAGAGCTGACGTTTGATTTCTCGGTCAAGATCGGCGAGCCGTCTTCTACCGACATTACCGGCTTCGTTGTCTTTCCCGACTTTGCGGATAGGACGCAGGAAAACGTGATCTATTTCGACGACATCGTGTTTCTCGACAGCGGGCAGTGTCCGTAACGCCGGAATTCCTCATACCTGGGGCAGCTTAACGCTCTCCCTGGCGATTGACGCAAACCTCGAAGACCATCTCCTGCAGTTTGGTTTCCGGAATAAGGCGTCGGACCTCGAGCCTTCCGGGGTGGTCTACGACAACGTCCTGCTAACGAAGTAGCCGAGCAGCGCTGGTGGTGGTGGCGATGAGCTGACCAGCAGGTGATTTTGAAGCGGGGTCTTGGGCGCCTTTCCGTAGGCGGTAAGACACCCCCCAGACGTTACTTCCGGACGAAGCGGATGCTGTCCAGGTAAATGGTCACAGGTGACCCCTGCCCGCTGAGGGTCACCACGAAGCCCGTCTTGATGCTCGACAGGTCGAGCTTCTTCAGGCGAATGCGGTAGCGCTGCCACTCGCGCGTCAGGCGGATGTCCTCGGCAGTGGTTTTGCCCGAATCGGGGTGCGCCTTGTCCTGGCCGAGGAGACCGACAGCGATGCTGATCTTCTCGGTGCTGTATTCTCCACGCGCCCACAGTTCCAGGTATTTCGCCCCGGTGAGATCATAGCCGCCATCCTGGTCGCCCCAGTTGTTGACGGGGTGCTGCCAGGCAACGCCGACCCAGGTGCCGAGCTCGCCGACGAAGCGCATTTTGATGCAGGCTTTGCCTCGATAGGGGTTGCCAGCATGGTCGCCGTCCAGGGTCAGCAACTCGGTCGAGCCCATCCACCCCGAGGGTGCCCAGGGAATGCCCTCGAAACTGTCGCGGTAGACGTAAAACGGCATGGGTGTGCGCACCTGACCTTTCACCAGCAGCGGGACATTGGCCGTCGCCGCACGGCCCGCCGCATCATAGGCGTAGAGGAATAGTCGATACGGCCCCGGATCCTTGGGCATGCGCAGCCGTGCGCCATTAGTGCGACCCTCGAGGACCGCGCCTTCCACCTCGGGCGGCACGGGCCGGAAGTCGCCGCCGGTCGTGTATTCACCAGACTCGCGGCGGAGCGCCCAACGCACGCGGATCGCACCACCTTCGGGATCGGCAACGGCGGCGCGCACGCGTACTTCGTCACCTGGATCCAACTGCGATTCACCCTCGATGACCAATGGCTCCACCGTGGGCGCAAGGTTTGCGGGGGGGCTGCCGGACCAGAGCTCCGTCATGACGTCGACCGCCCCGAGCGGGGCGCCATCCTCCAGGAACATGCCGTACCAAGTCGGGGTGGCCTCCATCTTGAAGCCCCAGGTAAAGACGTACGAACCGAGGGCGAGATCCGGAGCGCCGATCACGCCACTCTCGTAGCTGCGCCGGTAAAACGCCGACTTCTCCGTGCTCGTCGGCTCGACGGGCGCGCCCCAGTCGTTCTTCGGGATCTCCCACACTCCTGGCGGCCCGAACTCGGTTAGCACGTAGGGCTTGGTCGCTCCGGCGGCGCGGTAGCGCTCGGCCACAGACAGCGCACCGCCGTAGGAGTTGATGCCGTGAATGTCGATCGCCGGGCAGCGCTTGTGCACGCCGTCGATGCGCCCGCCGCCGAGCTCGGCGGTGACGGTCATGGTGGGGTGGACCGGGTCGAGCTTCTTGATCATGGCGGCGATGTCGTTGACCGCCCTCCAGATGGCCGGATTGTCGCCTGCGCCGAAGCCCTCCATCTCGTTGCCGATGCCCCAGAGGAGGACTCCCGGGTGATCCTTGTAGCGCAGCACGGTCTGACGGGCGCTTTCCAGCTGCTCGCGGACCTGGGTCTTGTCGTTGTAGTCGAAGCCGTGGCGCTCGTGGCCGAGCCAAATGCCTACCGTCACCGACAGGCCGAGGGCGTGCGCCGCGTCGAGACGCGCCTTGATGTCGTCGGCGCCCCAGGTACGCACCGAGTTCGCGCCCGCGGCCGCCAGCTGCTCGAGCGAGGCATCCCCGCCGGCGCCACGGATGAAATACGGTTTACCGCCACGCAGCAGTTGCCAGCCTTGCTCTGTTTGGCGTAGCTCCACTGGGATGGCCTCCGCCGAGGCGGCCGAGGGCCACAGCACCAGGAAGGCGGACGACAAAGCCAGTGCGTGCGCGGTGGTGTGCAGTAGATCGCTGCGTGTCGCTGGCCTGTTTTCGCTCATCGGTGAGGTCCTAGCATGACCATGTCCTTTGCCTTGTTCGGACGCCGAATTAAGTGATAATAATAGCGATATATCTCGACTTTAGGCCCCGCGAGAGGGCCAAGTTATCGCGTTCCAGCGCTAGGGAGCCAAGTCATGTGCTCAAAATCCTGCGTGCGGCTTTTCCGCTTATTGACGCTCATGGTCCCGTTGTCCGCCATCGCGTTCGCCGGCTGCTCCGACTCCAGTGGGGTTGGCGGGGAAGGTGGTACTGGAGGCACCGGCGGCATGGCCGGTACCCCGACCGTCGACTGTGCAGATGCGATCGATTTTGAGGACGCCTGCGGACCCTTCACGTTCACAGACTTTGGCGGCGGCGTAGCGACGATTCTCGACAATCCAGATTCGAGTGGAATCAATACCATCGCCAAAGTGGCGCGGATGCAGAAGTTTGCCGGGGAAGTTTTTGGTGGCAGCACGCTGGATTTGGGGGGTGCCGTGGATTGGTCCGCGGGCACCGCGTTTACGATGAAGGTATGGTCGCCACGCCCAGTCGACGTCCTGTTCAAGCTGGAAGGTCTGAATCAGGAAAGGCCGGCTGTTCAAACTGGCAGTAGCAGTTGGGAAGAGCTCTGCTTCGACTTTGCGGGCAGCACCGACGGCGAAGATGCAACCGGGATTACCGTGATTTTCGATCTTGGCACGGTCGGCGATGCGGCCGGTGATCCTGACAATTGGACATTCTACTTCGACGGTATTGCACAGACAGAAGAGTGCGGCGGCGAGATTCCTGGCACTTTCGAGCTCATCTTCGCGGACGAGTTCGATTCAGGCACGACACCTTCCACTGCGAATTGGACGATAGAGACCGGCTACGGCAACAACGGGTGGGGCAACAATGAGTGGCAGCTCTATACCGACTCGCCCGACAACATTCGCGTCGAGGGCGGCAATCTGGTGATATCAGTACAGTGTCCGAATGCGCCCTGCGGCATCCGTGACGGTTCGATCACCTCGGGCAGGATGAATTCGCTTGGCAAGTTCAGCTTCAAATACGGGAAAGTCGAAGCACGAATCAAGCCGGCGGTTGGCGACGCGGCGTGGCCGGCGTTCTGGAGCCTTGGCGCGAATTTCCCGACCGTCGGATGGCCGAACTCAGGTGAAATCGATTTCATGGAAATGCACAACTGGTTTTCGGACGACAAGACGACGCATTTCACGGTGCACTGGTGCGACCAGTCGATCCAGGCGCCTGAAGCGTGTTCGTTTCGGGACGGTTGGGTCTTCGACAGTCAATTCAGGACCTTCCCGGATTCGCTTGGCGATGATTTTCACTTGTTCCAAGCGGAATGGGATGAGACCAAAATCGTCGGAAAAATCGACGGATTGATCTATTTCACCAAGGCGATCAATCCGACCACGATGGAAGAGTTCCAAAGAGAATTTTTCCTGGTTCTCAACGTCGCCATGGGTGGAACGCTCGGCAGTGGCGACCAGCCACCCAATGGCACGGAGACCTATCCCCAGACCATGCTGGTCGATTACGTCAGGGTGTACCAACGAGTTGACGAACCCAATTAACTGTTCGAGCGTGCCTGGCTCGCGCGGCGCGGCGCGGCGTGTCGGGTGCATCTAGGTGGATAGATCGTGACGAGACCGACCAGCAAGAATTTTCCAGTGATCTCCCGGTCGAGCGCCGCTGGATCGATGAGGGGATCGTCGTACAAAGTACCAGGATTCCCAGGCCTTCTGGGTACCGATTTCTCGCGGATGTCGCGCGCAGACAAGGTCGAGCTCCTCTGGGCGATCCTCGAGCAGAAGATCCATGGACTATCGTTTAGCCCCTACATCGAAGGGCAGTCTCCAGGAACCGAGATCAGCGAGCACCAGATCCACCAGCGGTTAAGCATCATTGCGCCCTATACACACTGGGTCCGAACTTTCTCGTGTCGCGAAGGCCACGAGCACACGCCACGCATCGCAAACGAGTACGGTTTGAAGACTATGGTCGGGGTTGGCTTGTCGGAGGAGCTCGATCTGAACGAAATCGAGCTACGCAATGGAATCGAGCTGGCCGGTGCAGGGCATGCCGACATCCTCGCGATCGGCAACGAAGTCATGCTGCGCCAAGACCTGACCGAGGACCAATTGATAGACTACATTCAGCGCACGAGGGACGCCGTGCCCGGTGTTCCGGTGGGCACGGTCGATGCCTATTTTCTGTTCGAGAACCATCCCCGCGTGGCCGCGGCTTGCGATACGCTGCTGGTCAATTGCTATCCCTTCTGGGAAAGCTGCCCAGCGGAGTATGCCCTGTTGTACATGAAAGAAATGTATCGACGGGCGGTGAACGTCGCCGATGGCAAGAAAGTCATCATCAGCGAGACCGGTTGGCCCACCGTCGGGTCTCCTTTCGGGGCAGCCGTGCCCTCTTACGACAATGCGTTGGAGTACTTCATCAGAACTTACCAGTGGGCGCACGAGGACGGTGTCGAGATCTTTTATTTCTCGTCGTTCGACGAGTCCTGGAAGATCGGCGGTGAGGGCGACGTCGGCGCCTACTGGGGGCTGTGGGACAAGGACGGCAATCCGAAGTTTGCCTGATGTTTCGCGTTAGACCCATCCTGTGTTGTGTGATCGCAATCGCCTTGCCGCTTCCGCCGGCGATAGCCGCGGCCACACCCCCCACTCATGACCCGGGACGAAGCGAGTACCGTGCTCCGAGAGCGAAACGTGCGCCCAAGGTGGACGGCGTCGCCGACGAAACCATCTGGAAGCGAGCTCGTTGGCGGGAGATCACGCATCGTTGGCTCGGCCCCGAGTATTCGGCGAAGGATTTCCGTGGTCGGTTCAAGGTGGTCTGGACTGCCGACAGAATCTACGTTCTCGGCGAGTTCGTCGACGATATTCTGTTCGACAGTCACCGCGACCCACTCGTCCAGTATTGGGATGACGACTGTCTGGAGATCTTCCTGGACGAGGACTACTCGGGCGGCAATCACCAGTACAACCACAATGCGTTCGCCTACCACATGTCGCTCGACAATCAGGCGATCGACATCGGCACGGATAAGCTACCGCACAACTATTCCCATCACGTCGATAGCCGTTGGCGACAGCACGGCAACAAGATCATCTGGGAGCTGGCGATAGCCATCTACCCGGACAACTACGTGGACGGTTCCGACAAAAACGTGCCGGTAAGGCTATCCGCCGGCAAAGTGATGGGCCTGATGCTCGCCTGGTGTGACAACGACGGCAGCGAGTTGCGCGAAAACTTCATCGGTTCCGAATCTGCGCCGGGGGAGAACAAAGACCGCGGTTGGATAGATGCCGGATTGTTTGGTTCGCTGGTGCTGGTCGAGTGAATCGCCCCGTGCTGATCAACACTCAGTGCGATCGGGAGTTCGCCACCGGATGTCCCTGAAGTAGCAGCTTCGGGGTCCTATCGACGTTGAACAAGCCCCAGTGTTTCTCAGCTCCAAGCGGAACGTCGGGATCCCCTTTCCATGGCTCGTCGAAGGCCTCGAAGAAGAACACGGTCGTGTTCGTGGTGCGCGCCCACTTCTCGAGTTCGCGATAGTAACGAGCCTGGTCCTCCTCATTGGCCCGATCGCCGAACTCGATCGCAACGGTCGCCCAACCCGCTTCGAGAACTGCGAGGGGCTTGTCGGGCAACGCAGCCCGCACACCTTGAATATTGTCAATCGTGTACGCAAGCGCCTCGTCGATGGTCTTTTCTTCCCATGCGGGATAGGTATGCACGCCAAGAAAATCGACCTCGGCTGCCAGCCCAGCACCGTCGCGTATCCACCATGCGTAATTGTCGGCGACGGTGACAGGCTGGTCGATGGCGGCCTTTACGCGCCGAACGTAGGCGATCACCTTTTCCACTGGCACCATGTGGTCGTTCCAATCAACGAGCGCCTCATTGCCGACATTGACGGCGACCACCACGTCTTCGAACTCCTGCGCGAGCTTGATTCCGCGTTGCAGCTCAGCGGCATTTCTCGAAGCATTGGCAGCCAACTGCTCATCCGGTATCGGCTCATCCAACCAGGAACAGCCCTCATGATTGCTGAACTCGGCGTCCAGCCATGCACCCAACATGACCTTGATCGGGAGCTGGTGCTGCCTAATCAGCTCGAGGGTGAGCAAGGAGTTTTGACCAGAATCGTAGAGCCGGATCAACTTGAAATTGTGCGCGGCGAGAATTTCGAGATCCTCGAGAATCTCGTTCGTGTTCGGATTCACGGCGCCGTCGCCGCGATCCGGATACTGGCCTTCCCGAAACCCCGAATACGCGACGGCCATGACTTCTCCAGCGATCAACGCGTTTGGTGACTGCTGCCCAAGTCCCGAAGAGATCGGCGAATCTATTTTGTTGGACGCCGGGTGGCATCCAGCCACTGTAATTGCGAGCACGGTGAATCCTTCTATTGGTTTCATGGCGGAGTCGATGCGCGCTCCACTGCGCTGGCTGAAACCGTACCGCGCCGTTGCTCGAGCTCAGTCCGGATGTCATGAGCCTTTTCTTCGGTGATTTCATAGGAGGCGACGATCCAAATGGCGACCCCGGAAGAAATCATCGGCACGAAGATATCGCACAAACGCATCCACAGGAGTGTTTGGTCGGTCTGAGCCCCCTCGAGCGCTACGTCGAAGCCGGTTGCGTTGAGTAGGAAACCGCCGCCGGCGAGCGCTGCAGCCATTCCGAGCTTGACCACCCACCAGTAGATGGACCCAAACATACCTTCTCGACGCTCATTCGTTTCGAGCTCATCGAGGTCGACTACGTCGGCGATCATGGACCCCATCAAGGTGAAAAGTCCGCCGAGGCCAAAGGACAACAAGGCCGCAGGTAGAAGGAGAAGCCACGGGATCTCTGGGTCATAGCAAAACCACTTGAGACCGTAGCCAAGCATGGAGACCCCGATCGCCACAAAGAACGCACGACGTTTGCCGATCTTGGTCGCGAGCCAAGTGATCAACACGATGACAAAGAAGGTAGCGACGGCCGATATGGTGCCCGAGTAACCGACCCACTCTGCGCCCAAGACCTTGTCTCCCCCGAACACGTAGTAGATGATCACGTAGAACTGAAACGAAGAGATCAACATGAAGCCGTTGAACACCAAGAAGGTCGCGCCGCACAGCTTCAAAAACGGCCGGAAGCGGAGGGTTGCCGCGAAGCCCTTAAAGAAGTCGAGCATGCTGGCAACGAGGGGGCTCCTTTCGGTCTTCCGTTTCTGTCTGTCGGTTCGGGCGGGGTCGTAAAGGTGGGCGAGCGCGTCGGCCCGGTAGGGCTCCTTCAAGAAGATCGCCGGCAGGATGCCAATGCAGGCAGCCAACACGCCGATCGCGATGGCCAGTCCCGCCGCCCCGGACACCATATCGTCGAAAATGTCCAACTGCATCGCGAGTAGGAACCAAGGAGAGATGACGTACGCGAGCTGGCTGAAGAAGTTCTGCACACCCATCAATCGGGTGCGCTCGTGGTAGTCTGGCGTCAGCTCGAACCCCAGTGCGACCCAAGGCGTCGCAAAGACCGTGTACGCCAAGTAGAAAATCAACGAGCCGGCTAGAAAAAACCAAAAATAGAAGTTGTCGCTTCGCCCTTCGGGAAGCTGCCAGAGCAGGGCGAAGATCAGGCCCGCTGCGATGGCGCCCACAAAGATGTACGGTCGTCGCCGTCCCCATTTCGACCGCGTGTGGTCGGAGATGTAGCCCATCAAGGGGTCGGTAAACGCATCGGTGAGCCGCGGTAGCGCGCCGAGGAGGCCCACGAGTGCGGGGTTCATACCGAGCCCGAGGTTCAGCACGATCACCATGCCGCCAATCGCGGCGGCCAGGAGGTTATTTACAAAGCCACCCAAGCCGTAGATCAGTTTGTGCGGAAAAGAGATCCGATCTTCGGGGGCCGTCGCGTAGTGCGTCGACGCGGAGGTGGTCACCGGGAACGCTCGGAAATGCGAGTGAGAACCCAGCGCTCGGCGGGGCTCATATGCGTCTTGCCGTTCATGAGGCTTCTCGTGCCTCGGAAGGGAACAGAGCTGGTGTTTCGAGCGCGGTTTGTAAAACGAGCGTCGCAGCGCCCACGGCGATACCCCACTCGTTCAATCCCGTGATTCTGATCTCGCTATGGGAGATCGACGCCGGTAAAGACATGTTGTCAACGGTTCTGCGAACACCGTCGAGCAACAGGTCGCCTGCGCGCGCGATGCCGCCTCCGACTACCACCGTCTTGGGGTTGAGGAGGTTGAGCAGGTTGGCGATGCCGACGCCGAGCTTATCCCCGGCGCGTCGTATTAACTCGACAGACATCGGATCGCCGTCCAACGCTGCGCCGACCAGCTCATCAATGCTCGCAGGTGGTGAGCGGTCGGATCCGCGCGCGCGCAACTCATCCTCCGCACGTTGGAGAAGGGCATTCGTACCGATAAACGTGGCTAGACACCCCTTGAGCCCACAGACGCATTGGGGCCCGTTCGGGTCGATTGAGGTGTGGCCGATTTCGCCCGCGATGCCCCCGCTTCCTCGAAAGATGCGGCCGTTGATGATCAGGCCAGCACCGACTCCGGTAGCGACCTTGATGTACGCGAGGTTGGCGGCAGCGGAGCCGGCGCCCCACCAAAGCTCGGCCAACGCACCAAGGTTGGCGTCGTTGTCGACAAACACAGGTCGCTCGAAGGTTCCCCGGAGATGGTTGGCAATGTCGTAGCCCTCCCACTTTGGTAGGACGAGCGCCAGCAACTTCCCCGGGTGTGCCTCGTCCACTGGGCTCGGAACGGCCACGCCGATCCCGAGCACCTGCGATGGTTGCAAGCCGTCTGCTTCCAGGACGGAGTGCACCCCTATCGTCATTTTCTTCAGAGCGACTTCGGGTTCATCGCGGACCGGAGCTGGCGCAGACCATGAAGCCCTGACGTTGCAGCGTAAGTCCGTCAGGACACATGAAACGTGCGTCGCGCCGAGTTCGACCCCCACGATGAAGCTCGATTGATCCTGGAACTCGAGCATGATGGGGCGGCGTCCGCCGCTCGAAATCCCAGCGCGCGCCTCTGTGACCAAGCCTGTGCTCAGCAGGTCGCTCACAATGGCCGACACCGTCGATCGACTCAAGCTTGTGCGCCGAGCCAATTCTGCACGGGAAATCTCCCGCGCCTTCCAGAGTAAGTTCAGGATCAGGCGGCTGTGCTGCGCCCGAATTGCAGACGCGCCGAACACGTCCTGGGTGGCTTTGAGATTAGTTCTCATAAGGTGACTTTCGGCCAGTTGCCGATACGAGCTTCTCTACGGACAGGCATCACCAGATTTCCCAAATTCATGAACTCTTCTGCCATCTTCATACTTCGTTCGTTCATCGAACTAACTACGCGTGGGGCTGGAAGATGTCAAGACCTCCATGTTGGGCGAGCAGCGCCCAACAAGACCCATGCGCTACTGGAGAACAGTGTCGCGATCGACCAAATTCCAGAGGCCGATTGCGTAGACGGAGCAGGCGAACCGTTGACAGCAGACCAGCGCGGCGAGCCGCGGCCGGCGGGTGCTAGCTCAACCTGCGACGTGGGTGCGTTCGAAGTGCAGCCCTGACGGTGTCGATGCAAAAGCGATTGAGCTCGTTCATCCCTTTGTGGAACGTGCTTGACACATCTCGTTTGGGTTGATACTTAGTTCATCGGTCGAACAAACTAGCGATTCGTCGCTTCGACGAGTGTTTGCGCTGGAGATCCAAGCAAATGGTGGATCAAGATTTTCCCAACGGCTTTATTTGGGGTGTCGCAACCTCGGCCTTTCAAATTGAAGGGGCCCACGATATCGATGGCCGAGGGCCATCGATCTGGGACACCTATGCGGAGCAACCGGGGTTCATCGAAGACGGCAGCAACGCCAAAGTGGCGTGCGACCACTACCACCGTTACGCGGAGGACATCGCAGTGATGGCGTCCCTTGGCGTGGGCGCCTATCGATTCAGTGTCGCGTGGCCGCGGATTCTTCCGACTGGGCGCGGTGCGGTGAACATCGCCGGGCTCGATTTCTACGACCGACTCGTGGATGGTCTGCTGGCGGCGGGGATTGCGCCGTGGGCCACGCTCTACCATTGGGACCTTCCGCAGGCACTCGAAGACGAGGGCGGCTGGACCCACCGTTCAACGGTTGATGCGTTCGTGGAGTTCGCTGACGCTGTGAGTGAGCGTCTTGGCGATCGGGTAGAGCACTGGATCACGCATAACGAACCGTGGTGTGTGAGCGTGCTCGGATATGCTCAAGGGGCCCACGCTCCGGGGAAAAAGAGCTGGCCCGATGCCTTGGTTGCATCGCACCATTTGCTGTTGAGCCACGGGCGGGCCGTCCCGGTGATTCGTCAGAACTCGCCTCGAGCCAAAGTCGGCATTGCGCTCAACGTGTCCGAGTGCCAACCAGCATCGCCGAGCGAGGCCGACCGGATTGCGGCTCGACAGTTTGACGGCGAGCTCAACCGTTGGTTCCTGGATCCGATCTATTTGGGCCGCTACCCGAAAGATGTGATCGAGTACCACGAGCGCGAAGGTCGGCTGCCCGATGGCATGCGCTTTGCGCGGCCCGGTGACCTCGAGGAGATCAATACCCCAATCGACTTTTTGGGCGTCAACCACTACAGCCGGGCCGTCGTGCGCAGTGCCAAGATTCCCGAGGCTGACAACGAACCGAGAACCATTGCGGTTCCTGACCCCGCCGGGCTAACCGACATGGGCTGGGAGGTCTATCCCGAGGGGCTGACTCATAGCCTCGTGCGATTGCACACCGACTACGAGCCGGGCTCGTTGGTTGTCACCGAGAATGGCGTCGCGTACGCGACGGGGCCGGGGCAGGACGGGTCTGTGCAGGACACTCGGCGCTGCGAGTATGTGAAAAGCCACTTGCGGGCGTGTCTTGCCGCGATCGATGCGGGTGTTCCTCTGCACGGATATTTCTTATGGTCGCTACTCGACAACTTCGAGTGGGGGTGTGGGCTTGCGAAGCGCTTTGGCATCGTTTGGGTCGATTTTGAAACCCAGGAACGAATCATCAAGGCCTCGGGGCTCATGTACAGCCACATCATTCGGGACAACAAGATCCCCGAGGAGCATGCGGCGTGAGAGTCGCCGTTGCGCTGCTCTTCGTGTTTTGGTCTGCAACCGCAGCGGCGCAACAGTTCGGAGAAGGGACTCGGGCCCCGACCCCATCAGGCGGACCGACAGCGCCAGGTCCAATCCCGCCGCCGGATAAGCCCGAGTTCCCGCCGCGTGAGCCCGAGCAGGCCGGCGACACCCCGCGGCCAGAGGACCCCGCGGCCCCACCCGCCGCGCCAGACCCCGTGGCTCCGGAAGACTCTGACGCACCGCCGCCCACGTTTGAGCGACCAGCCGCACCGCCACCCGGGTCGCGGGCAGCCCCGATCAAGACTGACGGCCCCAATGTCGTCAAGGTCCACAAGGACGACCGCGGCTACGTGCTGATGGTCGACGGACAGCCCACCATGGTCTTCGGCATGAACTGGGGGTACATGCCGATCGGCCAGAACTACACGTACGACTTCTGGGGCAAGCCCGACGACATCATCATCGAAGCATTAAAAGACGAGATGGGGTTGCTGAAAGAGATGGGCGTCAATGTCATCCGGCAACATATCGGAATCCCCCCCCGCTGGATCACGTACATCTACGAGAACTACGGGATCTACACGGTGTTGAACCATACCGTGGGGCGTTACGGGCTGACGATCGATGGCGTGTGGGTGAGCCCCGTCGACTACTCCGAGGAGCGGTTCCGTACGGTCGTGAAGGAGGAGATGGCGGAACTGGTGAAGGAATACAAAGACACACCCGGCCTGCTGATGTGGTTGCTAGGCAACGAGAACAACTACGGACTCTACTGGAAGTCGAGCGAGATCGAAGACCTGCCGGAAGCGCAGCAGGGTGATGCGCGCGCCACCTACCTTTACTCACTCTTCGGAGAGATCACCGACCAAATCCACGCTATGGACGACAACCACCCGGTGGCGATTGCCAACGGCGACGTAGGGTTTCTCGAAGTGATCAAGAAGGAGTGCCCCAGCATCGATGTATTCGGCAGCAATGTCTATCGTGGCGCCTCGTCCAGAGACATCTTCGAGCGTGTCGAGACCGAGCTCGGCGTGCCGTTCATGTACACCGAGTTTGGTTCCGACGCCTACGACGCGAAACGCGGGATGGAAGACCAGGTTGCGCAAGCGCAGTACCTGCAAGCCCTTTGGCAAGAGATCTACGAGCAGAGTTACGGCAAGGGAAGGGTGCAAAACGCGATCGGTGGCATGATCTTTCAGTGGAGCGACGGCTGGTGGAAGTACAAACAAGAGATCAACCTCGACAAGCACGACACGACCGCGTCCTGGGGGAACGAGGCATACCAGTCTGACTACGTCGAGGGCGAAAACAACATGAACGAGGAGTGGTTCGGGATAGCCTCCAAAGGGCGCCCGGACGCACGGGGTATCTACAGCGTCTATCCGCGGGCGGCCTACTACGTGTTGCAAGACGCTTTTGAGCTCGATCCGTACGCAGAGAGCACCAACCTCGAGACGATCCGGCAGCACTACGGGCGGATAGGTCCGAGGATGTCCGCCGACACGCAGAGCAAGCTTGCCCAGCTCGAGAAGTTCACCCCCATCGTGCGCGTGGACTTCGATACCTACACGACGGGTGGTCGACAGTTGAACGACCCGGAGCGAGAACGCACTCGCTTCGGCGACACCGAGTCGATCTATCTCGGGATGGAAGTCAAGCCCGGAGCCGGGGTGAGAGGCAAGGTAGTGGTGAATGGGCTGGGGAACGTGGCCCTCAACCCGATCAACGAGATCTTCTACGAGGACCGAGGTCAACCGGTCGGGGTCGAAAGCGTCGATGGCAATCTCCTCGTCCTAAGCAGCGAACGCTTCCAGGTCTACGAGGCCGAGTTCGATTGGGACAACAAGTACTTCCTGATGGAGAGCTTCTTCCGTGGCGCAGGACACTACCACTGGGGTTACGAAGGGGACTTCTTTGGCCTCTATCCGGAGGTGCATATGCAGGCCACCATCGATACCTACAATGCGAACGCGCCGATCGGGGTCACCTTCACCGGCAAGGACAAGATCAAAGGGCTGACGGTCGCATTCGGGCCTGAGCTGTGGTGGGGCGCCAACCCGACGATTCTGGGCAAGTACTACCGCATCTTTGGAGACTTCAAGTTCGGGGTGATCCACCAGGAGGATTTTGCGCAACGGCTACCGGACACGTTTGCGAGCTCCGTGATTCCCCAGCCGAGGAGCCGAAAGAGCACCTTGTACTTTGGGTACACGGCCAAGCGCATTACCCTCGAGGCCGGCGCGATTACGGGCCGTTCGAACTTCATCGGCGACGCCTACGAGATCGCGCGACAAACCGACGGGCCTTCCTATCTCGACTCGGGCTACCTCATCCTCGACAGCACCATCCGGTTTGCCGACACGCTCGGCGGCAAGGTCAAGTTCACCTACAACGCCGCGCCGTTCTTTTGGTACGTCCAGGGAGGGCTCCGTGGCCTCGTCAGTGACGGCGGAGCCGATCAAACGATGACGATCACCGGCTGGTCGCTCAAGGAAAGCGGCCAGGGCAATCACTGGGCCGTGTCGTCCGGCATCGCGTACTACGCGGGCAAGGTGGTGTTAGCGCCCAACTTCCTCGCGCAGCAGCCCCTCGAAGGCCCGCTCCCGTTCATCCCCGACTTGTTTGACCCGAACACCGGCACGTACTTTCCCGGGGTGGAAGCGAGAAATCAGCTCCAGGACCCCTTCTGGGTTCGCTCCAACCGAGAGACGTACGGTTTCGAGTTGCTCGTTGGCTGGGATCCGACTCCGGAAACACCGTTGTATGCATGGGATAACGCCCAGCGCGAAGACTCCCCCGTCTCGGTCGCACTCGACGTCGTCTACAAGATTCTCCCGACGAGCCAAGATGCTGCAGCGGCAATCGGCCTACCCGAAGGCGACCTCGAGGGCCCGGAGTTTGTATTCGCCTTTCCCGCCGCGGCGCCGGCGAAAAATCTGTGGGACATCAGCGCGCGCACCATCGTGAACTTCACCTACAACATGCGTTTAGTGAACTGGGTATACGTGGGGCAAGGGCAAGCGAATGGCGATGACGCACGAACCGTCTCGCGTTTTGGCACGTACGGTTGGTACACGCTCGGGTCGTTCAATGTGAACTACCACCTGAAGTTCAACGACTGGGGGCCGTACGACTACCACAAGGACTTCAACCTGACGTTCCCGCTGCAGGTCTTGTTGGACTTGTCGTACGCCCTCGAGCCCCCCGCGCTCTACGCGCCTGCCTCCACGCGGTTCGGCGTGGCGGGACAATTCCGTAATTTGAATCGGTTCTCGAACCGACATTTGTTCGATCCAACAGACCCTGGCCGCAAAGGCCGCGAATGGGAGATCAAGACTTATGTACAATTCACTTACTAAATGCCTCTCGCTCGGCCTGCTGGTGCTCGTCGCGGCGTGCGGCGATGCCCCCGAGTACCGCGTCGGCCTGGACCTCAACGAGATCCAGTTCGAGTTCTTCGACGAAACCGAAGGGGTTTTCCCGTCGCGCGCGGTCTTGAGGAACCCGAACAATCCGTTCGCCGAGTACAGTATTGGGTCGACCGTGACGCGCCCGGGACTCCCCCCCACGAAGTTCGCGATCTTGGATGGTGCGAGCAACGCCGGCGCGTTCTACGCATGGGCAACCGCCCTCGTGGGCGAGCCCACCGGGGAGAATCAGTTCTTCACCGCGCTCAAGCTGCGCGACCTCCTCGAGGCCGATGAGGTTCCGGTCGAAGAGCGAGAGCTCGTTCGTCAGCAGGCCATCGATGGGTTCCAGTCTGTGCTCGATAGCTTCCCGGACTCGGTGTTGTTTGATGTCACAGGGACCCAGTCGTTCCGGCTCGCCACACCTGCGTACCAGGAGATCGTCGGGTTGAACGGAACGCCCCAAGGCGACTGGGTCTTGGTTCAGGATGAAAACGGCAATCCCGTGGCCGTGAGGAGCACGGACGGAGGATTCGACCGATGAAGAAACTTGCAATCCTTCGTCGCGCCGGCTTGGCTTGCTTCATCGGCCTTCTCGGTAGCTGTCTTCCCGACGCCGGAGACCCTCCGGACTACACCGACCATGCCGATCTCATCCCCCCGGTCGAGACGCTCCCAGTCATCGCCCCTGATCCGTTTCAGCCCGGGGACGCGCGACTTGCGGTTGGGTTGTTTTACGAGGGCGGTCGCTCGGAAACGATTCCGATCAACGGCTTGACGACGAACTACTTCATCTTCGAAGGATCGTACCAACAGCAGACGTCGACGGACCGCCTCGAAGGACAAACTTCAGACGAGCTCACGCTCAACGGGACGTCCTTTTGGGGGGGAGGCATCATCTGGAGCGAGCCCATCGATCTCTCGGATTGGACGACCATGTACGTCGGCTTCAAGTCGAGCGACCCGTCGTTTGAGAACTTCGACCTCACCCTGCAGTCAGGGGTGACAAGCACGGATACCGTTCTCGACCCCGCCGCGTACGGCTACACCAACGACGGTGAGTGGCATTTTCTGCAGATCCCACTTCAGGATGCCATCGATGCGGGGTTTGATCCAAGCACCGTTCGGTCGCCCTTCATTATCGGCGCGGCGGGCGGCGTAGCCGGAGAAGTTCTTTTGGTCGACAACTTGTACTTTACGAACGACTGAGTCTGGAAAGGGTCCAGGCATCGATGGAGTTGGAGAGCTCGGGGAAATTCGAAAATTTTCTCGCCGAAACAAGTAGGAGATAGACATGAATAGGACACTGATTGCGATTTTGTTTGCTTCGCTAGCGCTCTATGGGTGCGGCGATGACGAAAGTGGTACAGGTGGCAGCGGAGCCACCGGGGGCAGCGGAGCGACCGGTGGCAGTGGAGCTACTGGCGGCAGCGGAGCGACCGGCGGCAGCGGAGCTACGGGAGGGGCAGGAGGTACAGGTGGTGTTATTCCAGGTACGGAGTACGCAGAGAACTTCGAGTCCCTCGATCAGACGAGTCCTGATGCGTTGGGCGATGATCCCCATCCGGAATGGGGTGTCGGATGGATCGTCTTTGGCAACGTGTTCCAGCCGGACGGGACGTTTATCGTCGGCTACGGCGTATTTCCCGCACCGAACAATACCGGTGCCTTCTCCGGTATTGCCCTGGCTGAGGGCGGCGCCCCACAGGGCGATCAGGTATTGGTGATCATCAGCGACTACAACAACACCGCCGAGCAGGAAGCGGGGAACCTAGTCGAAGGCAATACATTCCGTGAACGCACGATTGTCGCGGATGATGTCGGCAAGACCCTCACCTTCAGCTTCGACGCGAAGCGCGGCAACATCGACGATCCCAATGATCCGCTGTGTCCTTGCGACAGCGATGCCAATGCGTTCATCAAGACTCTGGATCCAGAGGACAATTTCGCGACGACCAACTTGGTCGATACGGACACGACCGCGCTTCCGGATGACTGGATGCGCTACGAGATCTCGCTCCCGATCGACGCAGGACTCGTGGGCCAACTGCTGCAGTTCGGCTTTTCCGCCACCGCGACGAAGTTCGAGCCTTCAGGCGTGTTCTACGACAACATCCTGGTGGTCGGGGCGACCCCGTAGTCTGTTCGTGCTCATGGGTTGGCCGGCGGCTATGAGAGCCGCCGGCCTCGACCGTTTCTTGAAGATGCCGGGAGCCACCGAACGTGAATCGACCTACCAGCACCAATGATGAGGTGTCCGGCGAGTTTCTGACTCTGGCGGGGGAGCGATACTACGCGATACGCAACGTTGACAAGATTGCCCCGTTCTTCATCAACCTGGTTTCGGATTCCGACCATTGGTTGTTCATTTCCTCGACCCGAGGGCTGACCGCCGGGCGGGTCTCCCCCGACACGGCGCTCTTCCCCTACATCACGGTCGACAGGATTCACGAAAGCACTCCGCATACCGGCAGCAAGACCCTGATTAGTACGGAAGCAAATGGGCAACGGAATGAATGGGAGCCGTTCAACAGGGCGCACGTAGGCCGCTATTCAACTAGACGTAACCTCTACAAAAACTTCTTGGGCAACAAGCTGTGCTTTGAAGAGATCAACGAGGACCTGCAGTTGGCGTTCCGTTACTGCTGGGTTACGAGCGACTCCTATGGATTCGTACGTCGATGCGAATTGGAGAATCTAGGTCAGCAACACTGCAAAGTGGAATTGATCGACGGCTTGCAAAACATCTTACCGGCCGGGACTCCGCGATTTGCTCAGGCGAATACGAGCAATTTGGTCGACGCGTACAAATGGACTGAGCTGGTCGAGGACAAGGGGCTCGCTTTGTACACGCTCTATTCCGGAATCACCGACAGAGCCGAGCCTTACGAGTCCCTCAGGGCGACGACCGTCTTTTGTCTTGGCCTCACGGGACACAAGGTGCTGCTCTCCACCGCGCAGCTCGAACACTTCCGCCGCGGTCTGCCGTTAACGCAGGAGGTCCTCAAGCGTGGCATCCGCGGGGACTATCTGGTGAACGTGTCGCTGAATCTCGCACCACGGGCATCTCAGCACTGGCAGCTCGTGGCGGACATCGAGCAGAGTCAGGCGCAGGTGGTGAGCCGGCTCCATGAGCTCGGCGATCCGGAGGCCGTAGCAGAGGCGATCGCCCAGTCTGTAGACGACGGCTCGGACGCGCTGGCTCGTATCATGGCTGCCGGAGACGCGTTCCAGGTGACAGCTGAGCCAAACGTCTCGGCCCACCACTATGCGAATGTGCTCTTCAATATCCTGCGCGGCGGTACCTTCGACAAACAGTATCAGGCGTCCTCACGGGATTTCCGCGGAACGATCGAGATGTTCAATCGCGACGTGTTTGTGCGCCATCAGGCAGCGCTCGAGGCGCTTCCGGACCAGTTGTCCTACTTGGACCTGCTGTCGACCATCGAGGATCTGGGTGACCCACAATTGGAGCGGCTGTCCCTGGAGTATCTGCCGATCACCTTTGGTCGCCGCCATGCTGACCCCAGCCGACCCTGGAACCAGTTTGCAATCAGGCTGAAGGACGACCAAGGCGACAAGATATTCTTCTATCAAGGCAACTGGCGTGACATTTTTCAGAACTGGGAGGCTTTGACTTTCAGTTTTCCGGAGTTCGTCGAAAGCGTGATCGCCAAGTTCCTCAACGCCACGACAGTGGATGGCTACAACCCTTACCGAATAAGCAAAGAAGGTATCGACTGGGAAGTCGAAGACCCCGACGACCCGTGGAGCTACATCGGTTATTGGGGCGATCACCAGATCATCTATCTCTTGAAGCTGCTGCAACTTTCCAACGCATTCCATCCGCAGCGCCTCGTTGCCTTGTTGCGCCGACCGGTGTTCGGCTACGCCAACGTTCCGTACCGAATCAAGCCGTTTGAAAGTTTGCTTGAGAATGCCAAAAGCACTGTCGTCTATGACTGGGAGGCAGCGCAGCGGATCGAGCAACGCGTGGCTGACAAGGGCGCCGATGGCAAGTTGATGCTCGATGCCAGCGGTGAGGTTTACCAGGTCAACCTGTTCGAGAAACTGTTGGTGACGCTACTGAGTAAGCTCGGCAACTTCGTGATGGATGCAGGCATCTGGCTCAACACCCAACGTCCGGAGTGGAACGACGCCAACAACGCCCTGGTAGGTAATGGGCTTTCCATGGTGACCCTGTACCACATGCGCCGATACGTTGATTTCCTGCAGCATTTGCTCGCGCAGGAGTCGGGTTCGGTGAGCATGTCGCGGGAAGTGAGTGAATGGCTGGGTGAAACTGCCGCGGCGTTGAGCGAGCTGCTTCCGGAGCTAGAGGGGGGGCCGGTGAGTGCTGAGGCGCGATACCGGTTGCTGGTCAGGTTGGGAGAGGCCGCGTCTTGCTACCGACAGACCGTTTACCGGCAGGAGGCATTTTCCGGCCTCGTGCAGCAACCACTCGCACGGGTCCACGACATGCTGGACGATGCCCTGGCCGCCATCGATCACAGCATCCAGCACAACAGGCGTGAGGACGGCATGTACCACGCCTACAACCTCTTGGATTTGAAATCGGAGGCCATCGAAGCCGAACCCCTTTACGCCATGCTCGAAGGTCAGGTTGCCGTGCTCAGTTCCGGGGCCATTGCACCTGCACAGGCCGTCGATGTGCTCGAAACCCTGTTCGAGAGCGATATGTACCGGGCCGACATGCGCACCTTCATGTTGTATCCGGACCGCCCGTTGCCCGGCTTTCTCGAGAAGAACCGTATCCCCGCTGAACAGGTTGAGTCGATCCCGCTACTCAAGCAGCTGCTGGAACGAGGCGACGACAGCATCGTTCTGCGCGACGAAGACGGGTGCTACCGCTTCAACGCAGACTTTCGGAACATCAGCGATTTGACTACTCGGCTGGACGCTTTGGCATCGGTGCTCGGTGATGAAGCGCAACAGGCCCGTCAACCTTTGCTGGCGCTCTATGAGGAAGTTTTTGATCACAAAGCGTTTACCGGGCGTAGCGGCACGATGTTCGGTTTTGAGGGATTGGGATCTGTCTATTGGCACATGGTCTCGAAGTTGTTGCTGGCAGTACAGGAGAATTTTTTCGTCGCGCTCACTGAGTGTGCAGACGCAGAGACCTGCCATCGGCTGGGTCGGTTGTACTACCGCGTCCGTGACGGTCTCGGATTCAACAAGACCCCCTACGAATTCGGTGCCTTCCCAACAGACCCCTATTCCCACACGCCCAAACACGCCGGCGCCAAGCAACCGGGTATGACCGGCTTGGTCAAGGAAGAAGTCTTGACCCGCTTCGGTGAACTGGGTGTGCGCGTCAGCGGGGGTGCGGTGAAGTTCGAGGTGGGCCTACTGCGGGTTCGCGAGTTCCTCGCTAGTCCACAAACCTTTCGTTGTCTGGACGTGGATGGACAGTGGCAGGAGTTGACCGTTCCCGAATCAGGGTTGGCCTTCACCTGGTGTCAGGTGCCTTTCATCTATCGCCTGGATGATGCCGCTGAGCCGGCGGTGACAGTCACGCACAATGACGGCAGTCACATCACCCTGGCGGGACCTTCGTTGCCAAGCGAGCTGAGCGCCGAGCTGTTCCGACGTAGTGGCCGCATTCGCCGGGTCGAGTTGGTCCTGAAACGGAGCCAGCTCTTTCATGAATAGCCGCGGGATACGCCAATGAATGGGTGGCCTCGAACCGGTCACCATGAGCCGAAAAGAAGCAGATGTCGCTCGAAAGCGACCTTTGGAACGCGGTACTCGCGACGACGGGGCAGCCGGACTGGCGCTAGTGGCTCACGGGCACTCGTCACTCCACTTGGGCCGACTCGTCAGGCTCTGTTGGCGCGCAAGGGTTGACGTCTGTCGCGAACTCCAAGGGCCCCGTCTGGCAACTCCTGATGTCGAGCTCAGGGTCCGTGCATATGACTTCGCGACAGGTCTCGGCGTCCCCGCAGTCCAACGAGGTGTTACACTCGCGAAGGCAGACGTTGACCTGAGTGGTGTTCAGTTCGAGGTCGGGGCTGGTCACGAGCGTACAGATCAGCCCCGACCCACACTCTGCGGTGGATCCCGGCGTGTCGCACACGGTCCCGACCTCCCCGCAGCCAGCCAAGTGGACCAGGCCAGCACCGACCGCAATGAAAACCAGCCAACTTCGCACCGTGGCCCGACTAAACCACACCGGGGAGGCAGATGAAAGGCCTGCCGTCCAGATACCCACGTGCTCGATGTGAGCCAGACGACGTCCGGCTTCGGCGACCTGCTACCGAGCTGTATCGCTCAGATCGTGATCACGACCTTGCCTTTGGAGTGCCCGGCGCCCACGTATCTGATGGCTTCCGCCGTTTCGCTCAGCGGATAGCGTCGATCGATCGTGGTTGCGACCTTGCCGGCTTCGGTGAGCTCGATGATGGCGAGCAGGTCCTGCCGGTTGGGTTTCACGGCCAACATTCCGATGCTCTTGTTGCTTGTGCCGGAGACCCATCCTCCGAAGAGCAGCGTCCGCGCGATCTGGGGGACGGACCCTCCGGCCGCCAGATAGGTTCCCCCGGGGCTCAGCGCGCGCTTCCAGGTGGACACCGAGCGGACTCCCACCACGTCGAGAATCAGGTCGTACCGCCCTCCGCGCTGGGCGAAATCCTCTTGCGTGTAGTCGACGACGTGATCGGCACCCAGCGCGCGTATCCAGTCGAGCTTCTCCGTCTTGTCCACGCCCGTCACTTCCGCTCCGAGTGACTTGGCGAGCTGCACCGCGAAGGAGCCTGCTCCGCCCCCCGCACCGTTGATGAGAACCTTCTGGCCGGGCTTCAGCTGCCCTTTGTCTCGGAGCGCTTGCACGGCGATGAAACCCGATTCCGGCAAGCTCGCAGCTTCCTCGAACGTCAGCCACGCAGGCTTGCGGACCAGCGGTGCGCGCTGCGGTACGCACACGTACTCGGCGAAGGCGCCCAAACCACACTCGAGAATGTCTCCAAAGACCTCGTCGCCCATTTCGAACTCCGTGACCTTCCAGCCGACTGCTTCGATTCGTCCTGCAAGGTTGCAACCGAGGATCCGAACCTTGGGGCTCAGGAGCCCAAAACCGACGAGCCGGACCCAGAGCGGCTCGCCTCGCAGGATTTCCGTGTCGCCTTTGTTGACCGAGGCCGCGTGCACCCTCACCAACACTTCATCCTCTGCCGGTGTCGGTCTCGGGATTTCCTCCACTCGTAGAACGTCGGGCGAGCCATACTCGTCGCGGACAACCGCTCTCATCGTGACGGCCATGACGGAAGGCCTAGCACACGATCAGTCTCAACTTCGTGCCTTTCCGTTGGCTCACGTACCCCTGTATTCGATGTCCGAATGTGTCTGGTTTCACCGCTCGCTGCGTGCACACTTCGGTGTATGGGCCTGCGGGGTGTCGTCACAACGGGGATCTATTGCCAAGCGAACTGCAAGGCGCGGCCGTTGCCGAGCAACGTTCGTCCCATGCGCAATGCGGTCGAAGCGCAGGCTGCTGGCTTTCGGCCTTGCCTGATGTGTCGACCGGATCGTCTGCCCGGCCTCGGGATCGAACAGCCTGCCGCGGAGATCGCGTCCGCGGTTCGCTTGATTGCCGAGGGCTTCCTTGATGCGGCGACCACCGAGCAACTCGCCGACCGCATCGGCTACAGCTCGCGGCACCTCGTGCGTTTGTTCCAAGAGCACATCGGCGCCACACCGGACTTCGTGGCTCGCTCGCGGCGCGCACACCTCGCAAGGCGACTGCTTGATGAGTCCGACTTGTCGATCAGCCAGATCGCGTTTGCCGCCGGGTTCCAGAGCATTCGTCAGATGAATCGCGTCATGATTGAGCTGTTTGGCTTCAGTCCGTCCGCGCTGCGACGAAAACGTCGGCGCGGCGACGCCTTGGACCCGCTGGACGGAGGTCTTCGGTTGCGGTTGCCGTACGCGGGGCACCTCGACGGACAGAGCCTGATTCGGTATCTCGGCGCGCGTGCGATCCCCGGCGTGGAGACACTGGTCGGCGATACGTACCGTCGGACCATGATTACATGTGGATTCCCCGGGGTCGTTGATGTGCGGGATCTTCGAGATGGACGGCATCTCGAAGTCAGCATGCACCTGGCCACGTTCGGGTCGATCGTGGATCAAGTCGAGCGGGTACGATCCCTCTTTGGATTCCATCAGGGCTCAACCAAGGCCGAGCGCGCGCTCCGGCGCGACCACGTAATCGGGCCCCTCGTTCGTCATCGGCAGGGTCTTAGGCTTGCCGGCGCGTGGGATCGGTTTGAAACATCGGTGCGCATCATCGTGGGCCAGCAGATCAGCGTTGCCGGTGCGTCGACTGTCGCAGGGCGGCTCGCCGAGCGCTTTGGCCAACCGATCCGTGTCAGTTTGCCCGGCGGGCTGCGCTACCTGTTTCCATCGCCCGACGCGTTAGCGCACGCGGATCTCGGTGACATCGGTGTGCCGTCGGCCAAAGCCCGCACCATTGTCGCGTTCGCAGCCGCGGTTGCATCGGGCGAGATCGATCTCACGCGGGTAGCCCCATTGCAAGACGTATGTGCGGAGCTCGAGAGACTCCCCGGGATCGGCCCGTGGACGTCGCAACTCGTTGCGGCCCGAGCAATGGGGCACCCTGACGCGTTTGCCGCAAGCGACCTCGGGTTGCGCAAAGGGGCCGCTCGCCTACTCGGCCGTAGCGAACCGCTGTCGCCCCGCGACCTAGAAGCGCTCGCTGAGCGTTGGAGGCCGTATCGCACCACGGCCATGGCGTATCTCTGGATGTCATCGGCGATAGAAGCGCAACGCCTAGCGAGTGCAATGAAGCAACGCCCAGGCAAGCAGGAAGGACGACGACATGATCTTCAAGACCACAGTAGAGAGCCCGGGTGGGACGTTGCGCGTGTTCGCAAGCGAGGAGGGCTTGCGCGCGGTGCTCTGGCCTCGAAGCGACTACAAACTGAAGCTGGCGGTTGATCCGGTGGACTGCGACGACCATCCAGTCCTGGCGCGAGCCGTGCGGCAACTCGGGGAGTACTTCGCTAGCGGCCGTCGCGTGTTCGATGTGCCACTCGATCCTGTGGGCACGCCGTTTCAACTCCGCGCGTGGGCGCAGCTCCGCAAGATCCCGTACGGCACGACGCTCACCTACGGCGAGCAGGCGGCGGCAATGGGTCGGCCCAGAGCAGCGCGCGCTGTGGGCGCAGCCAACGGACGAAATCCGATCAGCATTTTCGTGCCTTGTCACCGTGTCATCGGCGCGGACGGTTCGCTTACGGGATTCGGGGGCGGTCTTGAGACCAAACGCTTCTTGCTGGCGCTAGAGGCGCAGCACATCGGGGTTTCCCGGGTTGACGGGCGAAACATCGCGCTGCCCTGACCGACACCCGGGCATGACGCTCCTCGGCGCGTGTTCGCATCCAGGCGTCGATGCCACGTGGTACCATGCGGAGATGGGCAGACGATTGGCTTCCACCGTCTCTATGGTCGGCGTCTTGCTGCTTGGAGTGACAGCCGGCGCGATGCTGGCCGAAGCCGCCATCTTGGTGCCGTATTGGCGGTCGCTCGCCCCGGCTGACTTCTTTGACTGGTACGCAGCAAATGCGTCACTGCTTGTCGATTTCTACAGCCCACTCGAGATCGCCAGCGCGGTTGTCGCACTCGTCTGCGCCGTGCTCTACTCCGCGCAATCACGCCCCGGCGCGCGGCTTTGGTGGGTAGCCACCATTCTCTCAATTCTCGTCATCGCGACATTCTTCGTGTACTTCAAAGACGCAAACGCGGGTTTCTCGACTCGCGCGATCCCAGAAGATTCTCTGCCCGCCGCACTTGTAGCCTGGAGCAGGTGGCAGTGGGGACGCGTCGGAGTCGGGTTCGCGGCGTTTGCGGCCAGCGTGTTGGCAATTCGCACAGGGACCTCAACCGACAGGACCTAATCCGAGTATCGCTCGCTGTCGGGTTCAAGCGTGCAAGATCCGACCGAGGTTGCGCAGAAAAGTCACGACGGTAGGCGCTCGAGCCAGCCGCGATGGTAGTGTCTCCTCAACCGAGGAGCTTTGCATGAACGAGCAAGAAGAATTGGTCGAAACGTCCGACGACGCGCCCGCTGACAATGCTCGGCGAGAATTTCTGAAGACGGCGGTGCTTGGCGGTCTCACCGCAAGCGCAAGTGTTGCTTGCGGGGAAGCCATCGTTGGGGCTCAAGCGCGCGCACGGCCGCCCAAGGGTTGGCCCACATCGGAGAAGTGGTATCCCTCGCGTTGGGGAGCAGGGGATCAGGCCGGTGCTTCCAATCTCATGACCCCCGCTAAAGCGTTGGAAGCGGTGGCGTTGATGAAGACCGGCAAAGTTTATGGTCTCGGGCGAGTCTATGAGGCGGCGATGCCTTTTTTCGGCACCCGCGGCTGGAACCTCAAAATTCCCAGTGCACCCTTTTTTGGGCCAAAGGGGCGCAACCGAACGATCGGCAACGAGGAATACCTTTGCGCGGAGATCGGCCAAGTGGGTACACAGTTTGACGGTCTTTCGCATATTGGTGTCGAAACTAAGGGGCCGAGCGATAACTCGGGCAAGCTCTACTACAACGGCTTCAACGCGATCCAGGTGCACGGGGCTTTCGGCATGAAGAAGCTCGGCATAGAGCACTGCAAGCCTTTCGTGACGCGCGCTGTACTGTTCGACGTAAAAGCTATGAAGGGCCGCAATTTGAAACGCGGCGAGGAGATCACCGTTGAGGATCTCAAGGACGCGCTCGCGCGGCAGAAAATGTCCAACAGCGATTTCCGTGAAGGCGACGTGGCTCTCGTCCGCTGTGGCTGGGGCGACTTATGGATGGTCGATAACAAGAAGTATTACGATGGCGAGCCCGGCGTAGGCCTGGACGCCTGCCAATGGTTGATCGACAAAGGGGCCTGCATGATCGCCGCAGACAATTGGGGAGTGGAAGTCCAACCGCCACCCGATGCGACCCTTTCGTTCCCGTGCCATCAATTATGTTTGATGATGCACGGCGTGTATCTCTTCGAGAACTTGAATCTGGACGCACCCGCGAGCGATGGGGTGTTTCAGGCCGCGTTTGTCTTTGCTCCAGTACCGATTAAAGGCGCTACCGGTTCGCCAGGGAATCCAATTCTCATCGCATAAACTCGTGAATCCATGCGAGCCCCAGCAACGTTCGGTTGAGACGACAACCCGACAACCCGACCCGGGTTAGTTCTTCGTTGCCCTTGGAGGCGCGGCTACTGGCGGGTCCAATTGAGCAATCGTGACCCGCTTCCCCATAAGAGTCGCAGGTATACTCGGCTTCGGCTGCGTACTGCGCTCCCTAGGCGGCGCTTTCTTCGCTCACGTCCCACCCCGGGAAGAGCAGCACCGCTGGATGAACACGAAGAGCTCGCGCCAAGGTCTTGGCTCGTTCCGCGCCGAGCTGCGTTCGTCCATTCTCGATGTTCGAGATGGTCGATTGCGTGAGGCCGGTACGCTCGGCCAACTCTGACTGTGTGAACTCGTTCTTTTCCCTAAGGATACGGGCCATCTCGGCGGGCGTGAGCTTGACTCGAACGACAGCCTTCGTGAACCGCCCTCCTCGAAGTGCCTCTTGAACCTTCTTTCCGCGCTTAGTACTCATGGGGATTCATCTCCAGCACGAGGACCTCGAAGCGGTCTCCTTCGACCACGTAGAGGACCCGCCATTTTTTGGTCAGATAGCTCGAGCGTGCGCCTTTCCACTCGCCCTTGAGTGCATGGTCCCGATAGCCGGGAATCAACCAGAGCGATCGTGGTCCAGATGCTTGGACGACCTCTTTCCATGCCTCGTATTGCCTAACGACCTCTTTTGGTGCCCTCTTGAGTTGCCTCTTGCAAGGCCTGCTCTCGAGGACCTCCCACATTACGTATGCGTAATATAGTCAATAGGTAATGTAAACCTAAAAGCTACCCGCGTCCACTGGCTGTTCGACCGATCCCACCCCGCCCTGTACCGGGCAAGAACTAGGTCCACGCAATTCGGGAGCTGAAGGAGTCGCTGCACACGCCTTCTTTCCTGCAA
>Ga0255057_10000284_pt1 | contig 28473 bp, 26 predicted proteins | sample Cases_109_6_MG_FD_189022 | JGI IMG/M metagenome (GOLD analysis project Ga0255057, IMG submission 189022) | Seawater microbial communities from Amundsen Gulf, Northwest Territories, Canada - Cases_109_6 | ecosystem: Environmental > Aquatic > Marine > Gulf | place: Canada: Northwest Territories... | reverse complement strand
GCCGAGGTCGATCTGCACCCACTCGATGCGGCCGTTGAAGTGGTTGTCGTGCGGGCCGTAGTCGTCGCTCACCGGCGTATGCAGGTCACTCCCCACGTCGGTGGTCTCGTCCCCGGAGAAGATCATCGGGACCGTGGCATCGATCCTTCCCTGTCCCACCTGAGTCCCGTCGACGAAGAGGGTTGCGGTGCCGCCTTTGGCGAGCCCACCGCCGTCGTAAGCGAACTCCATCCGCACCTGGCGGTCACCCGGCTCCAGCTCCGATTTGCCGTAGACCTTGAACTGCTGGACGCCGAACAGGTTGTAGCAATAGGCAGGCTTGCCCTCGTGCACGTACAAGCTGAATCCCCCGAAGCCACCGCCCTGGGCGACGATCACACCCTCGGCGCCCCCGTCCGGGACCGTGAGCTTGGCGGTGAGGGCCAAGCTCTTGTTCTTGGTGTTGATCACGTTGTTCTCCAGCAACCGGTCCATCCCCCCGAAGAGCAGCTGCGAGTTGCCAGCGACCAGCACCGGGCGCCCCGCCAGGTCGGAGCTGAACCGCTCGGCACGACGATCGTCCAGCGGGAACACCTGGAACCTGTTGGCCTCCAGGATGAATTGCCGCTGCAACTCCGCGAGCTTCTCCGGCATGTCGGCAGCCAGATCTTTGGCCTGGGTCCAATCGTCGGGGCCGTAGAGCTCCCAGACGTCCTGATCGATGGGCGGTGCTGCGGCCAGGGTCCAGGGGATGCTGTGACGGGTCACTGCGGTCCAACCGTGGTGGTAGATGCCGCGGTTGACGAACATCTCGAAGTACTGGGTCTCTCGCCGCTCGGCGGCACCGGCGTCGTCGAAGGCGTACGTCATGCTGACCCCGTGGTACGGCATCTGGGCCACACCATCGACGAACAGCGGCTCGGGAAGCCCGGCGGCGTCGAGGACGGTGGCAGCGACATCGATGACGTGGTGGAACTGGGATCGGACCTCGCCGCGGCTGGAGAACCCGTTGGGCCAGTGAACGATCGTGCCGTTCCTGGTGCCACCCCAATGCGAGGCCACCTGCTTGGTCCATTGGTATGGCGTGTCCATGGCGTGCGCCCAGCCCACGGCGAAGTGGTTGTATGCCTTCGGGGTCCCGAAGTCGTCGACGTGGGAGGTCAGGAACTCAACCGTTTCCAGGTCGGCGGCGCCGTTGAGGCTCATCATCTCGTTGAAGGTGCCGTTGATCGTGCCCTCGGCGGAGGCGCCGTTGTCGCCGATGATGTAGTAGATCAAGGTGTCTTCGAGGATGTCTAGGTCCCCGAGGGCGTCGACGAGGCGACCCACTTGGTGGTCGGTGTGCTCGAGGAACCCGGCGTAGACCTCCATCTGCCGGGCGAGCACCGGCTTGAGCTCGTCGTCCATGTCGTCCCAGGCCGGGATCTGGTCGTGGCGTTTGGTGAGCTCGGCGTCCTGTGGGATCACGCCGAGCTCCTTCTGCCTGGCGAAGGTCTCCTCTCGGACCTGGTCCCACCCCTGATCGAACTTGCCCCGGTACTTAGCCGACCATTCTTCGGGCACGTGGTGGGGGGCGTGGGTCGCTCCGGGTGCGAAGTAGATGAAGAACGGCTTGTCCGCCATCAGCGCCTTCTGTTGACGGACCCATTGGATGGCCTGGTCCGCCATGTCCTCGGTGAAGTGGTACCCGTCCTCGGGACCGCTTGGGGGCTCGACCGGCACGGTGTCGCGGTAGATCGCCGGGTAATACTGGTTGGTCTCACCCCCGACGAAACCGTAGAAGTGCTCGAACCCGGTGCCGGTGGGCCATTGACGGAATGGGCCCATCGGGCTGGTCTCCCAGACCGGGACTTCGTGACACTTGCCAAACTGAGCCGTGGCATAGCCGTTCAACAGCATCGTCTTTGCCAGCGGAGCCGCGCTGTTGGGGATGATCGAGTTGTACCCGGGTGCCGAAGTGGCCATCTCGGTGATGCCGCCAAAACCCACGGCGTGATGGTTGCGCCCGGTGAGCAATGCAGCCCGCGTCGGTGAACAGAGTGCGGTGGTGTGAAATCGGTTGAATTTCAGGCCGTCGGCGGCGAGCCGTTCTGCGACGGGCGTGTCGCACGGCCCGCCAAAGGCGCTCGAGGCGCCGAAGCCGACGTCGTCGATGAGGACGACCAGGACGTTGGGGGCACCGGCCGGCGGCCGGAGTGGCTCGATCGGTGGGAACTTGCTGTCCGGGTCCGTGGCCTCGTACATCACCGGGCCGTCGTACGCCTGGTCCGGAATCGGGAGCACGTCGCGCCCTGCCGCTCGGTCGTCACTCATCGTCTGCCCCTCTTCGTTGCTTGGAGCGGCGACCCTACCAACGTCCGGCATGCGCTCGGTCAAGTACCCTCGAGACCGTGAAAGCACCAAGCGAATTTGACCTCGACGAGGCAGTCTTCGAGGAGCGGCTTGCCGCCCTCGAGGCATCCAGCTCGTGGAGCCCGCGTGTCGTGTCGAGGTTGGAAACACTGCTGCGCAGCGGAGAGGACTTCGAGGTCTTCAGGATCAACCCGTTGCGATTCGCATCAGACAACGGAATCGAGGAGACGGAGGCCATCGACCTGCTGCTCCACGCCAGTCGGGCCGGCCTCGTTGACATGGATTGGATGATCGTGTGCGCTTCCTGCGCCAACATCTTCAACACCTTCCGAAGCCTCGAGAAACTCGACCCGCGCTACGTCTGCGACCTGTGCTCGATGGACAACGTCAGCGACCTCGACGACTACATCCAGATCGGGTTCACGGTCTCCCCACAGGTTCGGCGTATCCGCTACCACCATCCGGAGACGCTCGACATCGAAGACCTCTACTTCCGGTATCACTTCTCCCAGGAGGTCAAGCCGCTGCCGATTGGGATGACGCTGCCCGAAATCTTCAGGGCCTGGACGAGGTCGCTTCGCTTTGTCGAGCCCGGCGAGTCGGTGACGCTTGCCCTCGATGACCCCGCCGCAGGCTTTCAGCTTCGCGACGTGCTGCACTCGGCGGGTGCGCTGTACCTGATTGACACTGAGGCCCAAGCGGCCGAAACCACGCTTGATCTTGCCCTCGACGGCGCCGAGCTGATCGACCCCGGCCACGAGCTGGGGCCTGCCGTGTTCGAGTTCCCAACTGGGTCGTTCGCCTATCCAGCTGCGGCGCGGCTGCCGGCCGGCCCAATCAAAATCACCGTAACGAACGATGGTGAGGAACGCGCTGCGCTGTGGATCATTGTCTATGAGTTCATCCCCGATGAGCTCCTGCTGGCTCGTTTCAACCCGATGCTGTCTGGCAAGCGGCTTCTCAGCACCCAGACCTTTCGCGAGCTGTTCCGCTCCGAGACCATCCCGGAGTCCGAGACCCTCGAGGTCAAGGATCTCACCTACCTGTTCACGGATCTCAAGGACTCGACCGCGTTGTACGACGAGATTGGTGATGCCAACGCCTACAACCTGGTGCGGCTCCATTTCGATGCGCTGGCAACGGCGATCGAGGTCAACCATGGCGCCATCACCAAGACCATCGGCGACGCCATCATGGCGACGTTCGTCGATCCGGCGGATGCAGCAGGGGCCGCCGACAAAATGCTCTCCGTGCTCGATGGGTTCAACCGGACCTCACCCGCGGAGCTGGTGTTGAAGATCGGGATCCACCGCGGCCACTCGATCGCGGTGACACTGAACAACCGCATCGACTTTTTCGGGCAATCGGTCAACACGGCGGCCCGGGTGCAGCACCTCGCGGGCGGCAACGAGATCATGCTCACCAGCGACGTCTACGAGGCACCGGGTGTCGCTGATGCGCTCGGCGACTACCACGTCGTCGCCGAGAAAGGCGTCATGAAGGGACTCGAAGAAGAGTTCGTCGTCCATCGGGCCAGCCGCTCGAGGTGAGTCAGAGACGACTCACGCCGGCGCCTCGCCGGCATCAATCTGCGGCGGTGCGCCGGATTGCCAGGATCGTGACACTGACGATCAGTACCCAGGCCGGGAAGGCAAGCCCGACGGGGTCGATGACCAGCGGGACGATGAACAGTCCCACCCCAACCATGTACCCGAGTAAGGCGAGCCACCTTGGCGCCACGCCGGTGCGGAGAAAGACGGTTGAGGTACTGATCACGAAGATTGCCTGGATCCGCGGCCCCGCCACGAGGAGCAGTCCTGCGCCAAGCCCGCCCGCAAGCGTCGCCGTATCCTGGCTCACCGATCCGCCACCGGTCAGCTCCATGGCGACCGCGATGGCCGCAATACTCGCCGCACCGACCAGCCACACCGCAACCCAAACCAGGGCCGAGCCCAGGAACACCGTGGCAAAGAACCGGTCCTCGCGCTCGCCGATCCTCCTACGAACCACCGCAACGAACCAGAGAAAGGCCACGCTCGATATGGCCGCCAGGTTGAGTGCCGCAATCAACGACCATCGATTCGCCGATTCGGCATACCAGGACGCCAGCGCTTGATCCGACATGGTGGGCTGAGGGAACCGGACGAGAAGCTGCCAGGCAACGGCCGCGAGAATCGCATAGACGACGCCGGCCACGGCGGCAGACTCCACCGGAGGCTTCCGCCGAAGGAGTTGGGGCTCTTCCTCGGTCATTGAAGATAGTGGTTGGTGATGGGGAGCCTTCGATCCCGGCCGAACCCCTTCTTGGTGATTCGCACCCCGGGAGCAGCCTGGCGCCGCTTGTACTCGTTGCGGTCGACCATGCGTGCCACCCGGTGCACCAGATCCCGATCGTGGCCGGCGGCGGCGATCTCGTCGACGGTTGCGTCGTTCTCGATGTAGCGCTCCAGGATCGGGTCGAGCACATCGTATGGCGGCAGCGAGTCGGTATCGAGCTGGCCGGGGCGCAACTCTGCAGATGGCGGCTTGTCTATGATCGTCTGCGGGATGACCTTGTCCTGATCGTTTCGCCACTCCGCCAGCCGATACACCAGAGTCTTGTAGACATCCTTGAGCACGGCAAACCCTCCGGCCATGTCGCCGTACAGCGTGGCGTAGCCGACCGCCATCTCCGACTTGTTTCCGGTCGCCACCACCATCCCGCCAAGCTTGTTGGACACTGCCATCAGGATCGTGCCCCGGATCCGGGCCTGCAGGTTCTCCTCGGCCACATTCTCCTTCGCCACGGTGGGCTCGCTTCGTGCAAACAGCGGCTCGAGCGTGTCGAGGAATGCGGCAAAGACCGGCTCGATGGGAATCTCGTCGAAGCGGAGCCTGAGAAGCTCACCCAGCTGGCGGGAGTCGGCCACCGAGCCTTCGGATGAGTACCGCGATGGCATCGTGATCCCGTGGACCATGTCCGGGCCGAGGGCATCGACGGCGATGGCGGCAGACAAAGCCGAATCAATGCCACCGGAGAGCCCGATCACGACTTCGGAGAATCCGTTCTTGTGGACATAGTCACGCAGCCCGGTGACGAGGGCCGCGTAGATCTCGGCTTCCTCGTCGAGCCGTTCGCCGACGGCGGGCTCGGGCATCGGCTCGAGGAGGTCCCGTGCGCCGGTGACGGCGATGGCATCGGGCACCGGCGGGGTGTCGGGGATCGACACATCCACCACGAACAGCTCCTCGGCGAACTGCCCGGCCCGATAGACCAGCGTCCCGTCGGGGCCGAACACCATCGAGTCACCATCGAAGACCAGTTCGTCCTGCCCACCAACCATGTTGACGTAGACCACCACCGCACCGGAGCGAACCGCCTCGGAACGCAGCAGCTCGGCCCGCTCATCCCCCTTCCCCACGTGATACGGCGACCCGTTGATGTTCAGCAACACCGCGGCACCGGCAGCGGCCTGTTCGGAGGGAGGACCGTCCGCCGACCAGATGTCTTCGCAGATCGATATCCCGGCGGTGGCGCCCGACACCGCCCAGACCCGGACCGGGTCTCTGCTCTCGGCAAAGTAGCGGGCCTCGTCGAAGACGCCGTAGTTGGGAAGCAGCTCCTTGTGATAGACGCCCCTGATCTCGCCGCCCGCCAGAACCGCGGCTGCGTTGGTGACGCCGCGCCGCACCACATCGTCGTCGATGACCCCCTCGGCGAGCCGGTCGACGAACCCGACCACGGTCGCCACCGAACCGGAGGCGGCGGCGAGCCGATCGAGGACCGCGAGGTTGTCGGCGACGAAGCCGTCCCTGAGCACCAGGTCCTCCGGTGGATATCCGGTGACGGCAAGCTCGGGCAGCAGCAGCACGTCGGCGCGTTGCTCCTCGGCAAAGGCCATGGCGGCAAGGATCTTCTCCTCGTTGCCGGCCAGGTCACCGACCGTGAGATCGATTTGTGCGCCTGCGATCCGCAGACGGCCGGTCATAGCCCGGCCACGGTCTCTTCGATGAGGAAGTCGACCACGGCCACCAGCCCTTCCTCGTCCGATGCGCCGTCTTCAGTGGCGATGGTGAAGACCTCTCGCTGCCGATCGGCCGAAGTGCCGCGCTTGACGATGTCCCGGGCCGCCTCCACTTCCTCCACACAGTCGAGCATCTCGGCGTCGGGACGGACCAGCTCGATGATCTCGTCGAGCAGGTCGGGGTACGGCACGATGGTGCCGATCCCGTAGTCGATCAAACCTTCCTCGGTCCCGTACCGCTGCGCCCGCCAGCCATTCTCACTGATCAGCATCCGCGAGTAGATCCGCCATCGCTGGTTGTTCTCTCGCAGCCGGAACAACATCGACAACAACGAAACGTAGAGGGCGGCGATCGTGACGGTGTCTTCGACGCGGGTGGGGATGTCGGTGGCCCGCATCTCCAGCGTTGGGTAGCGATCCGACGGCCTGATGTCCCACCACAGCCGGGTGGCGTCCTCGATCACCCCGGCATCGATGAGCGCTTGGGTATGGCGTTCGTAGTCGCTCCAACCGTCGAACTCGTCCGGCAGCCCGGTGCGCGGGAGGGTCCGCCACACCGCTCTCCGGTACGACTTGAGGCCGGTGTCGGTGGAATGCCAGAACGGCGACGAGGTCGAGAGGGCCAGCAGGTGCGGTAGGAAGTAGCACACCTGGTTCATCAGGTCGATGCGGACCTCGTCGTCGTCGAGCCCGACGTGCACATGCATGCCGCAGATGAGGAGGCGGCGCACCACCCCTTGGAGGGCATTGGCGAGGACCTTGTATCGCTCCTCGTCGGTATGGCGCTGGTCGGCCCACTGAGCGAAGGGGTGGGTCGAGGAAGAGATGATCGCCATGTCGTAGTTGTTTGCGGCCTCGGCGATCAGACGGCGCAGAGCCCTGAGGTACTCGGCCGTCTCCTTGATGTTGGCCCCCACCGGTGTGCCAACCTCGATTTGGGAGCGGATGAACTCGGGGCTCACCATGCCGGCGGCAATCCGGTCGCAGGCAGCGATGAGACCGGGCGGGATGTCGGGCACCAGGTTGCGGGTCTCCAGGTCGACGAGGAAGTACTCCTCCTCGATCCCGACCGTGAAGCTCGGCTGTGTGTGAGCCATGGGCACAGCGTACCGAACACACACCGAATCGCTTCTCGATAGAGAGGCCGCGATGACGCAGTCAGGCGGCGAGCCCCTGCGAGCCGCCCAACAAGCATGGCTCAATCGACGAGATCCAGCCCCACCTCACTCAGGGCGGCAGCCAGCGCGCCCGCCTCACCCGGGCGAACCGCAAGGGTCAGGACACCTCCGCCGCCGTGCGGGGCATGCCGGAGCTGCAGATCTCGCAGGTCGACGCCGCTGGCCGCCAGCGCCTCACCAACCGCGGCGATCTCTCCGGGTTTGTCGACAAGCGCCACCGCGATCTGGGTGATTGCGGGGCCGAGCGTGGCCCGCAGCGCTCGAGCCTCGTAGAGCATCTGTTCGAGTTGATCGACCGCCCTGGTGCCGTCGAGCGCACCCTTCAACGCACCGGTCGCATCGGCGATGGCGTCACGGTTCAGCTCGATGATGTCGACCCACATCGCCGGATCGGACGCAGCAACCCTGGTCAGGTCCCGGAAACTGCCCGCCGCCAGGTCCATGGCGCGTGGATCCGCAGCGGCGGTCTGGAGCAGCGCGGCGGCGACGAGTTGCGGCAGATGGCTGACCCGGGCAACGGCGGTGTCGTGAGCGGCGGCGGTCATGTGGATCGGTCGTGCACCGAGGGTGCCGACGACGCCGTCAACCACCTCGAGATCGGCCTCAGCGGCACCGTCGGTGGTGACCACCCAGGCCGTTCCCCGGAAGAGGCCTGCCGAGGCCGCCCCCGGCCCCGATTGTTCGCGGCCGGCCATGGGGTGCGTGCCCACGAAGCGGACGGAGTACTCCGATTGCACCACCGCTGCCTTCACTGCGGCGACATCGATGACGAGGGCCGCGGTGTCCAATGCCGGCAAGGTCTCGATGACGCGGCGCGGCGGGGAGGCGAGCACCACCAGATCCTCAGCCCCCAGCCCGCTGATCTGCTCAGGATCGCTCTTGGTGATCGCACCGAGGGTGGCAGCGGCATCGAGTCGTGCCCGGTCGGGATCCCATCCCATGGTGTTCCAGCCGGCGCCGGCGAGGCCGAGGCCGAGCGAGGCGCCGATGAGGCCCGTTCCTGAGATGAAGGCGACCGGCACGGCGCTCAGATCGGCGTACCCATCGCCTCGGCGAGGGCCCGCACGTCGTCCATCAGTGCTTCGTATTCGGCGGGCAGGATTGCCTGGGGCCCATCGACGAGGGCGGTCTCAGGGGCGTGGTGGACGTCGACCATGAAGCCGTCGGCTCCGACCGCGACCGCGGCCCGCGCCAGCGGCGCCACCAACCGGCGGTGGCCGCCCGAGTGAGAAGGGTCGACGATGATCGGCAGATGCGACAGGTTCTTCACCACGGGGACCGCGGAGATATCGAGTGTGTTCCTGGTCGCGGTCTCAAACGTTCTGATGCCCCGTTCGCAGAGGATCACGCTGTGGTTGCCTTCCTTGAAGATGTACTCGGCGGCATTCAGCCACTCCTCGATCCTTGCGGTGAAGCCCCGCTTGAGCATCACCGGCAACGACTGCTTGCCAAGCTCGGAAAGGAGGGCGTAGTTTGACATATTGCGGGTCCCGACCCTGACCATGTCGGCGTATGAGACGACGAGCTCGACGTCGCGGGGGTCGAGGATCTCGACGTGGAACGGCAGCCCGAACTCTTCTCGGGCCGATGCCAGCAATTCGAGGCCCTCCTCGCCGAGACCCTGGAACGAGTATGGAGAGGTCCTTGGCTTGAAGGCGTCGCCGCGCAGGATCGTTGCCCCCGCTTTCATCACCGCTTCGGCGGACGCAAAGAGTTGATCGCGGCTCTCGACGGCACACGGCCCGGCGATCGGGGCGAAATTGCCCCCGCCGACCTTGGCGTTGCCGACCTCGACGATCGAGTCGTGGGGCTGGAAGTCCCGGCTAACGAATTTGAAGGCTTTGAGCACCGGAACGGCTCGCTCGACACCGGGAAAAGCCTCCCAAGGAAGCTGTTGGACGCGGATGCGGTCGCCGATGATGCCGATCACCGTGCGCTCCGACCCCTCCGATACGTGCGCCTCGGCTCCGATCTCGGAGAGCCGGTTCAGGATGTGCTCGACGTCGTCGGTCGCGGCATCGCCGCGCATCACAATGATGAGGCTCTCGTCACCAGGCATAGTTCGGTGCAGAGTACCGAGAACCCACCCCTTTGCTCCCCCGCTAGCCTCGCCGCCATGCGCACCATCCTCGTCACCGGCGCGGCAACACGAACCGGCGGCTGGCTGATCCAGCGCCTCGAACGGCAACGGAACACCGCGGTTGTGGCCGTCGACGAGCTAGATCCGCCGGTCCCGTTCAACTCACGATTCGAGCGACTGAGCCTGGATCGCCTCGACCTGGCCAGGTTGGTGCTCGACACCGAGCCCGACGTCGTCATCCACATCCAAACGGTGGATCGATCCTCGATCCTCGGCGCCAGCAGGGCCCACGACGAGACCGCGGTCGGCGCCCAGGCGCTGTTCGGTGCCATCGGGCGGTGCGAGAGCGTCCGCCACGTGGTGGTCCGTTCGGACGGCGCCGTGTACGGGTCCAGCCCGAGGATGCCGTCGGTGGTCGGCGTCGACACCAAACCGGTCGAGGGAACGGGGCGGTACCAGCGCGACCTGATCCAGATGGAGGGTTTCGTGCGCGATGTCGCCGAGGCGCATGATCACGTCGACTACACGATCCTGCGATTTGCGCCGGTGTTCGGCCCGGCCATCCGCAATCCGATCAGCCGCTACCTCACGCTCCCCGGTGTGCCGACCAGGCTCGGATTCGATCCGAGACTTCAGTTTGTTGCTGAGCAAGACGCGGTCGCCGCCTATGCCCATGCGGTCGACCATCCCGTGCCCGGCACCTTCAACGTCGCCGCACCAGGCCAGCTCTACCTCTCCAGGGTGCTGCGGCTGGGGCTGCGCGTCGGCCAGCCGCTGCCCAAAAGGGCGTACCGCGCCGCGCTACGCGGGCTCGCCCGCACCGGTCTCGAGCTGCCGGAACACCAGGTGGCGATGCTGAAGCACGGTCGCGTCATGGATACGAGCGCAACGGCAACGGTGCTCGGATTCACCCCGCAGTTGACGGCGCGGCAGGTGACGCTGGCCGCCTACGGGCGGATCCCGAAGGCGGCCGCGTGACCGGGGGAGAGCCGAACGACCTCACCAAACGAGAGCTGCTCGAGCTTGCCAGGTCGATGGACGTCCGGGGCCGGTCCTCCATGAACAAGGCCGAGCTGGCCGCGGCCATTGCGGCGAGCCCGGAGCCGAAGGCGGAGGACCCGCCGTCGGCACTTGCACTCCCGATCCCGGGTATCGGCAAGGAAGACCGGGTCGCGTCGCGCTCGAGACGACGGGCCCTCGACCGGCGCCTCACCGGTCTCGTCGACCGGGATCGCCACTGCCGATGGAGGAGTATCGAGGGTCACCCGTGCGGCCTACCCGTGGTCGTCGAAGACGCCCACTGTGCGCTGCACCGCAAGGGTGAGTCCTACGACGCAGCGATCCCGGTGCTCGGCCGGCTCGGCTTCGACACCTGGCCATCGCTGCTCCGCCACATCGCTCTCGCCACCTACGACATCGACCAGATCGGCCTTGACCCGCTCGTTCACGAAATGGTGTGGCATGTCGCCAACGGGCTCTACTTCGACTATTTCCGCGTTGAAGTCGAGGGCATCGAACACGTACCCACCGAGGGCGCCGCCATGCTGGTCGCCAATCACGGAGGTGCGGCATTGCCGTACGACGGCGCAATGTTGTCGCTCGCCGTTCTCAACGAAATGGAGCGCCCGCGGCGGCTGCGCATCACCGGCACCGAGATCTTCAACATGCTGCCCTGGCTATCGCACATGTATCGCAAGGTCGGCGCGGCATATGCGGCACGAGACGACGCGGTGCATCTCCTGTCGAGCGGAGCGTTGCTCGGTGTCTTCCCTGAGGGAGAACGCGGGTTCATGAAACCGGTTTGGCAGGCGTACCAGGTGCAACGGTTCGGGCGGGGCGGCTTTGTCGATCTCGCTGAGCGCACCGGCACGCCGATCGTTCCCGTGGCGATCGTCGGAGCCGAGGAGGTTCATCCGGCGATCACGGTGTCGAAGCGGCTGGCATCGGTGGTGCGGATGATCTTTCCGACACAGCGGGTCGAGGAGATCGCCGTGTTCCTCAACCCGTTCCCGCTGCCGATCCGGTGGAAGATCCGCTTCCTACCACCGGTGATCGCAGAGAACCCCGGTTCACCACCCGATCCTCTCGCCATGTTGGAACGGTCAGAGGACATCCGTCGGATGGTCCAGGAGGCCCTCGACGACCTCCTCGCCAAGCGAAGAACCGCGTTCTAAGACCGTTCTTGCGTAGCCAGGAGCGATATATGGCCGTCTGCTACGCAAGAACGAGATCGACTGCTAGCAATTGCAAGCATAGTGCGCTATATTGCGAGCAGCGTGAAAACTCGTAACGTCGACGTCGGCGCCTTCATCCGCGACCAACGGCAGCGCTCAGCATTGTCCGTGCGCAAGCTGGCGGATCAGGCTGGAATCTCCAACCCGTATCTGTCACAGATCGAGCGGGGGTTGCGCAAGCCGTCCGCAGACATCCTTGCCGCCATTGCCGGCGCACTCGGGCTTCGGACCGAGCATCTGTTCGAGCGGGCCGGTCTGCTCGATCGGGCGGAACCGGTGGACATCGTAGGCGCCATCGAGGCGGACGAGACACTCACTAATAGCCAAAAACAAGCGTTGACGGAGGTCTACCGGAGCTTCGCCAACAACGGAGAGGAGCAGTCATGAATTCAACAATGGAATCCCAACAGGAGACCGCAGAGCGGGTGTTCTACGCGGCGGTCGGAGCCCCGGTGCTCATCGGGCAGAAGGCACGCGAGTTCGGGATGGCGGTGTTCAACGAGACCTTCGAGGACTTCGAGACCGCGGGCCGGGAATTCGCCACGTTTGTCCAGGACAGCAAGGTTGTCGAGCAGATCCAGGACAGCGTCGACGTGGAGCAGTTCCAGGAGAAGGTGGACTCACTGCGCGAGCAGCTCGAATCCTTGCTCGTCAGCTGGCGCGACCAGTTCGACGTCAAGTCAGAGTCGGTCAAGATCGAGGTCGAGGCCGAAGTCGACGAGCCAAAGGCCAGCGCCGCCAAGAAGACGAATGCTGCGAAAAAGACCACGACCACAGCAAAGAAGACCGCGACGACCGCAAAGAAGACCACGACCAACAACAAGACCACCAAGTAGGGCTCGGCCATGGCCCCGGTGCGTAGGCGCCGGGGCCTTGTCGCGCCCTCTTGGAGAGCGCGCAGCATTTCCCGCTCTTGCCACTGCGTGGCAGGCCGCTCGGGCCACGGCTCAGCGAAGTTCTCTGGTCGCCACCCAACCATCTCAAGTCTTATCCGCTTCGCCTTCGTTTCCCGCTCTTGCCACTGCGTGGCAGGCCGCTCGGGCCACGGCTCCGCAAGTGGCGCTCTGGGACAGAGATCCGATTCCGTCCGTGTTTGCGGAGTCTCTTAGTACCGCACCATCGGCTCGAGGTCCTTGGCGGCGCCCACCCAGCCGTCCACCATTCCGATAGTCGGAAGACGACGGACCAGCCGCTTTCTGGCGTTGAGGTCAGACATCGTCTCCAGCAGGTTGTTTGAGTTGCGGGTTCGCAGTTCCTTGACGGTGTCGACCCCGGCGGCCTCGAGCAGGTCGGCGTATTCGGGTCCGATGCCCTTGACCCGCATCAGGTCGGCACGGTTCACCCAACCGAGCACCTCGCGTTCAGGAAGTTTGGTTCTTCCTGCGAGCTTCCGTCGGCCGCTTTTGGTAGCGGCAACCCTGAGGAGACCGTCGGTGGTTCGCACACCGCTCTTGCGCAGCCTCGTCGCCTCCCTCGGCGGCAGCCCAACCGCCGTGATCGAAGCCATGCCTTTTGCCACCTCCGTGGATATGTCTAGCCCCGGACGCGGGAGCCTACCCATCGCCGCGCACCGTCGCATCTCAGCCCGACGTCCTCCCGGACCGGAGATCGAAGGGGGTGAACACTCGCATCGGCTCGAGATGGTCGAACATGACTTCCTCGACTTCTTCACCATGGGTCGTCAGGACGTCGTGGAGATCGGCGTCCCCCTCCATCGCCAGCACGAGGTCAAAGAGGTCCAACGACAACACGACGGGCCACCCAAGCCGATAGCGGTACTTCGGCACCACCGCGCCGCTGCCCGCCCATCGGTCAAGCAGAGCCTCGATCGTGGCGTCGTCGACGCCGGGCTGATCAGCGAGCGCCACCACGATGCGATCGGCGGTCGGACCGCGCAGGATGAGGTCGATGGCGACCCGGAGTGAGGCGGCGATGCCCTCGGCCCACTCGGGATCGATGACGAGGGTGGCCGCTCCGAGGTCCGTGCCGGCGATGATCTCGTCGGCGTCGGGTCCGAGTACGACGACCACCTCGTCCACCGGCCACGAAGCGACCTTCGAGACCACGCGCTCGATCATTGATGGCCCGCCATCGGACGCGACGTACTTGGATCCTTCGAAACCCGTCCCCGGGTCGTTGGCGATGACCAGCGCGACCGTTCTCATGTCGGAGACCGTAGCGATCAACCGACGTCGTCCCAGCCGGCCTCGGCGTCGAGGGGATCCTGGGCATCCTTGGCGGCGGCGTCAGAATTTGCCGGCTGGCCCAAGCGCTGCGGTACCCGCCGAGTTCTGAGGGCTCGATCCGACCTTTGCCGTTGAAGGCCATCGCATATTCGTCGAAGACGGCAAGATCGTCCGCTGGGAGTTTGGCGAAGACGTCGCCCGTGGCTGAGCGCTACGCAGTCGCCACCGGATACCGGAGAAACGCCCCCACCTCTTCGTCGGCGAGCTTCGTCTCTACGATCACGTGCCGGATCCGGCCGCCGTTGCTGCGCACCGAATCGCCAAGGGCGTCGATGATGTCGGGGACCCAGGCCGGTTCATGGCCGCACGCCGTGCACACCGACTCGGTCGGCCCGGCGATCCAGCCGCAGTTCCCGCACACCGTGCCCGGCGCGGTGTGATCGGCCTGCACGACCAGCGTCTCGACGGCACGCTGGTTTGCGGCATCGGTGGATTCGTCGACCCCGATGACGGCGGCGCCGTTTGCTGCGGCGGCATCCATGAGGCGGCTCACCAAGTGCCGCTGTTCATCGACCTCGAAGGCCTCGGCCACCAGCTTGCTGTGTTCGAGCACCGTTGCGGCGGTCATCGTGTGCGGATCGATGACGAAAGTCCCGGCGAGGCACTTCGTCAAGGGCGGCGGGAGCGCATCGACGACGCCGGCGGCGTGCACCTCTGATCCCCCGAGAATCAACAGGTCGTAGCCCGGCTCTTCGTCGAAGAGGTCGTCGAGCCGACTTGCGATCTCGCGATAGTGCCGCACGAGTACCTCGTCGGCGTGCGCTCGCACCCGGCGCTCGTCGTAGCCAGCGAAGCCGCCGTAGTTGATCTTGCGGAAGTCCTCTTCCGCCATGGCCGGAGACCGCATCTCCTCCCACGTCTCGAGGTTGTCCATTCGGAACCGAAAGATCGAGGCAAACCGGGCGTCGACCACGGCGACGCAGAAGCGCCGGTAGTGATCGAGCATCGCCTCGAGCGGTCGCAGATAGGGGGAAACATCAAGCACCGCACGGTCCCGGACCGGGCCGGGCAGGCCGACGTGTTCGTCTATCCCAGCCCCGGACGCCCGGAAAATAGCGACACCCCGGCCGAGATCCGAGGCGAAGCCGGTCGAGGACTTCGAAAGCGCGTCGATGTCCTTCCGTAGCGACATCCGCTGATCTCTCGCCAACTCGTCGGCATCATCCTTGATGTCGGAGAGCAGGTCCTTGAGCCGCGTCGGAATGGTGCGGAGGGTTTCCGGGCGCGGCTCGAGGCTGAGGTACACCGAAAGGACGGGAAGACCCCGTCCGTCCAGCCGCCTGAGGCGATCCACCGTTGCCTGGTCCAGCACACTCTCCTCCGTGGTACCGGTTTTGCCAGGCTACAGAACGCGATCGGTCGCGCATAGGGCCGATTTGCCTGTCAGGCGGATTGTCTCGGACGCCAGCCAGAGCTGCCAGACTGCTCACGGAAGAATCGGAGGAAACCTTGATCGTCGGAGTCCCCACAGAGATCAAGACTGAGGAGTACCGCGTTGCCATCACCCCGGTAGGGGTACGTGAGCTGACCGCCAGGGGCCATCAGGTCCTCGTCCAGGCAGGTGCCGGGGCGGGCTCCTCGATCGAGGACGACGACTTCCGAACCGTCGGGGCCGAGATCGTCGAGAGCGCCGAGGACGTCTTCTCGACTGCGGAGCTCGTATTAAAGGTGAAGGAGCCGCAGCCGGGCGAGATCGAAATGCTCGAGACCGGCCAGCTGCTCTTCACGTACCTGCACCTCGCCGCCTATCCGGCCGAAGCCAAGGGCCTCCTCGAATGCGGGGTCACCGCCATCGCCTATGAGACCGTCGAGCTCACGACCGGAGCGTTGCCGTTGCTGGCGCCGATGAGCGAGATCGCCGGTCGCATGGCCACCCAGGCCGGCGCCCACCACCTGGAACGGCCCGCCGGAGGCCGCGGGCTCCTCATCGGTGGGGTCGCCGGTGTCTCCCCCGCCCGGGTCGTCGTGCTCGGTGCCGGCAACGCCGGGCGAAACTCCGCATCGGTCGCCGCCGGCATGGGCGCAGAGGTGATCGTCCTCGACCTGAACATCGAGAAGCTCCGCCACATCGATGAGGTGTATCACGGGAGAATCGTCACGGTGCGTTCTTCGCTCCACGCCATCGACGAACTGGCTCCCACCGCGGATCTGTTGATCGGTGCCGTGCTAGTAGCGGGAGCGCGGGCCCCGGTCGTGGTGTCGGACGAGCATGTCGCGTCGATGCGACCCGGCAGTGTGGTCGTCGACATCTCCATCGACCAGGGCGGCTGCATCGCCACCGCCCGAGAGACGACACACGCCGACCCGATCTACATGGACCAGGGCGTCGTGCACTATGCCGTCGGCAACATCCCGGGTGCGGTCCCCAACACCTCGACCTATGCCCTGACCAATGCCACGCTCCCATACACGATGGCGCTCGCAAACGGCCTGGAGCGGGCGTTCGCCGACCACCCGGAGCTGATACCGGGCGTCAACGTGACCGAGGGCAAGGTCACCAATGAGGCGGTGGCTGCTTTTCTCGACACGGACTACATCCCGCCGCTGGAAGCACTCGGGATCGCGTAGCGGCACCCTCCTACCGCGAGAACGCCTCCCTGGACCGAAACCGCGCCACCCACAGATACACCGCGGTCGCAACGAACAGCACAGTGATCAGCGTGTGAAACCACAGCGACCCCAGCTGCTCCTCGGCGACCGAGGAGTAGATGAGGGCCCCGGCTCCAAAAGACATCTGCAACGCGCCTGCGGTGACGAAGTAGGCCCTGCCGCCCGGGCGGGCAACGATGATCATCCCGGCGACCGCCCACGCCACCAGCATGGCGCCGATCCAGCGCAGCCCGCCGAGCGCGACGGCCGTGGCATCGTCGACGCCCACGAGCCCGAGAAACTGGACCGGAACGAGCATCAGGGGCAAGCCGATGGTGAGGTTGACGCCGATGTACCACAGCATGGCCCAGCGCAGGGTGCGGGAACGGTCTGGAACCGGCGCCGACGCGGTGTCGGCTAGCGGAAGATCGTCACCGGGGCGATCATCCCACTCGGTCATGCTGGTCCGAGGTCTGCTGGATGCGCTGCTCGTTGATCCAGTCCTCGAAGTCGGTTCGGGCAACCCGCCACTCCCGCCCGAACTTGACCGCGGGGAGGGCGCCGCTGCGCAACTGGGTCGTCACGACGAAAGTCGAAACGTCCATGTATTCGCAGATATCGGCGACCGACAACCATTCCTTTGGTAAATCGACGGTAATTCGCTCCACATCGCCGTTCTACACCATGACGGCCCGTTCGTAAAGGGGGCGAACAAGACCCTGGTTTGCCGCCCGCCGTTCTGCGACACTGGCCACATGGGAACTGGTTCGTCGGAGGACACCGGCGAGAACGATGCCGGTTCGTCGCGGCCCGCCGGGCTGACCATTCTCATCGTGGCCGGCGTCGGGCTGGTGGTGGCCGTGGCCGTAGCTGCGCTCGTCGCCGCCAATCGTGACACACCGCTCCTCGATGAAGGGACCCCCGAAGCTGCCGTCCAGGGGTATGTGGACGCCATGATCGAGGGTGACGAGGCCGCGGCGCACGAGTACCTGAGTGGCGACCTCCAGGCCGAATGTTCGCTCAGCGATCTGCGGGAGCACCGAGAGGATGCGGACAGCGTTCGAGTCTCGCTCCGCTCGGTCACCATCGATGGCGTCGAGGCGGATGTCGAAGTCACGATCACCGAAGACGGCGGCGGCGATCTCTTCGGAGGAGGCGGATACCGCTACGAGGAAACATTCACGTTGTCCCGAGTGGGCGACACCTGGGTGATCTCGGAGCGACCATGGCCGATCTTCTTCTGCACGAATTGAGGACTACATGAGTATTGGCGGTCTCATCACCCTGCTGTTGATCTGGGGAGCGATCGTGGGGGTCGTCGCCTTCCTGGTCGCGAGGCACGCTGCGCCGAGCGCCGCCGATCCCGGAGCGTCCGGCAGGCGCAGCTTCCAGTACTTCCTGATGATCGTGCTCCTCTTCATGACGGCGACGGGCGGTGCCCAACTGCTTGCCGTGATCCTCCCCGGTGATGACACCATCGCCGGGAGCGATCCCTCCGACCTCGCCTCGCCGCTGGCACTCGTGGTCATCGGGCTGCCCAGCTATTTGTTGCTGGGGTGGTGGATCCGGCGCACCGCGATCGATGACGCGGCCGAACGCGCCTCGGGCGGTTGGTCCGCGTATGTGAATGGAACGCTGATCATCTCGCTCGTCGTCTCCATGGTCGCGGCGATCGCATCACTGGCCTGGGTGCTCGGGGTTGCAGACTATGAACCGGTAGCGCTCGCCTTCTTCATGGTGTACGGCAGTGTGTGGGTGGCCCATTGGTTCCTTGGCCATCGAGATCTGCCCGTTCCGAGAACGCAGCCCCACCTCGCCATCGGTTCGGTCGCCGGCCTGTTCACGCTGACCATCTCGGCAAGCGTCGCGCTGGCAATTGCCCTTTCCGAGATCTACAACCAGCTGTTCAGCACCGTGCTGACCAGCGACTTCAGCGAGTCCATCCGACTGACGCTTGCGTTCGTCATCGTCGGCGTCCTGGTCTGGTGGTGGCATTGGCTACGCCACTACTCGCGTTTCGAGCGAACCGAGGTGTGGAACGCCTACGTGCTGCTCCTCGGCGTTCTCGTGGGCCTGCTCGTGGCGATCTCCGCGGCGGGGACTGCCCTGTTCAGCCTGCTCCAATGGTTCCTCGGAAACCCGGGCGATCCGAGCGCGGTGCAGTATTTCGAGTTCCTCCCCGCCGTCGTCGCAACCGGGGTGGTCGGGATCATCGTGTGGTGGTACCACCGCGCCGTGCTCCGTGCATCCGGCACCGGGGAACGCACCGAGGTCGACCGGATCTACCAATACCTGCTTTCCGCGCTCGGGTTGGCGACGACCACCATCGGCGTGACGACCGTGCTCGTGGCACTCATCGCCGCCGTCACGCCGGAACCCATCGCAGCATCCGGCGCGAACGAGATCGACGTGCTGTTGGCTGCGGTGACGGCGTTGGTGATCGGTGCCCCGATCTGGTGGACGACATGGTCGTCGATACAGCGACGGGCGAGCAAAGATCCTGCGGTTGAGCTGGCATCTCCCACGCGGAACCTCTACTTGCTGCTCCTCTTCGGGCTCGGCGGACTGATCGCGTTGGGATCGTTGTTGGCCGTGATGGTGACGGCCTTCGGCGCGGTCCTCGACGGCAGCTTTGGCGGAGAAACCATCTATGACATGCGGGTCCCCATCGCACTGTTGATCACCGTGGGATTGGTGGCGGGGTATCACTGGTCGATCTGGCGTTCGGACCGCGAACAACTCCCAGAAGAGATGCGGGTGTCGGACAAGACGGCGGTGCGCGACGTGGTTCTGCTGGCCCCCGACGGCGTGGATACCACCGGTGTCAGCGCAGCGACGGGGGCGAATGTTCGGGTCATGCGACGGATGGACGACGTCGGTGTCGACATCGACCTCGTCATCGAGGCCATCAACACGTCGGATGACGACCGGATCATCGTGCTCACCGGCACCGACGGCGACGTGCAGGTGATCCCGGTCGGTGGCCTGCGTCGGTCCTAGTAGCGAAGTAGCCGAGTAGCCGAGTAGCCGAAGTAGCCGAGTACTCAGCTACTCAAGCGAGGCGCAAGCCGAGCGCTACTCGGCTACTCAAGCGAGCGCCACTCAGCCGGCGGCGTCCTCGGCCCTGACCTCGATCTCCTCGCCGGGGATCTCTGCTCCGGAAGGCTCTTCCGCAGCACCGGGGTCTTGGACCCTGATCTGGACGGTCGGGTCGGCGATCTGGTCCGCTTCGTGGGCAGGCACCAGCAGCCCGTCGACCACGAGCTCGGCGACCAGTCCGGCCGCCGAGAACTCGAACAGCTTGAGGCGCTCGGCGACTTCCTGCACCGAGGCACCGGTGCCGATGGCGGCGAGCACCTGCCACGAGGCCGCGTCAACCGAGACCTCGTCCACCGATACGGGGAGGCGCGGGCGAATGGCAAACTCGGAGGTCCCGTTTGGGACCAGCTCCTTGATCGCATCCCATTCCTTGCGACGCTCGACGGCGTTGTCCAGGGCTTCCTCGACGTCGATGCGTTGGACCTCCTCGGTGCCATAGGCCCTCGTCTCAACGCCCTCGATGAACCAGAATCGCCCATCGCCGGCCCGCTGTAGACGGACCAGCACCTCCACGACCTGTTGGAGGATCAACGACCTGGCGGCGTGCGGCCATCGCCCACCGGTGTTCCTGCCGCGCCGATCGCGATCCGGCACCGTGGAGAAGCCACGCAGCGCCGCGATCGAGCCGTCACCCGCCCTGGTGGTCGCAAACGAGATCGAGCCGGCGACGAAGAAGATGCGGCCCGTATAGGGGCCGGCTTCGACACGCAGCACGCCGGTCCGCTGCGCGGACGCCAAGAAGCGCATGACATCTTCGAGCGGAAAGGCGTCGAGGTCGCCTTGCAACGCATTCATGGTCTGGATATCGGCAGGTATTGAAAGCCGCTCAAGGAATTGACCATTTGCCAGCAACGGAGTGAGCGTAGGGCGAAACCCGGGGACAGATCAAGAGACCCCGGATGCGGTGATTCGTCCATTGCCCGCTGTTCCCGCCGACAAACGGTACGGTTCCGCGCATGTCGACCATGGCCAGAACCGCCGTGGGCGCCTGCCTGATCTCCCTTGCGCTGGTCGGCAGCGGCTGCACCGGTGCAGCGCCAACTCCGCGGGCCGAGCAGACACCGCCCGGCGGGGGGGACCCCATCGACACCCCGGCACCAACCATCCCATCCCCGACCGCTGCTGTGCCGTCGGTCACCTCCACCACACAGCCCGCCGTGGTCGAGCCCGCCGAGCCAACGAGACGAGCGCTGCTGATCAGCGGCACCGGAGACGTGAACCTCGATCCGCGATTCGTCCGCACCTTCCCCACCGTCGGGTACGCCCACGCCTGGACCGGCCTCGGGGGCCTGTTCGCCGCCGACGACCTGACCGTGGTCAACCTCGAGTGCTCCGCGTCGAACCTGGGCAGCGCCTGGGACAAGCCGTACACCTTCCGTTGCGACCCGGAGGCGTTGCCTTCGATGGCAGCGGCAGGGGTGGACGTGGCCAATCTGGCCAACAACCACGCCACCGACTACGGGTTCGAGGCCATGCTCGACGCCCGCGACAACCTCATCGACAACGGGATCGCTCCCGTCGGTGCGGGGAAGAACTCAGCAGAGGCTTACGCCCCGGCGCTCTTCGACATCAACGGGTGGACCGTTGCCGTTCTCGGTGGCGGCGGCGTGTTTCCGGAAACCGGGTCCTGGATTGCCTCCGAGGACCGGCCGGGCATGACGAACGGAGACTCGATCGAGCACATGACCGCAGCCATTCGCGCCGCAGACGAGATGGCCGATCTGGTCATCATCACCATCCACTGGGGCGAACAAGGCGCCACCACGCCACGAGCCTTCGAGATCGAGCTTGCCGAGGCCTTCATCGACGCCGGAGCCGACGGCATCTTCGGCCACCATCAGCACCGGCTCAACCCGCTGGGGTGGTATCGCGGCAAGCCGATTGCCTGGGGCCTCGGGAACTTCGTTTGGCAGGCGTACCCCGAGCGTGCCAGGCGCACCGCCATTGCACAGTTCAGGTTCGACCCCGATGGCGGGATCGCTGCCTGCCTGGTCCCCGTGGTGATCGAGGAGAGCGGGCACCCGGTGGTGCAGACACCCGATCCGACCCCGTGCCAGCGCGAAGAGGCCGAGTAGCCGGCACGCGGCACCGGGTAACTGGCAACCGGCATCTCACTACCCTTGAGCCATGGCAGCAGTGATCGCAGTCGCGAATCAAAAGGGTGGCGTCGCCAAGACGACGACGGTGCACACACTGAGCGCAGCCCTGGCCGAGCGCGGTAGGCAGGTCTTGATGGTCGACCTCGACCCCCAGGCTTGCCTGACCTACGAAGCAGGGCTGGATGCAGAAACACTCGACGTTTCGATCCACGACGTGATGCTGGGCCGGATCGACGCCTCGGAAGCCCTGGTCGTGAGAGACGGCATCGACCTGCTGCCTTCCTCGATCGATCTCGCCGGCTCCGAGATCCACCTGCTGACCAGAACCGGCAGGGAGTTCGTGCTCAGAAAGGCACTCGAGTCGGTCACCGGCAACTATGACTACACGATGATCGACTGCGGACCGTCCCTGGGAATCCTGACGCTGAACGGCCTCACCGCGGCCAGCCATGTGCTCATCCCTTTCCAGGCCGAGACTCTCTCGCACCGTGCCGTCGGGCAGCTGCTGGAGACGGTCGACGACGTGCGCAACTACACCAACCCGGATCTCGAGCTGCTCGGAGCCGTCGCCACGATGTACGACGGGAGGACCAACCTGGCAAGGCAGGTGGTCGACGAGGTGCGGGCCAAGCACAATCTCGTGGTGCTCGAGCCGCCGATTCCGAGATCGGTGCGGGTGGCGGAGGCCCCGAACACTGGTCATTCTGTGCTCAGACACGCCTCGAGTTCTAAGAGCGCAATGGCGTACCGCGACCTCGCCTCGGAAGTCGAACGCCGAGTATGACCGTCGCCGATCCGCAAGGGAAGCGGGCGCTCTTCGAGACCCCGGCCGTCGTGTTGGATGACACGGTCAGGGACGACGTGTTGGTGACGATCGACCTGCGAGATGGCCGCGAGGCGCTGTTCTCGGTTGGCCCCCATCAGACGGGGACCGGGGTGGTTGCCTGCACCCATTGCGGTGCCAGCACGCGCATCTCGCACCTGGAGATCGTGGTGCGGATTGCCATGGTCTCGGTGTGGATCCCGGGCAAGCAGCACAGCCGATGGATGCAATGCCCCAACTGCCAGCGCCGATCCTGGTGCAAAGTGGAATGGCTCGGCTAGAACCGAATTCTTGCCTTCTGCTCAGGGTGCACCGTCGCGGTGGGTTGCGACACTCGAAGGCGGTTCGTTTACTCCTTGTCGGGTGAGGTGCCTAGCGCAGCGAGGCGGCTTCTTTGCCTCCCCCACAGCTTGCCTCGAGGGGGAGTGCCCAATCCAGCGAGGCGACGTCTCTGCCTCCCCCTCAGGGGAACGGTCGCGCGGGGGTGCGACGCCTGCCTCGGAGGGGCTGTTTCCTTGCCTCCCCCTCAGGGGGAGGTGCCGAGCGCCAGCGAGGCGGAGGGGGTCAAGCCGTGGTCGCGACCACGGTTTGACCCCCCTCCCCGCCTGCGGCGGGACTCCCCCCTGGGGAGAGCAAAAAGAAGGCCGCGGCGGGCCGTCCAGTAGACCCATCGAATTGCTTCGCAGCACGATCGCCGCGATCAGGCAGTCAGGCGGCGAGCCCCCGCGAGCCGACCCAACAAACACTGCCTAAATCGACTTGACACCAGCCATCGCTAGCGATCCACTCTCGCCAAGAATCGCTCCCGTTCGACGACCACCCTGGTGTGGGTCCCCATGCCAACCATCGTGTCGCCATCGAACGCCTCGAGAGCGAACTCGAGGGCGGCGTCGTCGACCGCATCGAGCACCGCACGTGCGCTCACCTTCGATCCGATCGCCGACGGAGCCATGTGGTCGACCGACACACTCACTCCGACCGAGGTCATGTCGTCCGGTAGCTTGCCGTCCAGCGCAGCAACGGCTGCCGCCTCAAAGAGCCCGATCAGCCGCGGCGTGGCCAGGACGGGAACGTCACCGCTCCCCTGGGCCGCGGCGGTATCCGCCTCGGTAACGGTGAAGCTGGCCATGCCGACCAGGTCGGTGTCTGTGCTGAGTGTCTCGATGCGATCAGGCTAAACGACGGGATGGTGCTCGACCCTGTTCATTGTCCGGGACGCAGGTCGACTAGACACGCTCTGAACCATCCCCCCGGGGTAGCCTGTTCCGACCTTGGTCTTTCACTCGATCGCATACCTCGGCGGGGTCTTGATCGTCTTCGCGCTCGTGTCACGACGCCTCGCCAGGAGCCCCATCACCGGGCCGATGTACTTCACCGCCGCCGGTTTCATCGGAGCCGCAATCGGTGTCTGGGAGCCGATGTTCGAGCTGGTTGGGGTGTCAGCGATTCTCGAGCTCACGCTCGGCCTCGTCCTGTTCACCGAGGCCATGAAGCTGCGCCTCGTCTCGTGGAGCGAGGATTTCGAGCTGGCGACCCGGCTCCTCGCCATCGGCATGCCGCTCACGATCGCCCTTGGGACCGTCGCCGCCGTCCTCGTCTTCTCAGATACCCCTTTGCTCGCCGCGGCCGCGATTGCGACGATCCTTGCGCCGACCGATGCTGCGCTCGGCCTCGCCGTGTTGGAGAACCCCAAGGTGCCGGTACGCATTCGGGAGGCCCTCGGCGTCGAATCCGGGCTCAACGACGGGATTGCCTTGCCGGTGCTGCTGTTCTTCCTGGCGGTGTTCGCGGCCGAGGAAGGCGCCCAGTTCGGCACCCTGTTCCTCCAGGGCGTTGGCGTTGCGATCGCCGTCGGCGTCGTCTTTGGCGCCGCGGCCGGCTTCGCGATGCGCGAGGCGGTGCGACGAGGCTGGATGCAAGAACGGTGGCAGCAGATCACGATCGTGGTCATCCCGGCCGTGTCGCTTGTGGTGGCCGACGAGCTCGGCGGAAGCGGCTTTATCGCCACCTATGTGGCCGGTCTGGTCTTCGGTCGGATGATCACTGAGATCAGAGAGATGGACGAATCGGTGGCGGGATTCGCCGATGATTTCGGCACTGCGCTGACCATGCTCTCATTTACCCTCTTTGGCGGGGTGATCCTGTTCGACAACCTGGGCGCCTTCGGGACCGCAACGCTGATCTACGCCGCGCTCAGCCTCACCCTGGTGCGCATGATTCCCGTAGCCGTCTCCATGCTCGGTACTGGCCTCGACCGGCAAAGCGTCCTATTCATGGGCTGGTTCGGGCCCAGAGGGCTGGCGTCGATCATCTTCGCCGCCGTGGTCGTCGAGGACGTCGGGATGACTGGCAGCGCGCTCATCGTGGAGGTGATGGTCGTCACCGTGACGCTGAGCATCCTCCTGCACGGTGCCAGTGCCTTCTACGGCGCCGAGTCCTACGGCCGGTGGTATGAGAGGAAGGCCTCGCATGGCCGAAGCAACGGTTGAAGCGGGCGGACGGGAGGTACGCATCACCAGCCCGGACCGCGTGGTGTTCCCCGATCGGGGTTGGACCAAGCTGGACGTCGCCAATCACTTCGTCCGGTGCGGTAAGGGTGCGCTCCGCGGCGTCTACAACCGGCCGACGATGCTGAAGCGTTGGACCAAGGGCGTCCACGGCGAGCCGTTCTACGTCAAGCGCGCCCCGAAACACGCCCGATCCACAGTCCCCGTTGAGTTCCCCTCGGCTCGGCCCGGAGTGATGTTCCTCCCACTCGACGAGGGAGACCTGGTGTGGATGGCGCAGATGAACTGCCTCGACCTGCATCCCTGGAACGCTCGCGCTGATGACCTCGACCACCCCGACGAGCTACGCATCGACCTCGACCCCACCGAGGGATTCGGATTCGACGCAGTTCGCGGAGTCGCCGCCACGGTCAAGGAGGTCCTCGACGAGACGGGGCTGGTCGGCTGGCCGAAGACCTCCGGCAATCGCGGCATCCATGTCTATGCCCGCATCGAGGCATCATGGGACTACGTGGCGGTCCGCCGTGCCGGCCTTGCGCTTGCCAGGGAGGTCGAGCGTCGAAACGAGCTGGCGACGACCGCGTGGTGGAAGGAGGAGCGTCACGGCGTGTTCCTCGATTTCAACCAGAACGCGCGGGACAAGACTGTGGCTTCCGCCTACAGCATCCGGCACACCGGGTGGGTGTCGACACCGTTCGACTGGGCAGAACTTGGCGACATCGACCCTTCGGCGCACAACCTGGCAACGTTTCCGCAACGTCTGGAATCCGTCGGCGACCTCACCGAGGGGATCGACGAAGCGGTCGGGAGCATCGAGCAGCTCTTGGAGATGGTGATCGCCGACGAGGAGCGAGGTCTCGGGGACGCCCCGTGGCCACCGCATTATCCGAAGCAGCCCGGCGAGCCCCCGCGGGTACAGCCATCGCGGCAGCGTCGGCCGGACAGCGAATACTGACGCGCTTCCCCACCGAATAGCTTCTCGCTCGAGAACGCAACGCTCAGCCAGTCGGCGGCGAGCGCAAACGAGGCGCCAACAAGCAAAGTCGCACGTTGACGCGGTGACCCGAGTGACTAGTCCGACGGTGCAGCAACTCCTTTGGAATCGACAACGCTCGTCCGATAGAAATCTCATGGAAGTCGTTGCAGTTGAAGACGGCCGGGCCGTGTCGCGCACCCGGACGGCGATCGTGGCCGTACTCGCGGGTTTGACGGTGATCGCGATCCTGCTTGCGCTCGGCTTCATCTTCTCCGGCGCCTCGAACGCCGACCGGGTCGCGCAGAATGCCGAGGCTTTGCATGAGGCCAACGCGGCCGTTGGATCGTCGGCGCTGAGCAGAGCCGCAGTGTCGCAGGCGGTCGTCTTCGGCATCGACTACACGATTCACGGCGTCGCCACCAGGGAGGCGCGCGACCAGGCCGTCGCCGCGGCTGAGAGCAACCTCGCCGAAACCGATTTGTGGGCTGAGGTGCTCGCGGCGAACCCGGAAACAGCCGCGCTCGGGGCCGAGCTTGCATCACTGGTGGAGAGCGGCCGGTCCGTCGTCGACAAGGTCGCAGCCGGCAATCTCCGATCGGCAGACATTGCCATCCAGGAGGCGTTCGATCAGCAATACAACGAGGTCGCCGCCGCACTCACCGTGCGCCAAGATCTCATGGCCGCCCGGGTGGACGACACCGAGCGCGGCGCCGGCGTAGTCGGCCTGTTCACCCAGCTGCTCACGACCCTGCTCATCCCCTCTGCTGCGGTCGTCATCTACTTCTTCATCGTTCGCCGCCAGTATCGCGAAGAGCATGTGCGCATGGAGACCAAGCTGACCGCCGAGCGCGAGTTGAGCACGTCGAAGGATGAGTTCATCGCCGGCCTCTCCCACGAGCTGCGCACGCCGCTGACCAGCATCTACGGGTTCAGCGAGTACCTCCTGGAGAACGGGATCGCCGACCCCGTCGAGACCATGGAGCTGATCCATCTCATCAACAAGGATTCGGCTGATCTGTCACGCATGGTCGAGGACATCCTCACCGCTGCCAGGCTGGAATCCGATGTGCTCGCATTCGAGTACCAGGCGGTCGCCCTCTACGAGGAGTCGGCGGCAGCGATCGCACCCCTGGTGCGAGCCGGCGCCGATGTGCGGCTCGAGGGCAACGCGCTCGTCTGGGCCGACCCGGTACGGACGCGACAGATCATTCGCAACCTCGTGTCGAACGCCATCCAGCACGGCGGGCCCGCAGTCGAGGTCTACATGGAGACCAACCAGCGCAATGCGGTCGTCACTGTTTCGGACAACGGCAACGGTGTCGATCCAAGCATCGCCGACCGTCTCTTTGAGCGGTTCGTCAACGATGGGGAGGAGTCGCTGCTCAACGGCAGCATCGGCCTCGGCCTCTCGATCGCCCGATCGCTGGCAAGGACGATGAGCGGTGACGTCACCTATGTTCGCGCCGGCGGCTGGACCAATTTCGTCCTCACACTCCCCTTGCTCGACACCACCGAACTGTGGGAACACAAACAGGACTCGCGTGATTCGCTGGTCGGCGTACCGCTCTCGGAACGAATCACCGCCACTCCCGCACCGGTAGGCGAGTTGGCAGCGTTCGAGCCATGAGCCGGCCCTCGGCCACGTCCCTTGGCGGGCTCATGGCGGTGATCGCCATCGTCACCTTGACGGTGGCCACCTCGTCTGTGGCACTTGCCGACACCGCAACCTGGACCTACTACAAGGACAAGTTTCAGGAACGCGACTACGACGGCAACGACGCCACCGGCGAATTCTCCACCGATTGGATCGAGGTCGGTGAGGCGAACGGCCCGACCAAGGGCTATGTGACGGTGTCGGGACATGACTATTGCTTCGGCGACTACTGCCTCCAGATCGGCGACGGGGCACTGGCCGTCGGCAACGTCGGCATCGAACGCTCGCTCAACCTCGAGGGCGCACTCGAAGCCAGGCTCACGTTCATCTACGCCACCGACCTGTTCGGCGGGTCGCTCGACGAGGAGGTCGCGCTCCAGATCTCCAAGGACGCCGGGCGGCATTTCACGACGCTCGAAACGTATCTGCTCGACAAAGACATGGAGATGACCCGACAGCAATACATCAACATCTCCGAATGGGCTGCGCCGCAGACGGTCATCCGGTTTGTCTCGCTCAATGGCGCACCCAAGAACGTGTTGCTCGTCGACAGCCTCTGGATCAAGGGAAAGTTCATCGGCGACCCGCCGCCTGCGACCACGACCACGACCACGACGTCGACCACCACGACGTCGACCACCACGACCAGCACC
>Ga0255057_10000283_pt1 | contig 28482 bp, 28 predicted proteins | sample Cases_109_6_MG_FD_189022 | JGI IMG/M metagenome (GOLD analysis project Ga0255057, IMG submission 189022) | Seawater microbial communities from Amundsen Gulf, Northwest Territories, Canada - Cases_109_6 | ecosystem: Environmental > Aquatic > Marine > Gulf | place: Canada: Northwest Territories... | reverse complement strand
CGGGCACCAATGGCGACCAAGCTCAGGGGGTCCTTTGCCGTATTCTCGGCATTGCAGGGGCTGACCGGAAACGCGCCTGTTGCCAGCGACAGCAGGTACAGCGCGACCGTGTGGGCGCGGGCAATGTTCATTCCAGGAGGAACTCGAAGACCTTCGAGGTGAGTACCGTGAATGTATGTCTTCGATAGGAAATATAGTTCATCCGACCGGGCGACGACAACGAGGTGCGGCTCCCCGAACGATCCCACTCTCCCTGCACATCGCTATAACCAGCGGCGTACCGAATGCTTGTAGTCGATATAGACGCGTCCGAACTTTCGTTCCAGGTAGGCTTCCTCGGGGCGGATGGCTGTTAAATAGACGAGAACGAGCACGACCGGTATCAGGATGATGATCCACCAGTTGCCAAGGGCGACACCGATGGCGATTTGAAGCAGCGCCATCCCTACGTACATGGGATTGCGTGTAACGCGATAAATGCCGGTCGAGATAATCTCCGGAGTCATTGCCCAAGGCTTGGGGTCCTGGTCAGTGCGCCGGAACAAGTTGATGGCAAATCCCATGAACACGAGACTCAACACGGCAGCCGACGCGGCCACGATAATCCGTAAGACAATCGGCAACCCGATGGGCAGGGGCGCAACGAACCCGTGCACGAGAACGCCGACGATCACGGCTCCCAGGTAAACCAGGGGCGGTGGGATCCGGACTGCCGCACCATCCTTCACGTCGTCAACCATGCCCGGAGTATGCCACACGGCCGGGCACGCCTTTGAAGGAACAGCCGATTCGCCTCGCCACGCCTGAGCGTCAGGAGTACCCTGAGGATCTGATCTGCCCCCGGGTTCGGGACCATGAAGTACCTGGCGTTTGCAATCGTCGCGCTGTTGCTGGCCGGCCCGCACGCCGTTGGGCAGGATACAGGGCAAGCCGATGCGTTGTTGCTCGAGATCGACGGGGCCATCGGCCCCGCCGTCAGCGACTATATTGAGCGCGGCATCGAGCGGGCGGTGGCCGACGGCAACCAGGCCGTGATCCTCAGAGTGGATACGCCGGGCGGTCTGGATACCTCCATGCGTGTCATCATCAAGTCGATCCTGGCGTCGCCGGTTCCCGTAATCGTCTACGTGGCGCCCAGTGGCGCCAGGGCAGCGAGCGCCGGTACCTATATCCTGTACGCCAGTCACTATGCGGCAATGGCGCCGGCCACCAACCTGGGTGCCGCGACGCCGGTACCGATCGGCCCCGGCATGACGCCGCCGGGAGACGATAAGGCTAGGCCCGGACAGAAGGATTCCGAGGAGACCGGGGACGGGGACAAGGAGCCGGTATCACCGCAGAAAGCCATGGGACGGAAAGTGGTCAACGACGCGGTGGCGTACATACGGAGTCTCGCGGAGCTGCGCGGGCGCAATGCCGAATGGGCCGAGGAGGCGGTGCGCATGGGCGCGAGCCTGAGCGCCGAGGAGGCCCTGGCGAAGAACGTCATCGACGCGATGGCGGAGGATGTCGACGATCTGCTGGCGAAGCTCGATGGGCGGAAGATCAAAATTCGCGACACCGAGCTCACGCTGGATACCGGAGACTGGACGGTGGAGACCCTGGAGCCGGACTGGCGGAACCAACTGCTTGCGGTGCTCACGAACCCCAATGTCGCTTACATTCTCATGTTGCTCGGAATCTACGGGCTCATCCTCGAGCTCTACAATCCCGGCGCCCTCATTCCGGGAATCGTCGGCGCCATCTCCCTGGTGCTCGCGCTCTATGCTTTTCACGTGCTGCCCGTCAACTATGCGGGGGTCGCGCTGATTTTGATTGGCGTCGCGCTCATCGTGGCCGAGCTTTTTCTCCCGAGCTTCGGCGCCATCGGCATCGGCGGCGTGGCGGCCTTCATCATCGGCTCGATCATCCTCATGGACACCGATATCGAGGGCTACAGGGTATCGATGCCCCTGGTGATCACGGTGGGTGTCGCGGCCGCGGCGCTTTTTACCACCACCGTGTTACTCGCGGTTCGCCAGCGTAAACGCCCCATCGTCTCGGGTCGCGAGGAAATGATCGGTGCCAAGGCCGAAGCGCTCGAGTCGTTCTCGGAAACTGGTCAGGTCAGGGCCCATGGCGAGATATGGTCGGCGCGTGCGCGCCAGCCGGTGGCCCTTGGGCAAAGCCTGCGCATCATCGATATCGACGGTCTGATCCTCGAGGTCGAGCCGCTTTGAGAGGAGAAATGACATGACATTCTTGCTCTACGGGATCATCGCCTTTGCGCTCATCATCGTCGCCTACTACACGATATTCATTCTGCGGGAATACGTACGTGGCGTGGTGTTCTTCCTCGGGCGCTTCCAGTCCGTGATGGGCCCCGGGTTCATCGTTCTGATCCCGGGCGTTCAACAGCTCGTGCGGGTCGACCTGCGAACGCGGGTGCTGGATGTGCCGAGCCAGGACATCATTTCCCGCGACAACGTGTCCGTCAAGGTCAATGCCGTCATCTACTTCCGGGTATTCGATCCGGAGAAGGCCATCGTGCAGGTAGAGAACTTTCAGGCGGCCACGAGCCAGCTCGCGCAGACTACCCTGCGTTCGGTTCTCGGGCAGCACGAGCTGGATGAGCTCCTCTCGGAGCGGGACAAGCTCAACTCGGACATACAGGAGAGTCTCGACAAGCAGACCGACGCCTGGGGTATCAAAGTCTCCAATGTCGAGATCAAGCACGTGGACCTCAACGAAACCATGGTACGCGCGATCGCCAAGCAGGCCGAAGCCGAACGCATGCGGCGCGCCAAGGTGATCGCCGCCGAAGGCGAGTTCCAGGCGTCGGAGAAACTCAAGGACGCGGCCAAGGTGCTGTCCGAGCAATCAGAGGCGTTGACACTGCGCTACCTCCAGACCCTGCTCGATATGTCGAGCGAAAAGACTTCGACAATCCTGTTCCCGATCCCCATCGATCTCCTGGCACCTTACAGAGATCACGTGAGCCGGAGAACGGATGGGGAGTCCGGTTCATCGTGAGGGTGCGATTTTCACACTGTGTGTTCGCGTCTTACAAGAAGATGTCAGCTACGGCCTCGGCGAGGTGATAGCCCGGACCGGCCGGCAGTTGCTTTTTCAGCTCGAGGGACTTTTCGAAGTCGGCCTGGAACAAGCGTTCCTTGAGCTCTTTTACCGCTTCCGGATGTGACGTGGCCAGGTTGAGCTCGTTGTTGACGCGCATGCTGAGCTTGTCGAGGTTCGCCGATCCGACCATTATCCAGTCGTCGACGATGGCGGCCTTTACGTGGGTCATCTCCGGATATACATAGACCCGGACGCCGTTGTCGAGCATTGTGTTGATGGCTTGGACGTTGCTCATGTCCATCAGCATCGCATCACCCTTCTCGGCAATCACGAAACGCACGTCGACACCCCTGCGGCGGGCAGCGATGAGCTCGAACAAAATTGCATCATCGGAAAAATACGGATTCTCGATATAGATGTGATTTCGTGCGCGGCGAATCGCGGCGAGCTGGGCTTCGTAGATCTGTGAATGCTGCGCACGCGTGTAGAGAATCCGAACCGGATATCCGTCTTCGGCAGTGAATGGTTTCGAGCTACGGAAGTATCTGAAGAACGCCGCGAGATCTCCGAGCATTCCACTTTTCGCCCACGCGTCATCGGAATCGCGGGCCAGCTCCTCCACCACGGCCCCGTCGACTTTGACCATCAGATCATGCCAGTCGAAGCGGTACTCTCGACCGATGTTCATACCTCCCACGAACGCGACGTCCCGATCGACGATGGTGACTTTGCTGTGATCGCCCGAGAACCAGGGGTTGGTCAGGGTACGCGCACTGATCTCGGATTCACTCCGCAGGTAGTCGGCAATGGAGGCGGGCGGCTCGAAGGACGCCGGCATGCTGTTCGAATTCGCCAAGCCCCCGGTCAGTGTGCCAATACCGTCCATCAATACCTTCACATCGACTTCTTTGGAGCGTTGTTTGAGAAGATCGGCGATCTGGATGGCGTAGTCGTCGTTGTCGAAGATGTACGTTCGAAGGTGAATGGACTCGTCCGCGCTCTCGATGCTTTCGATGAGTGCCGGGAAGTACTCCTCGCCATCGATGAGGAACTCGATCGAGCCCGTATCCGGCGTCGAGCCTGTAATCCTGTCGAGCTCCCGCTCCCATTCCTCGAGATTCATCCCCGGACCGGTGGTGACCGGCGGGACCGGTGTCCGGGTGACCTCCGGAAGCCGCACCATGCTGATAGCGATTTGCCTGGCGAAGTCCGCCAGGGTGTTCTTGATGAGGAATCCCAGGGACCGGGCGGTGGAGAAGGGCCTCACCAGCGGGTCAGTGGTATAGGTCTTGAGCATGATGCCAAGAAGCCCGGCGGTACCGTTGACGTGGCGGGAAAATGACCCGTATTCTGATGTCTGCGCTCCGTCGGGGGCGAGGTAGACGTCCTGCGTCACGACCAGGGCGCTCGGGTCCGATTGCAGCGACGGCGCCTGCGTCTCGACGTCGCCGCTTCCCCGGTTCGGTGCGGCGCAGGCCGCCAGGGCCGTGAGCAGCAAGGGGCAGCAGGTCGCGTAGAAAAAGCGTACGAGCCCGCCAGAATTTTGTCGCCCAGCTGTCGAAATTGCCATGACCGTGTCCCCCCACGATTGTCCAGACGCGGCTGCATGATGGCGGGCGCGAGCAAACAAACACCTGATGGAGTGCTTACAGATTGCTTACTACTTCCACCCGGGAGCCCGGGTGAGATGGGAATGACGCTAGTACGATACAAAGCCGGAATCGTGAAGGCGGCCGGCTCCGGTACAGGCAATGCGGGCCATGCGCCTTCATTGGCCGGCCGCTCTGAAGCTGGCGCTGGTACTGGGGGGAGGGTCGAAGTCCAGTCTACTGTGGTACCGTTATTGAAAGGGAGAGCAGGATGCAATTCAGGATCGGAATCGTAGTGTGGTCGATCATCGCTGCCGGCACCGCCTTGAGCGGCTGCGCGACCGGCGATAGGTCAGAAGTTCATCAGACTTTCATGCAGAAATGCACCGCAAATGCGAGCACGGAGCAAGAGCGCAGCGATTGTGCCTATGCGAACGCCGATAGGATGGCCAGCGGAAACTAGCCTGGACTCGCATGAATAATCCAGGCTGGTCGCCCTCGATTCCCTCCTGAGCTCACCTTTCTGAGCCCTCGAACGGGCCGATCTCACTCCAGTGGTTTCAAGTCGCCGAGCATCGTCGGGATCAGCTCGCTGACCGTGGGGTGAATCGGCATGGCTCGTTGTATGGTGGTGTAGGGCGCACCCGCGTACATGATGTCGAGTATCGAGTGAACGATCTCGTCGCCGCCGATACCGAGTATTGCCGCTCCCAGGATCTTTTCGCTCTCGGCGTCGATCAGCACCTTCATGAATCCCTGGGTCTCGCTGCGCTCCCGCGCGCGACCGACGCGGGACATCATCATTTTGCCGATCAGCGCCCTGCGCCCGGACGCGCGCACCTCGTTCTCGGTCATGCCGGCCCGGCCCAGCGGCGGGTCGATGTACAAGCCGTAAGCCGTGATGCGATCGCTGACGCGACGGGGATCGTCATCGAATAGATTGGCGGCGACGATCTCGTAGTCGTTATAGGAAGTGTGGGTGAAGGCGCCGCGTCCGTTGACGTCGCCCATTGCCCAGACATCCGGCACAGTGGTGCGCAGCTGGTCGTCGACTACGATGAAGCTGCGGGCGTCCATTTCGATGCCGGCTTTGTCCAGGCCGAGGTCATGGGTGTTCGGCCGGCGTCCCACCGCCATCAGGAGGTGGCTGCCGACAACCTCTGGCGCGCCGGTCTCGCACTCCACCTGGATAGCGACGCCCTGGTCGTGCCGGCTGAGGCTCATGCATTCGGCATTGAGACGGATTGCGACGCCTTCGTTTTCCATGATCTCCTTTACGGTGGCCGACACGTCCTCGTCGTCACGGGCGATGAGGCGATCGCCCATCTCCACCACCGTCACCCGGCTGCCGAAGCGGCGATACATCTGCGCGAACTCGAGCCCGATGTAGCTGCCGCCGACGATGATCAGATGCTCGGGAAGAAAGTCGAGCTCCATGATGCTCGTGCTGGTCAGGTAGTCGACGTCCTGTATGCCCGCCATGTCGGGGACGAATGGCCGTGCCCCCACGTTGATGAAGATCCTGTCGCCTTCCAGCAACTCGTCATCGACGCGCACGGTGTGAGCCGCTTCGAATCGGGCATGGCCACGGAAAACCGTAGCGTTCTCCATGTTCTCCAGCCAGTTGGTGACGCCCTGGTTGGATTGACGCACGATGGCGTCCTTGCGCGCCTTCACGCTTTTCATGTCGACTTCGATTGCGCCGTCGATGGCGACTCCGAAGTCGGCGCCCCGTCGCGCCATATGGGCGGCGCGTGCGCTGGCGACCAACGCCTTGGTGGGAATGCAACCGACATTGACGCAGGTGCCGCCAAAGAGCTTGCGTTCGATAACCGCCGTCTTCAGTCCTTCCTTCGTCAACCGGGCTGCCAGGGCGGGCCCGGACTGACCGGTACCGATGACGATTGCGTCGAATTTCCGTGTCACGTCATTATCCCCCTCGAGGGTCGCTGCCGGTCGCAATCGCGTCGCGCTCCACCTGCGCTTCGAGCCAGCCGAGAAAAGCCTGCACCCGGGGACGCTGCGCGCCGGCGTGGGTCGTCAGCGCATAATACGCGTAATCGGCCGGCCGGGATGTCTTCAGCGGGCGCACCAGGCGGCCGGTCGCCAGGTGATCTCCCACCAGCGACATGCGTCCCAGGGCAACACCCTGGCCGCGCACGGCTGCCTCGGTGAGCAGAATGGAGTCACCGAACTTGACGCCCCGCGTGGCATCGACACCGCTAACGTCTGCGTCGCGCAACCAGCGCCGCCAGGTCATGGTCGGTTCCTCGGCGCCGGTATTGATGTCGTGCAGGAGCGTGTGGTGGCGAAGATCCGCGAAGCGGCGAAGCCGGGACTGATTGAGCAGGGTCGGCGCGCAAACCGGAAAGATCTGCTCGCGCATGACGAGGTTGGTCGCGAACCCGGGGTAGTTGCCCATGCCGTAGGGCAGACGGATGTCCACCTCACCGGTGTTCAGATCCGGCGCCACCGTCTTCGCCAGCACGCTCATCTGAATGTCCGGGTAGGCGCGTAGGAAGCCGTCCAGGCGCGGGACCAGCCACAGGGTCGCGAAGGAGGGCGCCGTGCTGATGGTGAGCGGGCCTGCGAGCCCTCCGGGGCTCAGACCATCGACGGCACGAGCGAAATGGTCGAAGCCCCTGGTGAGCTGCGGCAGCAGCTTCCTGCCGGCCTCGGTGATCTCCAGACCCCTGGGCAGGCGGCGGAACAGCTCCACGTCCAGGTGCGATTCCAGAGACTTTATCTGATGGCTGACGGCCGCCGGGGTCACGTGTAACTCTCTGGCGGCACGCGTGAATCCTCCGTGTCGGGCGGCGACCTCGAAGGCCCTGAGGGCGTTGAGGGGCGGCAGTCGTACGCTCATCACCGTCTCCTGATGGATTAATATTTCTATGTCATAGGCTAAAATTTATCCGTTTGTCAGTCAACTGTGCTTAGGCGATCCTGCATCCGTCGCAAGCCACTACGCCTTCAATCAGCAGTGAATGGAGATTAGCCATGACTACCACAGCATTGAAAAATCGGTACGCGCTCCGGCATACAATGGTGTCCACGGCGCTCGCACACACTTGGGCCACGGTCGCCCTCTGGCGTGAACGCGCCCGGCAGCGGGTACGTCTCGCCGAGATGCCAGCGGAGATGTTGCACGACATCGGCGTAAGCCCCTCGGCCGCCCGCATCGAAGCCGGCAAGCCGTTCTGGGCCGCCTAGGCGAACATCAGGGACGGAGCAGCAGGCTGATCTGCTGTTCTGTTCGGTTCGCATTCCCCACAGCGCTGTTGCCAAACCGATGAAATCGCTTGACGCTACGCAGCGTGAAGCGATTTCTGATCCTGCTTTTACTGCTGACGCTCGTCATGGTCGGCCTGCCCCTCGTCGGAGTCGCCCTGGCGGGTAAGCCGCTCGCACCCTATCTCGAGTTTCCACCCCGCAGCGTGACCGTCGTCCACGCGGCGTTCTGCTGGTGGGCCTTCGCAGCGACGACAATGCTCGTCGTCGTCCCAGTGCTGCCCTTCGTGAGCCGGATCGTCCGCGCCCACGGGATCATCGAAGCAAGCCCGCCACCCGCGACCCGTTTTCCATGGTGGGGATGGCTGGCCGTCATCTACCTCAGCATCGTCTGGCTGCTCGCGTGGAGCCGTTTTTCGTGGTTCGCGCCTTTGCAGGCCTTTACCTTCGGCCTGCTCTGGCTCGGCTACATCGTGATCGTCAACGCGCTGACCTCGAAGCGCACCGGGCGATGCATGTTGACCCATCGGCCGGCATACTTCCTGGCGCTGTTTCCCGCCAGCGCCGCCTTCTGGTGGTTTTTCGAGTACCTGAATCGCTTCGTTCAGAACTGGCACTACATGGGCGTCGGTACCCTTGGCCCCTGGGAGTACTTCTGGCAGGCGACCATGCCCTTCGCAACAGTGTTACCAGCGGTACTCGGCACGCGGGAGTTGCTGGCCTCGTTTCCACGACTGAGCGACGGGCTTGAGAATGCCTGGTCGTTCAGCGTGTTTCACGCCAAGAGGGTCGCCTGGGCCGTTCTGATCGTCGCCAGTGTCGGCCTCGCAGCGGTCGGCGTGTGGCCCAATGCGTTGTTTTCACTGCTGTGGCTCGCGCCACTCGCGTCGATCACCGCGCTCCAGATAATCGGCGGCGAAGCGTCGATTCTGGATGGACCGGCCAGGGGTGACTGGCGGGAAATCTGGCAGGTGGCTCTGGCCGGGCTGGTGTGCGGGTTTTTCTGGGAGATGTGGAACTACAAGAGCCTCGCCCACTGGGAGTACTCCGTGCCCTTCGTGCACCGCTTCGAGGTCTTCCATATGCCGATATTGGGATACAGCGGCTACCTTCCCTTCGGTCTGGAATGCCTCGCGGTTGCCAAGCTCCTGGACATTGCCTGGAAGAAGAAAGGCCGGGGATGACGTCGTCAGCGATTCTCCGCGGCGCCGGGACCCTGGCGAAAACACACGGGCAGCATGTCTTCGATGGAACGGGCGGTGACGCCGAGATCCTTCAGGGTCACCACGCCTTCGCCGACCACGTTGTCGTCACGCATGAGGATCACCTGGTCTTCCGTTATCGGGGCGTTCGGAACTACCGCCAGCAGCTTTGCCTGAACGGTCCAGATGCCGAATGGCACGGGCATCAGCACGCGCCAGCGCCTGCGATAGTCGAGCACGCATTCGATGATCTCGCGGTAGGTGTAGATCCGCGGGCCACCGAGCTCGCAAATGCGCGCGCATGTCGTCGAGTCTTCGAGAACCCGTGCAACGGCTTGCGCTACGTCGTCCACGTAAACCGGTTGCATGCGTGTATCGCCGTTGCCGAAGAGCGGAAACACCGGTGACAGACGTGAGATCCCATCGATAGTGCTCAAGAAGCTGTCGCCCGGTCCGAACAGAACGCTCGGGCGAAGGATGGCGGCATCGCCGAAGCAGTTACGCACGCGCTGCTCACCATCCGCACGCGCCCGCACGTAGGAGGAGGAAGAGCCGGTGCTTGCGCCGATCCCCGATACATGAACGAGTCGTTCGACCCCGGCCTGCGCCGCCAGTCGCGCCACGTTCTCGGCTGCACGCACGTGAACCGCTTCGAAAGTGTCGGCACCGCGCTCCACATAGAGACCGACGGCGTTGACGACGGCCTGGCATCCGTCTAGTGCCGCCGCAACCGATGCCACGTCTGTGACGTCGGCCTGCAGCGCCGTCAGGCGCTCGGGGTGTTCGGACGGTTGCAGGCGCTCGGGTCGACGTGCGGCAACGCGGACGCGGGCTCCCTGTTGCAGCAGCGTTCGTACGATCGCCGAGCCGAGAAACCCGGTGCCACCGAAAACCGTAATCACCGCTTCCGGCATATCGACCTCGTCGCGTAAAATTGCCGAGGGATGTTTCTGTAAGTATATATGGCCATGCATATTCCATCGTTCCGGGCCGCAGCCCTTCTTGCATTGATATTGCTTTTCATCACCGGAGAGCGTGCGGCCGCGCGCGAGATAGGGTTTCCCCTGCGCTTCGATAATGCACTGGTCGAGAAGGTCCTCGTCGATCAGCTCTTCACGGGCCCCGGTCAATCCCTGGTCGCGATGAAAGACGGCTCCGGATGCAATTATCTGGTTCTCTCGGATCCGCACTTGAGCGGTGCCGATGGCTTGCTGCGCATACGAAGTGCCGCCAGGGGGCGGGTGGCAACCGCCATCGGTACCCGGTGCCTGGTGCTTCTCGACTGGACGGGTTTCGTCGAGACCGATCAGCAGGCGGAGCTCGATGGGCGTAATCCGAGGGTACTCTTCCGCACCGTAGACTCGCGACTGTTCGACGGCGACGGCGAGCCGTCGACCATCGCCGGCGCGATCTGGGGCTGGGTTTCGGATCACGTTCACCCACGGCTCGATACGCTCACCGTCGATCTACAAACGCCCCTTGCCGAGATCCGGTCGCTGCTGCCATTGATGCTCACCAGAGGTGATGCCGAACCCACGCAACACATCATCGACTCCCTGTCGCTCACCGGTGTCAGCGTGGAGCCGGATGCGCTCACCCTCGCGGCCCGCGTCGAAATACCGGACGTGCCCCGGGCGGCGCCCTCGCCCGAGGCGGTGCTCACACCCGAAGAGTTGGCTCACTGGCGGCAGGCGTGGCAACAATGGGATGCCTTTCTGACCTTCGTCATCAAGGCGTCTGCGCGGGATTCGTCCAGGGATGCATCCCGAAGTGCGTTGTTCGACGTGTTGCTGTCGGCGCGCTACGATATTGTGGCCATTCTGGCATCGCCGCCCCGGGGCCCCGACCCGGTACCGCAACTATTCGTCCAGACCTGGGATCGTCTCGCGCCGGTACTGAGGGAGATGCAGACGGGACTTCCCGGTGAGACGGCCCTGCAGTACTTGAGCTTCATTGCCGCCGCGGATGCGCTGAAAGGCATCCAGAGTCTGGGGCCAGGCACGGGGCTCGATCTCAGTGCCGATGGGCTGCGGCGCATGGCGCGCATGATTGCCCCGGCGGCCGTGGGGGATCCGCTGACGCGCAGTCACGAGGTGGACCCGGAACTGCGGTCACTGATGGGCTTCGGAGCGGCGATCGCGCCGCCGCAACGCGACGGCGGCGCGTGGTGGCTGGACCACATGCTTCGCAAGGCGCATGCGATCGCGCGTATCGACCCGTTGTTGGTGGTAAAGCTCAACTTATGGGTTCCGGATTACAAGAACGTGAAAGGCTACCTGCCGCTGGTGGAGAGTCTCCTCGAGCAGACAGTGGAAGTGACCATGGGGAAGGGCAAGGTCCCGGCGAAGCATGGGCGCTTGTTTCACGATCTGGTGCTCGCGACCGCCTGGAAGGAAAGCTGCTGGCGCCAGTTCGTACGTAAAAAGGGCGAGGTCGAAACCGTTCGGTCGGTGACCGGAGCGCTGGGTATGATGCAGGTGGATCCCAACGCCTGGCGGGGCTTCTATGACATCGCGGATCTGGCCGAGAATATCGGTTACAACGCACGTGCGGGCGCGGACATTCTTGCCCACTATCTTACCCACTATGCGATCAGGAAGCGTGAGGACAAGTACGGGATTGCGGACGCTCTTGCCCGTGCTACCTATGCGGTATACAACGGTGGCCCATCACACCGGCGCCGTTATCGGCTGAAGAAGACCAAGAAGTCGTTGCGGGCCATCGACAAGTCGTTCTACGAGAAATATCTGAGCATCAAATCCGGAGACTCGAAGGCGGTCATGAGTTGCTACCTCGGGTAGCCAAGGGTGGGTAACAACTGAGATGCTCGCGCCCCGAAGAAGGATAAGCGGTAGGCGAGTGCCTTCGCGCCATTGGAAGCTCTGAATCCACGCTGCCACTGTCGGGTGATATCATCGCTCGACGGTGGCAGCATGAGTTATGAACGCCCTTACGACGGCCTGAAGGTTCTCGACTTGAGTCAGGGGGTCGCGGGACCCTATTGCGGCACGTTGATGGCTCTCTATGGCGCCGACGTCATCAAAATCGAGCCACGGGAAGGGGACTGGGCACGGAAGCTCGGCACCGACTACGGCGGCCACTCGGTGCTCGACATCTGCGGCAATCGCGGCAAGCGCAGCATCTCCCTGGATTTGAAACACGCCGACGGGCGCGCCGTCGCGCAAAAGCTTGCGGTTGAGGCGGACGTTCTCATCGAAGGCTTTCGCCCCGGCGTGGCGGATCGACTCGGTCTCGGGTACGCGGAAGTCAAAGAGTGTAATCCGCGCGTCCTCTATCTTTCCGTGAGTGGCTATGGGCAACGGGGCCCCTTTCGCGGGGAGCCCTGCACCGATACTGTGATGCAGGCATTTTCAGGGCTCATATCCGTCAATCCGGGTAACGACGGTGCCCCACACCGGATCGGCTTTCTGGTCGTCGATATGGTCACGGGCCTGTACGCGTATCAGGCGCTGGCGACGGCGCTTCTCGCACGACAAGGCGCCACGCAGGGCCGGCACATCGATGTCAGCCTGATGCAATCGGCGGCAGCCATCCAGGCGGCGAAGATTTCAGAGTATGCACTCGCGGACGGCGCGCCGCGGGTGCTCAACGCGCCGGCGGGGACCTACCGAACCAGCGACGGCTGGATTGCCATTACTCTGGTCACAGAGGCGCACTGGGTAGGGATCTGCACGGGACTCGAGCTGCCACAGCTTCTCGATGACCCGCGTTTCGCCGATTTCGAGAAACGCGCCGAGCATCTGCAGGCGCTCCTCGACGTTCTCAACGACCGGTTGTCGCAGAGGACTACATCCGAGTGGTGTACGCGATTGGTGGAAGCCGGTGCGCTGTGCAATGCGATTAACGACTTCGGAGATTGGTTGAATCACTCTCAGGTGCAGGCGACCGACGCCGCACCGTCCGTGCAGCAACCCCGCGTGGGCGCCGTACCGACACCGGCGATTCCGGGGATGATGGCCCTCGCTCCCGATGATCGGCGTCACATCGCGCCCGCGGTGGGCGAGCACGGCGCGGAGATTCTGCGCGAGCGCGGCTACGACGACGCTGCGATCGAAAACCTGATCGCCAGCGCCGCGCTGTTCGTCGACCAATAAGCCGCAAAGCCCAACCTACGTTTCTAGCAATCCTAGTGCGGTCGGTGCCTGATGTATTTGCCGTCCTGCAGCTCGGAGAAAATCTGTTGCACGTAGGGGTGATCGATCGCCTGCCCCGAGTGGTCCTCCTCCAGGTTACGCTCGGCAACGTAGGTCTCGACGGGGTTGTCGTGTACCAGCACGCGGTACCAGGGCTCGTCCTTGGGTGGACACGAACGCGCGACCTTCTCGTACCATTCATCGGTGCCCTGAAACACGGGATCCACATCGACGACCACACCCCGATAGTCGAAGCGTTTATGGTGAACGATCTGTCCCGGGAAGAATCTGGCTTTGCAGGCGGTCATGGTGTGTCTCGTTTTCGAGCCAGTCCCGATGATACTCTTGATCAATGCGCAAGCGAGCACGGGAATATCACGGACGGACGCGTCTACCAGCAGTATGCTACGCTAACTGGTTCCAGGGCATCCCCCTCTAGTAATAGCGCCTGGTGTCGATTCTGAGTAATTCCGTCAGCCGGGGTGGGAGCGATGGACGTCATCCTAATCGCCATGCCCACGATTCAGGAGGCGAATTCTTGAACTCGCGATATTTATCCAATGACGCGACCCGCGGCTACGTGATTCCCATCGGCGGCGGCGAAAGCAGGCGCAGAAACCCGACCATCCTGCGCCGCTTCGTGGAGATCTGTGGCGATTCCAGGGCGCGCATCGCCGTGATCCCGACAGCCTCCAAGCGTGCCGACACCGGCGAGCGCTACAAGCGCGTGTTCCGCGACTTAGGCGCCGAAGCCGTCAGTGTGCTGCCCTTCAGATCGCGATCCGATTGCGATGAAGAACGACATCTCGCCATCCTCGACGCGGTCGATGGCTTGTTCATGACTGGTGGCAACCAGGTGCGCCTGTCCTCCATCATCGGCGACACGCCAGTTGCGGAGAAGATACGCGCGCGTCATCTCGAGGGCCTGCACGTGGCCGGTACGTCGGCGGGCGCCGCCATCATGCCCGAGCACATGATCGCCGGCGGTGAGTCCGGATCCATTCCCCGCGCCGACATGGTGGAGATGGCCCACGGGCTGGGTCTCACCGACAAGCTTGTAATCGATCAACATTTCCGTCAGCGAGAGCGCCTCGGGCGTTTGCTGGCGGCGGTGGCCGTCAATCCATCGGCGGTGGGCATCGGGCTCGATGAGGATACCGGCGCTTTCATCGACGCCGACGATCGGCTGGAAGTGATCGGCAGCGGCGGCGTGACCGTCGTCGATCCCACTGACATGAAACACGCGAACCTCGATGGCGAGGACGAGGATGCACCCATCAGCCTCATCGGCCTGCGCCTACATTTTCTGGTTGAGGGAGGTGCGTACGACATAACAACACGCACGCCGTATCTCTAATAAAAAGCCCGACGGGGCGCCGTTGGGCAAGGACGCCGCTCATGAAAATTCTAAGGACATCGGTCTATGGGGGGCCGAACATCTATGCTCACTTTCCCATCATTCGCCACCTGATCGATCTGGGTCCACTGGAGGAATGGCCGACCCGGCGCCTCGGTGATACTTTCATCGACGGTCTTCTGGAGGTCCTCCCCGGGCTTGGTGAGCACGGCTGCTCTTACGGCGAACCCGGTGGATTCGTACGCCGCATGCGCGAGGACGAGGGCACCTGGCTCGGTCACGTGCTCGAGCACGTGAGTCTCGAGATGCAGTGTGTCGCCGGCTCCCAGGTGAGTTTCGGAAAAACCCGTTCGACCGGCGAGTCGGGCCAGTACAACATGGTCTACCAGTACAAGGACGAGGAGGTAGGTCTGGAGGCCGGGCGTCTGTCCTTGGCGCTTCTGCATCATCTGATACCGGCGGAGCTGCGCCCCGACGATACACCGCCTGACGGCTATGATTTCGCCGCCGAGCGCGATGACTTCATCCGTTACGCTCAGCGCCGCGCTCTGGGTCCGAGCACGGCGTCACTGGTCGAGGCCGCCGAGGCACGCGAGATCCCGTGGCTGCGGTTGAACCGGCAGAGCTTGATCCAGTTCGGACACGGGCGCTATCAGCGCCGCATACAGGCGACGGTTACGGGCAATACGCGGCAGATCGCCGTGGATCTGGCATCCGACAAGGAAGAGGCGAATCGTATCCTCGCTGATCTCGGTCTGCCGGTGCCGAAGCAATTTCTCGTCTACGATGCCAGCCGCGCCGTGCGAGCCGCCGAGCGCATCGGCTATCCGGTGGTCCTCAAGCCATTGAATGCCAATCACGGTCGTGGCGTGTCCACGCATCTGCAAAGCGCGGAAGAAATCGAAACCGCCTTCGAGAAAGCACGCGAGCACCATCGCGCCGTCATCGTTGAAAGCTTCATCAAAGGGCTCGATCACCGTCTTCTGGTGGTGAACGGCGAGCTGGTGGCGGCGGCCAAGCGTGTGCCGGGGCATGTTGTCGGCGATGGCAAGAGCAGCATCGAGACGCTGGTAGAAGAAGTCAACGCGGACCCGCGCCGCGGCGTCGGTCACGAGAAAGTGCTGACACGCCTCGAGTTTGATCACCAGGCGGAGCGTTTGCTGGCGGATTTGGGCTACACGCGCGAGACCGTGCCTGCGGCAGGTGAGGTCGTTAGCCTGCGCAATACCGCAAACCTTTCCACCGGCGGCACCGCCATCGACGTCACGGACATCATTCATCCGGACAATCGGGACATGGCGGTACGCGCCATTAAGGCCATCGATCTGGATGTGGGCGGGGTGGATTTTCTCACTACCGATATCTCCAAGTCCTATCGCGAGACCAGGGGTGCCATCTGCGAGGTGAACGCAGGGCCCGGATTTCGCATGCACGTGGCGCCCAGCGAGGGTACGCCGAGGGATGTGGCGGGGCCGGTGATCGACATGCTTTTCCCACCGAGCAAGCCCGCCCGCATTCCCATCGCCGCCATCACCGGCACCAACGGCAAGACGACGACCGCGCGCATGCTCGCCCACATCATGAAGCTCGCCGGCCACACGGTGGGTCTCGCCAGCACAGATGGCGTGTACATCGATGGGCGCTTGAGTGTCGACGGTGATATGACCGGGCCCATGTCGGCGCAAATGGTGTTGCGCGATCCAACAGTCGATGCCGCGGTTCTCGAAACCGCCCGCGGCGGATTGCTGCGCCGTGGGCTCGGCTACCGCGAGAGCAATGTTTCGGCGTGCCTCAATGTGAGCGCGGATCATCTGGGCCTGCGCGGCATCGACACTGTGGAGCAACTGGCGGAGGTGAAGCGCGTGGTCGTCGAGGTCGCCACTGACGTGGCGGTCTTGAACGCCGACGATCCCCTGTGTCTCAAGATGGCGGACTACACCGAGGCCAGACAGCTCTGCTACGTCACGATGAATCCCGCCCATCCCCTGGTGAAGGAGCACATTCGCGCCAACGGCATCGCCGTGGTTCTGGAGCAGGGCATGAATGGTCAGATGATTACCCTTTACGACAGTAACGGCCATCACATCCCCGTCGTGTGGACACACCTGATCCCGGCGACCCTGGAGGGCCGTGCCCTGCACAACGTGCAGAATGCCATGTTCGCGGTCGCCCTGGCCCACGGCCTCGACATCGACATGGAAAACATACGCCATGGGCTGCGCACTTTCGACACCACGTTCTTCCAGGCGCCCGGGCGCATGAATATCTACAACGAGCATCCCTTCAAGGTGATCCTCGACTACGCCCACAACACGGCCGCCGTGAGGGCTATCTGCCAGGTCGTCGAGGGGCTCGGAACCGATGGCGAGAAGCGCATCGTGCTGTCGGCTCCCGGCGATCGCCGCGACGAGGACATCGCCGAGATCGCGCGCATCGTCGCCGGGAAGTTCGATTACTATGTCTGTCGACGCGACGACAACACGCGTGGACGCGGCCCCACGGAGCTGCCGGAGTTGCTGCAGCGCGTGCTCCTGGAAGCCGGTGTCCCCGAGGACCGGATCGTGATCATTCCTGACGAGCAGGAAGCCAACATGGCCGCCCTCGAGTCCGCCGCCAGCGGCGATCTGGTGCTGATCCTGGGTGACAACATCAAGCGCACCTGGAAGCAGATCATTTACTTCAACGCCGGTGAGCGCGAGGAAGCGGGAAAAGAGAAACCGCCGCCCGCCGTCGCGCTCGCCCCCGAGGATGCGGAAGCGTTTCGACTGGATGCCGATATGGAGCTGGTGCGCGATGAGCGCGGTGTGAGGATCGCCAGGGAAGCGGAGGACTGAGTCCGGTGGAGTGCCTGGACTCGCGGCGCCTCACGGGGCCGAATCTGGTCATGGGTCGTACGGGCGCGGTCATTGACGTGCGCTTCGCAGACGCCGACGCCGCCAAGCTCATCGGTGAATGGCAGCGCCAGGTGCAGCGCATGCTCGATGCCGTTGGCTGGGGGAGCGAGCAGATCCACTTCCTCCGTCACGCCGACGGCGCGAGCCTCGCCATCTCTGCACCCATAGACGCGCTCTACGCGGCAACCGATATCAACGACTGGGCGTGGCAGGCGACCCGGAGTGTTCTGGAAAGAGGTGAAACGCCGGTCGTCGAGGCGGACGCGGCCAGGCTCCGTGAAGCCATCGAGGACGAACAGAATCCCGCGTTGTTGGAGCTGTTTGCGCACGCGCGCCATCGCCACCTGCCCTGCCTGGTGGACGACGAGTTCGTATCCATCGGACTTGGAAACGGCAGTCAAACATGGCCGGTGGACGATCTCCCAACCCCCGAGCAAGTCGACTGGTCGTCTCTGCACGGCATCCCGGTGGGATTGGTCACGGGTACCAACGGTAAGACGACATCCGTGCGCATGGCCGCAGCCATGGTGCGTGCGGCGGGCCGCGTGGCGGGGATCTCCTCGACGGACTGGATTGCCGTGGACCAAGCGATCATCGAGCGCGGGGATTACTCGGGGCCCGGCGGTGCGCGCACGGTGTTGCGCGACCCGCGCGTCGAGGTCGCCATCCTCGAGACGGCACGCGGAGGTCTACTGCGTCGCGGGCTTGCGCTGGATCGCGCCGACGCCGTCCTGATCACCAACGTTGCCGAGGATCATCTCGGTGAGTTCGCGCTTCCCAGTCTGCAGGCGCTGGCGGATCTCAAGTGGGTGGTCACGAAGGCGCTGGATAGCACGGGTTGCCTGGTACTGAATGCCGACGATCCATTGCTGGTCGAGCGCGCGCGCCAGAGCGAGGCCCGTATCACGTGGTTCTCCACCGACGGGGACAAGGCGAGGCTCAAAGAGAGCCTCGCCGACGGCGGTGATGTTTTCACGGTGGAGAATGGCGAGATGATTCATCGGTCCGGCAATGATCGGCGGGTGCTGCTGCCGCTCGCGGAGATCCCCATGACGCTGGGCGGCGCCGCTACCCACAACGTGGCCAACGCCCTGGGCGCGGCGGGCCTCGCCGCTGCGCTGGGCATTCCCCTCGAGGCAATCGCCGCCGGTTTGCGCGCCACAAGCCGGGAGGGTCATCCGGGACGCCTGAATGTTTATGAGTTCGACGGTGTGAAGGCGATCGTCGACTTCGCCCACAATCCCCACGGCTTACAGGCGCTATTCGAAATGGGGCGCAATCTGCACGCCAGACGCCGTCTGGTATTGATCGGTCAAGCGGGGGATCGCTCCGATAAGGCCATCAGCGCGCTGGCCGATGCCGCCTGGGCCATGAAGCCCGACCGGATCATCATCAAGGAAATGGGGCGCTACGCCCGGGGACGCAGCAAGGGAGAGGTTCCCGGGATGCTTCGGCATCGGTTTCTCGAGCTGGGCGCTCCCGCCGGAATTATCGGATACCATGAACACGAGCTGGAGGGCGTTCGCGAAGCGGTCGAGTGGTCGCGACGCGGCGATGTGCTGATACTTCTTATCCACGAGGACGTGGACGGTGTCACTGAATTTTTGAGCAATCGTTGTCGATAGCGGAGGGTAAACCCATGCCGGAGCGAGAAAGATCCCGCGCAGTTGGGTTCAATCACGTGGCTTTGGAAGTCGGTGACATCGACGAAGCGCTGGCCTTTTACGGCGAGTTCCTGGAGTTCGAGCTGCGCAGCAAAAGTGAGAACATGGCCTTCATCGATCTGGGCGATCAGTTTCTGGCGCTCTCCAGGGGCCGTCGCCAGGCGCCGGACGACGCGCGCCATTTCGGGTTGGTGGTGGAGGACAAGGCGTTGGTGCGCCGGAGACTCGAGGACATGAGCGTCGAAATCGTCAGCGATCGCTTCCTCGATTTCCTCGACCCGTGGGGCAATCGCATCGAGATTGTCGGCTACGAGAACATCCAGTTCACCAAGGCACGCCATGTGCTGCGCGGAATGGGCCTCGACGAACTCCAAAAATCGGAAAGCGCCTTGCAAGAGCTCGCCGACAAGAATATGGCACCAGACTGAGTGACGTTCTTGCTCCCTCTCTCCGAGACGGGATTGAGGTGGGAGGAAGGGCGACTCGCTTAATTCCCTAATCCCAGCAATTCACCTCCCGAACTGAGACCCATTCCCATTTACGCGCGGTATAGACATTCCCTCCGGAGGCCGATATCTCTTGCATAGCTGATTCTGTCGGCAGTATCAATCGGAGCAACACCATGTACGTCAAAGACGTGATGCATAGCGAGGTAACATCGACGCCCCTGGGAACCCCTGTGCAAGAGGCGTTCGAGATCATGCGCGACGGTGGCTTTCGTCATCTGCCGGTACTCGATGAGTTCGGCAAGGTCGCCGGAATACTTTCGGATAGAGATCTACACAGCGTGGGCGCCATCTACAAAGACGAAGCCACGGGAACCGAGGACTTTCTCGTCACCGAGGACACCACGGTGGACAAGATCATGGCCACCAATCCTTTCAGTGTGTCCCCCGATGACTCGGCCTCATTCGCCATCGACATCATCCGGGAAAAGCGCATCGGCTGTCTTATTGTGTCCAAGGGCGGGGAACTGCTGGGTGTCCTGAGTTACCTGGATCTCCTCGATGCTCTCAAGAAGATCCTCGACAAGCACGCAAAGAAAAGCGCAGCCTGAAAGGGTTGCGCTTTCGTACTCCAGAAAATCCCCTGGCAAGCCGGACAGGTTTCACTCCTGCCCGCTGCTGGCATCCTCGAGCGGCGCTGTCACAGGTAACCGCAATCCGAGCTCCTGACCGAACCGCTTCGCTTCGTCGATGATTCGGCACGCGTGCCGCCGCCAGCGATATATCCGTATGCCGGAATCGCCCTCCTTGCTAAAATTCCCGCGACTCCATTGATCCAGGGAGGGATACGAAATGACAAGAATTCTCTATCTGCCCCTCTTGGCCCTTGCACTCGCTTCGCTTGCGAACCCGGCAATGGCCGCCGAAAGCAAAGAGCTGCGCAAGCAGCGACAAGTCGCTCAGAAAGAGCGCCAAGCACAGAAGAACGAACGCACCAGCGAGATCAACGACGCCACGAGAGCCTTCCGTGAGTATACGCGTGACCTGAAGGTGGACTATCAAGAGCAGGCGAAGGAGCTCGATACCGACTTCGAATTGCGGCGTGTCGAGCTAAAGGCGGATCACGATGCCAGGATCGCAGGCGCTGAGGCGGAGTATCAGAAGAAGCTGTCGAGTCTGTTCATGAGGCCGGAGGGCGAATTCGACGAGCAGGCCATGGAGCGGATGCAGGCGGAGGGAAAGGCCTTCGCCGACGAGCAGTTTACTCTGAGGAGGCGGTCCGCCGAAGAGTTACACCGGGAACGTATCGCCAACGAGGAACGCAAGAACGAGCTGCTGACCGAAGCAGACCAAATGGCCATGGACGAGGCCTCGTCTCTGGAGTTGACCCGGAAGTATCCGCCCATTCTTGCTACCCCGATCGGCGATGGCCTTACCAAGCAGGAACAGCGCTGGAACGAACGGGAGAAAAAGGAGGTAGTGAAGCTCGAGAAAAGGAACAGGAAAACCGTGAGCGCATTTCGAAACGGCGAAAAACTGCGGAAATGGGAAATCGAGAATCTGAACGAGGATTTCAAGCTTACCTGGGACGAGAAAGCCGAACTGCACGCCCTCGACTCCCAGCAGCTGTTCTACAACGCCATGTTCATGCAGGCAGCCCAGGGAGGGAAGGTCGACCAGCAGGACTTTATGGCCAAGTTGGCGGAGATCAACGAACAAAAAAAGCTGATTAATATCGAGTACAGGAAAATTCGCGATCAGAGCCGAATCAAGCGTAGAGAAGAGAAAAAGGCGATTCTCACCGACTGACGGCAGGCCGCTCGCCACTGGATTGAAATCTGTATAAATATACAGTATTCTTGCCGGATACCCGCGAGGGCATCCGCATGCAAGCGTCTTTGTTCGATACCGGCGACCCTGCCTTCGACCGGTCGCTCAGGGGGCTAGAGCGCCTGGAACTCGACCACGGCGCATGGGTCGACTATCTCCCTCACTGGCTTGGTGGCCACGAGGCCGTCTATCAGGATCTGGTCGGCAGTGCCGACTGGCGGCACGAGCGCCGGCTCATGTACGACCGCACCGTAGACGTGCCGCGCTTGACCGCCGCGGCACCGGCGCAGGGGCCGGGTGCGCGACTCCTCCAGGAGCTGTCGGCGGTCCTCTCGCGGAACTATGGCGTCACTTTCAAAGGCATTTCACTCGCATGGTACCGGGACGGTAGGGACAGCGTCGCTCCCCACGGCGACCGGATCGGTCGGCACGGCGACGATACGGTCGTCGCCATCGTCTCGGTAGGCGCGCCGCGCCGATTTCTGCTGCGTCCGAAGGCGGGTGGCCGATCGCTGGTCCTCTCGCCCGGTTGGGGTGATCTGCTGGTCATGGGCGGCAGTTGCCAGCGCACCTGGTTGCACGGGGTGCCCAAGCTTGCCCGGGCCGACCCGCGCATCAGCATCCAGTTCAGGGCGATCGCCGCGTAATGCGTTCATTTTGGACACGTCTAGATTGGACAGCTGACGGTCAATTTTCTTACTTTGTCGTTCAGGGACCAAGGGGCGTGCTTCTGAACACTCGGAATCACGGAGGAACGACACACCCGCAACCATCCGATGGTTACATTTCGGAAGCGTGAGATTCCGCTTTCCGGAGGGGGGTGTGCCATGTTGGAAATCGAACCAACTATTCTGCAGCGTCGTCGGTTTGGCCTTTTCCTTCTATCTGCCTACCGAGAACTCAGGACTGTCTACCCGGGCGGCTTTGAATCCTTTCTCGTCGCGACCTGTGCCGCGATGGGAAACCGGCATACCGGGAAGCCGGTCAACGTGAGCAGCATCGCGGAAATGACCGGGATACCCCGGCCAACCGTCATTCGAAAGCTGCATCTGCTGGAGGAAATCGGGCTGCTGAGTCGTAGCGAGACACGCCACGGTACGATGGTCTACATGTCGGCGGAATCCTGGGATCATGTGCGCCCCCATGTGGCGCACCTGCTGGAACTGGAGACCGAGCTCGCGACTGCGGGCGAGCACTGACGCGACTATTTGCTCCGCACCGGTGCTAGCCCGGCATCCGGGCAGGCAGGCACACGCGGAAGGTGGTTCCGGCGCCCGGTGAGCTTTCGACGGTGATCTCGCCGCCCATGAGGTGGCAGAGCCGGTGGGTGATCGTGAGGCCGAGGCCACTGCCCTCATCCATGGAGCGCGACGGCTCGCTCCCCTGCCAGAATTCATCGAACAGCTTGTCCTGCTCCTCCGCGGTCATGCCGACGCCGTCATCACTGATCGAGAATATCAGGCAGTCGCAGCCGTTGATTTCCTGGCGTTTGGATTCGAATCGAATCTCGCCGTTGTTCGTGAACTTGATGGCGTTACTCAGCAGATTGAAGAGGATCTGATTGATGCGGGTACGGTCGCCATGCATGACGCCGACCTCGGGCGCGCAGACTACGATGAGTTGGTTACCGTTACGTTCCGTCAGCGGATCCGCTGTCGCTGCTGCTTCGGTGACCATGGCTCCTACCGTCCACGTTTGCCGCGTTCTCCATGGCGTGCTGGAGACGCGAATTGTAGTGATGGCAGTGAAGAACGATGTTCTTGCCGCAGATCACGCGGCGATTCTCGGCCTCCAGGTACTGGAGTGCGAAGCGCTCGCCCAGTTCGTTTCGGGAAAGCATGGATACTGGCCCTCCAGGCTTGTCGCTCTAATTGCGGGGACGCCGCATTATAACGTGCAATCGCAAGCGTGCCGGTGGCAGAGGCGGGGCGGCCATGGGATCGACCATGGCATCCGGACAGGGGATCGGATCGTGTGGTCAGAAAAACTTGAGTGCGACACCCTCGCGCGACCGGCGGACCACGATCGCCGGACGGTTATGCAGGCGAACCACCGATCCGAGATCCAGTACCAGGTTGAGCTTCACCACGTGTTGTTCGCGGATGGGCAGCGGTCCGGTGGCGACAAAGGCGCCGGTAGAGCTGAGGTCGCGTACTTTGCCTTTGAAACGCGGCGATCCCTGTCGCGAGACGTAGGCCTTTGCATTCGTTGAGGTGCGGGATACGCAGCGGCGCTCGCGTTTCCCGCTGTAGCGCTCGCTCTTCCTCTTTTCTATGGAAAAGTCCACGTACTTCCCCCTCAATTATTGTTGCCCCCGAGTGCTTCATTATATGGTGGATTGGCCGTGACGTCAGGTTCCACGTTCAACTTTCTTGGCAGGAATTATTTTCTCCCCATGCGGGGCCAGTAGCGTTATTCTAGTTAGCATGTGGCCGTGTATGAAATCAGGAGTCGCCGCCGATGAAACTGTACTACAACCCGGTTTCACCCTACGTCCGTAAGGTCAGAGTGCTGGCCATGGAAACCGATCTCATGGGCGGAATCGAGCTCGCCAAGGTGACAATCACGCCGACGAGTCCCGACGCGGATCTGTGCGCCGACAATCCCATAGGCAAAATCCCGACCCTGGTTCTCGACGACGGCTGTGCGCTCTACGATTCGCGGGTGATTTGCGAGTACCTGGACGGACTGCACGCTGGCGCGCACCTGTTTCCCGACAACGGCAACGCTCGCTGGACCGCCCTGCGTCGTCAGGCACTGGCCGACGGCATTCTGGACTCCGCGGTGAATACACGATATGAGACATCTCTGCGCCCGGAGGAGCTTCGCTGGGCGGACTGGGTGGACAACCAGATGGCGAAGATCAGACGCAGCCTCGATGTGCTCGAGGGCGAGCCCATGGGCGACGGGGTGGATATCGGTACGATTTCCGTGGCCTGCGCACTGGGGTACTTGGACTTTCGTTATTCCGACGAGAGATGGAGAGACTCCAGGCCCAGGCTCGCCACCTGGTTCGAGAAATTCGCTCAGCGACCCTCCATGAGCGAGACATCGCCAAAGTAGCGTCGTCGAGGTGACGATCCCGCGCCTCTCGAAGACCCGTTATATCTCCGGTTGCCAGTGTCGTCTGAAGCTCTGGTACGACTGTTTTGAGCGCGATCTCGGCGCCGACGTCGATGCTGTCACCCAGGCAATTTTCGACACCGGCCACGAAGTGGGCCGTCTCGCCCGGCAGCGTTATCCGGGCGGTTTCCTGGTCGAGGCGGATCATCTGCACGCAGAAGATGCGATTGTGCAGACGCGCGCGCTACTGGCTGATGAAACCGTTCCCGCGATCTTCGAAGCGGCATTCGAGCATCGGGGCGTACTGATTCGTGCCGACGTGCTGGAGCGCAGCACGCGCGGCGGCTTTAATCTCATCGAGGTCAAGTCCGGCACCACCGTCAAAGATGTCCACGAGCACGATGTCGCGGTGCAGATGTGGGTTCTTCGCGGTGCCGGTGTCGATGTTGCGTCAGTGGGCCTGCTGACGCTCGGCCGGGGGTACGTGTTCGACGGCAAGAGTCTTGACGTGTACCGCCTGTTTCGCTTTCACAACCTGGACGATGAAGTGGCGGAGCACCTGCCATGGATTGGTGAAGATGTGACGCTTCTTCGCTCGATGCTTTCGTCGAAAAGGGCTCCGAATATCGAACCGGGTGATCACTGCTTCGAGCCCTACGACTGTGGATATTATGAATTCTGCACACGCGGCTGGGAGTACCTCGAGCATCCGATTACCGATCTACCACGTCTGCGGAATACCAGGCTGGAGCAGTTGCAGAGTCAGGAAATCGCGGAGATCGGTGACATACCGGATGAATTTCGACTCAGTAACCGCCAGGCTATCGTTCGGCAGTCGGTAATCACAGGAAAGGAGTACGTTGCCCCGCAACTTCAAGAAGAGCTGTTCCCGGTGTCGTATCCGATCCGCTATCTGGACTTCGAAAGCTTCAGCCCGGCCATCCCCCGGTATGCCGGTACGCGCTGCTACGACACCATCCCATTCCAGTTCTCCATGCATACTGAAGACAGAGACGGCAATGTGTCGCAACGGGAGTTCTTGTGGACAGAGGCGAGTGATCCGCGAAGGCCACTCGCCGAGGCGCTACTCGATGCGCTCGGCGATGACGGGACTGTCTGCGTCTACTCTGGGTTCGAGAGACGTGTGATCAAAGCCCTGTCACGCGACCTGCCCGATCTCTCCCCCGATCTCGACGCGCTCCTCGAGCGTCTCTGGGATCTACTGAAAGTTGTCGAGAGGAACTACTACCATCCCGATTTCCACGGCTCGTTTTCCATCAAGCAGGTGCTTCCCGTACTGGTGCCGGAAATGAGCTATGAGGGTCTGACTATTGGCGACGGGCGCCAGGCGAGCGTCGCCTATCAGAACAGCCTCGATTGTGATGATCGGCAAGAGCGCCAGCGCATCCACCAGGCCCTTCGGCAGTACTGCGGCCAGGACACGCTGGCGATGCTGGCGCTCAGACGCGCGCTGGTGGAAAAAGCGTCGGCCAACCTTCCCCGGGGAGGAGGATCATCGCCGCGCTAATGTGCACCATGTCACAGGCGGGGCGTGTGTTTGCGGGGATCGGGGGCGTGAACGAGGTCTCAGAACTACGCTTGGAAAAGCGTCAGAATTTCACGATTAATTGGCTTTCGAGGCGACACGGATAGTTCCTCATGCCCGAAAGATTCAGACCCCAATGGCAAAGCTGGACATACCCGGTTATCAAATCAAGGCTCATGTCGGCTCTGGCGGCATGGCCGTGGTGTTCCGCGCCATTCAGGAATCGCTGCAGCGGCCGGTGGCGCTGAAAGTTCTCAAGAATACGGAATCCAAGGAGTGGACCGAGCGCTTTTTGAACGAAGGGCGCATTCTCGCGTCGCTGAATCACCGCAACATCATCACCGTGCACGACATCGGAATCCATGCGGGTCACATCTATATCTCCATGGAGTATCTGGACGGTGGCGATTTGAAGCTGCGCATCCAGTCCGGCATGACTCCCAAAGACGCTCTGGAGATCCTCACCACCATCGGTGATGCGCTGGAGGTTGCGCACAAGAAGGGTGTCATCCATCGCGACGTAAAGCCAAGCAACATTCTGTTCCGGCAGGACGGCATACCGGTGTTGGCGGACTATGGAATTGCCAAGGACTTCGAGCGTGAGACCGACGTCACCGTGGACGGCACCGTCATCGGCACTCCGGATTACCTGGCCCCGGAGCAAGCCAGGATCGAGCCCGTGGACGGTCGTACCGATATCTACGGCCTCGGGATCATCTTCTACGAAATGCTGACCGGTAAGAAGCCCTTCGAAGGTGATTCGCCGGTGCATGTGGTCTTCAAGCATCTCAACGAGCCGATCCCGCAGCTTCCCGAAGAATTGGCCATGTACCAGCCGCTGCTGGAGAAAATGGCGGCAAAGGACCCGGACGACCGCTTTGCGGACGCCGCAGAACTTCTGGCGGCTGTCACCGAGCTGCGGGTCAGCAATGCCGTCGGTGGGCTGAAAGAGGGCCAGAACAAGCGCCGGCGAAATACCGACGAGAAAAGGACAACGAGTGGCAAGACCGTGCGCCGGTTGGCGTTGGCTGCCGGTCTGATGCTGGCCTGCGGTCTCGTCTACCTGCAGCGGGAATCGGTTCTGCCCTTCGTCGAGCCCTACACCGGGCCGCTGGTCGATGAACGGGGTGTCATGGTGGATCAAAGGGACCGGGCGGTGGGCCAGACACTGGGCTGGTGGGAATCCGTCGCTCCGTACTTCGCCTGGAAAGCAGCGGATGCCTCGGAGACCCGGTTGCTGCGTTGCCGCAGGGAAGGCCGACCCGATTGCGACGCCAAGTTCGCGATTCCTCCAGCCGACGACGCTCTTGCAGGGAATGCTTCCGCTACCAGCCAGTGATTCCAGCAGCGCCGGTGCGCGCAGCGCGCGCAAGTGACAGCCCACCAGAACCTCGTTGCCGGGTTTCGGGTGCCTTGGCACGTTGAGGGCGAGTAGAGGGCGACGCCCGCGGTAGCGGCGATGTCGGCGGGATCGGCAATGTACTGAAAGTACGTCTTGGTGGCGATGGCCAGGGCGAAGAACGGGTGATCGACCACATTTCGCCGGTCTCGCTATAATCAGTCAATGAATGTCGCCAGACGGACAACGGGAGATCCCCGTCATCCGGGAAATCTGACCGATCCGCGGCAGCTGGTCGTGGCGGCGTCCTCGGACAGTCCGGGGGAGCTGCGCTTTGCCACCCACCGGCATTTCCGCGCCCAGCTGGTGTTCGCTTCCGAGGGCGTGATGACGGTTACCACCGCCGCAGCGACCTGGGTGGTGCCGCCCCAGCAAGCTGTGTGGGTTCCGGCGGGGGTCGACCACGAGGTGTATTCGGCCGGGCCGCTGTCCATGCGCTCCCTATACGTGCATCCCGATGCGACCGGCGATTTGTCCGGGGAATGCTGCGTGATGGCGGTGGGAGCCTTCCTGCGGGAACTCATCGTCAAAGTCTGCGATCTCGCCGAGCGCAAGGAGACGCCTGAGAGCTACACCCGACTGGTGGGCGTGGTGCTGGACGAGCTGCGTGATCTGAAGGCGGCGCCGCTGCACTTGCCCCTGCCGCGGGATCCGCGGCTCAAGGCTGTTACGGACTCCCTGATGGCGTCACCCGGCGACGATCGCGACCTGACGCAATGGGGCAGGCACGCCGGCGCCAGCGCCCGCACCCTGGCACGTCTGTTTCGCCGCGAGACAGGAATGACCTTCGCGGGTTGGCGGCGACGGCTGCGCCTGCTGGCGGCAGTGTCGCAGCTGGGCGCGGGCGAGTCCGTGACCACGGTGGCCTACGATCTCGGCTACCACAGCCCCAGCGCTTTCGTCGCCATGTTCCGGCGCTCCCTGGGAGCGTCGCCGGGGCGTTACTTCAAGGGGTTTTAAATGGGGTCAGACTCGATCAATTCGCAGCGCGAATTAATCGAGTCTGACCCCATTTAAAGGACCCCATTGAATGAGCGAGGCCGCTCTCGC
>Ga0255057_10000282_pt1 | contig 28564 bp, 28 predicted proteins | sample Cases_109_6_MG_FD_189022 | JGI IMG/M metagenome (GOLD analysis project Ga0255057, IMG submission 189022) | Seawater microbial communities from Amundsen Gulf, Northwest Territories, Canada - Cases_109_6 | ecosystem: Environmental > Aquatic > Marine > Gulf | place: Canada: Northwest Territories... | reverse complement strand
CGTCGACATTGCGGGTGCTGAGCAGCACTACCGGCGTTCCCAGGTACAGAATCGATGGATCGATAGTCAGTTGTCTGTTGTCGAGCAGTGCAGACGGCGAAGCACCTCGATCAAGGCTGACGGCTGGGGAAGCGCTGTCATCGAACATGGCGGTCCTTTCATAGGTTCTCACTGCTATATAGAACCCCAGCCGGACCGCAGCGGTTGCATGATCCCGTCGTCAATGATGATGGTGCCTTGGTAACGCTTACAGACCACCGATAGCGGCCTTCAATCCTCATCTAGCAATTTCGAACGCTGAAGGGGGCTGCTGTGCCCACTGCGTATTTGAGATGGGCAGCACTTGAGATGCTGGTTCTGAACCGGCGTGGTCATTCTTCGTCGGATAGGGTTGCGATTGGTGAGGTAGCTAAGACTTGATGACTTGATAGCGAAATGACGGGAGAGACATGCAGACACCACCAATCAGCGCCGAGGCGCGCTCGAACCTTCTTCAGCAGCCCGTCACCGCGGTGCTGGCTACCAATAACGCCGACGAAACCATCCGGATGACTCCCATGGCTTTTGAAGCACAGGATGACGGCACGATCAAGTTCAACACTTTTGAGAACTCCGCTGCCGTGAAGAACCTTCGTCGGGACTCGAAGTGTTCCGTTCTTGTCGATGCCACCGCTCCCTGGCCGGATGGAGTCGATCCCGGCTACGGGGTCCACTACTGGGGAACGGCCACGGTCGAGGGTCCCAACAACGATCTCCCCGGCATGGGCGGAATGTACGCCCGATATGTGGACGGAAACGAGGACAAAGCGCGGGCCTACGCCGAGGTTCTCGTGTCCTATGGAGACCGCGTATACATCAAGTTCACGCCTGATCGCGATGTGAACTGGGACTTCCGGATGGGCTGAGACCCGATTGGCGACTGCGGCTAGAAACCGACGACCAGGAGCGACCACAAGGTAAACCGCCGATGTGTGGGACGAATTCGGGCGCTGCTGGCGGCGCCGCGTAGCCCCGGTAATCTTGCTCGCTCATGCCTTTCTTTATCGGAGCGACCGGGCTCGGCGTCGGTCTCATCGTCAGCTCGCTGCTCCTTGGGCTGCGGCATGGGGTCGATTGGGATCACATTGCCGCCATCACCGATATCGCTGCAACCCAGGAGTCACCCCGACGGGGCTTCGCCTTAGGGATCGTCTACGCCTTCGGGCATGGCCTGGTGGTGCTCGTCATCGGCACTGTTGTGATCATCGCCGGGCGCAGCATCCCAGAATCGGTGGATGCGCTGTTCGGACGGATCGTGGGCTGGACGCTCATTGTTCTCGGGCTCTACCTGCTGTACAGCCTGATCGTGCATCGCGAGGGTTTCCGGATGCAGAGTCGCTGGATGCTCATCATCGGAACAGTCCGCAAGCTGGTTCGGTGGTTGCGACGCTCCGACGATGTGGAGCACGAGCATGAGCACGCCGCATTCGACATCCACCACAGCGGCGGTGACGAAGTGGGCGCAGACCGAGAGGATGGCGGTGACATTCCGCGGCACTCGCATCGTCACACCCATGGACCCGATGCCGGCTTCGGCGACTACGGCAATTCGGTGTCGTTCGGGGTGGGGATGCTCCATGGCGTCGGCGCCGAGACGCCGACCCAGGTGGTGACGTTCTTGGCGGCCAGTCGGGCGGGGGGCACCGGCGCCGGGATCACGGTCTTGGTCATCTTCTTGTTGGGGCTCTTCATCGCCAACGGGATCATCTCCTGGCTGTTCTCGTACGGTTTCCAGGCAACGGGCCGTCGACAGGGGGTACAAATGGCGCTCGGAGCCTTCACCGCGGTGGCCAGCCTGGTCGTTGGAGCACTGTTTGCCCTCGGCAACGACGCGGTGCTGCCCGCCTTCTTTGCCGGATGATGCCATTCGGCCGGGCTGCCGATTCGACCTGCGAGCATGCCCACCATGGACGAGCGATCTCGACTCCGGCGGCTGGCCCTTCGCCTCGAGTACTCCACGATCGTGTGGAACGTCGGCGAAGCCGGCCTGACGATTGGCCTGGGTATTGCCGCGGGCTCGTTGGCCCTGATCGGGTTCGGTACCGACTCGATCATCGAGATCTTTGCCTCTGCGGTGGTGGTGTGGCATCTACGCCCCGGACACGAAACCGACCATCCGCTACGAACCGCTCGCGCTCTCAGACTCGTCGGCATTGCGTTCGCGGTTTTGGCGGTCGTTCTATCGATCGCCTCGGTGCGAGACCTGGTCACCGGACGGCGGCCCGACGAGTCCATCTGGGGTGCGCTGTATTTGGTCGCTGTTGCCTTCGTCATGTTCGGTCTCGGCTCCGCCAAGCATCGAATCGCCGCCCGGCTCGACTCAGCGCCCCTGCGTGCCGAGGCGACGATGACCGTGCTGGACGGCGGGCTCGCCGCGGGGACGGCGATCGGTCTGGGACTCAACATCATGGCTGATTGGTGGTGGGCCGACCCGATTGCCGCGCTGGTGGTGGCGGTTGTGGCCGCCAATGAGGCGCGCGACAACTTTGAGGAGGCGCGGGAATGGGGCCATGCGGTGAGGAGCGGAACCTCAGCCCCACCACCATACGAATAGCGGGGCCAGGACCACCGCCGGCAGGAGGTTGGCCACCCGGATCTGTTTGAGGTCGAGCAGTCGCAGTGAGATCCCGAGCAACAGGATGCCGCCTGCGGCACCGAGAGCGTCGAGCATCGGATCAGTCAGCACTCCATCGAGGGTCCCGGCGGCCAGCGCCAACCCACCTTGGATAACTGCGATGGCGATGATCGACAGTCCGACACCCCATCCATAAACGGCGGCGAACGCGATCGAGGCGAATCCATCGAGTCCCGATTTCACCAACAGCAACTCAGGATCTCCCAACCCGTCTTTGATCGACCCGATGATCGTGAGCGGGCCGACGCAGAAGACGAGTGAAGCGATGATGAAACCTTCCGCGAAGCGGGAGTCTCCGCTTTCGCCCGCAAAGCGCCGCTGCAGACGCCCGCCGAGGGCTTCGAGGCCTCCTTCGATCCGCAGGAGTTCTCCGATCACGGCCCCCAGCAGGACCGCACCGAGCACCAGCGGGAACTCGCTCGTGGGAAGGATCTCACGGACTCCCACCGCGGCGGCGAGCAGACCGAGCGAGCCCATGACCGTTTGCCGAACTCGCTCCGGAAATCGGGATCTGGCGACCGCGCCGATCGTCGTGCCGACGAGCACGGCGGCGATATTGGTGAGAACTCCGACCGGCATGGCAGAGGATGGTAAAGACCAAACCGCCCGCGCAGAAGGCGAGGTCGTATGCGGCGCTCTAGCTCTTACGCATTGTCGCTCTCGTGACGCTGCCACACCGCGTTGGCTTCGAACCGCACCTGAAAGTCCTCGTCGGCAGTCGCCAGAATGATTTGTTCCTCACTGGGACCGACGCCGATATCCGAGATCGCTCGCACGGCTCGCCACCGGATCCAGGCATCACCGTCGAAGATCGCCTCCTCGAACAGCGGGCGGTAGGCCTCTTTCTCGAGATCGGCGGCGGCATCGACGGCTGCCCGCCTGACGATCCGTGACTCTTCGCGGTAGCCGGTTATCACGGCTGCCATCGCCACGTCGTCGTCGCCCGCTAGTGCCAGCGTCGCCACCGCAGCACGGCGGTGACGCGGATCGTCGGCTCCGAGCGCGGCGATGAGCAATGCCCGGTGCTCCTGGCGGTCTGGATCCATCAGATGAAGGTCTTCGGCGCGTACCTCCTCGACGCTCAGCCGTCCTGCCTCTTCGAGGAGCTCGTCGCGGGTGCGTACCGGGCCGTGTGATTGCTTCCCATCCCAGAACAGCTCGGTGACCCGCTCCAGCACGGCGTCGAGTCGCTCCTCCCAGGCGGAGCGAGAGGCAAGACCGACGGTCACGAAGTCGCCCGCAACCATCACGTCCGTGATGTCCTCATCGATCAGCAATGAGACGACTCGATCATCATCTACCGGCTCCCCGCGTCGGTGCCACACTCCGGGACGGGGCTCGCCTCCGATCTGGAACTTCACTTTCCTCGGATGAGGGGTCGATTCGGGTATCACCGGACCATCGAAGATGCGGTCGAAGATCGATTCGACCGGCTTGGCTCCACCTTCGACCCGCAGGAGATAAGTGCCGTCGACGATGCCGTGGGTCAGTGTGATCCCTTCCCCCAGGTCGTGCTCCCACATTCCTTCTGCCACGTGGGTGGTGACCAGGCTGGATAGCCGGGCCTCGTCGGCCGGTGTCCACTTGGCTCGGGAGAAGAACACTTTGAGGGCATCCTTGAACGGCGCCAAATCCTCGAAGGGGAGATGCATGGCGATTTCGCTCGTCAGATGTTGCGATGCCACTCCGATTAACCCGAGGTCGTGGATAGCAGCGCGGGTCGCGTCCATGGGGGGAGGCTATCGCCTCAGGAGTTGGGTGTTAGGAGTTAGGGGTCGAGCGGCCAAATGCTTAATGTCTCGGCCTCCGGACCAGGCCAGCGGGGATGCGCACTAACTTAGTGCGCCACATGACACGCAAGACCGTCTTCTCAGGACTGCAGCCCTCCGGCAACATTCATATCGGCAACTACTTGGGCGCCCTGCGAAATTGGGTGAGGCTCCAGGAGGAATACGACTGTATCTACTGCGTCGTCGACCTTCACGCCATCACCCTCCCGCTCGATCCGGTTGAGTTCAACAAGGATCGTCTCGAGGCAGCCAAGGTTCTCATTGCTGCCGGTGTCGACCCAGAGCGGTCACTCTTCTACTACCAGAGCCAGGTGCCGCAGCACACCGAACTAGCGTGGATTCTGGGGACGATCACCGGTACCGGGCAGTTGAATCGCATGACCCAGTTCAAAGACAAATCGGACAGGGCCGGATCGAATCTCGGTCTCTATTCATACCCGGTGCTCATGGCTGCCGACATTCTCCTGTTCAGGGCCGATGCGGTACCCGTCGGTGAGGACCAGAAGCAGCATCTCGAACTGACCAGAGACCTGGTTGAACGCTTCAACCATCGATTTGGCGACGAGTTCCCGATGCCGGAGCCGATCATCCCGGAGAAGGGAGCGCGGGTGATGTCGCTGCAGGACCCGACCGCCAAGATGTCGAAGTCGGATCCGGACGAGAGCAGCCGGATCCTGATCCTCGATGATCCCGACACCATCAGGAAGAGACTCAAACGTGCCGTGACCGACTCGGAAACCGAGGTCCGGTACGACTGGGCGGAGAAACCGGGGGTGTCGAACCTCATCGAGATCATGTCGTTGTTCACCGGCGTCTCAGTCGATTCGATCGAAGCCGAATTCGGCGACGGCGGATATGGCAAGTTCAAGGATGCGGTCGCCGAGGCGGTGATAGCCGGGCTGGCACCAATTCGGAGCAACTACCAAGACTTGGACGACGCCGAGGTAGCTCGACTCATGCAGCGAGGCGCCCTGGATGCCAGGACGCGAGCAGAGGGATTTCAGCAGGCCGTAAGGAAGCGGGTGGGGTTGGCGGGCTGACTAACAGATCTCAGACTTCAGATCTCAGACGTCAGATTTCAGTGGCGGGGCGACGGGTGGAGCGCTCCTGCTTTGACGTCTCCATGAGACTCCACAGCATCCGCTTGACCTGGTTGACATGGTGCCGAGCGCCGTCAATGCCGAGTGTCGAGGGCCACATCCTGGTCACCAGTCCGAGTTGGTACTCGACCTCACTTGCCGAGCCGGCAGCGATCGATAGGAAGCGTTCGAAGTCGGCATCTGAGGAACGACCGGACCCTTCGGCGATGTTGGAGGCGATGGACACGGCTGCACGCTTTAGTTGTGATGCGAGACCGAATCGTTCATCGTTCGGCAGTTGTCGTGCGACTGAGTACACCATCGGGATGAGGGCGTCGGCGGTTTGCCAGACAGTGAGCCGCTGATAGTCACGCACCCCCATTAGATACCAACTGATAGAGCCACTGACTAGGCCCGTATATCTGTGCTGGTCTCTGATTTCTGAAGTCTGGAGCCTGCAGTCTGATGTCTGATGTCTGATCTCTGATCTCCACGCTGCAGGCTGCATGCTCTACTCTCCCCACAAGCACCACACTGGACGGAAATGGACATCGAAATCGGGATCGGTAAGACCGGGCGCAGGGCTTGGGGTCTCGACGACATTGCGATTGTTCCGAGCCGACGTACCCGCGATCCCGACGATGTCGACATCTCGTGGGAGATCGACGCCTATCAGCTGGAACTCCCGATGCTCGCTTCGGCGATGGATTCGGCGGTGAGTCCTGCGACTGCCATCGAAATAGGACGTCTCGGTGGGATCGGCGTGCTGAACCTGGAAGGGCTGTGGACCCGATACGAGGATCCGGCCCCTTATTTCGAGGAGATCGCCTCGCTGGCGGCAGAGAAGGCGACTCGGCGGATGCAGGAGATATACCTCGAGCCGATCAAGCCGGAACTGATCGGCCTTCGCATCGAGGATATGAAGTCGGCAGGGATCACGACTGCCGCCAGTCTTACGCCCCAGAACGTTGCCAAGTATTCGGGTCTCACGGTCGATGCGGGCCTTGACATGCTGGTGGTCCAGGGGACGGTTGTGTCGGCCGAACACGTGTCGACGCGGGTCGAACCTCTCGATCTCAAGAAGTTCATCTCCGGTTTCCATCTTCCGGTGATCGTGGGCGGCTGCGCCTCCTATTCGACGGCGTTGCATTTGATGCGCACCGGTGCGGTCGGCGTGCTCGTCGGTGTGGGTCCGGGGGCAGCCTGTACTACCCGCGGGGTCCTCGGGGTCGGAGTGCCCCAGGCCACCGCCATCGCCGACGCGGCGGGAGCCCGGATCCAGTATCTCGACGAGAGCGGGCGCTACGTGCATGTGATCGCCGACGGCGGGATGCGTACCGGCGGTGACATCGCCAAGGCGATCGCCTGCGGAGCCGACGCCGTCATGCTCGGTTCTCCGATTGCGGCGGCCACCGAGGCGCCGGGGCGGGGTCATCATTGGGGCATGGCGACATTCCATCCGACCCTGCCGCGTGGCGCTCGGGTGGAGGTGGGCGAGTTGGGATCGCTCGAAGAGATTCTTCGGGGCCCGGCCCATGAGAACGACGGGCGGCGCAATCTGTTCGGCGGGCTGACCGTTTCGCTCGCCACCACCGGATACGCCGATCTGAAGGAATTCCAGAAGGCCGAAGTGATGGTTGCGCCGGCAATGAAGACCGAAGGCAAGGCGCTCCAGATCAGCCAGCACGTCGGCATGGGCTGATGCCGGTGGACGAGGGCTTCGACAAGGTTCTCGTCGTCGACTTCGGCGCGCAATACGCTCAACTGATCGCTCGCAGGGTGCGCGAGGCGCACGTGTACTCGGTGATCGTGCCCCGTGATGTCTCCGCCGATCAGGTGCGATCCGCGTCTCCAGTCGGGATCATCCTGTCTGGTGGCCCGGCATCGGTGTACGCCGAAGACGCCTATGAGATCGATCCGGCCATCCTCGAGCTGGGTATTCCGATTCTCGGTATCTGTTACGGACATCAGGTGTTGGCGAGTGCCCTCGGCGGCGACGTGGCGCGGGTCGAGGCGGCCGAGTTTGGAAGGACCGATTTGGAGACCACATCAGAGTCGGTGTTGTTTGCCGAACTGCCGGGCCACCAGGAGGTTTGGATGAGCCACCGCGACGCGGTGGTAAAGCCTCCACCGGGGTTCACGGTGACGGCATCGACGGCGGTTTCGCCGGTGGCCGCGATGGAGGATCTGGAGCGCGGATTCTGTGGCGTGCAGTTTCACCCAGAGGTAGCCCACACCCCACGCGGCCAGGAGGTGCTGCAACGGTTCCTCTATGAAGTCTGCGGGGCCAAACCGACGTGGACCCACATCGGGATCATCGAACAGGCGGTGACGGGGGTTCGTGCGGCAGCGCCGGCGGGCCGGGTGATCTGTGGCCTCTCCGGTGGGGTGGACTCGGCCGTGGCCGCAGCATTGGTGTATCGAGCGATCGGAGACCGGCTCACCTGTGTGTTCGTGGATCACGGCCTCCTGCGGCGGGGCGAAGCCGACCAAGTGGAAGCGGCGTTTCGGGCCACCCTCGATGTCGACCTGATCCACGTACGTGCCGCCGACCGGTTTCTCAGTGCGTTGGCGGGGGTGACCGACCCTGAGGAGAAGCGCAAGATCATCGGTGAGACCTTTATCAGGGTCTTTGAGGATGTCGCAGCCGATGTCGACGATGCCAAATTCCTGGTGCAGGGGACGCTCTATCCAGACGTCATCGAGTCCGGTACCAAGGATGCAGCCAAGATCAAGAGCCACCACAACGTCGGTGGACTGCCCGAAGACATGGACTTCCAATTGCTGGAGCCGCTGCGCGATCTGTTCAAGGACGAGGTACGTGCGATCGGTGAGGAACTCGGACTGCCTTCCGACACTGTGTGGCGGCAGCCCTTCCCCGGTCCCGGACTGGCCGTGAGGATCATCGGTGACGTGACCCGGGAGCGACTCGAGATTCTGCGCAGTGCCGACACCATCATCCTCGAAGAGATTCGGCGGGCGGGGTTGTATCGCGACGTCTGGCAGGCATTTGGAGTGCTGCCGGCGATCAAGACGGTCGGCGTTCAGGGCGATGCTCGCACCTACGCCTATCCGCTCATCGTGCGCGCCGTCACCAGCGAGGACGCCATGACGGCCGATTGGGCCCGGCTGCCCCACGATCTGCTGCAGAGAATCTCGTCGCGGGTAATCAACGAGGTCGAAGGGATCAATCGGGTCGCCTACGACATCTCGTCGAAGCCGCCCGCCACCATCGAGTGGGAGTGAGCGCAGCGAAGCTGCGCGGGTCCTTAGTCCTTAGTTTTTAGTCCTTAGGTCAGAGATGCGTCATCTGCCCTCTGTAGCTGCAAGCTGCACGCTGACTACTTTTCACTAACGACTCGCCGTTCTTCCGTCGATACCTCTGATGTGTCTGGTCATGAGGAACACCTTTGACGTCGCCTGGAGATCTGGAGCTGAAGCGCCTGTTCGGCGATGAAGTGAGCGAACGGTCCGATGCGCTCGCCAACGGCGCCCGCGCGCTTGCTACCGGTGACTTCGCAAACGGACTGCTGCAGGACATGTGCCGCGAAGGGCACACCATCAAAGGCACCGCTCGCATGATGGGCTATTTGGCCGTATCCGATGCTGGCAAGTTGCTCGAGGATGCATGGGGGGAGCTGCGCGACGGAGAACAGATTCCAGATCAGGCGTTGGCCGACGCGCTCGAAGCGCTCAGTCTGGAACTCCTGCCGGCCCTTGCTGCCGATCCGGCGACCGGTACTCCCGAACTGGCTAAAGGCATGAGGGCGGTGCGTCAGGCGATGCGGGGCGATGCAATCCCGCTTCAAGAACCGGTGACCAGAGAAGTATCCGCACCGAGCGATCTTGGTGGCCTGCTCGGAACACTCGACTTCGAGGGTTTCGGCGAGACCATTCGGGTGAACGCCGCGGCCCTCTTCAGGCTCATCAACGAGATTTGCTCGCTGCGAGTCGACGCCGAAGCGCTCCACAGTGCGGTCGACCGGATGGAAGATTCGATCGACGATCAGGCTGGGTTCGAAGTGTCGTTGACCAGTCTCAATGAACTGGTTGCCACGGCTGAGAAGGCAGTTATCGACATTCAAGGTCGGGCTGTGGACCTCGCCGCCGCCCCACTGAGCGAGATCACGAGCACCTACCCGCAACTCGTCAGATACCTGGCACGAAAAGCCGGCAAGGACGTTCGGTTCGAGATTGTCGGCGATCATCATCAGGTCGATCGTCAGGTACTCGAGCGGATCAGCGATCCGCTGCGACATCTTCTCGCCAATGCGATTAACCACGGAGTTGAACTGCCGGCAGAACGCGAGGCGATCGGGAAACCACCGACCGCGACACTGGCGGTTGGCTTCGATGTGGTGGACCATCGGCTGACGATTTCCGTCGAAGACGATGGCTCGGGGATCGATTGGACGGCGGTGCGAGAGATGGCGATGCAGCGAGGACTGCTGGATGGACCTGATTCACGGGACCTAGAAGCGTTGCGGTCGGTGCTTTTCTCACCTCATTTCTCGACCGCAAAGCCTGGTGAGATGGTCGGCGACGGGATGGGCCTCGCCACCGTCGCAGAGGCCGTAGAAGCGCTCCATGGAACGTTCGTCCTCAAGAGTGAGGCCGGTTCCGGAACCCGCCTCACGATCACGGTGCCCACCAGCCACGCTCTCCAGGACGCAGTGATATTCCGCTCCGCCGGGCAGATGTGGGGAATCCCCGAGATCTCGGTGATCGATCGGGTGCCGGCCGACAATGCAGAATTCGTCGAGACTCCGAGTCGCACCGAGATGATCTGGAATGGGACCACGGTACCGGTGACGTCCTTCGCCGAGACCGTCGGTTTGCGTGCCCTTGGCGAGCCAACCAGCGTTCTCGTCGTCTCCAGCCCGGTCGGACCGGTCGGGTTCTCAGTGGAGGAGGATCTGGGCAGGCGTCAGGTTGCAGCCCGGGAGCTCGGACCGGTGCTCGACGGCGTGCCTCACCTCACAGGAGCCGCGCTTTTGGGTGGCGGGGACATCGTCGTTCTGGTGGATTCGGCCAAGCTCGCCGATCGGACCAGACAGGCTCCCGATCCCGATGCTCCGCGTCGCCGGGTGTTCGTTGTAGACGACTCACGCGGTGCCCGACAGGTGGTTGGTGGCGCTCTCGGTTCGGCAGGCTTCGAGGTCGATCTAGCGGGCAGCCCGACCGAAGCTTTGTCGGTGCTGGCCGAGCAGCAATTCGATGCGATCGTGCTCGACTACGTCCTCCCGACGATGGACGGGGCGACCCTCGTAGCTCGAGTCCGTGAGCTCGGGATCACTACCCCGATCGTGGTCCTGTCGGGTGCGGCGACCGCCGAGGATCAGGAGAAGGCCCTGGCAGCAGGAGCAAACGCCTACCTCGACAAGGACGACGTCCGCGAAGGTGGACTAGCGGGACTGCTCCGAGAGCTGATTGAGTAGGAAAGACTCCAGACTTACACGCCTGAGATTCACCCGTGTACCCATCCGTATACTCGCCGCCATGGACGGCCGGGTAATCGATTCCCCTCTTTTTGACGAGCTCAACCCCTCGCAACGCGAAGCGGTCGCGGCGACGGAAGGACCATTGCTCGTCGTCGCTGGAGCCGGTTCAGGCAAGACCAGGGTGCTCACCTATCGGATCGCCTACCTCATTCGCGAGCTGGGGGTATCTCCGTACGGCATCCTGGCCATCACCTTTACCAACAAGGCCGCCAATGAGATGAAAGAACGCGTCGGTCACCTGGTGGGTGGGGTTTCCCGCGGGATGTGGGTCTCGACGTTTCACAGCGCTTGCGTGCGGATTCTTCGGCAACACGCCTCGATGCTGGGTTACCGCAACGCGTTCTCCATCTACGACGACATCGACGCCCGCCGTCTCGTCCAATACTGCGTGCGGGATCTCGACCTCGACCCGAAGCGGTTCCCTCCCAAGGGGATCCGAGCGGCGATCAGTAATGCCAAGAACGAGCTCATCGACTACGAATCGTTCGCCCAGCAGGGGAGTGGGCTCTATCACGAGAAGGTTGCCGACGTTTATCGGCTCTACCAGCAGCGGCTGCTGGAGGCGTCGGCCATGGACTTCGACGATCTGTTGATGGTGACCGTTGAGTTGCTGGGAGCATTCCCCCGAGTCCTCGATGAGTACCAGGATCGATTCCGGTACGTCCTCGTGGATGAATACCAGGACACCAACCATGCCCAGTATCGCTTGATCCAACTGCTGGCGGCCAAGCATCGCAACCTATGCGTCGTCGGCGATTCCGATCAGAGCATTTATGCGTTCCGTGGTGCCGACGTGCGCAACATCCTCGAGTTTGAGAGGGACTATCAGGATGCCCGAGTGGTCGTACTCGACCGCAACTACCGATCGACTCAGACGATTCTGGACGCCGCCAACGCGGTGATCGACAACAACCGGGGGCGGAATCCTAAGCATCTGTGGACCGATCTCGGCACCGGCGACCCGGTCACCGTCTATCAGGCCGAGGACGAACATGACGAGGCCGCTTTCATCGCCGAGCGACTCGGAGCTCTTGAGGATGTGGGCAAGCGTCTGGCCGATGCCGCCGTGTTCTACCGCACGCATGCCCAGAGCCGGGTTCTCGAAGAGATTTTCGTCAGGTACGCCATCCCGTATCAAGTGATCGGCGGTCCCAAGTTTTACGACAGGCGCGAGGTCAAAGACGTCATGGCCTATCTGCGGGCACTCGTGAACCCGTCGGACGAGGTGGCGATGAAGCGGATAGTCAATGTGCCAAAGCGCGGGATAGGAGCCACCAGCATCGGTCACGTCGACCGGTTCGCCGAGGCGAAGGGCATCACCTACCACGAGGCCCTGGAACGGGCCGGCGAGAACACCCGCCTCTCTGCCCGGGCGGCGAAGCAAATCGCCGAATTCGTGGCGCTGCTGGGTGTGTTGCGGGCTGCAGCCGCTTCCGGACCCCGCGCCGCGCTCCAATCGGTGCTCGATGACACCGGGTATCTCGCGGAGTTCGAGGCCGACGGTGGGTTGGAGGCCCTCAGTCGGGCCGAGAACCTCAAAGAGTTGCTGTCGGTCGCTGCCGAATTCGAAGAGAACGGACCGATGGCAGATCTCGGTGACGAGAAGTGGGAGGAGCTCAGCGGGAGCCGCCGTCTCGAACTCTTCCTCGAGGCGACGGCGCTGGTTTCGGACGTCGATGGAATGGAGGAGTCGGGCGCGGTGACGCTGATGACTCTTCACAATGCCAAGGGCCTCGAGTTCCCGGTGATCTTCATCGCCGGGATGGAGGAAGGTGTGTTTCCTCACATGAGGTCGTTGGGGGATCCCGATCAACTCGAAGAGGAGCGCCGACTGGCGTACGTGGGGATCACGCGGGCGCAGGAAAACCTGTATCTCACCCATGCCACCACCCGGAACCTTTTTGGGGCGACGAACTACAACTCGCCGAGCCGTTTCCTTGGAGAGATCCCGGACGGCCTGCTGAAGGAAGCAGACAAACGCAAGCGGGTGCCCGAGCGCGAAGCCGTCAAGCCGCGTCCCACTCTTGATGGATCAAGCGTCGCCGTTGGTGACAAGGTTCGACATCAGCACTGGGGCCTTGGTGTGGTGGTCGAGGTCATCGGCAGCGGGGATCGAGCCGAGGCGACCGTCTCCTTCGAGGGACAGGGCGATAAACGACTGCTCCTCGCGTGGGCTCCGCTGGAACGAGCCTGAATCAGATCTCAGATCTCAGATCTCAGATTTCAGATTTCAGATTTCAGATCTCAGATCTCAGATCAGCAATCCTCTTCGATGTCTGATGTCTGATGTCTGATGTCTGATGTCTGATGTCTGATGTCTGATGTCTGATGTCTGATGTCTGATGTCCCCGGACCTCACTATCTCCCGACTCACTAACCTCGCGATCTCATGCCGCGTCGCATTCTCATCGCCAAGCCTGGCCTCGATGGTCACGACCGAGGCGCCAAGGTCATCGCCAGAGCGCTCCGTGACGCCGGCTGTGAGATCATTTACAGCGGTCTGCATCAGACTCCCGAACAGATCGTCGAGACCGCGCTGCAGGAAGACGTCGCCGGGATCGGGCTCTCCGTGTTGAGTGGTGCCCACATGACCCTGTTCCCCAGGGTCGTCGAGTTGCTTGTCGAGAGGGAGGCGACCGACGTTGTTGTGTTCGGTGGCGGCATCATCCCCGCGGCCGACATTGAGGCGCTGAAGAAGGTGGGCCTCGCAGAGATCTTCACGCCTGGGACTCCGCTCTCTGATGTGGTGATCTGGGTCAACGAACACATTTCGGAGCGCTGAAAGGAGTTCAGTGGACCTGTTCGAATACCAGGGGAAGTCTCTGTTCGCCCGTATGGGCGTGCCGGTTCCCGAAGGTCGGGTAGCCCGTACCCCCGAAGAGGCGAGAGCGGCTGCCGAGGAAATCGGTGGCAAGGTTGTGGTCAAGGCTCAGGTTCAGGTGGGCGGCCGTGGCAAAGCCGGAGGCATCAAGCTCGCCGAAGGTCCGGAAGAGGCCTCTGCCCATGCCACCGACATTCTCGGCATGGACATCAAGGGCCACACTGTTCATGTCGTATGGGTGGAGCAGGCCTCGAACATTGCGGCCGAGTATTACGTCTCATTTACGCTGGATCGCAGTGTCAAGCAGCATCTCGCAATCGTTTCGGCTCAGGGTGGAATGGATATCGAGGCCGTCGCCGCGGATACGCCGGAGGCGGTTGTCAAGATGCACATCGACCCGGTCGTCGGACTCACGAACTGGCAAGCGTCCGAGCTGGTGTATCGAGCGAAGCTGGACAGATCGACTGCCAGAAAGTCGGCGTCGGCCCTCCGAAAACTCTACGAGGCCTTCGTCTCACTGGACTGCGACCTCATCGAGGTCAACCCTCTGATCCTCACCGATGACGGAGAAGTCGTCGCGCTCGACTCCAAGGTGACTCTCGATTCGAACGCCTTCTTCCGGCACCCCGAATTCGAGGACTTCCGGGCGGCCTTCACCGAGGACCCTATGGAGAAGATGGCCCGCGAGCGGGACCTCAACTTCATAAAGCTGGACGGTTCTGTTGGAATCATCGGCAACGGTGCCGGCCTGGTGATGTCGACAATCGATGTTGTGTCGCTGGTCGGCGGCGCCGCGTCAAATTTTCTGGACGTCGGCGGTGGTGCCGGAGCCGACACGATCACCAATGCTCTGGATGTGCTCACCAAGGATCCGACGGTCAAGAGCGTGCTCATCAACATTTTCGGTGGCATAACTCGTTGCGACCTCGTCGCCCAGGGGATAGTGGAGGCTCTTGCAGGCCTGGAGCTGCCGTGGCCGATCGTGGTTCGCCTCGACGGGACCAACGCGGTCGAGGGGCGCCAGATTCTCCAGGGCGTCGTGTCCGATTCAGTGATCCCGGCCGAGACGATGAGAGAAGCAGCCGAGAAGGCCGTCGAGCTGGCGGGGAGCGCCTGACATGGCGATCTACATCGACGAGAACACTCGCCTGGTCGTACAGGGCCTCACCGGATCCCAGGGCCGGTTCCATGGCTTTCGCAACAAGGCTTACGGGACCGACCTCGTCGCCGGAGTGACACCAGGCAAGGGCGGTACCGATCTTGACGGAGTGCCCATTTTCGACTCGGTCGCCGAGGCCGTCGAGGCCACCGGTGCCAATACTTCGATGGTGTTTGTGCCGCCGGCCTTTGCCGCCGACGGCATCCTCGAAGCGGCGGCCGCCGACGGGATCGAGATCATCGTCGCAATCACCGAGGGAATTCCTGCCCAGGACGAAGCTCGCGTTTACAACTACGTGAAGCAGACGTCTGGTTCTGTACTCATCGGCCCGAACTGTCCAGGAGTTCTGTCTCCCGGCAAGGCGAACGTCGGTATCACGCCCCCCGAGATCGCACTCGAGGGCTCGGTCGGCGTGGTCTCGCGGTCGGGCACTCTCACGTATCAGGCGATCCACGAACTCACGTCGCGCGGAATCGGGCAGACCACATGTGTCGGAATCGGAGGGGACCCGGTGCCGGGCATTTCGTTCATCGACGTTCTCGAGCGCTTTCAGGCCGATGACGACACCGAAGCGATAGTGATGATCGGTGAGATTGGAGGCGACGCCGAGGAGCAAGCCGCTCGCTTCATCGAGGAGCACCTGACGAAGCCGGTTGTCGGTTACGTCGCAGGAGTCACTGCGCCGCCCGGCAAGAAGATGGGTCATGCCGGAGCGATCATCTCGGGTTCGAGCGGGACCGCTCAAGCAAAGCAACAGGCGTTGCGCGCCGCCGGGGTGACGGTCGTAGACGATCCGACGAGTATTGGGGAAGCAGTGGAGGCGCTGCTCTGACGCGACTCTTACCTTGTTCGTAAGAAGATTCGACTCCCGACTCCCGACTCCCGATCAGCGTTCGGGCATCGGGTATCGGGTATCGGGTATCAGGCATCCCGCTACCGTCGGGGTATGTCGACGAGCGGCGCCTCCTGGCCCACGTCCGGACCCCTGGTCATTGGCATTGCCGGCGGATCGGGCTCCGGCAAGACCACGATCGCGCAGTCGATCGTCGAAGCGATCGGTCACGATGACGTCGCCCTCATCCAGCACGACGCCTACTACCGCGATCTGAAGCATCTTCCACTCGAAGAGCGCGCCAAGATCAACTACGACCATCCGGACTCGATGGAGAGTGACCTGCTGGTCGAGCACATTCGTGCCCTCGTGGGCGGGAAGGTGATAGATCGCCCGGTATACGACTTCACCATCCACAATCGATCCGAGAAGACGATTCGGGTCGAGCCGCGTCCGGCGATCATTGTCGAGGGAATCCTCGTCTTGTACGAGTCGGCGTTGCGCGATCTGATGGATCTCAAGGTCTACGTAGACACCGATGCCGATCTACGGCTCGCTCGACGCTGGGAACGAGACATGAAGGACCGCGGTCGCACCTTTGACTCGGTGCGCGACCAATACCTTGCGACGGTGCGACCGATGCACCTCCAGTTCGTGGAGCCGTCGAAGCGATACGCCGACATCGTGATACCGGAGGGATACAACTTGGGGGCGGTGGGTACGGTGATTTCGGCGATCCGGGACGTACTGCGAGGAAGGTAGGGATCAGGCACTAGGAATTTGGTTTTAGGCTTCTGAATCTTCCTAATACCTAACACCTAACTCCTAGGAGCAAAGATGCCCGACAAGATCACGATGGGTCCAGATGGGCTCCAGGTCCCGGATGAGCCGATCATTCCGTTCATCGAGGGTGACGGGATCGGACCCGACATCTGGTCGGCCTCCAGCCGCATATTCGATGCCGCCGTGGAGAAGGCATACGGAGGCGACCGATCCATCACCTGGATGGAAGTGCTGGCCGGCCAGAAGGCCTTCGACCAAACCGGTGAGTGGCTTCCCACCGATACCATTGAAAATCTCGAGTCGCACATCGTCGGAATCAAGGGTCCGCTCACCACTCCGGTCGGTGGCGGGATTCGCAGCCTCAATGTCGCCATCCGCCAGATCATGGACCTGTATGCATGCGTGCGGCCGGTTCGCTGGTACCAGGGGGTCCCCTCTCCGGTCAAGCACCCCGAGAAGATCGATATGGTCATCTACCGCGAGAACACCGAGGATGTCTATGCGGGCAGGGAATTGCCCGCCGGCAGTGCCGAGGCCAGGAAATTGCTCGAGTTCCTCGAAAGTGAATATGGCTGGGAGATCCGGCCGGACAGCGGCATCGGGATCAAGCCGATCTCGGAAACCGGTTCGAAACGGCTTATCCGAGCGGCGATCGAGTTTGCATTGGACAACGGCCGTAAGAACGTCACGCTGGTGCACAAAGGGAACATCATGAAGTTCACCGAAGGTGCTTTTCGGGAGTGGGGTTACGAACTGGCCAAGGATGAATTTGGGGACCGCACCGTGTCGTGGGAGGAAAGCGGTGGGGACCCGGGCGACAGAATGTTGATTCAGGATGTGATCGCCGACGCCTTCTTGCAGCAGATCCTCACCAGAGCCGAAAATTACGACGTGATTGCAACGATGAACCTCAACGGGGACTACATCAGCGATGCTCTGGCTGCCCAGGTCGGCGGCATCGGTATCGCTCCCGGAGGGAATATCAACTACGACACGGGTCACGCCGTCTTCGAAGCCACGCATGGCACCGCTCCCAAGTACACGGGCCAGGACAAGGTGAATCCGGGTTCTTTGACGCTGAGCGGGGTGTTGATGCTGCGTTACATGGGATGGACCGAGGCGGGGGACCGTATCGAGACCGCGATCGAGGCTGCCATCGGAGACCGGATAGTCACCTACGACTTTGCGCGTCTCATGGACGGTGTAACCGAGGTTAAGACCAGCGAATTTGCAGACGCGGTGATCGAGCGGCTGTAACGGGCGGTCGATGAGACTTTTGCCACTGATCCCACCGATCGCTCGGGAACTACCCTGACCTCCAGATCACACCACAGGAGGTCAAGTGAGCAAGATCACCGTTGTCGGCGCCGGCAAATACGGTTCGACCACCGTTCAGCGACTTGCCGAGGCGGATCTCGCCGACGAGGTCGTAATGACAGACATTGTTGAGGGCCTTCCGCAGGGGTTGGCACTCGACATGAACCAGTCACGTTCCGTCGAGCGCTACCGGACGAAGGTGATCGGGACCAACGACTATGCCGACACTGCCGGTAGCGACGTGGTCGTGATCACCGCCGGATTGCCTCGCAAGCCGGGTATGAGCCGCATGGACCTGCTCGAGGTCAATGCCAAGATCGTCAAGGATGTGACCGAGCAGATTGCCGCCGCTTCACCGGATGCGATCCTCGTCATCGTCACCAATCCGCTCGATCACATGACCACACTTGCCGCCGAGGTGTCGGGCTTTTCGAAAGAGCGGGTCATGGGGCAGGCCGGAAACCTCGACACCGCTCGTTTCATCCACTTCATCGCAGAGAAGACCGGCGCCGACATACTCGAAGTGGAGGCGCTTACGCTCGGAAGCCACGGAGCGACCATGGTCCCCGTCCCGTCCCAGTGTCGGGTCGCCGGCAAGCCCCTTACCGAAGTTCTCGACAACACTGCAATCGAGGAGCTCGTCGATCGCACCCGCAAGGGTGGGGCGGAGATCGTCGGCCTGCTCAAGACCGGTAGCGCGTATTACGCACCCTCAGCAGCTGCGGCCAAGATGGTGAAGGCTGTGCTGGAGGACTCCAACGAGCAGATGCCGGTGTGTGCCTGGACCGGCGGGGAGTACGGCATCAGCGATGTTTACCTGGGTGTTCCGGCGAGGGTCGGAGCCGGAGGTGTTACCGCAATAACCGAATTGGATCTCACCGACGACGAGTTGACGGAGTTGCGTGCGGCCGCGGCCGCGGTACAGGAGAAGGTCAAAGAGCTTCATTCTCTCCATATCTGAGAGCTTGCAGCCAGATGCATCTCTGCAGCCCCGGGAGTCGATGCGGCGGCACTCGACACCCGAGGCGTGTGTAGCTCCCGAAGGGATCGGACGATGGCTGATTCGCGCTCGACCCCGCCCTCCTGTGTGGCGTTCTGTTGAATTCCAAGGGTTTTCTTGCGGAATGTCTAGCAATTCGTGCATTAGTGTTGTTAGAGTTACAGCAATGTCATTCCCTCGAGGAGGAGTGGAAAGTATGAACAAGAGCGAGCTGGCCGAGGCCGTAGGAGCCTCATTCGGCGGTAACAAGACGATGGGCGCTGCCGCGCTCGATGCCGTATTCGGGGCACTCACCGAAGCCCTTGCCAGCGGCGAGAAGATTCAGGTGACCGGTTTTGGATCATTCGAAGTCCGTCACCGTCAGGCTCGTATGGGGCGTAACCCTCGTACCGGTGAGCCCGTTCAGATCAAGGCAAGCAACGCCCCAGCCTTCAAGGCCGGCAAGGCGCTCAAGGAAGCCGTCAACTAGTCGGCTCTTTCGAACGCAAACAACGGGCGCCCAGATGGGCGCCCGTTGTTATTTCTCGATCGCCGGCGATCAGTATTCGACGTCGAGGCTGGAGGCCGCCTCGGCGAACTGTGTGAGCACCGCCTGGTTCATCATGAGCTTTGCCATGTTGCCGGTGACCTTGAGCTTGCCGGTCATGAACGCCATCTGCGTGTTGAGGTCGCCCTTGCTGATGGCAGTTGCCGTCTCGTAGTCGTTGGCGATCGAGGCATCCGGGTCTTCGGCGTCACCGGCCGCTGCTTCGGCTGAGCCGTCGCCTATGGCTATGTAATAGCGGGTCTCCGACCCCTCCGGTGCACCTGTGACCTCGAACTGGAGGGTGAGCTCGATATCGGCGATGGCGTTCTTGAAGCCGTCGTGCGCGTTCACCGCTTCGGTGAGCGCCGACAGCCAATCCTGGGTGAGGAACTGGGCCAAGACCTTTCCTTTCTCGTCTCTGATCCGAGACTACCGCTTTATTCGCAATTGGCGATTCGCAATTGGCTAGAACCGTATCGCGTATTGCTTTTGGATCTTTTTCTTTGCGTATCGCGTATTGCGTATTGCTAACTCCCGATCTCAGCCGTCGCCATGGAGCGGCGGACGAGGCGCTTCACTTCGGCTGCTGGCGAGGCGAGAGGAGCGCGGCTGTGGCCTGAGGCGAAGCCGGCACGACCGGCGGCGTACTTGACGGCCGGGATGCCATGACTCTCGATGGCGGTCGACAGTATCGAGAGTCTTGTTTGGAGAGGTTCGGCGGCGCGCAGCGAACGACGCGCCGCGATGACTGTGTCGCGCACCAGCCGGGGTGCGTAGTTGGCGCTGGCGGTAATAGCGCCATGAGCTCCGCCGGCCACCGACAGGCTTAGCGCGGTGGTGGCACCGGCATAAAGCTTGAAACCGTCGGGAGCGGCCCGCACGAGGCGGGATGAACGGATCGGGTCACCGCCCGAGTCCTTCATTCCCACGATGCGTGGATGCGACGAGAGCGCAGCAACGCTCGACTCGGCGAGTTCGACGCCGGTCACCTTTGGTACCGAGTACAGGAGCAACGGCAAGGGTGCCGCCTCGGTGACCTCGACGAAGAACGCCTCGATCAGATCGGGCCGATGCCGGATGAGCGTCGCCGGGGTCACGACAAGGACGGCATCAGCGGCGCCTTCATAGGCCTCATGCATCGCGGCGACGGCCGAGCGGATCGTTTCGGCGTGGATGCCGCACAGCAAGAAGGATCGGGCAGCGACCTCGCGAGCCGCCGCCACGAGGCTGCGGCGCTCTCCGGGTTCGAGGTAAGGGCCTTCCCCCGTGCTTCCTGCGATGAGGGTTCCTCGCAATCCGAGATCCCACATTCGTGCGACGTTGTGCCGGTGAGCCCTGAGATCGAGTTCGCCGGAGCCGGTAAACGGTGTGATCAGGGCCGGCATGGCAGACGGGAGGGAGCGCATTTGTGGAAGAGTATCCGTTGATTGGGCTGAATTTGTTTTCCCGTTTCCCGAATTCGGCGGTTGGTCGGGATGTAGGTCGGGAAACGGAGGACTCGACGAAGGCTTGTCCCGGGTGGCGGCAGGCGCGTCGCATCATGTGTGACGGCAGGTCAGGAACGGGAAACGAATTTAAAGGTCTTCCGGCCTTCGCCCTGCGCGGCGCAACGCGCGAGAATGCCACCTGGGACGGCTGACAAGGAGATGGTCCGTGACGACCACCGAGGAAGCGCCGACGCGGCGCCGATATCCATGGCCGATCGAGTTCTACCGATCGGCGGTCGGGAAGAAATGGGTGATGGCGGTGACGGGCGTCGCTCTGCTCGGATTCGTCGCATCCCACATGATCGGCAACCTCAAGGTCTACTTCGGTCCGGACGAGATCAATCATTACGGCGAGGCGTTGCGCGACCTGGGAGGTGACCTGGTCCCCCGCACCTCTCTGCTCTGGGCGTTGCGGATCGGGCTGCTGGGTGCGGCGTTGCTTCATGTTCATGCGGCGTACAGCCTCACCTACACCAATTGGAAGGCTCGTGGCGGCCGTTACCGCGAGCGAGACTATTTGGCGGTCACCTACGCCAGCCGCACCATGCGCTTCACCGGCACCGTGGTCTTGTTCTTCATCTTCTTCCATCTGGCAGATCTCACCTGGGGCGCCGCTCCGGCGGCTCCCGATGAGTTCTTCCGGGGCGACGTATATACGAACCTTGTCGCCAGCTTCGAGCGCCTTCCGGTGGCGATCTTGTACGTCGTTGCCAACCTGGCGTTGGGCCTGCATATCTACCACGGCACCTGGAGCCTCTTCCAAAGCCTCGGCTACAGCCACCCCCGATTCAACAAGTGGCGCAAAGGATTGGCTGCTGGCCTGACTGCTGCGGTTGTGCTCGTGAATCTGTCCTTTCCGATTGCGGTGCAAGCCGGAATCCTCGAGATCTGAGCCGGAGGTACTAATGCAACTCGATGCAAAGATTCCCGCGGGACCACTCGCAGACAAGTGGGACGCCCACCGGTTCTCCACCCCGCTGGTGGCTCCGTCAAACCGCCGTAAGTTCGAAGTGATCGTGATCGGGACCGGCTTGGCCGGCGCCGGTGCAGCCGCCACGATGGGAGAACTGGGATACCGGGTGAAGACGTTCACCTATCACGACAGCAACCGGCGTGCTCACAGCATTGCGGCCCAAGGTGGGATCAATGCCTCCAAGAACTATCGCAACGACGGCGACAGCGATTACCGATTGTTCTACGACACGATCAAGGGTGGCGACTACCGGTCACGCGAGGCCAACGTCTATCGCCTCGCCCAGGTCAGTGGTGAGATCATCGATCAGGCGACCGCGCAGGGGGTTCCCTTCGGCCGTGAGTACGGGGGCATGCTCGCCAACCGCTCGTTCGGCGGGGCGCAGGTATCGCGTACTTTCTACGCCAGGGGGCAGACGGGCCAACAGTTGTTGCTGGGGGCCTATCAGGCGCTGGCGCGCCAAATCAAGGCCGGCACCGTAACGGCGTACAACCGATGTGAGATGCTCGACATCGTGGTTGCCGAGGGCCGTGCCGTCGGTGTCGTGGTGCGCGACATGCTCACCGGCGAGATCAGTTCACACAGTGCCCACGCCGTCGTGCTGGCCACCGGCGGCTATTCGAATGCCTACTTCTTGTCGACCAATGCCAAGGCGTGCAACGGTACGGCGATTTGGCGCGCGCATCGCAAGGGCGCACTGTTCGCCAATCCCTGCTTCACACAGATTCACCCAACCTGCATCCCGCAAGCCGACGAATTCCAATCGAAGCTGACCCTGATGTCGGAGTCGCTGCGCAACGACGGACGCATCTGGATCCCGGCCGACTTCGATGAGACACGCCCGCCCGCCGATGTGCCGGAGGATCAGCGCGATTACTTCCTGGAGAGGCGCTACCCGGCTTTCGGCAACCTGGTGCCCCGCGATGTGGCATCCCGCGCTGCCAAGAAGGAAGTCGACGCCGGCAAGGGCGCGGGTCCGATGAAGAATGGCGTATACCTGGACTTCGCTGAGGCGATCGGCCGTCTTGGTCGCGACACGATCGAGACAAGGTACGGGAACCTCTTTGAGATGTACGAGCGGATCACGGATGAAAACCCGTACGAGGTTCCGATGCGGATCTATCCGGCACCCCACTACACGATGGGCGGCCTCTGGGTGGATTACGACCTGATGACCTCGGTTCCCGGGCTGTACACGATTGGCGAGGCCAACTTCTCGGATCACGGCGCAAACCGGTTGGGAGCCAGTGCGCTGATGCAGGGCCTGGCCGACGGCTACTTCATCCTTCCCAACACGATCGCGGCATACCTGTCGGATTCACTCGGCACCGATCCGATGTCGACAGACGAGACGCCGTTCAAGCAGGCGGAGGCCGACGTCACGGATCGCACCGAGCGACTGCTCGGTGCCAACGGTTCGCGCACCGTCGACTGGTTTCACCGCGAACTCGGCAAGATCGTCTGGGAACACTGCGGGATGGCCCGAAGTGCCGAAGGCCTCACCAAGGCGATCAGCGAGATCCCTGCTCTCAAAGAGGAGTTCTTCGCCGACGTCAAGATCATGGGCGAAGGTGATTCCCTCAACCAGACGCTGGAGAAGGCCGGTCGGGTCGCAGACCATTTCGATCTCGCCGAACTCATGTGCCGCGATGCTCTGCATCGCGAAGAGTCCTGCGGCGGGCACTTCAGGGTGGAACACGTCACCGACGACGGCGAGGCGAAACGCAACGACGAGGAATTCACTTTCGTATCGGCCTGGGGATTCGAAGGAGACGGTGCCGAACCAAGCCTCACCAAGGAGATGCTCGAATTCGAGAACGTGGAACTGACCACGAGGAGCTACAAATAATGGATGTCACCCTCCGCGTCTGGCGTCAGGATGGCCCGGGTCGTCCAGGAGCTTTCGAGGAGTACCCCGCTGCCGATATCAGCTCCCATGCTTCATTTCTGGAGATGCTCGACATTGTCAACGACCGTCTCACGCTCACCGACCGGGAACCGATCGCCTTCGAACACGATTGCAGAGAGGGCATCTGTGGTGCGTGTGGGCTGATGATCAACGGGCAACCCCATGGACCGCAACTGGGGACCGCCACCTGCCAGCTTCACATGCGAAAGTTCCGTGATGGGGACCTGATCACCATCGAACCGTGGCGGGCCTCCGGGTTTCCCATCCTCAAGGATCTGATCGTGGATCGGAGCGCGTTCGATCGGATCGTCGAGGCGGGCGGCTACGTCACCGTGGACACCGGGAGCGCTCCCGACGCCAATCTGGTCCCGGTGGCGCAGGAGTCCGCCGAGGCGGCGATGGACGCCGCCGCCTGTATCGGATGCGGTGCTTGCGTCGCCGCGTGTCCGAACAGTGCGGCCCAGTTGTTTACTGCCGCCAAATTGGCTCATCTCAATCTGCTGCCGCAGGGTCAACCCGAGCGGTTCATCCGGGTCGAAGCCATGGTCGACACCATGGAGGCGTTCTTCGGATCGTGCACCAATCACGCTGAATGTGAGGAAGCCTGCCCGAAGCGGATTTCGATCGACTTCATCGCTCTTCTCAACCGCGACTACATCAAGGCCAAATGGCGCAACGGGAGACTCGCAGCGCAGCATTGATACCCGGCCGGAACAGGCGCTGGTCCGGCCTTCTCCGCAGCGTGGGGCCCCTGCCCCACGGCGGCCGTTTCTGCCTCGCTCCGCTCGGCAGCTCGCTCCGCTGGCGGTCGTTGGTTCATAGTCCTTAGTCGTTAGGCAAGAGGTGGGGAGTCTGCTGTCTGGTTCGTTCTTACTGCTAAGGACCAACGACTAAAGGCCAAAGACTGTCAATTCGCGCGGAGCGCGCGCAACACTCCGAGCAGGCCCGACCACCCATAACGCCGCGCGTCGCGATAACTCTTTATGCAATAAGCATTTGACGCACGCGCGCTCCGCGCGCAATAATGACACTGCCGTAACTACACCGGTGTAAGGAACTGCAAATGCTCGAGCAACTCAAGGAAGCGCTAGCTACCGGCTACGACCTCGAATGGCAGGACAAGGCGAACTGCACGGGAGCCAACGCCAACCTCTTCTTCCCGGAGCGGGGAGCCTCGACGAGGACGGCCAAGGGGATCTGTCGCGAATGTCAGGTTCGGGTGGAATGTCTGGAATTCGCAATCACGACCGGCGAGAAGTTCGGCATCTGGGGCGGGATGTCGGAGCGGGAAAGGCGCCGGGTGCGTAAGGAACGTCAGGTCGCAGCAGACCGCCGAGCTTCATAGGCCTCGGCGCCGGTCGGCTGGGCAGGGACCCGGCCGACAATGCGATGAGGCAGAGCCGAAGAGCCATGAGTACAGCGCCGGGTGCGTAAGGGTTTGGCTCCAGTGTTCGGGCCCTAATCGGTCCCGAACACCTCCGCATGGACGTGCCGCCTGCGGCGGCGCTCTTTTCTACGCCAGGTCGCAACAGCCCGCCGAGCTTCATAGGCCCCGGCGCCGGTCGGCTGGGCAGGGACCCGGCCGACAATGCGATGAGGCAGAGCCGAAGAGCCATGAGTACAGCGCCGAGCGCACCGTCTGGGGCGACACTTCTTGTCTCGCCAAGGACTCCTCCGTTCTTCCCTAATACCTTCCTTCCTAACTCCTTCTCCCCTTCTCGTACAATGGGCATGTCGCCGAATGGAGTGGTCTCATGGGCGTAATGATCGTTGTAGCTGTCTCGGTGCTCGTCGCTGTCGTGGCGCTGCTGTTGGTTCGTCGGGCGGCAACGTCGCCTGGCGCAGGTGCTGAATCCGAAGCGGCTGAATCCGATCGGTCTGGGCCGAGCGTGGCGAGTTTCCATGTGTCGGATGGTTCGGCCGAGGTCCGGTTCGAGGTCCCGCTTGCCGCTGGTGAGGTAGACGCGGTGCTGGCCGATCTGCTCATTCGCGAGGCGGTGGAAGTGGTTCGAACCAAGCGCCAAACTCTCCCGCTCGAAACGGTACATCGCGTCATCGCATTTGGCAGCCGAAACGGAGATTGGATCGAGATCGGCCGAGTCGAACTCGACACTCCGGGAACGCTGCCTCCGCCGATGGTTCCAGAGTTGCTTCCTCATGCGTCGCGTCCCAGTTTTGATGCCTTCGACAGGATCTCCGACCTGCCGCAGAGTCCACCGGGACTCACCGACACGGCTGGGGCCGAAGCGTTGAGTCCGATGGGTCCGACTATCAAGTTGTCACAGGCCGTGGAAGCCGGTGTTCGAGCCCAAGGGTTGGATCCCGATTCGGCGGACTGTTGCGACCTCCTGCTCGGGGTGATGCGCCTTTCCGGGTACGCCATCACCGAAAGGTCGGCCGACACCATGGATGCGGTGCGGTTCGGACAGCGAATTTTCGTGCGAGCCGTCGTTCATAGCGCCGACGATCATCCGGAGCTGCAGGAGAGTCAGGTCGATCGCTTCGTCGTTGAATTTCTGGGTTCGGGTGCCGATCGTGGCTTGCTGATCACCGAGAAGTTCTCCCCGTTCGAGATCTACGACCGAGAACGCCGCGAGCCTCGAATGCGATTCATAACCCGTGAACGCCTTCAGGCATTCGTCGATGCGCTCGCCCTCGGGTGAGTCGCGACGGCTTCGCGGAACTCTGCTCCTTGCGGATGCGTTAATGGGGGTGGCGGATGCCTGACTCCATACCCACATGGGAAGAGGTGGCTCGCGACCATGGACGTCGGATCTACAACTTCGCATACCGGCTCACCGGAAATCCCGATGACGCCAGCGATCTCATGCAGGAAGTACTCCTGCGGGTTCGACGCGGGCTCGCCGGCTATACGCCGGGCTCGTTCGAAGGGTGGCTGTGGCGGATCACCAGGAATGCGTTTCTCGATGAAGTCCGACGAAGGAAGCGCCGCCCGACGGTGGCGTTTCCCGACGACGATCGGACCGCAATTGGTTCGGTGCCCGAACCCGGAGAGGTTCTGGCGGAGTCTCGACTTCCTGAACACCTCCAGCAGGCCCTGCTGGCCCTTCCATTCGATTTCCGCGAGGCGGTCGTGATGTGTGATGTCGTCGGGCTCACCTATGACGAGATCGCCGACGCCACCGGGGTGCCGGTGGGCACAGTTCGCAGCCGCATCCATCGAGGCCGCAAGATGTTGAGAGGGATGCTCGAATGACCCATCCGATCGACCTCCTCTCGGCCTTCCTCGATGACGAGCTGTCGTCGCAGGAGCATTCGATGGTCACTTCCCACCTCGAAAGTTGTGCCACGTGTTCGTCGGACCTCGCCGGGCTTGCCCGGGTGAGAGATTGGGTCCGGGCGCTCCCGGACCAGGAACCGCCGGTTCCGTTGGTCCCATCCCTGCGTCGGTCGCCCCGTTGGATCTGGGCTGCCGCCTCGGCCGCTGCCGCGGTTCTGGCAATCGGATTGGTGGTGTCCCCTGCCGAACCCGCGCCGTTCGATCTGGACACGCTGGCGGGTCAGCACACTGCGCGAGTGGTGGTTGCTCCCGGGATTTCTTCGATAAGGGGTCCGGTGGGCGGACCGTGATTCGACGTGTGATTCCAATCGCCCTGGTCGGGTTGATGTCCATGCCTACGGCGACGTTCGCAGATGAGGGTCTCGCCGATGTGTTGGAGTCGGCGATGGATGCCGATTTCCACGGTTCGGGTGTGGTCATGTGCACATGGGGTGAGGACTCGGCGGCGACGACCTACGAGGTCACCCGGTCAGACGGTATGTCGATGGTGAGCGGACCCGCCGGCGACTTCGTGCTCTCGGGTTCGCTTACGGCCTCACGGTCGGGGGCCGACTGGTATGCCCTCGAAGTCGGCGAATGGTCGGCCTGGAATCTGTCGGATAGGTATTCACTCGGTGGCCGCGTAGCGACGACCCGTCTCGGCAGGCCCTCCACCGAAGTGATCGTGATGGAAGGGGAGCGAAAGCGAGCCCGCCTTGTGATCGACGATGAGAGCACGGTTCCACTTTTGACCGAGGTGTTCAACGCCAACGGAGGCGTCTTCCGGTTCGCCGCCATGGTGGAGTTCGTGGCAGCTCCGGTGACCGAGATGGAGATGCCGCAAGCGTTCATGGAACACGAGATGCTGTTGCCGGATATGCCCTCACCGAGGCTTCCCGCCTTAGCCTTCGGCTATTCCCGGACCGACACTTACGCCATGGGGGAAAGTGGCACTCAGGCCTTCTACACCGATGGACTCTTCTCGTTCTCCGTGTTCGAGGCGGGACGGGGTACCAGGCCTGTGGAGTTCAATTCCGCTACCCGATTCGAGGTGGATGGGGTCGCCTACAGCCGGATCGTCACCCCGAGTCACGTGTGGGTGCACTGGAGCACGCCGGACCGTTCCTACGTGCTGGTCGGAGATCTTCCCCCGGACCACATCGAAGCAGTGCTCAGAGGCCTGCCGCAGCCGGGCTTTCGAGGCGTGGTCATGAGGTTTCTGTTCCGGCTGTTTGGGTGAAGAGATCTCAGATTTCAGACTTCAGATCTCAGAAAGAGGTGCAATCGTCTGATGTCTGATGTCTGATGTCTGATGTCTGATGTCTGATGTCTGATGTCTGACTACTCCTCCCACAGGGGGAGGGTCACCGTAAAGATCGATCCCTCATCCGGCTTGCTGATCACGGCTACTTCGCCGCCGTGGTCGCGAGCTA
>Ga0255057_10000281_pt1 | contig 28586 bp, 23 predicted proteins | sample Cases_109_6_MG_FD_189022 | JGI IMG/M metagenome (GOLD analysis project Ga0255057, IMG submission 189022) | Seawater microbial communities from Amundsen Gulf, Northwest Territories, Canada - Cases_109_6 | ecosystem: Environmental > Aquatic > Marine > Gulf | place: Canada: Northwest Territories... | reverse complement strand
ACGTATCCGTAGGCCAGTACCAGAGCGAACAGTCCGGTGTGAAAGTGCCACTCGAGCTCTTGCAGCACCGTCGAGTCGAACATTCTACCGAAGTGGGTGATCAGCCAATACTGGACGCCGATTTTTCGCAACACGACGTCCATGACGGTGATCAGCACGACAGGAATGAACAGCCAGGAGCCCGCCCGGCCGACGAAATCCACGAACTTTCTCAACGCCTCGCTGATGCGGACGGCCCGAGGGATGTCGTGACTGACGAATTCCTGCTCCTCGCCGTTCCCGGAGGTCGCTTGCGCGTCGGCTGGGCTCACCCTGGTATCGTTCATGATTCGATTCTATTGGTAAACGGAGCGTGGTAGCCAGAGGGAGATGTCGGGGTGCCACATGATCATGATGAGGCCGATGAGCTGCAGAAGCACGAAGGGAATGATGCCCTTGTAAATGCTGGTAATCTTGATCTCTTTTGGCGCGATGCCCTTGAGGTAGAACAGCGCGAAGCCGAACGGCGGAGTCAGGAACGAGGTCTGCAGATTGACCGCCATCAGGATAATGAACCACAGCTTGATCTCGCTCGCCATCACATGGTCACCGAAATCGAGACCCACGATCAGCGGTGCGAACACCGGCAGCACGATCAGCGTAATCTCGATCCAGTCGAGGAAGAATCCCAGGACGAAGGTGATCGCCATGATCAGGATCAGCAGGCCCCAGGATCCCAATCCCGCCTCGGTGATTATTTGCTCGACGATGTCGTCGCCGCCCAGCGAGCGGTAAACGTAGGCGAAGCAAGTGGCGCTGATGATGATGAAGAAAATCATCGCCACCGTGCGCGCCGCCGTGTGGCACACGCCCTGCAGCACCGGGAAGTTGAGCCGGCCGGCCATCATCGCGAGCACGATGGCGCCGAAGGCGCCCACTGCGCCCGCCTCGCTAGGCGTGGCCCAGCCGAACAGGATCGATCCCTTGATCATTGAAATCAACAGCACCGGCGGCAGGAAGGCGCTGCGCGTCAGCGGCCCGGCGTAGAGAAAAATCAACACCACCGCAAGCAGCACCGCGATCGCCAGGGAAAGCGGTGGCGTCAGGTGAAACGTGAAACCGAGGTCGATCACCATGTCCACGCCGAACCACCATACGAGCGCCATGCCGAGGGTCCCGGCGGCGACGATCAGCAAATCCTTATCCCAGCGGAACTTGCGTATCAGCTCTTCTCGCGGGACGTTGAGCAAATCCGCTGGCAGTGGCGGTGCCACCGACGGCTTCAGCCACGCTATCAACCAGACGAACAATAGGTAGAACATGGCGAGGATCAATCCCGGCACGATCGCCGCCATGAATACGTTTCCGACCGAAACCTGAAGCAGGTCGGCCATGATGATGAGCATGATGCTGGGCGGAATCAGAATGCCCAGGGTGCCGGATGCGGCGATGGTTCCGCAGGCGAGCGCGTGACTGTATCCCTGGCGCATCATGGTCGGCAGGGCGAGCGCCGTCATCATGGTCACCGAAGCGCCGATGATACCGGTCATGGCTGCGAGCACCGTGCCCATGATCGTCACCGCCAGCGCGAGGGCGCCGGGCACACGCTTCAACAGTACCTGGACGCAGTACAGGAGATCGTTGGCGACGCCGCTTCGCTCCATCATCACGCCCATGAAGACGAAGGCGGGTACCGCCACCAGCACCAGGTTCTCCGCTGCCTGTCCCCAGATGCGCGGCAGGAAATTGAAGAATTCGATCAGGGAGAAGATACCCAGGAAGTAGCCGATGAGACCGTAGAGGAGCGCGAGGCCGCCGAGGATGAACGCCACCGGAAATCCGGTGAACAAGAGAATGGCCAAGGTCAGGAACATGAAGATCGGCAGGTAGTCCTGCACGGTCCAGAGAAGCTCTTCCTGCTGCTCAGGGGTGAGATCCGATATGTGCGCGAAGGCGAACCCGACGGCCACCAGGATGACGATCAGGACGACCGCTTTCCCGTTACGGATCCCCAGCTTGAGTAGTTGCTCCATCGCGCGCACCTGCTGAATTCAGCAGCCCCAAACCGAGAACCGGAGCCCGCATGCACGGGCTCCGATCTCGTCGTTCAACGGGTCATTGGCTGCATCGCCAACGAGCCATGGCTACTTGAGGTAAGTAGACTTCATAGCCTGCGCTTCACCCCAGCCGCGATACTCGTCCCGGAAGGCGTAGAAGCTCTCTGCGATCTCCTTGAACCACGGATCCTTCGCGGACTCTTCCTTCACGACCTCTTGCCAGGCCGCCTCGAACTTCGCGAGCGTCGCGTCGGGCCAGCGGTGATTGGTGACACCGTACTTGGAGAGCATATTGTTCATCGCCGCGGGATTCTTGGCCTCGGTGTCGGCGTAGGTCTCAATGACTTGGGCTCTGGCGGCTATCTCGATCATCGCCTTGTAGTTGTCCGGCAGCTTGTTGAACGCGTCGCGGTTCATCAGGAACTCACTGCACGAGACCTGCTGGTGCCAGCCCGGGTAGTAATTGTTCTTGGCGATCTGGTAGAAGCCGAGATTCTGGTCGATGTCCGGCATCGAGAACTCGGTCGCGTCGATGACGCCCTTCTCGAGCGCGGGATAGATGTCCGCCCCCGCGAGGAGCTGGGTCGACACGCCCATCTTCTGCATGACCCGGGCGCCCAGGCCGAAGAAGCGCATCTTCATGCCTTTGAGCTCATCCAGGTTGTTGATCGGCTTCTTGAACCAGCCGGAGGTCTCCGGTCCGATACAGAACATGTCAACGGCCACGAGGCCGAACTCCGCGTACTTCTTGGCACGGATTGCGTTGCCACCGCCATGCCATTTCCAGGCGAGGAACTCACCGATCGGCGGACCGAAGGGGACGGCGGTGAAGAACGAGACGCCCGCTCCCAGCTTGCCCGTGTGGTAGCCGGGCGTGGTCCAGCAGGACTCCACCGAGCCCTTGGAGGCCGAATCGAAACACTCGAGCGCCGGCACCAGCGCGCCCGGCTCGAAGAACTTGATCTGGAACTTGCCTGAGGACAAACGCTTGACGTCATTCGAGAAGCGTACTCCCGATGTCCCCAGATGCACGAGCTGACTTCCGAAGGCGCTCTGCATCTTCCATTTAACCCGCCCTTGTGCCTGTACTGTGGTGACGGCGGCGACGCTCATCGCCGCGGCGACGCCGGCGACCGAAAGGATTTTTAAATACTTATTGAGTCTCATAGCTCTTAGCCCTCCTCGATTGAGTGATCTGGGCCGAGCCACGAAGACACCCGACCACAAACTTCGGTGTTCCTTCGACTGAATATCGTGGGCGCCTGAAACTACGCCGCCACCGAAATCCTGCTGGAAAATGTACCCGGCTGAAGACCGGACACCTGCAGAAACTGGTTGATAGTGAATCTACTCTTTCTGAACGGCCCCACCGGTGGGATCGGGGGCCCTACCCTCCGCGTAATTATTCTAATACCGGGGCCATGGCGCACGCGCCAGCACCAAAGGCCCACATCTGCGTGGCATCATAGCCCTGACTCCGGGACTCTGCAACGCGCCCCTGGCGGCCGCCGCGAGACCGCCAATCGGCTGATCAGCCAACCGGAATGCGGGTTGCGAGCGGGTGGGGAGCGGGGCGGGGGGGCTGACGATGTGCTGCCACCCGAGCTTCTGCGATGAACCAAAAAAGAGGCGCCGTTGCGGCGCCTCTTTTCAATCGGTCGCGATGGACCTCAGTTGGGCTGCGGTACGATTCGGATATAGGGCTTCGGCGATTCCCAGCCGCCAGGATACTTCTCTTTCGCTTCCTCGTTGGAAACGGCCGGGATGATGATCACGTCGTCGCCGCTCTTCCAGTTCACCGGTGTCGCGACCTTGTGCTTCGCGGTCAACTGAATCGAGTCCAGAACCCGCAGCACTTCGTCGAAGTTTCTGCCGGTGCTCATGGGGTAGGTGAGCATCAGCTTGATTTTCTTGTCCGGTCCGATGACGAATACCGTGCGCACCGTGGCGTTATCCATCGCTGTACGACCCTTCGCGTCCCCTTCCTCGCTTACCGGTAGCATATCGTAGAGCTTTGCAATCTTCAGATCGGTATCGCCGATGAGCGGGTAGTTGGGAGCATGGCCCTGGGTCTCTTCGATGTCCTTCGCCCATCGGTCGTGATCGCCGGTGGAATCGACACTGAGACCAAGAATTTTACAATTGCGCTTGTCAAATTCAGGCTTGAGCCCCGCCATATAGCCAAGCTCGGTAGTGCAGACGGGCGTAAAGTCCTTCGGGTGTGAAAACAGAACCGCCCAGCCGTCACCGATCCATTCATGGAAGTTGATGGTGCCGTGCGTAGTCTCTGCAGTGAAATCAGGTGCTTCGTTGTTAATGTGCAATGACATGACTCTCCTCCGTCGGTCGTCCGTTAACAGCTCGCGCCGGATTGCGAATATCCGGTGCGCCGTGGGAGTTTTGGTAACATTATTTTTCTAGTATGAGACTTTCCCATGGCGAGACGCTGCTCGCGGAAGGGCTGATCAGTCTACGCCCGCCTCCGGCCGATTGCACGAGGCCGTCGCCAGGAGTGCTTTTCCGGATGGTTCCCGTAGGCAGACCGAGATTACGCGTCGCGGGTCCGGTAGCTCTCGATAACGTCCGCATCCGGCTCCACGCCGAGTCCGGGACCGTCCGGCACGCGGAAGCTTCCGTCCACGGCGTCGATGAGATCGCCGTAGAGACTCGCCTCCAGATCGACAAACAGCCGCTCGATCAGCGCGCCGTCGGGCAGCGCCGCGCCAAGCTGCAGGGACGCGGGGAAACCCGGACCGAAGTACGGGCAGTGGGGCATGACTTCGACGCCGTGGGTCCTCGCAAGCGCCGCGACTTTGAGAAACTCGCTGATGCCACCCACCTTGGTAACACTGGGTTGCGCGTAGGTAACGGCGCCGGCCGAGAACATCTTCTGGAAGTCGAAGGACGTGCAGGCATTCTCCCCCGCCGCCAGGGGGATCCCGGTATCCTTCTGCAAACGTGCCAGGGAGGCGAAATCCTCAGGAGGAAATATCGGCTCCTCCAGCCAGTGAATGTCATAGGGCTTGAACGCGAGGGCGTGGCGCCGGGCTTCCGCCGGCGTCCAGGGACAGTTCGTATCCACCATGATGGGGACGTCGTTACCGAGAACCTCGCGCGCGGCAGCCACCTCGGGCTCGGTAATTTCGTGCAGCTTGATCCATCGATAGCCCTGCCCGCTCGCCGCCTGGCATCGTTCGGCCACGACTTCGGCGTCGCGGTAACGGTAAAGGCTTGCATAGCCGGGTAGCGATTTGCCGCCGGCGGCGCCCAACAGGCGATGCAGGGGCAGGCCGGCAGCCTTTCCGGCGATATCCCAGAGTGCGATGTCCAGCCCCGAGAGCGCGAAGATGGTCAACCCATGGCGGCCCTGAAGATGCAGCTCCCGCTGCAGCCGCTGGTTGAGAGCAAGGATGTCACGCGCGTCGCAGCCGATCGCCAGCGGCGCGATCATGTCCTCCACCGCCGCCTGAACCGCTCGGCGGCAAGTGTAGCTGAAGGCTTCGCCATAGCCCACCAGACCGCTCTCGGTCTCCACCCGCACCAGCAGAATACTCAGGCGCGTCCAGATCTGGCCGCCCCAACCGAAGGGTTTGCCACCGTGGCCAAAGGGGATCTCCAGCGGGATGGCTTCCACGGTAGCGATTTTCATGGCGTTCCTCGAGGCGATTGTTGCGGCGAATCCCATGGGCACCGCACAATGCGGCACTGACGACACGGGTGGCCACACCCTAGCACACCCGGACGGCACGACCGTGAAACAGGAGCTCCACCCTCATCGTGAGTGACTCGAAGCATCGCCGCATCACCCTCGCGGCCCGCCCGCGGGGTGCACCGCAAGCCAGCGATTTCGCCCTCGTCGAGGACGCGGTGCCGGTGCCGGGATCCGGTGAGCTGTTGCTGAGAACCATCTACCTGTCGCTGGATCCCTATATGCGCGGACGGATGAACGCGGTCAAATCCTACGTTCCCTGCGTGGAGATCGGCGAGACCATGGTCGGCGGCGCGGTGAGCGAGGTGGTGAGCTCCAATGTCGATGGATTCGCCGCGGGCAATCTGGTGTTCGGTCATACGGGCTGGCAGACCCACACCATCGACAATGGCAAGGGCTTACGCAAGCTCGACCGGGATGCTGCGCCCATCTCGACGGCGCTTGGAATACTCGGCATGCCCGGGCATACGGCCTATGTGGGCCTGCTGGACATCGGCCGCCCCCAGCGCGGCGAAACCGTGCTGGTGTCCGCCGCTTCCGGCGCCGTCGGGTCCGCCGTAGGTCAGATTGCGCGCATCAGGGGATGTCGGGTCGTGGGCGTCGCCGGCGCACCCGAGAAATGCCGCTACGCGGTGGACGAGCTCGGCTTCGACGCTTGTGTGAGTCACCACGACCCGGACCTGCCGGCGCGGCTCACCGAAGCCTGCCCGCGGGGCATCGACATCTACTACGACAACGTCGGTGGCAAGGTGCTCGCCGCCGCCTTCGAGTTGCTCAACGTTGCCGCGCGCGTCCCCGTATGTGGAATGATCTCTCACTATAACGACACGACTCCACCGCCGGGCCCGGATGGGTTGCCGAAGTTCATGCGCGGGATCCTCACCAGACGTTTGACTATTCAGGGATTCATCATCTTCGATCACCAGCACCGCTGGAAAGACTTCCATGACGACATGGCCGGATGGATTCGCGATGGCCGCGTCAAGTATCGTGAGGACTTCGTGGACGGACTCGAGAACGCTGCCGTTGCGTTCCAGGGTCTGCTGGAAGGCCGCAATTTCGGAAAGCTGATCGTGCGGATTGGCGAAGATCCGACGCTTTGAGCTTACGCAGGAGCCAACGAATGCCCGGGACAAAAATCAAGATACTCGTCACACGCCGCCTGCCACCCAACGTCGAGTCGCGGCTTGCCCGCGACTACCAGGCGACGCTGAATAGCGACGACAGAGTTTACTCCTCCGCTGAGATTATCGACGCGGCTGGCGGACACGATGGCATCCTCTGCTGCAGTACGGAGAAGTTCTCCGCCGATGTCATCTCCTTGCTTCCGCAGAGCGTGAAGATTCTCGCGACCTTCTCCGTGGGCTACGAGCACATCGACGTTCCTGCCGCGGCAAAGCGCGGACTCAAGGTGACCAATACACCCGACGTGCTCACCGACGCCACCGCGGACATCGCCATGCTCTGCCTGCTGGCTGCCGCCAGACGCGGTTCCGAAGGGGATCGATTGGTTCGGGCCGACCAGTGGAAGGGCTGGCATACCACCATGATGCTCGGTACCCACATGACCGGTAAACGCCTGGGTGTCTTCGGCATGGGACGCATCGGCCGGGCGGTGGCGCAGCGCGGACGCGGCTTCGGTATGCACATCCACTATCACAACCGCTCGCGCTTGAACGACGAGTTGGAGCAGGGAGCGACATTTCACCAAACGCCGGAGTCGCTGCTGGCAGTCAGCGACTTCTTCTCCATCAACGCGCCCTCGTCACCGGAGACGCTGAAGTTCCTGAATGCGGAGCGCATTGCGCTGCTGCCCGACGGCGCGGTGGTGGCGAACACGGCGCGCGGAAATATGGTGGACGACGATGCCCTCATCGCCGCTCTCGAGTCGGGAAAGGTGGCGGCGGCGGGCCTCGACGTCTTCGACGGCGAGCCGAACATTCATCCAGGCTACCGATCGCTGGACAATGTCTTTCTGCTTCCGCACCTGGGTAGCGCCACCCACGAAACCCGCGACGCCATGGGTTTCTGCTGCCTGGACAATCTGGACGCCTTTTTCTCCGGCAAGCCCTGTCCGACGCCGTTGACGTGACCGCCATGGGTAACGGCGCACTGGACGGCATATTGGTGGTGTCACTGGAGCAGGCGGTGGCGGCACCGTTCTGCACGTCGCGTCTCGCCGATTCTGGTGCCCGGATCATCAAGGTCGAGCGCGAAGGCGGGGACTTCGCGCGCAACTACGACCACGCCATCAGTGGCGAGAGCGCGTACTTCGTATGGCTCAATCGGGGCAAGGAGTCCCTGGTGCTGGATATCAAGGACGCGGACGACGCGGCGCTGCTGGAGCGCATCACCGCCAGGGCCGATGTGTTCATTCAAAACCTGGCGCCGGGTGCCGCGCAACGGGCGGGCTTCGCAGCCGCCGTTCTGCGAAAACGCTATCCGCGACTGATTACCTGTGACATCAGTGGCTATGGCGAAGCAGGTGACTATGCCGGCATGAAAGCCTACGACATGCTGGTGCAGGCGGAGAGCGGCTTGTGTTCGATCACCGGATCCCCGGAGCAGAACGGGCGCATCGGTGTATCGGCCTGCGACATCGGCACGGGGCTCTATGCCCATGGGGCGATCTTGGAAGCACTGTACGCCCGCGAGCGCAGCGGCGAGGGCCGCGCCGTTACGCTCTCCATGTTCGGCGCCATGTCGGACTGGATGGCGGTGCCACTGCTGCGCTTCGACTACGGCGGTGTGAAGCTACCGCGCACGGGCCTCAGCCATCCGCTGATTCAACCCTACGGCGCTTACACCACCCGCGACGGGCCGCCGATACTCATCGCTATTCAGAACCAACGGGAGTATCTGCGTTTCTGCAATGAGGTTCTCGAGATGCCTGAGCTTATCGCCGACCCACGCTTCCACGACAATCCTTCCCGGTGCGAGAACGTGAAGGAACTGAAGGCAATTATCGATGAGCACTTTCTCGGCATGGAGCGAGGCGATCTGATCGCGCGTCTGCGGGAGGGCAGAATCGCTTTCGGCGAGGTGAACGATGTCGCCGGTCTGTCCGAGCATCCGGCACTCAAGCGGATCGAGGTAGGCACGGCCGGCGGACGGATCAACATGGTCGCACCTCCGGCATCCGTTATCGGTGAAGATCACGCACTTCGCCCGGTGCCTGCGCTGGGCGAGCACAGCGACGTCATACGCGCAGAATTCGGATAACCAATCTGTCGGGGAGCGATTTGCGGGTTGGGTATCGCCGCAATCCTGACCGCTCGTGCGTTTTTTTGGTCCCAAGCCGGAATATTCCTGACCGGTCCCCTGTCACAATTCGACGGCAGCGGGCACCTTCATGTAGCTTCTCCGAATCCCGTTTGAGGATGGCGCTATGGATCTCGTCTCGATCGCCCTGGTTTCGGGCGCGTTGCTTGCGTTTGCGCTGGTTTCGGGGCGCCTGCAAGGGACGATAGTTACCCCACCCCTGGTTTTCATCGTCTTCGGATATCTGATCGGTCAGGGCGTGCTCGGAATTGCCAACGTGGACCCCGGTCACGGCGCCATTCACGTGATCGCCGGGCTGACCCTCATTCTGGTGTTGTTTTCAGACGCGGCACGGATCAACCTCGCGCAGCTACGCCGTGACCACGATCTGCCCCTGCGAATGCTGCTCATCGGGCTTCCGCTGACCATGGCCGGCGGTGCGTGGCTTGCCTTGATGCTGTTTCCGCAGCTCGACTTCTGGGAGGCGGTCCTGCTGGCGGCGCTCCTCGCCCCTACCGATGCGGCGCTCGGCCAGTCCGTCGTATCGGCCAAAGCGGTACCCGTGCGCATCCGCCAGGCCATCAACGTGGAGAGCGGGCTCAACGACGGAATTGCCCTGCCGGCGGTGCTGCTTTTCGCGGCCCTGGCGAGTGCACAGCAGGAGTCGGCCCAAGCGGCGGAATGGCTGAGCTTCGCGCTGTTTCAGGTAACGCTTGGACCCCTCGCCGGTGCCCTGGTGGGGTTTGTTGGCGCCCGATTGCTCGATTCGGCTGCCCATCGCGGCTGGACGGACACCGCGTTCCAGGGTATCGGCATACTGTCCCTGGCGGTCTTTGCCTTCGCCGTCGCGGAGCTGATAGGCGGTAACGGCTTCATCGCCGCCTTTATCGGCGGCATGGTGCTCGGCGCCACGGTTCGCCATCCGTGCACTTTCCTGTTCGAGTTCATGGAAGCCGAAGGCCTGCTTCTGATGCTGATCACATTCCTCGTATTCGGCGCTGCTCTTCTGCCCGAGGGGCTCGAGCACGTCAGCGCGGCGACGATCGTGTATGCGGTGCTGAGCTTGACGGTCGTTCGCATGTTGCCTGTCGCGATTTCGCTTATGGGCACCGGACTGCGGCTGCGCTCCGTGATGTTCCTCGGCTGGTTCGGGCCCCGCGGGCTCGCATCGATTCTTTTCGTCTTGCTCATCCTCGAGAAGGTGGAACTGGTGCATCGCACCGAATTGCTGTCCATCACCGTCATTACGGTAGGACTGAGCGCACTCTTACATGGCCTCAGCGCGGCTCCGCTGGCAAAGCTTTATGGCCGTCACGCGGCTCGCATGGGCGAGTGCCAGGAAAATATGCCTGTCTCGGAGATGCCGCTTCGAGAAGGCTTGAACGTTCAACGGTAATCCAGTGGAGATATTCAAGAGATGAACAGGATTTCAGTGGGAATCTGGGATGAATTACAGGATCGCAAACCAGCTTATGCGCTGGTGGCCGATGTGGACCTCGTGGTGGTGCGCTTCGATGAGGAGATCAGCGTCTTGTACGGCCGTTGTGCTCACCGGGGCGCTCTGATGTCGGATGGCCATGTGCAAGGAGGCAATCTCATCTGTGGCGTGCACGGCTGGGACTATCGCCTGGATACCGGCATCAGCGAGTACAACAACAGTGAAACCCTCGCCCGATTCGACGCCTGGATAGAAGACGGGCAGGTCTGGGTGGATGAGGACGCGATCCGCGCCTGGGCGAGCCTGCATCCCCAACCCTACAACCGGGACAGCTACCAGGGTCTCTATCAGGACCACACCGGTACCGAGGACGAGCCGTATGTGAAGTCCATTCGCTCACTGGCCAGCGACGGACTGTCAAAAGTAGGACACCACGGCCCGGCGGCGGCCATGGGTGTGCCGCGCGGAGCCTTGCCCAGGTGGGATGACCTTCAGTTCATAGTGGCGCAGCTGCACAGGTTGCCGTTGTTGGATGAGGAGCCCGTCGGCACCGACATCGTCATCGGGCCGCGGGCCAACAAGCCGTTGAAGTTGGAAATCCCGTTGTTCGTATCCGACATGAGCTTCGGTGCGCTGTCCGAGGAGGCCAAGGTGGCGCTCGCCAGGGGCGCGGAGCTTGCGGGCACCGGTATCTGTTCCGGGGAGGGCGGCATGTTGCCCGAGGAGCAGGCCGCCAATTCCCGTTATTTTTATGAGCTCGCTTCGGCCCGGTTCGGCTTCTCCTGGGACAAGGTCCAGCGAACCCAGGCTTTCCATTTCAAGGGTGGGCAGGGCGCAAAAACCGGCACCGGTGGCCATCTGCCCGGCAGCAAAGTCAAAGGCAGGATTGCCCAGGTGCGATCCCTTGCCGAGGGTGAAGCCGCCATTTCACCCGCACGATTTCCGGAATGGACCGAGTTCGGTCAGTTTCGCGATTTCGCCGCCGAGGTGCGCGAAAAGACCGGCGGCATCCCGGTAGGATTCAAGCTGTCGGCGCAGCACATCGAAAAAGACATCGACGCGGCCTTGGGAGTCGGGGTCGACTACATCATCCTCGACGGGCGAGGTGGCGGTACAGGTGCGGCGCCGCTCATATTCAGGGACAACATCTCCGTGCCGACGATTCCGGCGCTGGCGAGAGCCCGCAGGCATCTCGACTCTTGCGCCGCGTCCGACGTCACGCTCATCATTACCGGCGGGCTGCGTGGGCCTGCCGATTTTGCCAAGGCGATGGCGTTGGGGGCCAACGGCATCGCCGTTTCCAACGCGGCCATCCAGGCCATCGGTTGCTTAGGCATGCGCGCCTGCCACACCAACAATTGCCCCGTTGGTATTGCGACCCAGCAGCCCCACCTGCGTGCCCGATTGCCGGTGGATGCGGCGGCCGCCCGTCTGGCGCGATTTCTTACCGCTTCTGTGGAGCTCATGTCCGTGCTCGCACGCGCCGCGGGTCACCGGCGCCTCGACCAATTCTCACCCGAGGATCTGACCACTTTCAAAATGGACATGGCACAGCTGACGGGCGTCGCCTACGGGGGCGTGGCAGCGGTGATATGATCTCGACGGAGACGGGCTGCTGGCGGCGGGTCGCGAGCAAAGCGCTTCTCAGAACCGCAGCTCGAGAAAATTCCAGGTGATGCTCGCGTTCCCATGCGGGCACTTTCGACGGAGTAGCGCGTCGGGGGAGTCGACTCCCGGGTTTTCCTGATATATTCCCGCATGCGACGCGAACAGGGAGAAGATATGAACATACGTACCGCGCTGGCACTCGCACTGGTCATGCTCACCACGTCGGTCTACGCCGCCGAGCAATTGTCAACCCTCGAAATGATCGAGAAGTCGGGAAAGATAAGGATCGGATATCGCGAATCCGAGCCACCGATGTCATATCTCGGCGACAACGGCAAACCGATAGGCTACTCCATCGATTTATGTGCTCGTATCGTAACCGGCGTCAAAGCAAAGCTGGGCAGATCCAAGATCTCGGTGGAATACGTCCCCGTCAGCTCGACGAGTCGCTTCACGGCGTTGTCCGATAACAAGATCGATATTCTCTGCGGCTCCACCACCAAGACCCTGTCCCGTGGGGAACTCGTCGACTTCACCCAGCTGACATTCGTCACGGGCGCGTCCCTTTTGAGTCTGGAGTCGAATCCCATCGACAATGTGTCGGATTTGCAGGGTAAGAAGGTGGCGGTCGTGAAGGACACGACCACTATCGTGGCGTTGAAAGACGCTCTCAAGAATGCCCTTACCGAAGCCGAGGTTGTACCGGTGGACTCGGCAGCGGCGGGAGTGAAAGCGCTACAGGAAGGCAAAGTGGACGCCTATTCGTCGGACCAAGTAGTCCTGATCGGCCTTATCCTGATGAGCGACGACCCGGCACGCTTCGTCGTTGCGCGTCAATTGTTCTCCTTCGAGCCATTCGCTCTCGCGGTCAGGCGCAATGATGCGGATTTCCGGCTGGTGGCCGACCGGGTGTTGTCACATCTCTACAGGCGTGGACAGATTGGCCAGATATACGTGCGTTGGTTTGGACGATTTTCCAAAGAGGTGCCTACAGCGGTTCAGGCGGTATACGCGATCAATTCCACGCCGGAATAGGCCGCTCCAGCAAGAAGAGGGACGAATCGGCTTTTGTCACCTTCCGGATCGAGAAGAAAGTTCGTCCCTTTTCCGTGCGCAACTCAGGTTCCGGTCCATGGTATTGACTCCGTGCCGAAAGTCCGGATCATGGAGCAAATGATGGGATTTTGACCGAATATGTGAGCAGCACGCTGATCGAGTGGGAAACCAAAATGATTAGAAGCACTGAACGAACAATCTGGAGCAGGTGGGGCACACAAGTGATTCGGCGTATATCGACCGCCTCGGTAGTGTTAGTTGTGGGCCTGCTCGCAGGCTGCGACACGATGCGCCCAACGGATGACGATGTCGCACTCAACGGCGAAGAGCTCACCAAGCTCATCAGCGGCAACACCTTCCGGGGCGCATGGGAAGGCCAACAGCTCACTATGGTCTTTTACGAAAACGGCGTGGCGGGCGGTTCCCAGGGGCTTACCAGCAGTGATCGTGGCACCTGGACGGTGGACGAAGACATCTACTGCCATCGCTGGACCCGCCTCTTCGGTTCAACTCGCCGCTGCTTCAAGTGGTGGCGACGCAAGAGCGACTATCTGCTCCAGAATGTGGATGCGTTTCGTATCAATAATCTGACCGGCACCGTCGAGCCCGGAAAGCCGCCCGGATTCTGAAGTCGACGGAGTTTACTCGGCGCCGACCACCAGAGTGGCGGAATCCGATCGAAACCTCAACAGCGGCAGGATGGTGATAACCTCCAGTACCCCCACACCATCACGTACCTCCACAGTGTAGGTACCATCGGCTGTCCCCTCGGGCACCACGAAACCGATAACGCTTGCCGTGTCCGGCTCCAGCGGCATCTCCTTGCCATCGAAGGTCAACTTCGCTCCGGGCTCCACGCTCATGGGACCTATGACATTACTCAGGTGCAGTCTGACCACGTCGCCGGGCGCCGCTGGGTCCGGCCACACGCTGTTGATGGAAACGCATGCGCTCAGAAAGGCAACTGCCAGTAGAGCCGGGACGACGGCACGAATTTTGGTAACCATGGATGATTCACCTTTAAATGGTATCTGTCAGAAGCTTGCTGACCCGTAAAGAACCGGTCCGAAAAATTCATAATTGAACTGACTGTTCCTGTCGGAGAATCCGGTGTCTTCCAGTCTGAATCGATAGAATTTCAGACCGGTGCCAATTCCGAAGTTTTTCGCGAACTGATAGTGAACCGTCGCGTTGGCTTCCGTAAGAGTACCCTTGATTCCGGCCACTTCGATTCTGAACAGCAGAAGATCCAGCTGTGTCGAGATTTCCGGTGTAAAGCTATAGGCGAAGAACCCTCCGACATGGGGCAGTGGAAAGGTGATCCCGGCTTCTTCTGTTGCCACGGCGCCCGACACGCTACCGACACCGTCTATGGTGAAGTCACCGAAAAACTGAGACTGGATCTTGCCCGAGGTCACGTGCATACCGGCCAGTATGCCGAATTCTTTCTTCTTGTCCTTGACGATATCGTAGCCATAAGTTATCCGACCAATACGCACATCGAAGCTGGTTCGGACACCGACCCCCGCACCTCCGGAGATATTTCCTTCTCTGAAATCGCGTTGCATGATACTGACGCCATCGCGCAGCAACTCGTAGTATTCGAGCTCTATACGGTGGACCGGATGGAAACGCCAGCGAAAGTACAGATAAGGAGAGGCAACAGAACTGTCAAGACCGAGCTCATCTTCCATATCGAGTTCCGTTCCCCTGATGCCCGAGTCCGAATCAACACGGACACTGGAATCGATTCTGGGGAAGAACCCACCTACGATCAGAAAGTACTTATCATCTAGAATGGGTCCTGCATAATTCGATTCCTCCGACGCCAGCGAGTCGCTTCCATAGGACAGGCTGCAGACGAGAGCGAATGCTATCAGGAGTTTCCGGGCTTCAAACAAACGTGCCGCTTCCATTGGAGCCTTCCGGAGATCAGCATCATTGCATTGGTTGTTGCTTATCGAGCTCGAGTGATAACCCAGTAAGTCTTTCCGTCTGAATTTCGCGTTGAATAAAGTAATCGGCTTTTGGGCGTATCGGTATTGACAAGACGCAGGTACAGATCGTCGAAATACTCGGGCGTCTCCAGACTGAAGTTGTGGAAGTTGCGAGTTCGATTAACCGGCGTGACATCCACCAGAGTGATGCGTTGGCTGTTCGGCTCGATATATTCGGCTATCTTCACGGCCTCTTCGAGATGATCCGCACCAAGCGTGCTTTCACCCCGTCGTCGCTCGCGATTGATCAGTCGGCTCATTACCAGGGCCCGATCGTTGGAGGAGACGTAAACCGTCAGATCCTTGGCCAGGGCATTTATCTTCGGCTTGAAATTGCTGTCGAAGTCCTCGTGACCCACATCGGGTGCCGTCAATACCACATCTTCGATTTCCGTCTCGGAATCGGAAAAACGCGCCTCGCGGTACAAGACGCTGAAGGCATCGGAAACCACCTGAGCGCCCATGCTGTTGGCTACCAGCCAGATCCTCTCCGGCCTGACATCATCGATGATCAGTGCTATCACCCGAGCCAGGTCGGTGCCCGACTGCCTCGCCACTTCGATCGCACGTCGATAGCCACGCAATGTCGAACCCTGATTGCCGGGCCAGTCGAATACCATGACAGGAGTGTCGATGTCCAATTGATGGCCGAGGAACGCGGTCTTATGCAGTGCAGAAGGAAACTTCTCCCTGAATCCATGCACCACGAGCAACAACGAGCGACGCGGAGAATCTTGTACATATCTTCGCAGCTGCTCGACGAAAGCAGAAGAATCGAGTGATTGCACTTCGCGGATACGCGTCTGTTCGCTCTGGAACCACTCGGGTGGATTGAATATTATGCCGAGTCCGAGATCGGGCTCGAGAGAGCTATCGAAGTATCCGAACTTGAGTATGTCTTCCCGCTGGTTATCGAATTTTTGTTCGAGGTCGCCGTTAGCTTCGTTCAAACGGCGGTTGGTGGCGAAGAAGAAGCGATGAGCTCCCTGATCATCGACTCTTGTAACCTGCATTCGCCTGAACAGGAGGCTCTCCGCATGTTGAATGGCGGAGTCCGTCGAAACATAAACGGTGTAGTAGAGCCACGCACCGACAACCAACAGAATCACCAGTCCCGATACCAGAACGATTAGCAGTCGTCGCTTGATTCGTGCCATTTTTCTGGATTTAAGTCTGCGGCGTCGCAGACCCAGTGCTGCTACGTGTAACGTTCATGCGGTCGCTCATCAGTTCTTACTCTGAAAGTCGCTCAACCACTCGAGCATTCTCGACTCGAGAACCGGGTAGAAAGGATTGTGTCGCAACCTCAGCATCCAGTCCGTAGGAATTTTCAACAATCCCCGTTCACCTTGAATTGCCATCTGACCCAGAAAAACCACGTCATCACTGCTCGGTGGGCCGCGTCCGTAGAGCGGATCATCCGGCGGAAACGGCAACGCCACGTGAGACAAAGAGATCACACCTCTTGGCCAGGCGATGTTCAGCGGCTCGTCGGGAGATGCAGTGTTTGAATTCGGCGGCTTGCGGCGACTGACGACCATGCTGCTCTCAGGGTTTTCGTTGGTGATCAATTCGACGGCGAAGGGAAGAGAACGATCGGTCATGAGACGCGCAGTGAACGGACCGGGATCGCTGATCATTAACCTAGATGTGATGGCGGATCGATTGATGTCGAACAGCACCAGCTCGTTTCGATTCGGCGGCAGGCGAGCGAGCAACCTGTCGATGAGAGCTTCATTGGTGACGGTAGCGTCGACCGTGGATTTGAACACCAGAGTCGGCGGAAAATTGTCGGCCGACCCGGATTCGGCGCGCTCTCTGACGCGACGTGCCACCGCGCGGGTCATGTTGTGAACCTGAGTGCCGCCATTTATCGCAAACGAGTTGTATTTGTATGGGTCGAACTCGGGCTGAATCTGTGACCAGCGCAGCCCGGCGAGTCCGGGGACCCGGGAAATGCGGTCCGACCACACGGCCAGCGCCGCCGCCGAGTGGATGCCTATCGCCGGCGAAATCAGGACCAGGCTGGCCGGTAATGGCGAGGTGCTTCCGTCGAGGGCGTCGAGGGCAAAGTTCAGCGCCAGGCCTGCACCGGTAGAGTAGCCGACAAGATGAACGGGCTTGTCGTTCACCTTCGACACAAGATGCGCCACCGCAAACTCGACCGCAGCCGCCATATCCTGCCAGGTGACCCGCGTGAGACCCGACGGCGCCGTGCCGTGGCCGGGAGAGCGCAGTCCGATTACCCAGTAGCCGTTCTCGCCCAGTGCTTTGCCAAGCGCCCTGTACGTGTAGGGCGAATCCGACATGCCGTGCAGCAGCAGGACACCACCGACGGGATTGCCATTGGGGATCTCGAAGCTGTGGTTCCAGTTGGGCTGCCTGATCAGCGGATCCGCGGCGCTGCCCGCGCTGTAACGAACCAGCGCATATTCCGGTCCAGTGCCGGTGTGAGCGTAGACTTTCTCTTTCAGCTCCGCGAACAACCTGTCCTCGAGCTGCGAATAGTCGTCGAAGGTCCGGATCTCATCGGTCATGCCTGCATCGAATTCGCCCGTGAGCCGCTCGGTATGCCAGGGCTTCAGATCCGGACCACCGCACCCCTGCAGGGACGCCAGCAGCAATCCCACCATCGCTCTCCGAACACGTTTCCCGATGCGCAAGAGAGGCAGCTCGAAAAGCGGGCAAACAGCTGTCATAGGGACTATCGGCGATGATTAAGACAAGGTCGAGCCGAAATCGGCCGGGGGAAAAAGGTAGCACATAATCACCTCTTGCGGGAAACGCCCGGTCGATTGAAGCGCGCCGGGCCGGATTCGCGTGAGATGCAGCACCGAGCGTGTACCGATAGAATGGCGGCGACAGCGGGGCGGGGCGACATGGCTGCATGGGTCAAGACTGAATTCAGTGCGCAACGTGCCGATGCTGCCGCGGAGCGTCGCGCGCTCCTTGGCATCAGCTTCCTCGCCGGGCTATTCCTGGCACTGATCATTGCCACTGCGTCCGCCACGGCAGAGGCGCAAAAGCAACCATTTCCGCTCAAACCAGCCGACACGACGAGTCCCAGGGGTACGCTCTTTAACCTCATCGACAACGTTGCCCAGGCGCATCGCGTACTTCAAGCCGCCGCACGCGAACACGAGGCGACACCCGGCTTGTTCAAGAGCGAGAAGGTGCTGGAGCAGGAAGCGCGCGCAGAAGTTCACTTGCGGCGGGCAGTGGGATCCCTGAATCTCAGTGAGATCGCACCTGCAACGCGTGGCTTCGTAAGCGTGGAGGCCGTTCTACAGCTCAAGGAGGTGCTCGATCGCGTACAGCTGCCGCTGGCCGAGGCCGTACCGGACAAACAAGCGGTCGAAGCACAAGGACTCACCCGCTGGCGAGTCCCCGATACCAATATCAATATCGTTCAGGTGGCCGAAGGCCCCCGGGCCGGTGAGTTTCTTCTCGATCCTCGGACCGTCGCGCAAGCGGCGCAAATGTACCAGACGGTAAGGCACCTCCCGTACCTGACCCAGGAAACCAAGGGACTCTACGAGCGATACGTTTCAACCCCGGGCAGATTGCTGACACCGAAGTGGCTCGCCTGGGTGGAGGATCTGCCTGCCTGGACCAGAACCTTTTACTACGGCAAGTCGCTGTGGCAGTGGGCGGCTCTCGTGCTCACTTTGCTCATCATCTTCTTCGTGGCATTCCTTTTGTCTCGTTGGCTGCGGCGTCTCCGGGACCCCGGCACTGACTTCATGCGTGTGCTCCGGCGGTTGGCCGTGCCAAGCGTCGCGCTGCTCGGGTTTTGGTCCGCCGAGTATCTCCTCGTTCACCAGATTAATTTTACCGGCCAGGGTCTCATCATCGTTCTCAAAGGGTTGCTGATCCCCATCACGCTTCTCGGCGCCCATATCTCGTATCTTCTTGCGTTGCTCGTCGCAGAAAGCATCATCAGCTCACCCCGGATCGACGCCGCCAGTCTCGACGCCAACATGCTTCGGATGATCGCGGGCATTCTCGGCGGTGCCCTGGGACTCGGGATCATCTTCTACGGAGCGAACCATCTCGGCGTACCACTTGTACCGCTGGTCGCCAGCCTTGGCGTCGGCGGTCTCGCCGTTGCGTTGGCGGCACGGCCCACGATTGAGAACCTCATCGGCGGCATCATCTTGTATACCGACCGACCGGTGCGTGTCGGTGATTTTTGCAGCTTCGGTGACTACACTGGCACCGTGGAGAGAATTGGTGTGCGCTCGATACAAATCCGTGCGAGGGATCGAACGATAATCACGGTGCCCAACGCTACCTTTGCCGACATGGAGATTATCAATTGGGCTCGCTGCGACATGATGCAAATCCTCGCGACCATTGGGCTCCGCTATGAGACCGAGCTCGAGCAACTCCGCTACGTTCTGGCCAAGCTTCGCGAGATGTGTCTCGCCCATCCCAAGATCGACAACGACACTCTGCGTATTCGTTTCATCGGCTATGGGTCGTCATCGCAAGACATCGAGATACGGGTCTATGCCCTTACCCGGAATTGGAACGAGTTCTTCGCCATCCAGGAGGACGTCATGCTGCGCGTCGGCGAGATCGTCGAGGAAGCGGGAACCAGCTTCGCATTCCCGTCACGGACCGTGTATCTGGGCCGCGACGGCGGCCTGGACGAAGAGCGTGGCGATGCGGCGATGCATCAGGTGCGATCCTGGCGCGGTGCCGGCCAGTTGCCGTTTCCGAACATGGCCAGCTCCCGTCGCGAGCAGCTCGCCGATACCCTCGACTATCCGCCACGCGGATCACCCGATGCCTTCAATCCTGAATCCCCGGAGGGCGAAGCAGCCGAACCGCTTTCCACAGAGACGGAGGGCGGCGAACAACCGTGCGAGCCTGAAAGTCCGAAGAACTCCTGACGTTCGAACCATGGCCGTTACCCCCCGGGCGTGTACCAGATTGGTGACGTGTAGGCGCGGTCCTGGATCGTCGCCGGCACGTTCTTGGGGCGGTCGATGCCGAAGAACGCTGCGTCGTAGGTGGTCCAACGCGGGGTCGGGATCTCGAGGACGCGCACGTAGTAGAAGGCGTGCTCTTCCGGGTCGAAATCCGGATCCTTCCAATGCGCCATCAGCAACGCATCACCGATCGTATTGGTGAAGGTGGCGGTTGCGACGTCCACCGTATTTCCGACTTTCCCCCGGCTTCGACCGTCGGTATCGATCTGGCGGCCGTCGGAGACCGCCGCGTCGTAGATCCGCTCGTGCAGCTCTCCTGCCTTGTCCAACCATCCCTTGATAATTTGGATGCGATCGAGGTTGGCACCGTCGGGATCGCGCAGCGCACGGATCATGAATCTTGGCGCCCCGCCATCGGGGGCACCGGTAAGATCGCCGCCCATGGGCACGCCGTGCCGATAGCCCGCGTCGATGAAATCGTGCCGCGTCACCTCGTCGGCTTCGAAGTCCCATCCCGCGAAGACACGCACCAAAATCCGGGTACCCGTCGTCGCGTAGACTTCCTTGCGCTTCATGGCATCGAAGATGGCGCCACGTGTGTTCTCACGAGCCCAGACGGCGGTGAGCCCGGAGGCGACCTCCTGGGCGGTATAGACTCTCAACGAGGGATCATCCGCGGGGATGACCTCGTTCCCGTGACGATTCGGCGACGGTTCGGTGGCCGCGTACTTTCCGAAAAAGTTTTCCTCGCGGGTGGTGGCGAGCGCCGTGTGCGAGTCGCTGGCCGCGCTCATTCCGAACTTGTACGGGTTGGCCCCGAGTTCCCGGCCGAGTTTGAGTCCCAGCTTGAGGGCCGAGCGCGCGTACTCGTACTCGAGCATCCAGTCCTTCTTGGGCGCCGTTCCGGCGAGGTTCGAAACGTCCCAGTTCTCGTAGTCGGCGTACTCGTCCTCCGGGGACAGGAGCGGGTGGGCCTCGCCATCACCCTTGATCTGCGTGACCTCGATGATGGGCTCCCACCGCATGCGTGCTTGCGCATACTCGCGACTGAGCTTCTTGCCGGTGAAGGTTTTCTCCGAGAACATCAAGCCGTTGCTCAAGTTGCCATTGTGGGGGATGGCGAGCCCGTTCCCACCTGTCTTGGCCTCGTAGCCGGCCAGATACCTCCAGAGGTCCTCTGGATCCTGGCTGTCGAACAGCGAGAACGGTACAGTTTGGCTGGTCTTGTCCGCGCCGTCGCGGAAGACGACGACGCGATGAAGATTGTCTCCCGAAGGTGTGGTGCTCCATTCGAAACCAGTGAAGGCGGTGAATCGGCCGGGCTCGTTGTAGGTGTCGGCGAGCTCGATGAAGCTCTCCCAGATCGTGCGTGTTATCTCAGGATTGGTGAACTGGCTGATCCCGGTCGCGGCGTCTTTCACGATCGATTGAAATGCCTCGAAACGGCCTTCCTGTCCCGCGTTGAACCGTTCGTGCAGCCACTTCCCGTGGGGATCCGCGAGGAGGACCGGATTCGATTCCCGGATCATCGGCGCGAGCCCGATGTACTCGGCGTGGTCGGTAACCACGAGAAAATCGAGCCCCCGGACCAGCTGCACCGGCTGGCCGGTGTTAGAAACGACCTTGTCTCCGCGGGCGAAGCGGTACGCATCCCGCACATCGAGCGTGGTACCTATGAGGCCCGCATCGGGTGAGAGTTTGGTATGGAGATGGGTGTCGCCGAAGTAGACCCGGTCTGGATAGGCCCTGCCGGCGTAGGGAGAATAGACCTTCTTCTCTGCAAAATCGTCGGCAGTCCACGTGCGTTCGACTGGAGACGCGAAGGCAGGGCCGGCAGCTACCGAAAGGCCGCAGACGACCATGAGGAAGAAAGAGCCGCCGATCGTCAGGGGGCGACTGATGAACAGGTATTTTGTTTTTTGTTTTGAGCGCTTCATCTTGCTTACCTCAGTTACACGCGGACGTTCTTCAGATTATGCTCGTCGCCCTCGTCGTTCGAAGAACGTATCACCAACCATCAGTCGATTGGCACAACTTTGGTTGCGGAATCGCCCTTCATCGTGACCTGGAAGTGTCCCGAGTTACATCGCACGCGCCAGACCGATGAGCCTTCGCTCGAGCGTTCCTTTTCGATAACCCTCGCACAGGGATTGCCGCTGGCGCGAATCGCTGCTGCCAGCTTTCCATTCGACACCTCATGTGCGGCGGCCCCGATCAGCCAGCCTAATGCGACTGCGCCCACCGCGGCGACCAGTATCGGAGTGCGCCAGATTCGCCGGCCGGAGACGCTATTGGTTGTGGTCGGGGTTTGCATGGTCTACCTCCACTCCGTGCGAGCGCAGAGTATGAATCTTATTCGGCTGCGTTGACACGACGTTTGCCTTCCAGGAACACGATAACATTGTCCACTGTCGCTTCGGTCGTGGCAACCAAGGGATGCTAAGGTATGGAACAAGAAACCCGCCTTCGTCTGCGAAATATTCCCCAGCCTTACACACGTAGTTCACATTGGCACGTACATTCAAGTTGGCACGACATCGAAGGCGATTGTGGTTCGGACCTCGTTCGAGGTGAATGGGATCGTTCCGTGGTACATGTACGAGGGAAACAACACCAGGAGTCCTTCTTCCGGTTGCACGATCTTTCCAATGTGTTCGAGATTTCCGAGATCGAGACTGGTCTCGCCGAACTTGAGCCAACCATCATGAGCGTCGCTCTTGTGGACTACATCCGGAAGAGACACGTAGTAGGCTGAGCTGATCCAGCCGTCGGGATGAATGTGATTCGTGTGGAATCCCTGTTGCCCGAGGCGACAGGACCAGGAAGCCCCAAAGCGGAACCGTTCGGACTTGCGGCTCAAGAACGGGTGCTCTGAATCGTCGTCCATCTCTTCGATGTATTCTCGAACGCAGGACTCGATGCCGTCGCGCACTTCCTGTACTTCCCTGATTTTGCGCCCGAAAAGATTACCATAAGTCTGCGTTCCGCCACGCAATGTTTGACTCAATGGATGAACCCGGGTCTGATGCAGAGAACTCAGGGCGCGATCCAACGCCTCGTTGAACGCGTGAATGTCTCGATAACCTTCGGGAACCGGGATTCTAATGTGCTTCACGAATCTATCGTAGTCGTTGATGAGCGCTTCTCTGGAATCCCCCAACAGACGCCAGCACAAGCTCCGATAGGCGAGGTTGTGTTGATCAAGAGGTGCAAGCTCAATGGCCGCATCGATGTGCCAGAGAGCATTCGGGTAATCACCGGTGGAAATCATGATGCGCACGAGGTTCTGACGACAACGAACGTCCTCAGGCGCCAGGTCGACAGCCGTCGTGAAACGCTCGATAGCCTCTGGAATGCGTCCTTGGCTGGCCAGCGATAAGCCCAATCCACCGTGAATCTCGGCATCGGGACCGAACACCTGACTAGCCTCCCGAAGCACGGCCTCGGCCTCGTGGTACTTTCCCGAACGCGATAGGGAACTGGCATACCGCAGCCTGAGCGGCAGGGATCGCGGAGCCGCTTCGACGGCCGCCGGGTAGGAGGCGAGGTAGATATCGCGCATGCCCTGCTGCCAGAGTATTTCGTTCAGCGCTTCGTGAACTTCCAGTGCCTCAGGGTCGAGGGTCACGGCATGCCGGTAACTGGCGATGGCGTCTTCTACCCGTCCGAGCTCGTACAAGGCATTGCCGTAACTCTGGTACAGCTCGGGAGTTTTCGCGCCGATGGCAAGCGCCCTCTCGTAAACCGTCAGCGCCTCCTCCGCTCGGTTGAGCTGCCGAAGCGCAACGCCCAGCCCGGACAGAATATCGACGTTGCCTGGTTCAATGGCGAGGGCCTCGCGATAGCAGGCGATGGCTCTTTCATGATCAGCGTTTTCAGTATGCGCCTGTGCCATGGCGTACAGCGCCTGCAAGTCCCGGGGGCGGAGGTCCAGACTGCGCTGTAGGGCGTCGATAGCCGCCTGAATATCTCCCTTTTCTCCCCGGGCGATACCCAGTTTCAACCAGGCATCGGCGAAGTCGGGAGCCAGCCGCACGGATTCGGTATAGAACCCGAGCGCTGACTCGTAGTCCTGCTTCGAGACGAGCAAATCGCCGAGGTTGGCGAGAACGTGGGGTTGCCCGGGCATGATGGCCAGGGACTCGCGAAGAAGCCTCTCGCCCTCGTCGACATGGCCGCTACGCCAGCGAACCATGCCCATGAGCTGCAAGGCATCCGAGTTGCGCGCGTCCCGGGCCAGAATTTCCTGACAGCAGTGTTCGGTCCGCACGAGATCCCCCGATGCGCCGGCGGATGCGGCCTGCTGCAGAAGATTCCGTATGTGAGGTGATTCGCCCATGCTGGACCACCAGCTTGCACTCTCGGTGGGTACGTGACAACTGACAAGCGATCCGAGTCTCTGCCGTGTGGCTCTAGTCTCGCGAGCCACCAGTTTGCCTACTGCTCCAAGATCCGCTTGCGGCTGCGTAATACGTAGCTCGAAGTCAGTGAGTCAAAGGAGCTCAGAGCTGTTGAGACTCTGGCGCGCCCGGAGGGGTGAGCAAGGATACAGCCAAAGCGTAGGTTTGGCCCTTGCGAACGCCCGAGGCCTACCGGCCGAGGGCCAGACTTTCTCGCGCAGCGAGAAAGCGAACCCCCGACCACCTGGTTCGAAGACAGCAGGTCACATTGGGGTTTCAATTAAATCAATGCCTTGCAACGCCCGCATGACTCCGAAATCTGCTACGCAACGCGCCAAAGAGTCCCAACAAGCCTAGCCGAGTTACGTTTTGGCTACGTGACGGTTCGGTATGATCGTTCGGCAATTTTCCGGCACTGCAGAGGGGGCACAGAGCATCGCAGCCAAAATCACCGGTCTAGGCAATCCAACAAGAAGCTCGGCCAAGTGCGGATGTTTGAAATTAGAAGGACACTAGTAATTTTTCTCTTCCACCAGGCCTTGGATTCGCTCAGCGCTCACCGTAACCTGCTCGCGCAGGGTTTTCTTGATTATGATGGGCCCCAGAATGGGGAACACCCAGAAGCGCGGCTCCATGGAGGATTCGTATCCGATGAGTGTTCCGCGCGGTGAAGCAGCGAGCGACCATACCGTATAGCCGTTCTTAAAATCGCTTTCGTCGGATATTACCTTGGCGATGATGCTACCGTCTTCTAGGGCGGTGACATCCTCGACGATCACAAATTCGAAGCAGTAGAACCAGATGCAGTGCCTAATTTCGTACCTTACGCGTGTCACATTTGCGGCAGGGTGCTCGAGAGCCTGACTCGCCACTATTTTGGGATTAATGGCATTGAGATGGTCATAGTCCGTCAGGACCTCGCGCACACGCTCGGGCGAGGCGTTGACCTCAAATTGCAGTCGGACGTGATACGCTCCGTTTAGCCGCTCGACTAGAATCGATTCATTGGGGTTGGCGTACGCTAGGCCGATCGGCTCTACGAGGCATAGGTAGAGTGTTCCCCAGCACCACGAAACCCCTCTCGAGGTCCTATTCATCCGATGACGGTAATATTCTCTCACGTTGCCTATTAAATCTTTTCCTTTGCATACAGATGATCGTCTCTGAGACCATGGATTCTAATCCATACGCGCCAACGACGATGAACTTAAAGAGATTGCATTCAGACTGATGAACGTCCGATTAGGGTTGCGATCTCAATCGGTCGACGCAACACATGCGTTAAATCTCTCTGCTGGTGTTTCGAAGTCTAATGTCTTCTGAGGTCGTTCGTTAAGCTCACGGGCCACTTTATTCAGATGCGCCTGCGAGTGGCGTGACAGGTCAGTCCCTTTTGGAAATTATTGTCGCAGCAAGCGATTGGTGTTCTCGTTGGACCCGCGCTGCCACGTGGATCGCCTTTTGCTCGAGGATGCATCCCTCACGGCAAAGAGCACAGCCCACGCATTGCCCGGGGTCGATGCGCGGTCTGCTCTGCTCCCAGCGCATCGCGCCCGGCACCGGACAGCTTTCGGCGCAGGCGCCACACTCCGGCCCCAGATACGGCAGGCAGGTGTCCGTATCGACCTTGGCGACGGCCACCCGGGGTAATGCCGGCTCTTCCGGCGCGGCTCCCGGTCGTTTCAGCGCGCCCGGCTCACAGGCCGCGACACACGGCCATGCCGCGCACAGGTGGCAGCCCTTGTTCAGCAGATCCAGGGCGGGTGTGCCCACCACCCGAGCTCCGAGCCGTGCGGAAAGAGGAAAGATGACCCGGTGGGGGCATGCGGCGATACAGGCACCGCAGCGCGTGCAGGCTAACAGGAATTCCAGCTCATCGAGGGCAAAGGGCGGGCGTATCCAACGCGCGGCGCGGCGTGTGACGTGCGCCTCGGCGGCCTTCACCGCCGTTTGCCCCGCTTTGCGCAAGCTGCTTTCGAAAAATGCGCGCCGGCTCGGCATCACGTCCTCGACATCATGATGAGCGCGCCTCTGATCGTGTGCTGCGGAGCTTCTCCCTCAACAGCCGTTTGCGCTGCAAGATGCTGACCGCCGCCAGCAAGACGAGCACCGCGGCCGCGGCGATACCGATGAAGCCAAGCGGCCACGGGTCGCCGATGCGCAGGGGAAATTCGATGACGTGGGATTCGGCAGCTGCTTGGAACTCGGCAGTGATGACGAAGTCGCCGGCTTCGTGGAACAGAAACCCTTGCCGATACACGTTGTCATCCGGCCGCTGCACCCCCAGCAGTTGCTCTTCCGCGCCAAACCAGGTGTCGTTTCTGACCCTGAAGACCACATCTCCCTGGAACGGCTCGCCGGTGTCGATGCGCTTGGCGTACAGGTTGACGCGGCCAGGCTCGTTCGGGCGCGGAAATGCCGGAAACACCATGAAGTTCACGAAGTAATCACCGATCCGGGTCTCCACCTGCATGCTGGGTGGGGTGTTGGAATCCTCGTTCAAACCGTATGAAGGCCGTCCCAGCACGTGATGAGCGATGGCAACGGGACACCAGAGCGTGAAAGTGGACAGCCCTATCAGAACCACGGCTCGCAATCGCTGAATGATCATGAATGTCAAATCTCGTGTGTCGCCACTGAACCCATGGAGCGCTCCACGACTCGGATCGGCAGACTGGGATGTGGGCAGACCTCCACGCAAAGGCCGCAACCCACGCACGCCTGTTTCACGACCGGCCGGTATATGTTGGCGAAATCAAAACCGATGGCCTTGGTCCCCAGGGGGCAGATGGTCACGCAGGCGCCACACACGCCCCGGTCTACCCACGGATAACAAGCGGTCCGGTCGATCCGGGCCACCCCCATGTCGATGTCCTCTCGCGGGGTTGGCGTAAGGGCCTCGGTAGGACAGATCTCCATGCATTTGCCGCACAGCGTGCAGCCCGCTGACTCTGGATTGACATAGGGCGTGTTGACCTCGTCACCCCCCACGCGCTTGTTGAAAGCGATGGCGCGGGGCGGGCACACTTCTACGCACAGCCCGCAGCCGATGCAGGCCGCGACGAAAGCGGCGTCCTCGCGAAGCGCCCCCGGCGGTCGCAGGCGCGTGTGGGGTGCAGCCAGGGCCGGCGGCGCCAGTAGTCGTGCCAACCCGTAGGGCAGAGCGCCCGCCGCGAGCACCCCGGCCCCCATGACGCCGTTTTTCAATAAGCCCCGGCGCCGCATCAGGCCGCCTCCTGTGCGGCTGATTTCCCATCCCGGGCTAGATGGTACCGGCGCCCCAGGTGGCCCGGGCCCTGTCGCGGGAGATCCCTGGTGCCGAGCCTGAAGATCAGGGCATCGGTGGGACACACGGCAATGCAGGCGCTGCAGTTATTACACTCCTGCCCGAATCCGTCTGCCATCGGGTCGAGGCCGAACTCGCACATCCCGTTGCACTTGGCGCAGTCGTTGCACGCCTCGACGACGCGCCCGATGCGCAGCAGACGATAGCGGCCCAGCAGAGAATAGAGTGCGCCGCCCGGACACAGGTAGCGACAAAAGCCGCGCCGCGCCACCAGCAGATCGAACAGCAACGTGAGCACGAAGAAAACGGCGCCTGCGCCAAAGCCCCCCAGCGCCACGGCATAGTAGATCTCCCGGCCAATGATGGCGGGTGGATAAACGGCCGCCACCAGCACCGACCCGGTGCTCATCGACAGGGCGAGCCCGATGGCCAGCGCCAGGTATTTCAGGCGCCGGTCGAATCGCCGGTTACCGAGACGCAGCCCGGCCTTGCGCAATAACGCACGCAGGTTGGTATTGAGCTCGTAGATCAACGTTGCCGGGCAGATCCAGCCGCAAAAGAAACGTCCGAATACCACGGTGAACGCCAGCGGGATCAGCGCCGTGACCAGAAACGGCCAGTGCACGGACAGACCGGCCGCCATCTGACCGGCCACGGCCAGGGGATCGCTGAGCTGCAATCCGAAGAAGGTCCCCGACCACGTGGTGCCTTTGATGGCATCGAGCGCGACGGCCGGATCGTCGGTGAGCGGCGCGGTGAGCGCTTCCATGACGTCATAAAGGCGCTTCTCCGACGGCGCCAGCAGATCATAGGCATGGGCCGCCACGTAGGTCTGGTAGACGCTGATGAAAGGCAGCA
>Ga0255057_10000280_pt1 | contig 28604 bp, 32 predicted proteins | sample Cases_109_6_MG_FD_189022 | JGI IMG/M metagenome (GOLD analysis project Ga0255057, IMG submission 189022) | Seawater microbial communities from Amundsen Gulf, Northwest Territories, Canada - Cases_109_6 | ecosystem: Environmental > Aquatic > Marine > Gulf | place: Canada: Northwest Territories... | reverse complement strand
TCCCAGTCACGCTCTTCGGAAGTCCAGCGAAACCAGATCACGGCAATTGTTGCCCAGATCAAGAACCCTCCGCCCAGCTTCATCATGACACCCGCGATTGTCTGGTCGGAGACAGCGGTGAGTCCAAACGCCTCCGCAGCGTCGCCGTAAACCGGGTACAAGGCAACGGTCGAAAACGTGAGGAACGATGCCGGGATGGTGGGCAGCAGTGACTGGAGAAAGAGGTAGAGCATCTGCGTCGGACGGCTCAGCTTTGGAATCGCCAGCGTGGGAGACAAGACCGGCATCCACATCAGAAATGCAGATACGAAAAGCAGTGTGTGCATGCCGAAATGGACCAATTCGCTGGTCAACATCCACTCCACCATTTCAGGCCAGTGGATCAAGATGAAGGTGGTGTTGAAGATGACGAAAGCCGGCACGGCTTTGGAAAGCGGCCGGAGCCATCTGGCCACTTTGGGATGACCCAGCGTGACGTCGGCCAACCACCTTGGTGTCCCCATTAGTAGAAGCGCGGGGGCAGCCAGGGCCAAAATCATGTGTTCAAACATGTGAACGGTGAAGAGTGATTGCTCACCGATGTCGTGGACAGGCCAGCCAGACACCAACCAGATAAAACCGAGCCCGAGATACCACTGCCACCACTGCCGCCGGGTTGGACCTGGGGCTCCCGGAGCAAGGTGCGGGCGTATCCGGACATTGGCATACCAGTAGCCAACACCCAGGATGAATATCAGGGCCCAAAGGTCGTAGTGAGGGTGCCAGTCGGGAATCATGAGAGGCTCATCCCTAGCCACCCCGAACCGCGACAACCCCCAACGCAGAGAGCAAGACCAGGTAGAGGGCGGTCGCAAGCACAAAGCCTGCGGTGAAGAAACGGGTCAACATCGGCTTCTCAAAACGGAGATGCATGAACCAACCCACAACGATTATGAATTTCAGCGTCGACAACCCGATCAGCGCAACCGCATTGAAGATCTCGAGATCGAGCTCCCGGTCGATGTAGAACAACGACACCTCGATCGCCGTGAGCACGGCAAGCAGGGCGGCAATCTTCCAATACTGAGCCGGCGTGGGGTGCGCCTCGTGGTTCTGCTGCTCAGCTGTCATTGTGGAACCGAAAGCAGGTAGACAACGGTGAATATGACAATCCAAATGATGTCAACAAAGTGCCAATAGAGCCCAACCAGTTCGAGGTTCAAACCGTGCTTCTCGGATAACCCGCCTTGCTTCCGTGAGATGCCCCATAACGACAGCAGCATGATCACACCCACCGCAACGTGAGTGCCGTGGAAACCGGTGAGCAAATAGAACGCCGAGGCGGCCGGATTAGTCGAGAGAGTCATGTCATTTTGAACGATGAACTCGGTGAACTCGAACACCTGACCACCTAGGAACACTGCGCCCAAGGCGGCCGTTGCGAAAAGCCAGGTACGGGTGCCGTTTTGGTCGCCGGTGCTCAGAGCGTTGTGTGCCAGCACCATCGTCAGCGAGCTCATCAGAAGGACAAATGAGCTGACGGAGGTGAAGGGGATGTCGTACACATCGGCCGGATAGGTGCCGGCGAAACCCGAGCGATTCGAATAGAGCAGATAGTTGGAGATCAAGGCACCGAAGAGAAGAAACTCGGAGCTCAGGAACAGCCACATTCCCAGTTTGCGGTTGTCAATCCCAGTCGACTCGTGCTCTTCGTGGTGCTCGACAGCTATGTCTTGGGAAACGTCAGACACTGGCGCCCTCCGGATCGACGATCCCATCGTTGTGATCCTCGAGCGGTTCCTCGACCGGCTCCAGACTCCAACCGATCAAAGACGACATCATCACCAGAACGCCGATGACTATCAGAGCTTTACCCCATGCGGTGGTGTGATAGATCACCCCGTAGAAAACCAGGGGCAGGCCAATCGCCATCACGAAGGGGAAGTAGGACGGGGCCGGGAGATGTATCGGTGTTGACGGATTGTTCCCGTCATGCGCGAGTTCGATGAGCATCTCGTCGGCCTCGGGCTTACGAACTGCACGACCCTCCTCATCCTCGCCATATTTCATGTGCCAGAACTCGTCGAGCCGTGTGATCACAGGCGGCGTTGCATAGTTGTACTCGGGGGTGGGGTTTGGAATCGACCACTCGATGGTTCGGGCGTCCCAGGGGTCAAGACCAGAGTCTTCACCCTTGCGACGACTGTGCCACCAGTTGTACATGAAGATCAGAAATCCAAACGCAATGATGAAAGCGCCGATCGTGATTGCGATGTTCCACGGCTCGAAACCGTTATCCGGTGCGTACTTCCAGGTTCGACGAACCATCCCCTGGAGACCAAGCCAGTGCATCGGGGCAAAGGTCAGATTGAACCCGATGAACATGAGCCAGAAGTGAATCTTGCCCAGACGGGGGTTCATCACTTTCCCAGTCAGCTTGGGGAACCAGTAGTAGAGCCCGGCAAAAAGACCAAAGACCGAACCGCCAAACAACACATAGTGGAAGTGGGCAACGATGTAGTAGGTGTCGGTCTGTTGCCAGTCCGAGGGGACGACCGCATGGGTGACTCCGGATAGACCGCCGATTGTGAACATCGCCAAGAACCCGAGCGCAAACAACATCGGGGTTGTGAGACGTAATCGGCCTCCCCAAAGAGTGCCCATCCAGTTGAAGATCTTGATTCCGGTTGGGATGGCGATTGTCATCGTTGCCAGCCCAAACGCAGCCTGGGCCACCGGTGTGATCCCAGAAGCGAACATGTGATGGGCCCAAACTCCGAAACCGAGGAAAGCAATCGCAGCGCCGGCGAAAACGATGGCGGAGTACCCAAAGAGAGGTTTGCGGGAGAACACCGGAAGCACCTCGGAGACAATCCCCATTGCAGGCAAGATCAGGATGTAGACCTCGGGGTGGCCAAACAACCAGAACAGGTGTTGCCACAGGATCGGATCCCCCCCGCCGGTCGGCGCGAAAAACAGAGTGCCAAATTGTCGATCAAAGCCCACCATGAAGAGCGCGACAGCAATGATCGGAAGTGAGAACAGAAGTAAGAAGGCGACCACCGTCGACATCCACACAAAGACCGGCATCCGCAGAAGCCGCATTCCCTTTGCCCTCATGTTGAAAACGGTGACTATGAAATTGACCGCCGAGATCAGCGAGGCGAGACCGAGGATCTGGAGCCCAAACGCCCAATAGTCCATGGCGGTCCCCGGCGAATAGAGCGGTCCCGCGTTTGGCTGATAACCAAACCAGCCACCATCCGGTGAATCTGCCAAGAAGTTGAAACTGCCGGGACCGCCACCCAGGGGAATGTTGCCGGTAACCCCCTCCGGGCTGACAGGTGGTAGCGAGGTGCCAAAGATGAAGGTGCTGTAGAGGAAGATCCCGCCGAAGAAGAAAATCCAAAAAGACAAGGCGTTGAGTCTGGGAAAGGCGACGTCTCTCGCACCGATCATCAGCGGGATCAGATAGTTCATGAACGCCGCCGACGCTGGCATGATGAACAAGAAAATCATTGTCGTCGCGTGCATTGTGAACAATGCGTTGTACGCCCCGGCAGTGAGGAACTCGGAGTTGGCCTGGGCGAGCTGAACCCTGAGGAGCAAGGCCTCGACACCGCCAATCAGGAAGAACGTGAAGGCGGCGTAGCCATACATAATGCCGATCTTCTTGTGGTCGACAGTGGTGACCCAGCCCCAAAGTCCGGTGGGCGACGCCGGTCGTCTGAAGACCGTGCTTTGTGAGCGCTCAGCTGTTGCTGTCATTTGTTGCCCTCCAGCCAAATGATCAATGCATCGATCTCCTGTGACGTCAAAGCCAGATTGGGCATGAAACTCCCCGGCTTCACGTTCGGAGGATCGGCCAGCCATTCGGTGAGTGCTGCATCGTAAGGCTGACCCTCTCCAGGCAGAGTCGCCCCGGCAAACACATTCCTCGAAGCAAAGTGAGTCAGATCGGGACCGTTGAAGGCGTCCCTTGCGATGATGTTCGAAGCGTCGGGATCGTCGAATCGCACGGTGTGGCATTGCACACACCCTTTATTGACAAATACCTGATAACCGTCATATCCGGGGTCGCCCTCCACCGGAAGAGTCGCAGGCTCCTGCTGATTGGCTACCCATGTGTCGAACTGACCCTGGTCGACGACTTGGACACGAGCTCGCATCAACGAATGAGACAGACCGCAGAACTCGGCGCAGTGGCCCCAGAACTCACCGGTTTCGTCGGCATGCATCCTGAGCAGGGTGATCTGGCCGGGCACGAGATAGCGCTTACCCATCAGCGACGGGATCCAAAAGTTGTGCAGCACGTCATCTGACGTCATCTCCAAACAGGTCTCCTTGTCGACGGGAATGACGAGGACGTTGGCGGTGTCGATATCCTGATCTGGGTAGTGGTATTCAAACCACCACTGGTGACCAGTGACCTCAACACGCATCGAATCGGGGTCACAGCCGGTGAGGTCGAACACTCCGACCGTCGTCGGCACTGAGATCGCTGCCAGGATCACCGCCGGAATCACTGTCCAGATAACTTCCAGCTTGGCGTTTCCATGAGTTTGTTTTGGTTCCTTGGTTGATTCCCTGTCCCGGTCTCTGAAAACGAAGATGATCACTACCAGTGCACCCATGACCAGGACAAAGACGATGGTGGCGATCCAGAACACCATCCAGAAGAGCCCATCGATCCGATCGGCGTTGGGACCGGCCGGATCGAACGTGGTGAGGGGCGAATCGACCTCGATCAGTGAACATGACGTAAACAACAGGGCAACGCCAACAAGGGCGACAAATCGCGATAAACGGTGACGAAGCCGGGCCATCGGATCGGCATCATACGGAGATTGAGAACCTCCAACCAACTTCGACCAACACCCGACAGATCAGGGCGAAACGGCCTCAAACGCCTTGGTTAACTCATCATCGCTAGCGACGCCTTCAAAGCTTGCTGTCACGATGCCGTTTGAGTCAGTGACAAACACCCAGGGCTCGGCGGGCAGTCCCCAATCGACCACCGACGGAACAAGGGTCAATTCCTCAAACGAGCTGACGTGGATGTCCTCATAGACCTCCACGTGGACGTAGTTGAGATCGCGGTACTCAGTCGACAACGCCTTCACCTGGTCGAGGAGGGGGCCACATGCTTGTGAGGTGCACCAGGCCGGTGTCCCGAAAACGATGACTGTCGGCCCGCTAGCCACCGCGTCGGCGACACTCAGCTCGTAAAAACTCGGATCAGGGTTCGGATCGGATGTGATGTCGCTGATGGCGTGGTCGGCAGTGGTCCGGGTCTCCGACCGGGGAGCATCATTTCCCACGACGACCACACCGGGATCCTCAACAGTGACCAACCCGACTGGCCCGGCATCATTGAATGCTTCGCTCTTAACCGTGACCTGAAACGTTCCCGGCCCCGGAATGTCCATGTGGAAGGCATAGAGGCCGCGCACATCGGGAACGATCCAAATGAAATCGCCTTGGTACTCATCGATCGGTGATCCAATGCGATCCCTGAGGGTCGCAGTTGCCGAAACATCAGGAGCGCCAAGAAACTGGTCCGTCTTGGGGTCGACGATGGCAATGAGAACACGTTGTTCGCCAAGACCCACATTGCCATTGGCAGAAGCGATCTGGGCAAAACCGTCGACCTTGCCACTTCCGCATGAGGCGAATATCAGTGCGGCAAAAACCGCCATCCCGATGAGCCGCTTCAAAGCAACACATCCAGCATCACGGCGGCGAACAGTGCCGAGAGGTAGACCGTCGACGTGGTGAACAATTTCATCGCCCGATCGGGCTCCCGATAGACCCGCCAAGTGTCCCAAAGGAACCAGGCACCGAGACCAAGCGCAGCGACCAGGTAGATCCACGACATTCCACCAAGCGGGACGAGCATCAGGGACACGCCGACCATCAAGCCGGTGTAGAGAAGCATGCGTCGGGTAGTGGCCTCGATACCAGCGACCGCTGGAAGCATCGGTATGCCGGCACTCTGGTAGTCGTCTTTGTACCGGACCGCTAGAGCCCAGAAATGAGGTGGCGTCCAGTAGAAGACGATGAAGAAGAGAACCCACGCTGGCCCAGCCACGGACCCAGTGACGGCTGCCCATCCGACCAACGTGGGTGCAGCCCCGGCCGCGCCTCCGATGACAATGTTCTGAACTGTGGTGCGCTTCAGGGCCATCGTGTAGACGAACACGTAGAACAGCAGAGCCCCTGTCGAAAGGGAGGCGGCAACCAGGTTGGTTGTCACCCAAAGCCAGGCGAAGCCGGCCAACCCCAAGACGACACCAAAAACCAAGGCATTCTTAGCGGCCAACTCATGCTGGGCGAGCGGTCGCTGCCGGGTTCGCTTCATGATCTCATCTATGTCCCGATCGACATAGCTGTTGAGAGCGTTGGCTCCTCCTGCCGACAGGGTCCCGCCGATCAGCGTGGTCAGGACAAGCCAGGTGCCGGGCCATCCGTTCGCGGCCAGGACCATGGACGGAATGGTTGTGATTAGGAGGAGTTCGACAATCCGTGGCTTTGTCAGCGCAACATAGGCGCCGAGACGGCTGCGCTTGCCGACGGTTTCGAGGGAAACTCCGTCATCACTCGACATGAATTGTCTCTCTGTCTTCATCCTCATCCCTCTTGGCTCTCGCCTTCTCCTCTGCCCAACGAAGCGCCACGATGGCATGCATCGCCGGTGTCACGAAGGCGCCGACTTCGTCGATCCCCCAATAGTGGGCGAAGACCTCCATCAACCGGCGAGGATCGTCAGACCGAGAGCGGTGAGTGCAACCATCATCAGAAGCATCGCGTACCGGGGGCGAGTGGCGTCATCGCCGAAATCAGCGAGCGCCCGATCGTGTGCAAGTGCGACTCCAAGCACAGTTCCACCAACGATAGAAGCGAGCTGGAAATACCAGATCGGCTCACCGGTGGCGATGAAGAACTCAACACGACGGTCAGCTGTGCCAAACAGGTCCCATCCGAGACCGAACGGATCGGAGATGGCGGCAACGAGCTGCTGGCCCTCAAAGATGATCAACGTGAAGTAATGGGCAACGGCATAGGCGAGGGCAATCGGGACCAGCGTGTGTGCGAACCGTTGTGCCACATGGATAGCGGTGACACCGGTGTCGGTGAGCTTGGCAACGACGAGCGAGATGAGCCAGTAGCCCAGGCCCACCACGACAACCGCCAGGATCAAGAGAACGGTTTGCCCACCGGTGCTTCGAACCAGACCGAAGGTGATGTCGTCGAACCAGTTGGTGTCCGAGGCTCCGTCGTACGAGATGGTCCCGATCATGGCGACAACAAAGACCCATAAACCCGACCATTCGGGGATCACCGTCAACGACCGAAGCCACCCACGCCAGATGAGTCTGCCTTCCCCGTTGCGGCCGACCGGAGAGATGGCAGAAAAGAGCCGGTTGTATGACGTGAACGCGTCGAAAGAAAGACCGGTTTCTCTACCGAACAGGACCATCACCACCAGGAGAAACGTCGTGTAGACGAGTGCGGCAACACCGAGCGTTGTGGGGTCGCCAGAGTTGGGGCTAACCAATTCGAACCAGGTGAAGGCAATGAAGATGATCGCTGCCGGCCAGACGCCAAAACGTTTGAGGATTTGCGACTTGTCGGTCTGACTCCGGCCGGCGACCGTTCGCCAGGGGTTGATATCGGTGTACCAGCTTCCGATCAGCGAGGAAGCGAACGGCACCACCAGCCAAAACACCACCCAAACCATGACCGGAGCGATCGTCGGACGTGTCGAGTCACGCTCCAGGCCGAGGATGTCAGGGACGATTTGTCCGATGACGAGAAGCAGAGAGGAGACCCCGAGGATTGGAAGAATTGGGCGAGCAGAGACTCTGCGACCCGGCCCTTCGTACCGGGGCCCGTCCTGCAGCCGTGGCTCCGGCCAAAGCAGGCCAAGAGCCACCCAGGAGGCAACCACGATCAATACGGCGCCAAACACGAAGTAGCGAATAGAAAAGGGAAGATCGAGACCGCCTCCGATGCCATGTGCCAGAACTCTGGTTGGCGCCGCCACGACAAACATCAAGGTGGCCACCAGACCCAGTGCCATCTTGTACATCGCGCGACGGTAAAAGAACCCCGAGCGTGTGCACCCACACGCTCGTCAGTCGAAGAAGGAGCCGAGTTTGTCGAGAACCAGATCGGGGTGGGTCCAAACAACCTCGTGACGGGCGCCGACCACCTCGACCACTTGCACGTCGGGGATCAACGATGCCAGCTGGTACTGCCAGGCCGGTGGGACCAGCAGGTCCTCGGTGGGGATGATCACCATTGTCGGTAAGCCAAGCCGGCCGATCCAGGGACGCGAGTCAAACCTGAGCAAAGCGAAGGTTGCCTGTGCCCCAGCGTCGGGGTCGCGACGATGAGTCTCCTCCCATAGCCACCTGGCGTGCTGCTTTTTGACGGCACCCATCCCTAACAAGTAACCGGTACGCGCCTCGGGAACGCCCAGACCGGTCATGCGCTCCCACCCCCGAGTCAGGAGAGTTCCGGCACGGCGCAGCCACTTCATGTTGTCCGGGTGGAAAGCGAACGTGGCGATGAGGACAAGTCGGGCGACCCGACCGGGATGACGATGGGCCAGGGCCTGAGCGATGGTCCCACCCATCGAATACCCGACCACGTCGACCGCACCGACACCGAGCTCATCAAGGACTCCTGCCAGGTCGTCCGCAACGTCTTCGACCTCAAAACGTCCTGTTACCACCGGGGACAACCCGTGGCTGCGTTGGTCGATCATGATGACACGGCGGTCTGTTGCTAGTTTCTGGCCGATCAGATACCACTCGCCGAGCGACGACCCGGCGAGACCGTGAATGAGCAGGATCGGTCGTCCATCTTTGGGTCCCGCTTGGCGAACCAGAAACTCTTCGTCACCTACAAATATGGTTTCCGCTCCGAGTCGCCATGGGTGGGTCTGTGGCGGCTTGAACGCTGGGCGGATGGTCGGGGAGAAGAATCGCCACCCAAGGAATCCCCAAACTGCCACACGCAGCATCCTGATCATGTGAGATCCCCAACGGCGAAGCGGAGATCCTCGACTGGTTCCCCACCGATGAGATGCTGGTCTATCACCTTGTCGAGCTTTTCGATATCGAGGCGGGCGTACCAGGTGCCCTCTGGGTAGACGACGGCAATGGCCCCTTGCTCGCAGATCCGCAAACAATCGACCTTCGAGCGGAGCACCGATCCGCTGCCCATCTCGTTCAGATTGGGATCAGAGTCGATGTTCCCCTGCCACTTAGGCGGCGCCGACGTGACCCCGGCTTCTTTCAGCCTGGTCTTTAAGTGTCGCCACAAAACGTTGGTTGCCTCACGTGATGCACATTTGGGATTGGTCTGATCGGCGCAAAGCAATATGTGTCTGCGCGCAACCGGGATCGAGAGAGCGTCGGCGATGTTTTGGAGGCGCTGATCGGAATTCACCCGATCATTTAAACCACTTCGAGCGACTTCTCAGAAGTGAGTGAACCGATGACCACAGCATCTTCAACGAGTTCCATGTACTGATCGACGTCACCCGGCGACAGCGCCACCAGCAATCCCCCACTCGTCTGGGCGTCCGCCAGGACCTTGATCTCCTCTTCTGCCCGCTTGCTCACAACGTGATTTGACACAGCTGAGAGATTGCGACCTGAACCTCCGGGCCACATCCCCTCGGCGAGCAATTCCGATACACCGTCGAGAACGGGCACCCGGTCGAATTCGATCTCGGCTCCAAGCCCGGATGCCTCACACATCTCACGAAGATGGCCAAGCAACCCAAATCCAGTCACGTCGGTGACGGCACTTGCCCCAACACTGCTGGCAGCGGTGCCGGCGTCACGATTCAAACGACTCATCCAGCCAATGGCTTCGACTTCCAATTCGGGGGGGCAGCGATCTCGTTTGATAGCGGTGGCGATGATCCCCATACCCAGGGGTTTCGTCAGCGCAAGCACGTCTTCCGGCTGACCGGCACTGTTGGTGAGAACATCGCCGACAGGAGCCAGTCCGGTCAAGGCAAACCCGTAGTGGGGTTCGGGACCGTCGATGGAGTGTCCGCCGACGACGGTGCATCCGGCGTCGGCCATGACATCCATGCCACCGAGAATCACCTCTGACGCCAGTTCGAACGGCAGCTCGTCTCGAGGCCACGCAAGGTATTGGAGAGCAGTGAGCGGTTCGGCCCCCATCGCATAGATGTCGCTGAGCGCATTGGCGGCAGCGATCCGACCCCAGTCCCGGGCAGAGTCGACCACGGGAGCGAACACGTCGATTGTTTGAATCAGGGCGCGTCCGTCTCTCAGCGAAAAAACGCCGGCGTCATCACCCGTCCCGATTCCGACCAGGAGATCAGGGTGGGTGGTGGAAGGATGTGATTGAACGGGGCTCAGAACCTGAGCCAGCTCGGCTGGGCCGAGTTTGCAGCCTCAACCAGCCCCGTGGCTGTATCCGGTGAGTCGAATTTCGTTCACGGCAGCCAGGTTAAGCAATGCTGACTGTTGCACACGCTCCCGTCGTAATTACCCTGCTCCGCTCATGTCAGACCAGACGACGTTTCTCACCGCTGTCGCATTAAAGAAGATTCAGGACGAGCTGGAGAAACTCAAGACCGAAGGCCGCCGCGAAATCGAAGACCGCATCGCTGAAGCTCGCTCGCACGGCGACCTTCGCGAGAACGCCGACTACGACGCCGCCAAGAACGATCAGGGTCTGATGGAGGCTCGGATCCGCAAACTGGAACACCTCGTCAACACTGCTGAGGTTCGCGAAGTGAAAGACACCGGCAAGGTCGAAGTAGGCAGCGTTGTGACTGTCATCGACTCTGACGGCGACGAGTTGGAATACTTCTTGGCACCGCAGGAAAACAAGGTCGCCGGTCTGCTTCTCGCCTCGCCAACCAGCCCTCTTGGATCTGCCCTACTCGGCGCCGACATCGACGACGAAGTGGCATACCAGGCACCCGCTGGGACCTTCAAGGTGAAAGTGGTGTCGGTGCGTCCCTACGACGGCTGATCCCCCGCTGTAACCTGGCGAGGACCGATCGACCCACCCGGGGGCACCTGTGAGACTGCGACTCAGAAGCCCGCGCCAACTTGCCAAAACACTCCTCGCCGCCGCGCGTCGCGATCAAAGCGAGGTCGCCGAGTATCTCGAGGCCAAGCCTGAAGAGTGGGGAGCGCTCGCCGACGCAACACCGGGCGACGCCGCTGACATCCTCGAACAGCTCGCTGAAGAGAAAGCAGCCGAGTTACTTGCCGATCTCGGACCGCTCGAAGCCGCCGAGGTCTTAGAAGAAATCGCCCCCGAACTCGCTGCGGAGCTGATTGACGAGGTTCCCCTCACCAACCTGGCCGCAGCACTCAACGAGATGCCGGCGGAAGCGGCGGCCGACCTGGTCGGTGAGTTCGACACTGACCTGGTTGAGGACGTCCTGGCAGCCATGACCGACCATGCCGAGCAGGAGGTCCGCGAGCTGTTGGTCTACCCCGCCGACAGCGCCGGCGGCCTGATGATCACCGAGATCGCTTCCCTCCCCCTCGGATTGACCACCGGTGAAGCCATCGAGCGGATCCGTCAACTGAGCGACGAGTACGAAGACCTCTCATACGTCTACGTCATCGACGATGAGCACAAGCTGCAAGGTGTTCTCTCATTCCGGGACCTCGTCTTCAAACGTCCCGGGTCTCCTCTCGCCGACGTCATGGTGGCCCCCATTGCGGTGACAGCGTTGACCGATCGCGAAGAAGTGGCAGAGCTCTGTCAGCGTTATCACCTCTTTGGGATACCTGTTACCGATCGCCACGGGGTGCTCCTGGGAATGGTGACCACCGACGCTGTCATCGAAGCAGTCCAAGACGAGGCCTCCGAAGACTTCGCCGCCGCTGTCGGTGCCGGAGTTGGGGAGACCGTCTATACCGATGTCGGAAAGTCGTTCCGGATGCGTGCGCCCTGGCTCCTGGTGAACCTCTTCCTCGCCTTGATTGTTGCTTGGGTGATCGAGCAACAGACCGGGCTCATCAGCCGGGAGCCGGTGCTCGCCGCCCTCATGCCGGTGATTGCCCTGCTTGGCGGCAACGGTGGCAACCAGAGTCTGGCGGTCATGATCCGGTCGCTGGCAACCGACGATGTTCCCGGTACCCAGGTCCCGGCAATTCTGGCGAGACAGGCCGGCGTCGGTCTTCTGAATGGGCTGCTGCTCGCGGTCGCCGCCGGCACATTGACCTATATCTTGCTCACGGCCGAAGTCTTCACAAGCGGGTCGGATCCGATTTTGGTCGCCATCGCCGTGGGCATCGCAACCTTGGCCAACCTGGTCATCGCAACAGTTGCCGGTGCAGGCATTCCCTTGATTCTGCGTCGCCTCGGTCTCGACCCGGCCCTGGCTTCATCTATATTCGTGACCCTGATCACTGATGTTGTTGGGTTTGGCGGCTTTCTCTTGGTGGCGAACCTGCTGCTCTAACGTGGCACCGATATGACCCCTCATATACATGCGGTCTGGCACTGTGAGCCCAACGAGAGCGTGGAACACTTCGTGCTAGCTAGGACCAGCACCGGATGGCTGTTGCGAGGAATCGTCATGCTCACCATTGACGACGAGCCGTCCGAGATTCGATACGAGGTCGCTGCCGATGACCGCTGGCGAACTCGAGAGGCGACGATTCGGCTAGGGGATGAGACTATCGACGTTGCTGTCAACGACGGTCGATGGCGGATCAACGATGTCATCAATGACGACCTCATGGGCTGCATTGATATCGACCTCGGGTGGACACCTGCCACCAACACGCTTCCGATCAGACGTCTCGGGCTCGATGTCGGGGAAAGTGCCAAGATCCACACGGCCTGGCTCCGATACCCTGAGATGAGCTTCGTTTCGGCCACACAAAACTACAGCCGAGTTTCGGACAGGATCTGGCGCTACCAATCGGGTCAAGCGGACTACGAGCTGGAGGTGACGGAAGGTGTGGTGTGCCGCTACGGCGATTTGTGGTGGGGCGGTGTCCAGACGGCTAAGCCCGGTACTCGCTGATCTCGAACAAAGTCCCGTCAGGATCGCGAAAGAAACAACGAATTTCTGAGCCCCAGTCATAGGGGGGTGTCAGGAACTCGGCCCCGCGGCCCTCGAGAGTCTCATATGCATCTTGACAGTCCTCGACTCTGATCGTGAATGAGTGAGTCACATTGCTGAGGTCATCCGGAGGAACAAACGAAACCCCGGGTTTGTCTTCGGAAGGGCCACCCGAAGTGACGATCAACAGCCAGACCCCGTTGAAATCGAACACGGCCGACGTGCCCCCGTACTCTCGATGAAAGGTGGCGCCGAGTACATCCCGATACCACTGCAAGGACTTCTTGAAGTCGTTTACCACCAGAATGTGAGTGAGTTCCGTCCCTGGTTGTGGAAAGTCAGCCATCGCGCCGACCCTATCGGTTCTAGGAGCCGATGATTGCTTCGCCGAATTCCGAGAAGGGACCCTGGAAACGGATGGTGTCGCCATCTACGAGGCTGACAAAATGGTGGTCGTCGACGAGCACTTGCTGCTCAGCAGTACGCTGGTCCTCCGGAATCACAAAGGCCGGAATCGCATCTTCATCATCGAAGACTTCGGCGCCCCATAGTTCCGGATCAGCCACCTTGAGATCACCGATGAAGTTCTCCAGATCGATCTCGGTGTAGGCCCCGGGGGGTATGACAATGTGGAGTGTCTCCCCATTGTCGCCCGAGATTCGCACCATGATCTCAAAGGCCCCGACGGTCTCCCCGACAAGTGTCACCTCGGTCTGGTCACCGTTGTCCTCACCAGGCGACGTGGTTGTAGACCCGTCCTGATCTGGTGTCTCGGTGGTTTCCGTAACCAGAGACGAGGTGGTGGATAACTCAACAGTGCCGTCGTCACAAGCACCAACGACCAAACCGAAAGCGAGAAGAGCAGCAGCGATATTTCGAGACTTCATGTCACCTCAACGTACCGGTGCTCGGCTCAGGTTCCCGGTTTTGAGTCAATGGTGAAACACACCACTAACTAACGATGTGACGGAAAGCGGTGGCAAGTCTCGATGTCACAGTCCCGGCTTCAAAAGCGAGTGCTCCTATTGCCGAAATCGCCTGAACCTCTCGAACCGTTGAAAGAGCCATCACTTCCGAAGCCTCCGCCAGCCGATCGAGACTCCAAGAACCTTCAACCACCTCCAACCCCATCCGCTCGGCTTCTTCGAGAACGACACGTCGGGTAATCGAATCGAGTATCCAAAGATCCAGGGTCGGTGTCTCCAGGACTCCCTCGACTACCCACGCAACCGAAAATGTTGGGCCTTCCAGGACCACACCTTCGATGGATGCGAGCAAAGCGTCGTCGAACCCTTCGTTCCTTGCCCGCCGACTTGCAGCTTGGTTGGGTGCGTAGGACAAGATCTTGGCACCGGCGAGATCCCAGTCCACACCTGCCGCGTGCCACGGAGCCTCCACCGGGAAGAGCCTGACAGAGGGGGCGATAACCGGCCCTGGGTGTCCAAAGACGATGACATTCGACGGTTCTTCCACTCCTGGAACACTCGAGCCCCTGGTAACTATCACTCTGACGAGACCGTCGCCATGTTGGATGGCTGCGGACTCGATCCAGGAGCGCACGTCGTCCCGTGCCGGCAACTCGATCCCGAGGGCCGCCGCGCTCTGCTGTAGTCGGTCGAGGTGCTCCTCCAACCCAAATGGCCGACCTCCATACAGCTTCATCACTTCGAAACAGCCATCGCCTCGCACCACCGCGGAGTCGGTCACCGGAATGGTTCCCGGGGACAACTCACCGTTGATCAGAACGTCGCCGATCATGGTTCGACCGAAAGGTAGGCGTTGGTGATCGGGAGACGACGATCCTTGCCAAACGCCTTGGTCGTGATTTTCACACCCGGTGCCGCCTGTCGTCGCTTGTATTCGTTGCGGTCGACCATCCGGGCAACCCGCGCCACCAAACGCGAGTCGTAGCCGGATTCGACGATGGCCTCGACCCCCATGTCGTCTTCGACATATCGCTCGAGAACTGCGTCGAGGATCTCATATGGAGGCAAGGAGTCAGAGTCCTTCTGATCAGGTTTCAACTCTGCCGACGGCGGCTTGTCAATCGAGTTCTGAGGAATCACTTCGTCGTCCTTGTTGCGCCATCTGGCCAATTCGTAAACGAGGGTTTTGAAGACGTCCTTGAGCACAGAATATCCGCCGACCATATCCCCATAGAGAGTGGCGTAACCGGCAGCCATCTCGGACTTGTTGCCTGTTGCTATCACCATGGGCCCGAACTTGTTGGAGATCGCCATCAGTGTCGCACCCCGCGATCGGGCCTGAAGGTTCTCTTCGGCGACCCCAAACTCGGTCCCGTCGAAAAGGGCGGCCAGTGAGTCGAGATGGGCCTCATAGACATCGTCGATCGGGATCAGATCAAAACGGATCCCCAGATTCTTGGCGAGAGCACTCGCATCGTCTATCGAATGCTGGGAGGAGAAACGCGACGGCATCGCCACACCCCACACCGATTCTGATCCCACCGCGTCCACGGCGACTGCCGCGGTCAATGCCGAGTCGATGCCACCCGACAAACCGATGAGAACCTGACTGAATCCATTCTTGACCACATAGTCACGAAGTCCCGTGGTGATCGCTCGATACACCTCCTCAGTCGCGTCGAGAAGTGGCGCCAGGTTCTCTGATGGGGTCCCCGATTCGGTTCCCGTCGGCACATCGACCACAAAGAAGTCCTCTTCGAACTGTGGGGAGCGATGTAAGACCGAACCATGAGCGTCGATGACCACCGATGCGCCATCGAACACCAGCTCGTCCTGCCCACCTATCAGGTTTAGATAGACAACCGGAGCGCCTGCCGAGCGGGCCCTTTCGCTAAGCATCGCCTCCCGCTCCAGAGCCTTGCCACGATGAAACGGCGATGCGTTGATGTTGACCAGGAGCCGGGCGCCGGCTGCAGCTTGAGATGCAGGGGGTCCATCGGGAAGCCATATGTCCTCACACACCGACACACCGACGGTCTCCCCGGCGATATCCCACACCATCCCCGGATTCTCTCCGACCGCAAAGTAGCGGTCCTCGTCGAACACCCCATAGTTGGGGAGTAACACTTTGTGATAGATACCGAGGACCTTGCCATCGCCGAGTATTGCCGCGGCGTTGGCCACATCGCGTGGCTCCGAGTCGGCGGCACCCCTCGGCCGCCCTCGAGCCCGGTCCACAAAACCCACAATGACGGCTGCTTTTGTTGTCAGTGCGGCGAGGCGGTCGAGTGCGGCAAGGTTGGCATCGACGAAATCGGATCGATGGACTAGGTCCTCAGGCGGGTAGCCGGTCAACGCGAGCTCGGGCACCAACAACACATCAGCCTCAGCCTTGTCGGCTCTTGCTATTGCATTGGCGACGATCGCCTCGTTGCCTTGAATGTCGCCGACAACCAGATTGACCTGCGCACCGGCAACGCGGATTCCCATACGGACACGTTATCCGGTGGTCGACGTCACGAGGACCGTCATAGCCTGTCCGTCGTGAACCAAGACGCCACTCACAGCGAGACCGCCGCGGCGATAGCGGCCTCGAGTCGTGCACTTGCCGGCGCCCTGGAACGAAATCCTTCACTCCTTTCCGATCCTCAGGGGTTGGAGTCACTCCCCGATCGTCTCAGAGCAGCGCTGATCGCGATCGCCGGAGACGACCTCACCGGGCGAATCGAGATGGAGCAGGCGACCATCCGTTACTCGGACGCGATCGACCAGTTGGTCGAGGATGCCCTCGCAATGGCAGTCCAGTCGGTTGCCGAGAAACATCCATTGGCTCCCACCGTTCCGTTCGCCGTGATCGCGATGGGCAAGTGGGGGGCCAGGGAACTCAATTACTACTCAGACATCGACCTCGTATTCGTTCACGAGCCCATCGCTGACCAACAGGACGGGAGCCGCGCTGCCGCCCTGGCGATTGCAGTCAAGCTGATCGCCATCCTTTCATCGCCAACGCCCGACGGAGCAATGCTCCAGGTCGACACCGACCTTCGGCCCGAGGGGCCGATGGGACCCCTTACCCGCAGCCTCGATAGCTACTCGACCTACTACGGAACGTGGGCTGAAGCCTGGGAGCTACAGGCGTTGCTCAAGGCTCGGCCCGCGGCCGGCGACACCGGCGTTGGGGAGAGGTTTCGTGAACTCGCCGACCGCATGGTCTGGGAGGTCGGCTTCGATGTCGATGCGCTGAGGAGCATCCGCCAAATAAAAACACAGACCGAAGAAGGAGCCGACCGTGATGACATCAAGAGGTCGCCAGGTGGTATCCGTGATATCGAGTTCACCATCCAGCTGCTCCAACTCGTGCACGGTCGCTTTGATCCCGACCTGAGGGTGACGGCGACCATGCCGGCAATCAGAGAACTGGGCAGTCACGGATACATCGAAGAGAGCGAAGCCAAGCGCCTCCTCGATTCGTACACATTCCTCCGCGACGTTGAACATCGGATCCAGTTGTGGGATTTGCAACAAACCCACCGTCTACCCGAGTCCGCCGAAGCCAGGGAACGCATCGGGCGTAGTCTCGGCTTCACCGTAGACCCGGAGCGAGAGCTCCTCGAGCGACTCAGTGAAGTCAGAAGCGACGTACGGCATCTTCATGAGCGGCTCTATTTCAGACCCATCCTCGACTCGCTTGTGGGACTGCGGGCAGCACAACTCGACCGCAAGGAGGCCGCTCTTCGTCTCGAGGCTCTGGGGTTTCGAGATGTGACCGCTGCCTCGAACGCCGTGGAAAACATGACTGCCGGGCTCAGTCGCAGATCACGCGTGATGCAGCAGGTGTTGCCGCTCATGCTCGACTGGCTCTCACAATCACCCGACCCCGACCTTGGGCTCGACCAGCTTCGCATTCTGCTCGCTCACACATCCGACCACAGTGAGTTGGTCCGGTTGCTCCAGAGCAACCCTCTCGCAGGCCAGCGTCTCTGTCTTCTACTGGGAACAGGCCGGCTGCTGGGTGAACTCATGGATCGCATCCCTGAATTCATCCCACGTCTGGCCGATGATGACCGTATCCGCCAGATCCGCACCGGCGAAGACGTCGCGGTTCGCCTCACGGCGCTCCTCAACTCACGACCCGAGGAGGACTCTCAGATAGGGACTATCCGTCGATTTGTCCGTCGTCGCAAGTTGCGAATCGCCGCACGCGATGTTCTCGGAGAAGGCTCCACCAAGGCCACCCTGCTGGGTCTCACCGACACCGCCGACGCTGCCGTCGGCGGTGGACTTCACGCACTCATGGGTGATGGAACCCCGGGTTTTGCTGTTGTCGCCATGGGGAAGTGGGGCGGTCAAGAGCTTTCATATGGTTCAGACCTCGACGTGATGTACGTGTTTGACGACACCTTGGCGAGGAAAGACGCACTGAACATCACCAGCGAGCTGGACCGGGTGCTCAGCCAACCCAGTCGTCATGGACCAGCGTATGAGCTGGATGCCGAGTTGAGACCGGAAGGCCGAAAAGGGCCGATGGCGCGCTCGCTCAAGAGCTTCGAGCGGTACTACTCGGATTGGGCCGAACCCTGGGAGCTTCTCGCATTGATAAAGGCGCGGCCGGCTTCCGGCGACGCCGAGCTGCGCTCAAAGTTCGCGGAGTTGATGAATTCGACACTTTGGGGACGGCCGATGCCCGACTCGATGGCCCACGAAATCCGGAGAATCAAAGCGAGGGTCGAGTCAGAGCGACTTCCAGCGGGAGAGGATCCCGACTTCCACCTCAAACTTGGTCCGGGCGGGCTCTCCGACGTTGAGTTCCTCACCCAGATGCTCCAAATGAAGCACGGCCGTGAGGCCCCGACACTGCGAGTCACCGGTACTTTCCACGGTCTCGAAGAGCTCAGAGCCGCTGAACTGCTAACAGCCACCGAATACAACGCTCTACACGACTCCTACTTGTTCTGCACCCGTGTGCGTCTCCGTCTCCACCTCCAAAGCGGTCGGATCACGAATTCCCTCCCCACCGACCCGGACTCAACCGCGCGTCTTGCAGCCTCATTGGGATTCGACCGCACCGCGGAGTTGCGGGATCAATACCGCAGATACACCAGAAGGGCCCGAAGCACCTTCGAACGGCTCTTCTACGAGTAATTGGACGGCGTCGGCCCCGCCGCCAGCCGGTACTATCCCAAAGGATGGCATTGGAAAAGGCCGAAGCACCGATCTACACACCTCACATCGGGGAATCGCGCCAGTACTGGCGTGACATCATCCTCGGTGTCAACGATGGGCTTGTGTCCACGTACCTTCTGGTTGTGGGAGTAGTAGGCGGTGGGTTTGTCATTGGCGATGTATTTCTCACTGGAGTCGCCGGGGCCCTGGCCGGTGCGGTTTCGATGGCTGCGGGTGAGTACCTGGCGACCAAGTCTCAAGACCAGATCCTTGCAGCCGAGCTCACTCTGGAAAGGGAACATCTGAGGGATCACCGGGGCCAAGAAGTCGACCAGCTCCGCGGGTTCTTCCTCGACATGGGGGTGTCTGACGAAGATATAGACGGTGTGGTGGCCGCATTCGATCGGTCAGACGACGCAATGCTCAATGCCATGGCCGCCCTCGAGTTTGGCGTCGTCGAATCGGAACGGCGTTCGCCCTATCTGGCCATGGTGGCTTCAGGTGGCCTGTTTCTCGTTGGCGCCATGCCATCGGTCGTGCCATTTGCCATCTTCGACACCACCGGGACCGCATTGATCTGGGCCTCTGCGCTCGCCTTTGGCAGTCTGTTTGTGGTCGGAGTCATCAAAGCTTCGGTCGCTAAGACCGGGAAAATCAAATCAGGTTTGGAAAACTTGGCAATCGCAGGCGTTGGCGGAGTGGTTGCCTGGGCAATTGGCACAGCTGTGGGCGCAACCCTCGCCTGATCGACCCAGCTAGCAGTGTGCTTGCAATAGTTAGCACGCTTGCTGTATGCTAACTACAAGTGAACGAGAGCAAGCATAGTGATCTCGGAGTGTTCATCCGCCAGCAAAGGGAACGAGCGAATCTTTCGCTGCGGCGCCTGGCTGAAAATGCGGGGATTTCGAACCCCTACTTGAGTCAAATCGAGAGGGGAATTCGAAAACCGTCCGCGGAGATCCTCAAGAGTCTGTCACGGGCCCTCGAGATCAGCGCCAACAGTCTTTATACGAAGGCCGGGCTGATCGACGAGGAGCTACCTCACCGAACGGTGTTCGAAGCAATCGATGCCGATGACAAGCTTGATGGTGATCAAAAGAGAGTGCTTCTCGATATGTACAAGGCCCTGGTCCGATCAAACGGATCTGTGGCCCCGAAGAAACAGGAGAAATAGAGATGCAGACAAAGAGTGTTTTGTATGCCGCTGTTGGTGCCCCTGTCGTCGTCGCCCGCAAATTCAGCGGTGTGATGAACGATCAGGTCAGCACCCTCAAGACCAAGGTCGGCGAAGAGAAGGCCAACTACACCAAGGTTGCCGAGAAAGCCATCGAAGGCTGGGCCGTCGAAGGTGAGAAGATCATTTCCCAGGTCAGTGAGAAAAAGGTTGTCGAGGACATCTCCTCGAAAGTCGACTTCGACCAGGCCAAGGAGCAGGTCAGCAAGCTTCGTGACCAACTAGAAGACATGCTCGCCACCTGGAAAACCTCCTTCCGTCCCGAGAAAAGCGGCGGCAAGGTGGAGGTGAAGGATTCGGCCGCCAAGGATTCGACCGCCAAGACTTCGGCCGCCAAGACTTCGGCCGCCAAGACTTCGACCGAGAAGACTTCGACCGAGAAGACTTCGACCGCCAAGACTTCGGCCGCCAAGACTTCGGCCAAAAAGCCCGTCGCCAAGACTTCCTGAAGTCACTCCACCTCACGTGAAAAGGGGCCCGCAGGGCCCCTTTTCATGTTGAGTGACCGTCAGTATCGATCACGCCGACATGGAAGGCTCCAGGTCGGCTGCTGCCGAGATCCAATTCTCCACCATTGCCTCGGTGGGGAGTCGACTCACCACACGCTCCGACCCATTTAGCCCGATGATCTTTGCCAGCAGGGCGGTCGGGTTTCGTCGCCGCAGATCACGAAGCGTGTCCACTCCAGCCGCAACGAGAAGGTCAGCGTATTCGGCGCCAACTCCACGCACCCTGAGTAGATCGGCATGATGAACCCAAAGTTGCAGATCTTTGGGGCTGGCCCCAGTGAACTTCGACAACTCCGTGCGACCACGGCGGGTCGAGGCTTCCTCGATTAGACCTCTGCTGGTGCGCACGCCCACCTTGCGAAGCTTCGTCGCTGTTTTCTGTCCAACACCCGCAACCTGATCGATTCGAGCCATCAACCCCATCTCCGCTCGTCTATCCCCACCAATTCCTCGATCCTATACATCGCAACACACGTCTGATCAGACGCTGTGTCTGGGTTGCAGGTCGATCACGTCGGTCTGAGTGTCCACATCCCGGGGTGGCGCCTCCGGGAACCAAACCTCGTTCAGCCACTCTGGATGGGTCTTCCAGAGTTTCATGGCGCCCTCATCACCCGCGAGCGACATGACCCTTGGCCACAAAGACCTGTCCACCACAACAGGGTTACCCAGGGTGTAGCGGTACTTCGGCACCGTGACCGGTTTTCCGGCCGTTGCGTGAGAGGCCAGGAGGGTTTCGACCAACTCGGTAGGTGTGTCGGGCTGATCCCCAACCATGATCAGTACCCGATCACATTCCGACGACCGGGTCAGAGCATCCAAACCCACTCTGATCGAGGAGGCGATGCCCTCCTCCCACTCCGGATTCTCGATGACACCGGCGTCGCCCAAATCCGTCTCTTTGATGACAAGTTCGGATTGGTGCCCGAGCACGACCCACACTTCCTCCACAGGGTAGGCCTCGACACGTTTCAGAACGTGACCCAAGAGATTGGTGGCGCCCCAGGGTTCGAGTTGTTTCATGCGGCCCAAACGGCGTGAGGCCCCGGCGGCGAGAACAAGAACAGCTGTGGACATCGGCGGTCGAATCTAGTGCATCACCACTGGTATCAGGCGAGGACCGGGAAGCGAGTGAGAGCCCCGATCCCACCGCTGTCGAGCGGTGAAGCAACATTGATCTGAAATACGTTGCCTCCCGAGGCCACTGTCGCATCCATCACAGCCCCCACGATGTCGTCGACGGGGAACATCGCTGAGTTGCAGACAACACATGGGCTCTGGTCTCTACTCAGGTGCCCGCACTCATTGCACATGGCGCCACCTCGGATGAACGGCCCCGCCACTACGAGAGTTTCTACGGCTTGCGCGTTCACAGCGTCCAAGGTCGCGCCAAGTCCAACCACGCCATTGCCGCCACTCCAGGCCGTGTCGCACACCCTCCCCGCCAGAGCCTCCTGGCGCTCCTCTCGCACCTCGACATCAAGAAGTGCCATTTCGGCGCGAAGGGCCCGTGGCTGGATGCCAACGGGGCTGGCGACAAATGAGGTACGTTGGAGCCGGGAGATACTCGGGTGAAGTGAGCGGGCAATATCTTCAACCGTCTCGTCGTGACTGCCGATGGCGAGATAGTCGAACGCCTTTCTCTGGTGTAAATCGAGAAGCCGTAAGCCAGCCTCTTTCCAGATCCGATGCGACGCCTCGTCGGCACGGCCCCTCGCCGTGTGTTCGTCGTAGCCGGAGAACCCGGCGTAGTTCGTCTTGCGAATCTCGACAGTCAGCGACGAGCCCAGCTCATCGATGATTCCGGCGAAACTCACGTACATCCGGGCTACAGCCCTATCAGCCACGATGATCCCTGCTCGCATGCCACGGGGGGCCGCCCTCAGTGGCCGCAGGTAGGGGCGGGGCCCCAGTGTGGACACGTTGCGCGTCGAGTAGGCCAGCGGTTCGAGGATGAAGACATCGTCAAGATCCGAAGCAAAGATGGCATATGCCGGAGCCGCCTCGATCTCGAGACGATCGGCCAGGCGGTAAATTCGATCGGCGTCTGTGCGCACACTCTTCTGAACATTTCGCCCGAGGTTTTCCGATCGCTCTCGAATCGGTCTGACTAGATCGGAGAGCAGCGCGCCAAAGCCCCCGGGGCTGGGACGATCGATGAAGACAGAAATGAGGGAACCTGAAGGGCTCCTCAGCTCCGCAATTGGGTCACCCGACACTCCTCGCAAGCTACACATCGCGACGATCTCGCGTGTCGCAGGATCAGAGCGAGCGTGACAGCTCCAAAGTGAGCTCCTCTTGGACCCATCCCAAATAGTCGAGAACCTGGCGGGAATCATCGGGCAGCTTGTCGTGGTCATCCTCGACCTCGAGCCCCACTCGTGCTGCGAGGACGATGCGGGCTTCGTTTAGCACCCTGAGAACGGAGTTGGCATCCTCATCGTTGAGAGGCTCTGCGTCACCGGAGATGGTGCGCAAAAACACAGAGCGGTCGGAGAGACGGGCGGTATGGAGGTCATCGCCCATCAATCGCCACCACTCGTCACTGGCGTCCCGATCATCGAGGTACACGGGGACATTGAGCCGGGTAGCCGCCGGGTCGTCTCCGGTCTCCCCGACACCCGCCAGCAGCGGCAGGACGTCAGCGAGAAACGACCTCTCCTCCGGGCTGAAAACAACAACAATCCCCTTACGTGTGGTCTTGAAGTGGCTCACTTCTCGATGGTGGCCCACAAGCCATGATTGTGAAGTCGAAAACAGTCGATTTCGGCCTTCTCGCGATGTCCGTCGGAGACGATCGAGCGCCCTTCGTGATGAACCTGAAGCATCAACTCGGTGGCTTTTGTCTCGTTGTATCCGAATAGCTTGCGAAAGACATAGACAACGTACGACATCGTGTTGACCGGGTCGTTCCAAACAACCACTTGCCAAGGCTTGTCAATGTCAACCTCATCATCAGTGTCCGGAACGATCACCGGGGTCGGCAGGGCCATCATCAGAGATCATCGTAAATGTTGTGACGCATCAACTGTCCAGAGCCGAGAGACGGCTCCGACACTCATCGATGGCGGCTTCCAGGTCGGGATCGGAGAAGGGGATCTCGGCAACCGGGTAGGGGCCGCCGATGCCGGTGAATCCCGGTAGGGGATCGGGAAATTTGGGCACACCGCGGGAGCGCACACAATCACTGAACTCGGTCAAGGTCCTGTTGACACCACCACCAATCAAAGGCGAGTTCGACAAATCGAGGGCACCGTTCGATAGATGTTCTGAACAACCAGCGACGACCGCTGCCGAATCGGGGTTGGCGAGGTCGACGCCAATCATCACGAGATCGAGCCTCGGCCTCCCCTGAGCGTCCAGAGGGATCGGCTCAATATCGATGCCGTTGTCCCCAAGGCACTCATGGAAAGCCTCAATCGCATCTGTTGAGATCGACGTGGTGGTTGTCGTGTCTGCGATCGTCGTGGAGGGTGTTGTCGGGTCTGTTGGTGACGGGGCCACGCCGCCCTCTGAGCACGCAGTGAGGATCACTAGCGCGACCAGGACAGGAGTAAAGAGTCTTGGAATCAAACCGATTCTGGCGGGTCCGGAATCCCGTCGGCCAGGATCATCGCGATATCGCGAACAGGCACATCATCACGACCCAGTTCTTTGACACCGTCGTCGAGCATCACGAGGCAGAACGGACAGGCGACTGCGATCTCGTCAGCATCGGTGGCCAGCGCTTCGGAGGCCCGCTCGATATTGACCTTTTTCCCGGTGTCCTCCTCCATCCAGAATCGAGCACCACCGGCCCCACAACAAAAAGAGCGGGTGCCGTGACGATCCATTTCGATCACCTCGTTGCCAGACCCGGCAACGACTTCGCGGGGGGCCAAATAGATGTCATTGTGCCGACCCAGGTAACACGGGTCGTGATAGGCAATCTTCTTTGGCTCACCGTTGTCCTTCGTCGGTTGATCCACCCTCCCCTGGCGAAGAAGCTCAGCCAAAAGCTGACTGTGGTGGACAACGTCGTATTCGCCACCAAACTGGCGGTATTCGTTGCCAAGAGTGTTGAAGCAATGAGCACACTGGGTGATGATCTTGGTGACCCCGAGCTCCTCAAAGGTCTCGATGTTCTGGAGAGCCAACTGCTGAAAGACGAACTCGTTGCCTGAGCGGCGAGCCGGATCACCGCTGCACAATTCGGAACTACCCAAGATGGCGAAGTCGATCTCTGCCCTATGAAGAAGTCGCGCCAAGGAGACCGAGACTGCCGTGTTGCGATCGTCGAAAGATCCCGCACAGCCGACAAACCAGAGATACTCGGCGGTGTCCTTCCCATCCTTTCCGAGTATGGGCACCTCGAAGTCGAGTTCAGAGGTCCAATCTGCCCTGGCCTGCTGGCTCAGACCCCAGGGGTTGGACTGGTTCTCCATGGCAACGAAGGCCTTTCCAAGTTCCGTGGGGAACTCTGACTCCATCAGGGTCAGATAACGTCGCATATCGAGAATTCGGTCCAGGATTTCGATGTCCACAGGACAGATCTCGTCACAGGCGCGACAAGTGGTGCATGCGAAAACCTCGTCGGGATGGATCCTGTCAAAGAGGGTGCCGGCACCCTCGATCATTGCTGAGGTTGAAACAGGTGGCGATATTCCAGCCGCGGCGGCGGCCACTTCACCTGTTTTGAGAACCATCTCTCTGGGGTCGAGCGGCTTGCCGGTGAGGTTGGCAGGACAAACCGATGTGCATCGACCGCACATGGTGCAGGCGTCGGTGTCGAAGATCTGCTTCCAGGTGAGATCGGTGACAACGCTGGCCCCGATCGTGTCAATGTCTTCAGCCTCTAGAAGGTTTGGCATTTCTCGCATCGCACCCTTGGGACGATTTCTTGATGAGAGAAGGAGATTGGTTGGCGACGTGACCATGTGACGCAGCTTGGTAACAGGCAGGATCACCAAGAACGCCACGAAGGCAACTGCGTGAGCTACCCAGAAGAAGCGGTGCCAACCGGACGCTGAGCCCTGCTCAAACAGGTTGGAAAGCGGATACCCGACAAACGACCAAACCTCATGGGCCGGTTGGCCCGCTAGTGAGATGCGGGCTGCCTCCGTCAACAATCCGGTCAAGCCGATAAACGCCAGGACACCGAGAATGACGGAGTCCTCGGGCTTGGTCTTTGATCGGATTCGCCATTCCGGAATCAGGTATCGACCGACAAATGCGAGGGCGAGGCCACCAAGGAAGACCAGCGCTGCCAGGTCGAGAATCGCGGAGTAGCCGAGATATACCGAGCCGTGGAGAAACTTCAGACCTGCCGGCATCAGGTGGTCTATTTCAAGAGTTACAGTTCCCAAGAACAGGACGAGGAACCCGTAGTAGATGAGCGAGTGCATCACCCCGGCCCTTCGATCACGCATGACCGTCTTCATGGCGAGGCCTTCGCTCAGCCTCTTCACCCTCTCACCCCACAGACCGGTCCGGTCGTCGCTCCGGCCCTGCTGCCAGCTCGCAGCTCGTTGGGCGAAAAGGTGGAACGTCAGCCACAGAAACGCCGCGAGACCGAAGTAAAACATGACAACAAGTGGTGCCGGAATGTCACCGAAGACCTCGCGACCTACCTCGAAAGGGGGATGCTCGGGAATGGTTCCAAGGAAACCCAGGGCCAGAGTCCCTACCGCAGCGAGAACGCCGGTGGCCTCGAGGACCTGATCTACAGACGGCCTGGCTGCATGGCTCTCTTCTTGTTCTGTCTCCATCGTCACCGACATCGGCGGCAAGTTTAGGACTCCCAGCTTCGAGCCAGCCCTCTTATGCAGCCGCTACCGAATCTGGCGCCACCGCATGACACCGGCGACCAGTAGCAGGACCCCAAGGATCGAGAGAGACGGGACGTCCAACCCGGGATTTCCCCCATCGTCGAAGCTCAGCAGATGGGAGACCACATGGAGCGATGCCCCAGCTCCAACTCCGATCAGCCCAGCAACGAGAGCATCGGATGTCACCAATGCGGCCAGCACCAGTGTCAGGCCTAGACCGATCTGAAAGGCTCCAAGATCTTGAATGAAATGGGCGTTGTAAGGCTCAAAAAGGGCAATCAAATCGAAGAAAGAAGAAGGACTGATCATCGCCCACACACCCACCGCGAGAAAAAATATTCCCCCGATGCCCGCCATCGTCTTGGGAAACCAACCGACTTCTTGGCGTCTTGACGTCACGCTGGTAGATGGATCTCGATCATTGGAGCCGTCGCGACCAGGTGCTCGAGTTGGGCCTGAGTCGAATACCAGCGAGTCTGGTGCTGGGTGAAGACTTCCCGACGGAAAACCGGATCAGTCACGACCGATGCGACGGCGTCAATGTCTGAATCCTTGGTGTGAATGACGATCCGAGGGTCGTTGGCGACATTTGCCAACCAATCCCGTCGACCTGGAGTGCCGGTGATGACGAACCGATCACCGACCCTGAACCACCAGATCTCGATGCGCCGCGCCGAACCCGACTTTCTCCCATAGGTCGTGATGTCGATCGTCTGCTGAGACGCCAACTTGTCAAGCACATCAGGGCCGAGAACCATCCCATCAATCTATGACTTCAACCATGCGGTGTGTCGCACTATTGGTTGAAGTCGAGAGCCGAGAACGGCCCTGGCAAAGAACCAGGCGTCCGGGCCGGTTCCTGGTCACCAGGGTCTCGACCTGCGCAGCGTGGGCGACCGACACCGTCAGTTTCGAGAACAGGCTCAGCCGGAACCTCGCTCGCCAAGTTCTGTGGCTCTCTCGGCAGCTGCCCGTACCGCATCCTCCACAAGAGCGCGGAAGCCCTTGTCCTCAAGCACGTGCATCGCTGCGGCGGTGGTGCCACCTGGTGAGGTCACCTCGTAGCGAAGTTCCGCCGGCGTCTTGGAGATGTCGGTAAGCAAATAGCCGGCGCCTCTGATTGTCTGGCTGACAAAGCTCTCGGCGAGATCATGGGGAAGACCTTCACGCATTCCGGCCTCGATCATTGCCTCGGCCAGCAGGAACACATAAGCCGGACCGGTCCCAGATACGGCTGTAACCGCGTCGAGCATGTGCTCGTCCATGACGCGAACCGTCCCGACTGCGTCGAGAACAACCGTGGCGGCATCGAGGTTCCCGGTTCCCGCATGGGCACCGGCGGCAATACCAGTGACACCCTGCCGAACCAGCGCCGGCGTGTTTGGCATGGCGCGGACGACCGCGACCGGGCCAAGTTGAGCCTCATACGATGCCGTGGTCACTCCTGCGGCGATTGAAACCAGTGTCTGGGAGCCCTCCATCGAGCCTTTGAGAGACTCCAGCACGCCGGGAACACTTCTCGGCTTCACGGCGACCACAACCACATCGCTCCCGGCTGCCGCCCGATCGGGGTGGATACTGGTGCGACATCCGGTTTCGGAAGAGAGCTCATCAGCTCGATCCTGTCGACGAACGCAGAGCGATATCTCCCCCGGTTTCCAACCCGCGGCCAGCAGCCCTGACATCAGCGCGCCTCCCATTGCTCCGATTCCGATGATGGCCACCGATGGTCTCTTGCTCACAACCGGAGATTCTACGGGCGGTTCGTTCCCTTACATCCAGTCAGTTGAGCCTCGATCGAATCAGTTCCACCACTGTGGCCACAGCGGCGGGGTTGTAGCCTTCGGGGATTATCAAATCGGCGTAGCGCCTTGATGGCGCCACAAACTCCAGATG
>Ga0255057_10000278_pt1 | contig 28665 bp, 30 predicted proteins | sample Cases_109_6_MG_FD_189022 | JGI IMG/M metagenome (GOLD analysis project Ga0255057, IMG submission 189022) | Seawater microbial communities from Amundsen Gulf, Northwest Territories, Canada - Cases_109_6 | ecosystem: Environmental > Aquatic > Marine > Gulf | place: Canada: Northwest Territories... | reverse complement strand
CCTCCCTTCGGTCAGGACTCCCCCCTGAGGGGGGAGCAAAGGACAGGTCCGCGACGACGGTTCGACCCCCCGGCCCTCGGACCGACATTGGGGATTGCCAACGACACCTCGTCGCCCGATGACCAGGCGATTGATGGACCCCGGTGACATCGATCGGGCGTTGACCCGCATCGCACACGAGATTCTGGAGAGAAACCGGGGAGCCGAAGATGTGGTGCTCGTCGGGATCCACACCCGCGGGGCTCCGCTCGCCAAGCGTCTGGCCGCGGCGATCGAGACCATCGAGGGCGAAACGATGCCTACCGGAATCCTCGACATCGGGTTGTACCGCGATGACTTGGATACCAGGCCGAAGACCGAGCTCGGCAGGACCGCAGTCCCGGAGATCGACGGAGCCACGGTCGTTCTCGTCGACGACGTCCTCTACACGGGAAGGACGATTCGGGCGGCGCTCGACGCACTCGCCGATCTGGGCCGGCCTGCCCGGGTGCAGCTCGCCGCGCTCGTCGACCGCGGTCACCGCGAACTCCCCATCCGACCCGACTATGTCGGAAAGAACCTGCCAACCGCTCCCGGTGAGCGGGTCACCGTTCATGTCGTCGAGATCGACGGACATGACGGGGTCGTCATCGAAACCGGAGGTACGTAATGAACCACTTTCTCAGCACCGAGGATGTCAGTCGCCAAGATCTGACCGACCTGCTCGACGACGCCGACAGCTTCGTCGAGGTACTGGCCCGCCCAATACCGAAGGTTCCTGCCCTTCGCGGCAAAACGGTGGCGACGATGTTCTTCGAGCCGTCGACCCGGACGAAGCTCTCCTTCGAAAAGGCGGCCAAGGCGTTGAGCGCGGACACGATGTCGTTCTCGCCGGGCACGTCTGCGCTGAAGAAGGGAGAGAGCCTCAAGGACACGGTCCTCACGGTCCAGGCGATGGGCACCGACGCCATGGTCGTGCGCCACCAGGCAACCGGTGCACCGTGGCGCATCGCCGAGTGGGTCGATCAGCCGGTGCTCAACGCGGGTGACGGCGCCCATCAACATCCGACCCAGGCGCTGCTCGATGCGCTGACCATCCGACAGCGCTTCGGAACGCTCGACGGCGTCCGCATCGGGATCGTCGGCGACATCCGCCACTCCCGGGTGGCTCGCTCGGACGTCTTTGCCTTCTCGACCCTCGGCGCTGAGGTCACGATGGTCGGGCCACGCACGCTGCTCCCGATAGCGGCCGAGGACTGGCCGGCTTCGGCCACGGAGGATCTCGACCATGTCATCTCCGAGCTCGATGTCGTCTATCTGCTTCGCGTCCAAGCAGAGCGCGGAGGAGCATCCGTCTTTCCTTCGTTGTCGGAGTACACCAAGCGCTTCGGGATGACCCGAGAACGGTTTGCCCGGTTGAAACCGGACTCGGTGGTGCTCCATCCCGGCCCGATGAACCGCGGCGTTGAAATTGCCGCCGAGGTCGCCGATGACGAGCGCAGCCTGATCCTCAAGCAGGTTTCCAACGGGGTAGCCGTGCGAATGGCCGTCCTGTTCCGTCTGATGGGAGGCGAGCACAGTGAGTGACGTGGTGCTGTCCGGGGGTGAGATCGTCACGCCGGACGGTCTGGTGAGCGGTGACGTTCGGATCGAGTCCGGCGTGATCACCGAGATCGGCCCGGGGCTCGACGGTGCCGCGGTCATCGAGTGCGATGGCGCCTGGATCGGCCCCGGGTTCGTCGACCTCCATACGCATCTTCGCGAGCCCGGCCAAGAATGGAAGGAGGACATCGCTTCCGGATCGGCTGCTGCTGCCGCCGGTGGCTATACCGCGGTCGTGGCGATGCCGAACACCAACCCGGCTACCGATGCCGGCCACCTGGCGCGGTTCATCGCCGACCGGGGACGACAGGTCGGCCTGGTCGACGTGGTTCCCGCAGGTGCGGTGTCGCTGGGTCGACAGGGCGAGCACCTGGCACACCTCGACGATTTGTGGGATGCCGGGGTGCGGATCTTCACCGACGACGGGGATGCCGTTGCCGACGCCGGCCTCCTGCGCCAGGCGATGGATTATCTCGCTGCCCGGGGAGGGACGATTGCCCAACATGCCGTCGACCCGGATCTCGCTGGCGGCGGCTCGATGCACGAAGGGGCGGTGTCTTCGCGGCTCGGCATGTTCGCCATCCCGCCGCAGGCCGAGGATGTCGTCATCGCTCGTGATCTGCAACTGGCCAAGCTCACCGGCGCCCGGTACCACGTGCAGCATCTCTCAACGGCGGGTGCCGTCGAGATGATCGCTGCGGCGAAAGCCTCCGGGCTGGCGGTGACGGCGGAAGTCACTCCGCATCACTTGGCGTTCGATGACGGCGCCGTCGCCGGCACCGATCCGGTCTTCAAGATGATGCCGCCACTTCGCAGCAGTGACGATCGAGTGGCACTCCGTAATGGTCTCGCCGATGGCACGATCGACGCCATCGCCACCGACCATGCTCCCCACGCCGCCCACGAGAAGGACGTTCCCTTCGAGGACGCTCCCAATGGCATCACCGGCCTCGAGTGGGCCGCGGCCGTCGTCAACACGGTGGCGCCGCTCGACGCGGCATCCTTCTATGCCCGGATGTCCGTCGCTCCGGCCAGGATCGCCGGTCTGGCCGATCATGGACGCCCGGTTGCCGTGGGCAATCCCGGCCATCTCACGGTGTTCGACGCAGCCAAGCAATGGGTGCCGGAGCGAACTGCGTCGCTTTCGTCCAACACGCCCTACCTGGGGATGACCCTCACGGGGCGGGTCGTGGCAACCGTATTCGCAGGAACGATCACCGCCAGAGACGGCGCACCGGTTGCGCTGAGCGCGTGATCACCGCCATGCCCGCGCTGATCACCGAACTGGGGCCGGTACGGCTGCAATCGCCGCTCATCGCCGCTTCGGGAACGGTGGGGTCTGTGGTCGACTTCGCCCGGGTCATCGACTTCTCCATCTACGGGGCCGCGGTCGCCAAGTCGGTATCACCCGAGCCATGGGCCGGCAAGGCGCCACCACGGCTCGCCCCCGCGGGTCAGGGCATGCTGAACGGGATCGGGATCCAAAATCCCGGCATTGAGGCGTGGAGCAGGGAGTTCGGTCCCCGCCTCGAAACGATCCCCACCGCGGTCTGGGGCTCAACGGTGGCCGAGGACCCCGGCGGATTTGCCGACGTCGCCCGCGGCCTGACCAAAGCCGGCGTTGCCGCCATCGAGGTCAACCTCTCCTGTCCCAACCTCGGTGGCAAGCTCTTTGCTCTCGATGCCCGGGCATCAGCCAAGGTGGTCAGTGAGGTCCGAGCGGCGACCGAGCTGCCGGTCGGGGCGAAGCTGTCGCCAAACGCCGCCGACGTGGTCGGCGTTGCCGATGCGGTCGCCGAAGCCGGCGCCGACTGGGTCGTCTTGACCAACACCGTCTGGGGAGCAGGGATCGACATCGAGCGAAAACGGCCAAAACTCAGCGGCATCGTCGGCGGCTATTCGGGTCCGCCCCTCAAGCCGATCGCCATGCGGTGTGTGTGGGAAGTGGCACAGGCGATCCCCGACCTGCCGATCGTTGGTTGCGGCGGCATCCGATCGGGCGAGGACGCGATCGAGTACCTCCTCGCGGGCGCCGCTGCGGTTGCCATCGGCACCGAGCACTTCAATCGACCCAGGGTGGGCGGGCGAATCGTCTCGACGATCCGTGAGTACATGGATGCTGAGGGGGTTGGCGCGGTGGGGGAGCTGGTCGGTGGGGCCCATCAATGGTGAGGACGATCGTCGCCCTCGACCTCCCCACCGGCGAAGCCGCGCTGGCATTGGCAGCCGAGGTACGCGATCACGTTGCCGGGTTCAAGATCGGACTTGGTCTCCTCTTCGGTCCCGGGCCGCGACTGATTGGCGAGCTCGCCGAGCTGGGACGACCGGTTTTCGCCGACGCCAAGCTGCACGACATTCCCTCACAGGTCGAGGCGGCAGCGCGCAGCCTTGGCGGACACGGAGCCCGCTGGGTGACCGCACACGCCGCCGGCGGATCTGACATGCTGCGTGGCGCGGTCACCGGGCTACGTGAGGGAAACCCCGAGGGCGGGATCCTGGCGGTCACCGTTCTCACCTCCCTCGACGAGGTCATGCTGTCCTCCGTTGGGATCGATGCGGAACCATCTCGGCTCGCCGCGGCGATGGCCCGCGTAGCGGCCGGAGCAGGATGCGAGGGGATCGTGTCGTCTCCCCTCGAGGTCGCCATCGTCGCCGAAGCTGCACCGGGACTGGTGCGGGTCATCCCGGGGATCCGCATCGAATCGGCGGACGACGACCAGGCCCGCACCGCAGCGCCGGCCGAGGCGATTGCCGCCGGGGCCGACTATCTCGTCGTGGGTAGGCCGATCACCGCGGCTCCTGAGCCCGCCGTCGCCGCAGCGGCGATCGAAGAGGCGGCGAACACCGAAACCGACGCTCAGAACTCGTGAATCGGGTCTCGCGACTCGCGTCTCGTTACCATCGTCCCATGGCGAAACAGCAACCTCCTCAGATCACGGATGAACAACGTCGCGCGGCACTGGAAAAGGCCGGGCTGGCGCGCACCAAGCGTGCCGAGATGAAAGCGCTGCTACAGACTGGTTCGCTGACACTCGAGGAAGTCTTTACCGAGGCGGAGGCCGACGACATCGTCGCCGGCACCAAGGTGTATCCGCTGCTGGTGGCCATGCCCGGCATGGGAAAGGTCAAAGCGATGCGTTTGATGGAGGCGTGCAAGATCGCCGATAACCGCAAGATCCGCGGGCTTGGTACCAGACAGCGTGTCTGCCTCCTCGATCACTTCGCCTGACCGCGGCACGCTCCTCGTGATTTCCGGGCCGTCGGGGGTCGGCAAATCCAGCGTCGTCGATGGCCTGCTTCATGAGACCGGTGCATCCTTTTCGGTCTCTGCGACCACGAGGGCCCCGAGGCCGGGAGAGGTCGAGGGCGAGGACTACTTCTTCATCGGCCCGGACGAGTTCGACCGTCTGATAGCGGACGATGAGCTGCTCGAGTGGGCGGAGTACGGGGGGAACCGATACGGGACTCCTCGGCGCGCGGTACTCCATCGGCTCTCCGCCGGCGAGAATGTCGTGCTCGACATCGAGAATCTGGGAGCACACCAGGTCAAGGCGGCGTACCCGGAGGCGGTGCTGGTGTTCATCGTGCCACCGTCGATGGATGAGCTAGAACGGCGTCTGCGCGCTCGCGGGGACACCTCAGCGGAGAACGTCGAACGACGGTTGGGCGTCGCGGCCGGCCAGGTTGCCGACGCCAAGGAATCGTTCGACCACCTGGTAGTCAACGATGAACTTGAGACCGCGATTTCCCAGGTCGTCCCTATACTGGTGCCATCGAACACCCCCGGCGTCGGCGTCGACGCGCCGGGGGACCGCACCGAGGAGTGATGTAGCAATGATGACCGAGCCGCCCATCGGTGAACTCGTCGAAGAGGTCAAGTCCCGCTTTGCACTTGTTGTGCTCTCGGCGCGGCGCGCCCGTGAGATCAACGCGTATTTCAACCAGCTTGGTGAAGGTCTGGGCGGTTACGTTCCCCCGCAGGTTCACAGCTTGTCGCGCAAACCCTTGTCGATCGCGCTCGAAGAGATCGCCGAAGGCAAGGTCGTGATCGCGCCGCCAGAGGAGTAACGCCATGCTCGCCGGGCGGCGCATCGTCCTCGGCATCACCGGAGGCGTTGCCGCCTACAAGGCGGCGTACCTGGCTCGACGGCTCATTGAGAATGGCGCGGAGGTCCGGGTCGTGATGACCGTTTCCGCCACCAAGTTCGTCGGTGTCCAGACGCTGGCGGCTATCACCGGCGTGACGCCGGTCACCAGTCTGTTCGGCAGCGACGACGTCAGCCCACACACCACACTTGGCCGTTGGGCTGACACCATCGTTATTGCACCGGCAACGGCGGCATCGATATCGCGTCTCGCCACCGGGCTCAGCGAAGATCCATTGTCCGCGACCGTCCTGGCATCGACGGCACCGGTGTACGTGGCTCCTGCGATGCACACCGAGATGTGGGAGCACGCGGCGACACAGCGGAACATCGCCACCCTTGTCGATGATGGCTACACCATGGTCGGCCCCGACATTGGCGCGCTCGCTGGTGGAGACGACGGGATAGGCCGGATGGTCGATCCCGACGTCATCGTTGAGGCGTTGGTCGGCGTCGATGGCCCGCTCGCGGGACGGCAAGTCCTCGTCACCGCAGGCGGTACCAGAGAGCCCATCGATCCGGTGCGCTTCATCGGTAATCGCTCGTCAGGGAAAATGGGTAACGCGGTCGCCCTGGCCGCGGCTCACCGCGGCGCCGCAGTGTCGTTGGTGACGACGGCACCTGCTCCCCGGCATCCCCGAATCGATGTCATCGAGGTTGAGACCGCCCAGGACATGGCCGATGCCGCGTGGAAGGCGGCCGAGGATGCCGACATCGCCGTGATGGCAGCGGCCGTTGCCGACTTCACCCCGGGAGACCCCGCACCCGACAAGCTCCGTCGCACCGACGGTCCCCCGCAGATCAAGCTCGTAGCTTCCCCGAATGTGCTTGCTGGGATCGCGGCGATGCCGGATCGCCCATTCCTCGTCGGATTCGCCGCGGAGACCGGTTCGCTCGACAAGGCCATCGAAAAGGCCAGGAGTTACGGCGTCGACATGCTGGTCGCCAACGATGTCACCGCCATTGGGTCTGAATTCGGAGGAGACACCAACGAAGTCGTGCTCGTCTTCCCCGACGGCACCACCGAGCCCTGGGAGCTCATGACCAAAGCCGAGGTCGCCGAGCGTCTCATCGACCGAAGTGTGGAGGGCTGGCAGGCGGGCTCATACCGAGGTGCTGCCAGCTGACCCGGATCGCCCAGGTCGTTCCGGACGTGCCGTCGTTCGCAGTCGACGACGGGTTTGCCTATGAGGTTCCCGACGATCTCTCCGATGTTCGGGTCGGCTCGCTCGTTCGGGTTCCGCTCGGTGGGCGCAGGGTAAAAGGGTATGTCACCAGTCTGAGGACGGGATCCCCCGACCGCCCGTTGAAGGCGATCCTGGCACAGTCTGGTGATCTGCCGGTCTTCGACCGGGACCTGCTCCAGACGGTCCGGTGGGTTTCGACGCATTATGTGGCCCCGCTGTCGACGGTGCTTGGTCGTTGTGCCCCTCCCAATGTCCCACGGTCGGTCGGCAATGGGCCGGATGACGCCCCAACGCCGGCCGCTGCTCCGAGAGCCCGATCGCGGTATCTGGTGACCGGTGCGGATCCGGTGGCAACGGCAGCGCCCAGCATCGTCCCGCTCGTCGAGGCCGGGCGACCCGTCATCGTCACCGCACCGACGGTAGAGGAGGCGGCACGGGTCGTGTCCGCGCTCGAAAGCGACTTTGGCGGCATCGTGATGCTCGCGACATCCCAGTCCTCTGCCGCCAAGCGAACCCGAGCCTGGGCAAAGGTGACGGAGTCGGCCGGTACCATCGTCGTCGGGACCCGCGAGGTCACCTTCTGGGGCGCCGGCTCGATCGGTCTTGCGGTCGTCATCCAGGAGGGCCGGCGCGGCTACAAGGCGAAGCAGACCCCGACGTTCAACGTCCGCGACGTACTGCGACGCCGCAGCGCCGTCGAACGCTTCGGCTTGCTGTTCGTGGGTGCGGTGCCGACCACCGATGCGGTCGCCGCCGGCGTCGAGATCGTTTCCGATAGCCGCCGCATCTGGCCGCTTACCGAGGTGGTCGACCGTCGCGAGGATTCGGGCCGGTTCATTCTGGACCGGACAAGGGCCGCCATCGGTTCGGTCCTCCGCGGCGGCGGATCGGTTTTCGTACTGGCCAACCGGCGCGGGTACGCCGCGGCATTTCGCTGCGTGCGATGCCGCGAGCTCAGACGATGCACCAACTGCGGGGCGGGCCTCGAATCATCGGGAACCTGCCCGCGCTGCGGCACAGACCACGATGCCTGCCCGATCTGCGGCGGGGCACGGTTCGAGCCGCTCGGCACCGGGATCGGCCGCACCACCGACGAGTTGAAGCGGATGTTCGGCGACGTGATCGGCGAGGTCGGCGACGGATCGCGAATACAGGTCGGAACCGAACGCGACCTTGTCGAGCTGCATCCCGTCGATCTCGCGGTAGCCATCGACGCCGACGGCTTGATGCTGGCGCCCCACTACCGGGCCGACGAGGACGCACTGCGTCTGCTGGTTCGGGTAGCGATGGCCACCACGCCCGGCCGGGGCCGCAAGGCCCTCGTCCAAACCGGGATGCCCGACCACCCGGTGATGGAAGCGGTCCAATCCGGTCGGCCGATGGGTTTTGTGGAGGCCGAGCTGGCGGTGCGGAAGGAGAGCGGCTTTCCGCCGGTCGGCGAGTTGCTGGCATTGGTAACCAACGCACCGCCGGGCGAGACCACGCCCCTGCTCGAGGCCGCCGGCGAGGGCGCGGCAGTGCTCGGGCCCGCGGCATTGACCGGCGGACACCGTTGGTTGCTCCAGGGGTCCGATCTCGGCACAGTGAAGGTCCGGCTTCGCTCCGTCGTCCAGGGTTTGCGGGATGCGGGGTGGCGGGTTCGGGTCGACGCCGACCCGGTTGACCTGTGAGAGAGTCAAGAGTCGAGAGTCTGGACTCTTGACTCAAGACTCAAGACTCTGAAACGGTACCCTTTCGGCCGAAATGGCTGTCTTTCCCATCCGCGTGTTTCCCGACCCCGTCCTCCGCACGGTGTCCGCAGCAGTCGAGGTGTTCGATGAAGAGCTCAAGAGGCTCGCCGATGACCTGATGGAGACCATGTATGACGCACCGGGTGTGGGTCTGGCGGCTCCGCAGATCGGCATCGCCAAACAGATCTTTGTCGCCGACATCGGCGAGGGGCCCTTCGTCATGGTCAATCCCGAGATCGTTGAGATCGCCGGGGAATGGGAGTTCGAGGAGGGATGTCTGTCCATCCCCGAGCATTGGTGGGAGATCGCCCGTCCGTCGTTCGCTCGGGCCGTCGGGCAGGACCTCGAAGGCAATCCGGTGGAATACTCAGGTGAAGAGTTGTTGGGCCGGGTGCTACAACACGAGACCGATCATCTGGTGGGGGAGTTGGTGATCGACCGTTTGGGACGGTCCGCACGCAAGCGGGCACTCACCGAGCTGCGGGAGGCGATGGCCGATGATCGCCTCGACCGGTCCTGATGCGTGCCGTGTTCCTGGGCAGCCCATCGGCTGCCATACCAAGCCTGGCAGCGCTCATCGACGTCGTCGACGTCGATCTCGTGGTCACCCAGCCGGACCGGCCGCGGAGCCGCTCTGCAACGCCGGTGGCTTCACCGGTGAAGCGAGCGGCTGAGGAATGGGGCCTTCGCGTCGCCCAGCCCGAGGACAAGGACCAGCTCTTCGCGGTGCTCGGCGATGCCTCGTTCGATGTGGGGCTGGTGGTGGCCTATGGAAGGCTGCTCGAGCCGCGGGTTTTGGAGTTGGCGACCGGAGGTTTCATCAACGTCCATTTTTCGCTGCTACCCCGGTGGCGCGGCGCAGCTCCCGTGGAGCGCTCCGTCCTGGCCGGGGATGAGTCGACCGGGGCAAGCCTCATGTTGATCGACGAAGGACTCGACACCGGTCCGGTGATCGCAGTCGTCGAGACACCGATCGCGGACGACGAAACCGGTGGGTCGCTGACCGGCCGACTGTCGTATCTCGGCGCAATGCTGGTCGACAGCGCGCTTCCGGAGTACCTCGCCGGCCGGCTGGAGCCGGCACCGCAGATCGATACCGGTGCGTCGAAGGCAGCCAAGTTGAGCTCTGCGGAGGCCCGCATCGACGGCACCTGGTCGGCCGAGTTGGTCGACCGGGCCGTACGGGCGTTCCACCCCAGGCCGGGAGCGTGGATGGTGATCGAAGGGACCCGGTACAAGATCCTCGAGGTCGAGCGCGCCGCGGCGCCGGTGCCGGCGGGCACCGTCGATGCCATCGACGGAGCTCCGATCGCCGGGTTCGACGGCGGCAGTTTCGAGCTGACGCTGCTGCAGCCCGAAGGAAAAGCACCCCAGCCGGGCTTCGCGTGGCTCAACGGCCGGCGAGGCGAGGGCGCGTTCATCGAAGAGGCTTGATGCCGGTCTCGCCCGCGCTCTTGCACCCCCCAGGCACGGAGTCCCCATGGAAAGGGAGGGGGGTCAAGGCGTGGTCCCGATAACGCTTTTTACCCCCTCCGCCTCGCTGACGCTCGGCACCTCCCCCTGAGGGGGAGGCAAGGAAGCCGACTCGCGACTCGCGACTCGGGACTCGCGACTCTTTACACTCCCACATCGTGATCAAGCCACCTCGCATCGCCCCCTCGATCCTCGCCGCGGACTTCGCTCGCCTCGGCGAACAGGTGGCGCTGGTTGAGCCGGTCGTCGACATGCTGCACGTGGACGTGATGGACGGGCACTTCGTTCCCAACTTGGCCCTTGGGATGCCGGTGATCCGAGCCCTCCGCGCCAGCACGGATCTGCCGCTCGACTGTCACCTGATGACGCTCAACCCCGATGAGTATCTCGAAGCGCTCAAGGAGGCCGGCGCCGATCTGGTCACCGTGCACATCGAGGTTTTTCCTGATCCGTCGTCGGTGGCCGCATCAGCGCGGACGCTCGGGCTGGATTTCGGACTCGCCATCAACCCACCGACCGGGGCGGTGGCGGTAGAGCCGTTCGTCGAGCTGGCCGACATGCTGGTGGTGATGTCGGTGTATCCGGGTTTCGGGGGCCAGGAGTTTCTCCCTGAAGTGCTGCGCAAGGTGGAGCAATTGAGGAAGTACGTTGATTCTGCTGGGCGCGACACCGATATAGAGATCGACGGCGGCATCGATACCACGACGATCCGATCGGCTCGCGATGCGGGAGCGGACGTGTTCGTCGCCGGAACCGCGGTGTTCCGCGCCAAGGACCCCGTTGCCGCCGTTGGAGACCTACGGAAAGCGATGGAATGAGCGATCGGATCCTCGTCGTCGATGACGACCCGGAAATCCGCGATTTCGTGAAGGGGAAACTCGAGCGAGAGGGGTTCGAGGTTGAGGTCGCGGGCAGCGGGCCGGAGGCCCTCGAGCTCGCGACCGATCGCCCACCAGCCCTGGTGTTGCTCGACGTCATGATGCCGGGGATGGATGGGCTCACCACGCTGCGCCATCTTCGCAATGACGTTCCCACTGCCAATGTGCCGGTCGTGATGCTGACGGCCAAGCCACAGGCCGCCGAGCGGGTCAAAGGGCTCGATCTCGGTGCCGACGACTACATCACCAAGCCGTTCGAGATCGAAGAGCTGGTGGCGCGGGTGCGCAGCGTTATCCGCAGGGCGCATCACATGCGCGACCTCTCGCCGCTCACCGGTCTTCCTGGCAACTTTCGGATCACCACCGAGCTGGAGAACCGGGTCCGCGATGGCAGCGAGTTCGCCGTCGTCTACGGCGATCTCGACAACTTCAAGGCCTTCAACGACAACTACGGGTTCATGCGCGGCGATGCCGTCATCAAATTCACCGCAAACACCCTGTTGGAGGTGGCGAACGCCGTTATCGGCGCTGGTTCTTTCATCGGCCACCTCGGCGGCGACGACTTCGTCGTCATCATGTCCGCCGAGCATATCGAGCCGTTCTGCGAAGGCGTGATCAAGCACTTCGACGACGGCATCCTCGAGTTTTACGACACCGCAGACGCCCTCCAGGGATACATCGAGGTAGTGGATCGAGTTGGTGCGAAGCAGACCTTCCCGACTGCATCGTTCTCCATGGGTGTGGCAACCAATCGGCACCGCGCGCTCACCTCGGAGTGGGAGGTGTCGGCGATTGCCACCGAGATGAAGGAGTTCGCCAAGCGCGAGCCGGGCTCGGTTTACGCGTTGGATCGCCGGACATAGAGCGTGGTAATTCCTGGGGACGATCCCGGCGTCGGAGGGAACGGCGTCTTGGTCGATCACCGAGAAGTCCCTTGAGTCGATGGGAGCCCTCACGTCCGAACCGTGAAGGGTCAGCCAATTGCCGAGCCCGGTGTCAGGAGCCCCACATCATGATGGAGCCGACGCCCACCAGCTGACCTCGGGGCGTCCGGTCTCGCCCATTGTGGGCGGATCGTGCGCCGCGCAAAGTCGTGGACCAATGGGCACATCCAGCCGGTACAATGGACCGCAACAGAGAGCCCCCTTCAGGGCAGGGTGAAATCCCCGACCGGCGGTGAAAGTCCGCGAACCCCAGCAATGGGGCCGATCCGGTGAAACTCCGGGGCCGACGGTGACAGTCCGGATGGGAGAAGGAGGGCGCATGTCGCGCCGCGTGGACGACAACTCGTTCGAAACACGCCGCGCGGAGGAGTTGATGCGGATCGCCGTCGGGCTGACCGAGGGCACTTTCCCGCATCCGAATCCGCGGGTCGGTGCTCTCGTGCTTTCCTCGTCGGGAACCCTGCTTGCCAGCGCCGCGCACAGCCGCCCTGGTGAAGCCCACGCCGAGGTCGCTGCCCTCGCCGAAGCGAGCGAAGATGCCGCAGGAGGCACCCTGGTCTCCACGCTGGAGCCGTGCACCCACCACGGCCGCACCCCACCGTGTGTCGATGCGATCATCGAGGCCGGGATCGCCACGGTGTTTGTCGGTGCCGAGGATCCCGACCACCGGGTGTCCGGGCAGGGGATTGACGCATTGCGCCGCGCCGGGATCCATGTGATCGAGGGGGTCGCCCTCGACGATGTCTACGCCGCCGACCCCGGCTACTTCCATCACCGCAAGACGGGATTGCCCAGGGTCACCCTCAAGTACGCCACCACGTTGGACGGTCAAGCGGCGGCCGCCGACCGAACGTCGCAATGGATCACGGGCCCTGAAGCGCGAGATGATGCCCATCGGCTGCGGGCCAACAGCGACGCCGTCGTCATCGGAGCGGGAACCTTGCGCACCGATGACCCTCGGCTCGATGTACGCCTGGATGGATACACGGGTCGCCAGCCGCGCCCGGTCATCGTTGGGGGGAGCCGATCATTGCCGGAAGTCGCCAGGGTGTACGAGCGTGATCCGCTGCTGTTCCTCCCCGACGCCGGTCGGGCGCCGGATGCCGTATCCGAGGTCATCGTCGCGCCGGGGATCGACGGCGTCGACCTCAACACCGTGTTGAAACACCTGGGTGCCATGAGCATCATCGACGTTCTGGTCGAAGGGGGCCCTGCCCTATCCGGGTCGCTACTCCGCGGCGGGCTCGTGGATCGGCTGGTCGTGTACGTCGGTGCCAAGCTCGGCCGCGGCACCGGGGTGCCCGCAGTCAGGGGCGCATTCAGCACGATCGACGCCGCACTGGAAGTCGACATCACCGCGGTCACCCAGCTCGGACCCGACCTCCGCATCGAGGCTACCCCAAAGCCGGGAACATGATGTTCACCGGAATCGTCACCGAGCTGGGACGGATCGCACAGATCGAGCCGGTCGACTCCGGCCGCCGAATCGTGATCGAGGGTCGTGCTACCGCCGATGGCCTGTCCGTCGGGGACTCGGTGGCCGTCAACGGTGTGTGCCTCACGGCGGTGTCGATCGACGGCCAGAAATTCACCGTCGAGGCGGTAGCGGAAACGCTGGAGCGCAGCAATCTCGGCGGGCTCGCTGCCGGTGTGGCCGTTGATCTCGAACGCCCGGTGCCCTCTACCGGCCGATTCGATGGTTCAGTCGTACAGGGTCACGTCGATGGGGTGGGGACCATCGAGGCGGTCACCGCTGAGGGTGGGTCGCAGCGGATGCGCGTCCATGCCCCGTACCAGCTCGCGCCGTATCTCGTCGAAAAGGGCTCGGTCACCGTCGACGGCGTCAACCTCACCATCACCGCGGTGTCGCCGGTCGTCGACGACCACACCTGGCTCGAAGTTGTGCTGATCCCGCACACGCTCGACGTGACTGTGCTCGGCGACCGAATGGTCGGCGACCGGGTGAATCTCGAGGCCGACATCTTTGCCAAGTATGTCGAGCGTTTACTCGAGGCACGGACATGAGGTACGCCGCGGTCGAAGAGGCCATTACCGCCGTCGGCCAAGGCGAGATGGTCCTGGTTGTCGACGACGAGGATCGCGAGAACGAGGGCGACCTGATCGTCGCCGCGGCGAAGGTGACTCCGGAGCACATCGCTTTCATGGTCCGCTACACCAGCGGGGTGATCTGTCTGCCAATGACCGGCGAACGGCTCGATGAGCTCGGTCTGCCGCTGATGGTGCTGGAGAACACCGACTCGCACAAGACCGCGTTCACGGTGTCCATTGACTACGCCACCGGCACCACGACCGGGATCAGCGCCGCAGACCGCTCCGCGACGATCCGCGCCGCGGTCGACGGTTCGAATCATGCAGGTGATTTTCATCGACCAGGCCATGTGTTTCCCCTCCGTTACCAGCCGGGCGGTGTGCTGGTGCGGCCCGGTCACACCGAGGCGGCGGTTGATCTGGCAACGCTGGCAGGCCTGGCACCGGCGGGCGTGCTGTGCGAGGTCGTGAACGACGATGGCACCATGGCTAAGGGCGAACAGCTCGAGGAGTTCTCGAAGCGCCACGACATCCCGGTGATCACGATCGCCGACCTGGTCGCGTACCGGTGGCGCAACGAGCCGCTGGTCTCTCGAGAGTCCGAAGCAACGATTCCGACCGAGCACGGTGTGTTCACCGCCGTTGGGTATCGAGCGGTTGATACCGGGTCCGAACATGTCGCAATCGTGCTCGGCGAGGTCGCGGGAAAGCCGGATGTCCTTACCCGGGTGCACTCGGTGTGCCTCACGGGTGACGTATTCGGCAGCCAGCGCTGCGACTGCGGTACCCAGCTCCGCGAATCGATGCGTCAGATCTCCGAGGCAGGCGAGGGAATCATCGTGTACAACCCGACCCACGAGGGCCGCGGCATCGGCCTGATCGAAAAACTTGCCGCGTATCGGCTTCAGGAAGAGGGATTCGACACGGTTGAGGCCAATCGCCAGATCGGTCATCCGCCGGATGAGCGGCACTACGGCGTGGACGCCCAGATCCTGCACGATCTGGAGGTCGTGAGTGTCCGGCTTCTGACCAACAACCCAGAGAAGCTCGACCAGCTGGCTGCCTTCGGGATCGAGGTCAGCGAGCGCCTGCCGCTTTGGGTCGGGGAGAACGACCACAACCGGTTCTATTTGGAGACCAAAGAGGCCAAGCTCGGCCACATCGGGACGGCTGGATGATCGCGATCACCGGCGATCTCGACGGCAGCGCGCTTCGGATTGCCATTGTGAGGGCCCGATTCAACAAACAGGTCACCGACGGGCTCCTCGAGGGGGCGCTGCTGGCGCTCGAAAAGAGTGGCATCGCCGACCCCCTGGTGGTTGAAGTACCCGGAGCATTCGACCTACCCCTGACCGCCCGCCGGCTGGCCGATGCAGGAAACGACGCAGTGGTCGCGATCGGTGCGGTCATCGAAGGTGAAACCGACCATTATGAACATGTCGCCCATCGCGCAAGCGAAGGGCTGATGCGGGTCATGCTCGACACGGGAGTGCCGGTCACCCTCGGAATCCTTACCGTTCGCGATCCCGCGCACGCTCTTGCGAGAAGCGGTCCTGACGATCGCAACAAAGGCAAGGAGGCCGCAGAAGCAGCCGTGGAAATGGCCAACCTGTTGCGTCAACTGCGATGACGAAGTCGTCAGTCATGAGTCGTCAGTGATCAGTCAGCAGTCGTCAGTAATCGGTCAACAATGATGGCCGTCGCATCCCTTGCCATTGAACTAGGAGTGGGCTCTGTCTAACCTCAAGCGCCAGCCGACAAGCGGAGGCGCCTGCTTCCCACCCGTCCACCGAGTTGAGGTGCGCCGGGTCGAAATACCAGGCAGCACCCGCGCGTGCTGCCTTTTGTCGTAGCGGGCGCCGTCAGGGTCGGACCACAGAGATACGGGAGGTCATCCGATCAAGGAGCCGAGAGTCAACGAGAAGATCCGGGTCAAAGAGGTACGCCTCGTCGACCCGGCCGGTGGGCAGATCGGCATCAAGTCGATCGAAGAGGCACGGTGGCTGGCCAACCAGCTCGAGCTCGATCTCGTGGAGGTCGCCCCGGACGCCCGCCCCCCGGTTGTCAGGATGATGGACTACGGAAAATACAAGTACGACCAGTCCGTCAAGGCTCGCGAGGCCAGGAAGAACCAGACCCGCACGGTCATCAAAGAGGTGCAGTTCCGCCCAAAGATCGGAGCAAGCGACTTCGAGGTGAAGCGGAAACGCGTCGAGCGGTTCCTCAGGGACAACGACAAGGTAAAGGTCACGATGCGGTTCCGGGGAAGGGAAGTCACCCACCCTGAGATTGGCAACGAGATTCTCGAGCGGCTTCATCAGAGCGTGGCCAACTACGGCGAGATCGAAATCCCGCCAAAGATGGAAGGGCGCCAGATGACGATGGTGCTGGCTCCGGTGAGAGGAGCGGCTCGGTCCGAGGCTTCGGAAGACACAGATGAGAGACAGGACGCTGCAGCCGAGGAAGCAGCGCCAGAAGACTAGGAGCGCGGTGACGTGCCGAAAATGAAAACACACAAGGGCGCGGCCAAGCGCTTCAAAAGAACCGGGAGCGGCAAGGTCTCGACGACCAAGGCGTGGCGCGGCCATAATCGGCACAAGAAGTCGGCGTCTCGCTGGCGCCGGGTGCAGGGCAAGAAGGTCCTCAGCGGCGGCAACAAGAAGCGCATGAACCGCATGCTGGGTAGCTAGGAGCAGCGATGGCACGGGTAAAGCGCTCGATCAACGCAAAGAAGAAACGTCGCAAGGTGATGGAGCGCGCCTCCGGCTACGGAGGCGCACGGAGCCGCCGGTACCGCACCGCACGAGAGCAGGTCATGCACTCGATGCAGTACGCCCATCGCGATCGGAGGGCGAGGAAGGGACAGTTCCGCCGCCTGTGGATCCAGCGGATCAACGCAGCCGCCCGGCAGCACGGCACGACCTATTCGCGGTTCATGGCGGGCCTCAAGGCCGCCGAGGTGGAGGTCGACCGGAAGATGCTCGCCGAGATGGCGGTCAACGATCCAAAGGCCTTCAAGGCCCTCGTCGACGTCGCCGGAGGCGCCAAAGTCGGGTGACACCGACGATCACGTCGCCGCACAACGATCGGATCAAGGCGGTTCGTCGCCTCCAGCGCGCGCAGGAGCGACGCGCTACCGGTCAGACCCTGGTCGAAGGCCCCAATGTGCTGGCCGTCGCGATCGCCGCCGGGGTCATCCCGGAGGTGATCTTCTTCGCCGAGGGCGACTCGCCGCCGGTCGTCGATACCGAAGTCATTGCCGTGTCGGATTCGGTACTCGACGCGATCGCGCCGACCGAGACTCCTCGGGGACCCGTGGCCGTGTTGTCCATCCCAGCGCCGGCGCCATTGCAAGCCAAAAGCACGGTGGTGCTGTGGGAGGTTTCAACGCCGGGCAATGTCGGGACGCTGATCAGGACTGCGGCTGGATTCGGGTGGAACTTCGCCCGCCACGGTGGGGCCGATCCGTGGTCACCGAAGGTGTTGCGGGCCGGTGCGGGTGCCCACTTCTCGGTGCCAATCAGCCAGGTGGAGCATGTTGGCGAGCTTCGAGCCAATGGCCTGGCGCCGGTAGCCACCGTCTCGGCCGGGGGAGTAGCACCGGATACGATGGACATCGACCGTCCGGTGGCGTTGCTCGTAGGAAACGAAGCCACCGGGCTGCCTGATGAGGTCGTCGATGCCACCGACGCGTCGCTCACCATCCCAGTGCCCGGCTTCGAGAGCTTGAGCGCCGCAGTCGCCGGATCGATCGCGATGTACGCGCTGAGGCGCTGAGATTCGTTCGCTCCTCGAACTCGTGGATCTATGCACGGTCCGCGTTGCTCGATACTGTGAGCAGGTCAGATGCCCGGGGCAGTTGGAAGGGGTTGGGACTCGTCTTCCGTGTGCGATTCACGCTTACGGTTCTCGGGTTGGCGTTGCTTGCCTCCGCGTGCATCGGTTCCGGCGGAACCACAGGCAGGTCTTCAACGACAACCACGCCGCCAACTTCGACATTGCCTACGGTCCCGCCGTCCACGACCACGACCGCGACGCTTTCAGAACCACTGATCTGGAGCCATGTTGAGAGCGATGGTGCATTCTCAGGAAGTCGTCAAGCGGGATCTTTGCCATGGCCCGCGGCGGGCCTGGCCTTGTTGCCGGTGGGTACAGCTACACGACCCCGGCCGCCGACGCCGCGATTTGGATCTCCACTGATGGCTTGGCCTGGGAGATTATCCCGCACGACAACGCGGTCTTCGGTGGAGCGGGTAATCAGCTCATTGCCGGCGTGACGCCAGGCGGACCCGGAGTGGTTGCCGTGGGATTCGACGAGCAGTTCGACCTCGAGGCGATTGAGGAGTCGCGGAACAAGAACGCCGCCGTGTGGTACTCATCCGACGGTCGGAGCTGGGCGCGTGTCCCGCATGACGATGCGGTGTTCGGGGGAGAGGGCGATCAGGCCATGAACAGTGTCGCCGCTGGAGGTCCCGGTCTCGTCGCTGTGGGCTACGACGGCCGCGAACCGTCGGATGCCGCGGTATGGGTCTCTGCCGACGGGATCTCCTGGACACGGGTCCCGCACGATGAGCGGTTCCTCGTGGGCGAGGACGCCGTAATGAGCAGCGTGATCGCCTCAGGTTCCGGCATGGTGGCCGTGGGATCAGACGGACCTCAGTTCCATCGACGAGCTGCGGTCTGGACCTCGCCGGATGGCGTTAGATGGACGCGGGTTTATCTCGATGTTGTCGTATTCGAGGGTGACGGCGGCCAATCAATGACCGAGGTGACGCTTGGTCCGGCCGGTCTGGTTGCCGTCGGAGCTGAGGGAATCGACGGGGACTCGGATGCCGCCGTTTGGACCTCCTCCGATACCGGGAAACATTGGTTACGAGTGCGCCACGACGAAGGATTCTTCGGCGGGGAGGGTGACCAGGTGATGTTCGACGTGACCCTTGCAGGCCAGGAGCTCGTCGCAGTCGGCTACGACTTGATCGACAAGTCGGAGGAGACAGACCATAAAGAAGATGCTGCAGTCTGGACCTCGCTCGACGGGGTGCAGTGGTCACGTGTCGATGACCGATCCGATGTGTTCGCTGCCAGCAAGTACCAACTGATGTACGCCGTTGTGTCTGATGGGGAGACCGTCATCGCCGCGGGCACCGATCGGTCGGGCGAAAGCGCCTCCGCGGCTGTGTGGTGTGCGACGAGGCAATCTTGACCCAATCCAGGGGCCCTGTAGCCAACGCTGCGATATGCCGATAGCAACCCATGAGCACCAAGGCACCTGAGCGACGGTCGTTGCCGTCCGCCTTCAACTCCGCATGGAGGTTCACTTCGTTGGTGGTCGCCGTCGTGCTGGCTCTTGCGGTCTACGTCGCTCTGGCGGTCACCGAGAACCCGTATGTCGCTCTGGCTGCCTCGATCGGCATTGGGCCACTGCTCATTCTCCCGATGACCAGAAGGATCGTCTGGTTGGTTCTGGCGGCGGTGGCCAGTCTCGCCCTCACCGCGGCCATTGCATTGGCGCTGACATGACCCTTCTCAACTCGACCGAACTGCGTTATCGTTCCCCACCAATGACCGCACCACTGCGCTTCGACTTCGCCTTTACCGGCCACCAGGCCCCGGCGAACAGGCGCGGCTAACACCACACCAACCGCCCGGGGCAATGAACGGCTCCGGGCGTCGTCGCGTCCGGAGTGAGCCCTCGAACAAGGAGCCAACCCCATGGATCCGACCAGTAACCTTCCCGATCACATGAGCCTCCAAGACGACCTCGACGCGCTCAGATCAAATGCGCCCTCCCGGATCGCCGAAGCAGCAGATCTCGATGCGCTGGCCGGCTTGCAGACCGAGGTCCTCGGCAAGCAGTCACCGATCGCCGCCGGGCGCGCCACGCTCCGCGAACTTCCAGACGATGAGCGGAAGCGGACCGGCCAGGCGATCAACGAGGTCGCCGGCGAGCTCAATGCCCTCATCGGGGCCCGGCGCGCCGAGCTCGAAGCCGAGGAGCACGCCGCAAACCTTGCCTCCGACGCGGTGGACGTCACGCTGCCCGGGAGGGCACCAAAACACGGGAGTGTGAACATCATCCAGCAGGTGATGGACGAGGTCGTCGACATCTTCGTCGCGATGGGGTATGCAGTCGCCACCGGGCCGGAGGCGGAGACTGAGTACTACAACTTCACCGCCCTCAACTTCCCGCAGGCTCACCCCGCCCGGCTCGCCATGGACACGCTGTATCTGGAGTACGGCGACGAGCCCGAGGAGATCCTGCTGCGCACGCATACCTCGCCGATGCAGGCCCGCTACATGGAGGAGCACGAGCCCCCGGTGTACCTGGTCGTGCCGGGCCGCGTCTATCGAAGCGATCCTTTGGACCCAACACATTCTCCGGTCTTCCATCAGATCGAGGGATTGGCCGTCGACACCGACATCACGTTCGGGGACCTCAAGGGCGTACTCGAGCACTTCGCTCACGAATTCCTTGGTACTGAAGCCGAGACCAAGTTCATCCCGCACTACTTCCCGTTCACCGAGCCCTCCGCAGAGATGCATGTTCGCCATCAGGGCGAATGGCTGGAGTTGCTCGGCTCCGGGATGGTGCACCCGGCGGTGCTCGAAGCGGCCGGATACGACTCAGACAAACTCACCGGGTTCGCCTTTGGCATGGGCGCCGATCGCCTGGCGATGGTGCGCCACGGCATCACCGACATGCGGGACCTCTTCGACCCCGATGTGCGGATCCTGGAGCAGTACCGGTGAAAGTCACCCTCGATTGGCTTCGTGAGTTCGTCGACCTCCCGACCACCGATCCGGAGGCGATCGCGCTCGCCCTCGAGAGTCTCGGCCTCGAGGTCGAGAGCTGGGAGCCGATCCAGTACCGATTCTCAGACGTGGTGGTGGGCAAGGTCATCGAGGTCAAGCCGCACCCCAACGCCGACAAGGTTCGACTCACCAAAGTCGATGTCGGCAGCGAGGTGCTCGAGATCGTCTGCGGTGCCTGGAACTTCCAGGAGGGAGCGATCGTGCCGGTGGCCGTGCCTGGTGCGGTGCTCCAGGGTGATTTTGCCATCACCGAGCGCGACATCAGAGGGGTGACCTCGCACGGGATGATCTGTTCGGAACAGGAGCTCGAGCTTGGTGACGACGCCGACGGGATCATGGTCCTCGACGCCGGCTTCCCGGACGCAGCCGCTCGCCTCGGTGACTCGTTCGAGTCTTTGCTGCCGGTCAACGACATGGTGTTCGACATCGATGTGACGCCGAACCGGCCCGACTGGATGTCGGTGTACGGGATCGCCCGCGAGCTGGCCGCGTTCTATGACATTCCACTGCACGCGCCCCAATTCCCGTTCGACACCAACAACGGAGCCGCCGGAACCTCGGTCACCATCCTCGACGCCGAAGCCTGTCCTCGATTCGTCGGGAGAGAGGTCGACAACATCATCGTGGGACCGTCACCGCACTGGATGCGCGCTCGGCTCGCAGCGGCTGGCGTGCGCCCGATCAACAACGTGGTCGACGCCAGCAACTACGCCATGATCGAGTTCGGCCATCCCACCCACGCCTTCGACCGTGATCGGCTTGGTGACACGGTCGTGGTACGACGGGCCGAAGGGGGTGAGAGCATCAAGACGCTCGACGACGTCGACCGCACGCTCGAACCGGGCGACATCGTTGTTGGCAACGCGGAGCGACCGGTTGCCGTCGCCGGGGTGATGGGCGGTGCCGATACCGAAGTCAGCGAAGACACGAAACGGGCCCTGATCGAGGCTGCGTACTGGGATCCGCCCTCGATCCTGCTCACCGGGCGCCGCCTCGACCTCCGCTCGGAGGCTTCGGCTCGATTCGAGCGGGGGATGGACCCCGAGGCGTGCCGCCACGCCGCCGATCGGGTGGCCCAGCTACTCGAGAAGTACGCCGGGGCAACGGTCGGGGGCGTAGTGGATGAGTATCCCGCGCCGCCCGTGCCGGCCGTCATCGAATTGACGATGGCTGAGATCAAGCGTCTCCTTGGCATCCGAATCGAGTCGACCACGGCCGCCGACTACCTGACCCGTCTCGGATTCTCGGTCGAGGGGAGGGATCCGTTGACTGTCCGCGTCCCAACGAGACGGCCCGACGTGACCCGACCAGCCGACCTCATCGAGGAGGTGGCCCGACTCCACGGGTACGCCGCGATTCCCGGCCGGGTCCGCAGCGGGACCGGTGGCGGACTGCCGTTTGACGAGCAACGACTGCGCAAGCTCCGATCCGTCATGGCGGGTGCCGGGTATCACGAGGTGTTCCTGTTCTCGTTTATCGGCGAGCCGGATATCGACCGTCTGGGACTTGCGGATTCCGACCCGGCACGGTCCGGGATCCGAGTCATGAATCCGTTGCGAGATGAAGAGGGAGTGATGCGCACGACCCTGCTTCCGGGCCTGCTCAACGCAGCAGCCCTGAATCATTCGCGGCGGGTCGACGACGTGCAGCTGTTCGAGATCGGCAAGGTGTTCCTTCGCGGGCACGACAAGCTGCCCGAACAACCGGATCGTCTCGGCTTCGTTGCATCGGGGACCAGATCCGCCGGGTGGGGTCGTGCCGGCAGCGGATACGACGTGTATGACGCGACCGGGCTTTGGGAGACGATCTCCGAGGCCCTCCATCTCCCGGATCCGGCGGTCGGCCCGATACAGCGAGCACCATTCCATCCCGGCCGTGCCGCCGCGGTGATGATCGGCGACGAGACGGTCGGCGTCGTCGGTGAGATCGACCCCGCCGTCGCTCGTGCCGCTGGGCTCGATGGCCGCGTTATCGCCGGGGAGATCGACCTGGCGCGGCTTCTAGTGGACCGCGGGCCCTGGCAATTCCACCATCCATCTCCGTACCCACCCCAGGTCTTCGATCTGGCGTTCCAGATTTCTGACGGGATCGGAGCCGGCGCGGTGCTCGCGGCCATCGAGGGAGCCGCCGGCGAGTTGTTGGAGCGCCTCGAGGTGTTCGACGTCTACACCGGGTCAGCGGTGGACGAGGGGCGAAGGAGCATCGCAATCAGGCTGACGCTTCGCGCGGCGGATCGAACGCTCAGCGACGAAGAGGCAGCACCGTTGCGCCGTGCGATCGTGGAAGCGGTGATCGCCGGAACCGGCGCCGAGCTGCGGGGCGAGCTCTGAGCGAAGTCGCCGACCTGCTGTCACGAGACGTGTTGACCGCGGCACGGCAGCTCTTGGGCTGGCGGCTGCGCACCGAGTTCGGGGGGACGCAGACCGAGGTCGTCCTCACCGAGGTGGAGGCGTACGCCGGGCTCGACGACCCCGCCAGTCACGCCTATCGGGGTCCGACCAAGCGCAACGACTCGCTGTTCGGAGCTCCGGGGATGCTCTACGTCTATCTGTCCTACGGCATCCATTGGTGCATGAACGTGGTGATCGGCGACGAGGAGACGCCGAATGCGGTGCTCTTACGCGGAGGAGAGCCCGTGGAGGGCCTGGAGACGATGGTGAGCCGGCGGGGGAGAGCCGATCACGTCGCCGATGGGCCGGGAAAGCTCACCCAGGCCCTCGGCGTCACCGGCGAGGACGACGGTGCTGACCTGTCACACGGACCGGTGCTGCTCATCCCCGGCGAGTCCCAGGGTACGGTGACCTCGACGCCGCGGATCGGGATCACCAAGGCCGCAGACTGGCCGTGGCGCTTCGTCCTAGAGGGCAGAGACGGATAGCCATCCATCAATGCCGATGATCATCAGGAGCCTATGAGCGGGAGGAATCGCCCCACTCGAACCGCGAGGAGTGATCTCGTGCCCGCTCCCGCTCGGTCTAGCCTTGCCGCTCATGAAGCCAGCCGAGGAACAGCTCGAACACATCACCAGCACCGTCGAGGTCTCCCTTCCCGAGGGAGGGCTCCTTGCCCTGCTCGAGGAGGATCGCCCGTTGCGGGTGAAACTCGGCGTGGACCCGACGGCACCGGATGTGACGCTGGGCTGGGCGGTGGTGTTCAACCTGCTCCGACGCTTCCAGGAGATGGGCCACACCGCGGTGCTGATCGTTGGTGATTTCACTGCACAGGTTGGCGACCCATCCGCAGCCGCGAGCACGAGAAAGCGCCTCAGCGCCGACGAGGTGCGCGGCCATGCCGACAACCTCCTACCGATCGTCGAGGAGCTGCTGCTGCCCGAGCATCTCGAAGTGCGGTACAACTCGGAGTGGCTCGGTTCCATGGACATGCACGACGTGCTCGAACTCACCTCGGCCTTCACGGTGGCCCGGATCATGGACCGGGACGACTTCTCAAAGCGGTGGGATGCCCGCGAGCCGATCTCGATGATCGAGTTCATGTATCCGCTGCTGCAGGGAATGGACTCGGTTGCGGTTGAAGCCGACATCGAAATCGGCGGCACCGATCAGTTGTGGAATCTCCTCGTGGGGCGGGATCTACAGGAACGTCGCGGGCAGCCCGCCCAGGCCGTGGTGACTGCACCCCTGCTGGTCGGCACCGACGGGGTGAAGAAGATGTCCCAGTCCATCGGGAATTACGTGTCGGTACGCGACCCGGCCGACGAGATGTTCGGCAAGGTGATGTCGATCCCGGATGAGGCGATGCCCGACTGGTATCTGTTGGCCGCCGGCGCCGGCCGCGAGGAAGTCGGCAGGATCGAATCGGAATTGGGCGACGGCTCCCTCCACCCCGGCGAGGCAAAACGCGAGCTCGGGCGGCGCATCGTGACCAGGTACTGGGACGAGGCGGCCGCCGAAGTCGCCGAGGCAGTATTCGATCGGCTGTTCAAGGAGAAGGGGATCCCCGACGAGGTGCCCGAACACGCCATCGGGTCCGGCGATCGGGTCTCGATGCCGACGGTGCTTTCGGAGGCCGGATTGGCTTCGTCTAAGTCCGAGGTTCGCCGGCTCATTGTGCAGGGCGGCGTAAAGATCGACGGCGAGAAGATCACCGAGGAGCTTCTCGACGCCGAATCCGTCGCAGGCAAGGTGGTTCAAGTCGGCAAGCGCCGCTTCGTCCGTCTGGTTCGCTAGGAGGGTGCCTCCTAGGCCGGCGCTACCCTCGGCCGACAACGAGAGCGAGAGGAAACCTCAATGAGTGAACCGCAAAGGAAGTGGCCCACCTGGGTCGTCATCGTCGCCATTCTCATCCTGGCGATTCCGATCATCTGGGGGCTGGCGATCCTGACCAATCTGCTCGCCGCGATGTCGATCGGCGGCATCCTCATCGTGGCCGGTATCATTGGGTTGTTCATTTGGTTGCGGGGTCGGGTCGAAAAGGAGTCCGCATGACCGAACAGAAGAAGAGCACACCGGGCTGGATGTGGATCCTCGGCGGTGTCGTCATCTTGGCGCTGGTGTTTGGAACGCTCCGGATCATCGACCTGATCTTCTCCCCATTGACGCTGGTACTCGTCGTCCTGGGGGTTGCCGGCTATCTCTGGTATCGCAACAACCAGAAGAGCAAGGTCTAGCCCCCGGTCCATCCTGACCGGTGACCGTATTGGTGTCAGAGACTCCGTGTGGAGCACACTCCTAGCGCAGCGACAACGACGCGGGGTCGCACGAGAGGACGGGGGCGCCTGTTCCTTCCTCTTTCCCTTGTCCCTTCCGTCGGAACGAGTGGCACTAGGCAGGCGATCGTGCTTGAATACGTCGTCTGCCGCCCATACCGGTCGGCAGCCGGGCGCCGCCGCTATCGGCGGTGCCTAAATTGTGAGGCCCTCCTCCTGAGTCGCGCTCGGCGCGTTTCGAGGGGGATCCGGGCTCCTTGACAACTGAACAGCGTGTCAAAAGCCAATGGGCGCTGGACCGTGAAGATTGCCCCTTCGGGAGTCGATCGGGGCCAGCGTGTACAAAAAAATCAGGTCATGCCAGCTGGTTCGCCCAGCAAGGGACCCCGTCCCGGCATGGCCACCTTTGAGAGATCGACTCCAGATCTCAGCAAGATCAGGAATCTTTCTCCCATCTTTCGATGGAGAGTTTGATCCTGGCTCAGGACGAACGTTGGCGGTGCGCTTAATGCATGCAAGTCGAGGGAGAACCATTCGCTCCGTAAGGAATGGATGGGGAAACCGGCGAACGGGTGAGTAACACGTGAGGAACCTGCCCCGAAGATCGGGATAGCCCGGGGAAACCCGGATTAATACCGAATGTCCTCTCCGGACCGCATGGTCTGTTGAGGAAATGGTCAGCCGCTTCGGGATGGCCTCGCGGCCTATCAGCTAGTTGGTGAGGTAATGGCTCACCAAGGCAAAGACGGGTAGCTGGTCTGAGAGGACGATCAGCCACACTGGGACTGAGACACGGCCCAGACTCCTACGGGAGGCAGCAGCAGGGAATATTGCACAATGGGCGAAAGCCTGATGCAGCGACACCGCGTGCGGGATGAAGGCCTTCGGGTTGTAAACCGCTTTCAGGAGGGACGAAAATGACGGTACCTCCAGAAGAAGGCCCGGCCAACTACGTGCCAGCAGCCGCGGTAATACGTAGGGGCCAAACGTTGTCCGGATTTATTGGGCGTAAAGGGCTCGTAGGCGGTTCAACAAGTCGATCGTGAAAGCCCGGGGCTCAACCCCGGGACGCCGGTCGAAACTGTTGTGACTAGGGTCCGGTAGAGGTGAGTGGAATTCTCGGTGTAGCGGTGGAATGCGCAGATATCGAGAGGAACACCAGTTGCGAAGGCGGCTCACTGGGCCGGTACCGACGCTAAGGAGCGAAAGCATGGGGAGCAAACAGGATTAGATACCCTGGTAGTCCATGCCGTAAACTGTGAACACTAGGTGTGGCGGATCTATTGATGTCTGCCGTACCGTAGCTAACGCGTTAAGTGTTCCGCCTGGGGAGTACGGCCGCAAGGCTAAAACTCAAAGGAATTGACGGGGCCCCGCACAAGCGGCGGAGCATGCGGCTTAATTCGATGCAACCCGAAGAACCTTACCTGGACTTGACATCATGGGTCTACCTGTAGAAATACAGGGTGCTTTTGCGCCCATGACAGGTGGTGCATGGCTGTCGTCAGCTCGTGTCGTGAGATGTTGGGTTAAGTCCCGCAACGAGCGCAACCCCTGTTCTATGTTGCCAGCACGTAATGGTGGGGACTCATAGGAGACTGCCGGGGATAACTCGGAGGAAGGCGGGGATGACGTCAAGTCATCATGCCCCTTATGTCCAGGGCTGCACGCATGCTACAATGGGTGATACAACGGGCTGCGATCCCGCAAGGGTGAGCGAATCCCTTAAAGTCATCCTCAGTTCGGATTGAAGTCTGCAACTCGACTTCATGAAGCCGGAGTCGCTAGTAATCGCGGATCAGCAAAGCCGCGGTGAATACGTTCTCGGGGCTTGTACACACCGCCCGTCACATCACGGAAGTCGGTAACGCCCGAAGTCAGTGGCCCAACCCCTTGGGGAGGGAGCTGCCGAAGGCGGGATCGGTAACTGGGATGAAGTCGTAACAAGGTAGCCGTACGGGAACGTGCGGCTGGATCACCTCCTTTCTAAGGAGCGAATAGCGAACCGTTCACGACGGTTCGGATGTTCCTAGTCAATGCATTGGTTACTCGGCCGGCGATCTGCGCCTGCCCGACACGCTGTTCAGTTTTGAGGGAGTCCGGTAACGCGGCACCTGCTGCGCTCACCGTGCCCTCTTGTTCCTTGAGAACTGCATAGCGAGTACGAGTTAAAGTCAAAGTATTCTGTATAGATCAAGCTACAAAGAGCTGATGGTGGATGCCTTGGCGTTCGGAGCCGATGAAGGACGTGGCAGGCTGCGATAAGCCCCGGTGAGTTGTCAAGCGAACATTGACCCGGGGATATCCGAATTGGTAAACCAGACTGGGGTCATGCCCAGTCACTCCGGTCTGAACACATAGGGCCGGTAGAGGGAACCGGGGGAATTGAAACATCTCAGTACCCCGAGGAAAAGAAAGCAATAGCGAGACCCTGAGTAGCGGCGAGCGAAACGGGTTCAGCCCAAACCGATGCGGTGTGATAGGTCGACGCCGTTGCCGTATCGGTGTAGTGGGACCCCTCAGACGGGACGTCGATCCCGTCGGGAAGTTACAAACTCTGCAGTTAGGCGAATCCGCTGGGAAGCGGAGCCATAGGGGGTAACAGCCCCGTAGCCGAAAACTGCCAGAGCTTCCGAGGGTGTTTCCCAAGTAGCACGGGGCACGTGAAATCCCGTGTGAATCCGCGAGGACCACCTCGTAAGGCTAAACACTTCCGAACGACCGATAGCGGACAAGTACCGTGAGGGAAAGGTGAAAAGTACCCCGGCGAGGGGAGTGAAATAGTACCTGAAACCATTAGCTTACAAGCAGTCGGAGGGATCACTTGTGGTCCTGACGGCCTGCCTTTTGAAGAATGAGCCGACGAGTCATCGGTGTGTGGCAAGGTTAAGTCGAGTGATGGAGCCGCAGCGAAAGCGAGTCTGAATAGGGCGTCTAGTCGCATGCCATGGACCCGAAGCCAGGTGATCTATCCATGGACAGGGTGAAGCGGAGGTAAGACTTCGTGGAGGCCCGAACCCACCTAGGTTGAAAACTGGGGGGATGATCTGTGGATAGGGGTGAAAGGCCAAACAAACCTGGCGATAGCTGGTTCTCCCCGAAATAGCTTTAGGGCTAGCGTCGTATGTTCCGCATTGGGGGTAGAGCACTGATTGGGTAAGGGGGCCAACAAGCTTACCGACCCCAGTTAAACTCCGAA
>Ga0255057_10000277_pt1 | contig 28749 bp, 30 predicted proteins | sample Cases_109_6_MG_FD_189022 | JGI IMG/M metagenome (GOLD analysis project Ga0255057, IMG submission 189022) | Seawater microbial communities from Amundsen Gulf, Northwest Territories, Canada - Cases_109_6 | ecosystem: Environmental > Aquatic > Marine > Gulf | place: Canada: Northwest Territories... | reverse complement strand
AACACCTGTGCATCAAGAAAATAGACGCTGTCCCTCTATTCCCCCGTCCTTATTTTCCAAATGATTGAACGTATCGAATTCACTCTGTTGGTCTGGACGGCCGTTTATTGACGGTCGTGGTGATCTCTTCTATATTTACTATGGAGCACCAAAGGTTTCCCGATAGTTTTTGATCGCTTTGAGAGCCCTCAAAGGCTTCGCGAGCCTTTGGGGGTTCTTTCTTTGAGGGACCTTTAGGCAAGGAGGAACCATAATGTCGAGTAATCTGTATGTCGGGAACCTTCCCTTCGAAGCCAGCGGGGTAGAGCTTCGGTCGCTGTTCGAGCAGGCCGGGACGGTCGAGTCGGTCAGAATTATCACCGACCGATACACGGGTCGACCTAAGGGGTTTGCTTTTGTGGAGATGGCGACGGAAGCGGAGGCGGCCAAGGCAATCCAGCTGTTAAACGGGTGCCCCATGAAGGGGCGAAACCTGGTCGTCAGCCGGGCCAGGCAGGAGCAGCGGCGAGGCGGAGGTCGGTGGCGGAACGTCGCCTAAGCTTCACCTGCCCAGACGGGATGATTGTCTGACCGCACTTCATTTCCAGAAAGGGAAACGCCCTCCGGGGCCGTGCTTTGCCCGGGAGGGCGTTTGGTGTTTTGGTACGTCCGAGACGCGCTATTTCTTCCTTTTCGGCTTTGAGGTCTTTGCCTTCTTGGACGTGCGAGCCCTCTTCGGGGCTGCCTTCTTGATGGTCTTCTTCCCCGAAGACCGCTTCTTCCTGCGCTTGGGCTTGCCAGACATCTCAAAGTCTTCCAACAAGGTCCGTTTCTTCTTGCGCGCCATCTTCTTTCCCTCCTTGCTTGGGGTCCATGGGAATGCCAATTCGCTGGCATCTTCCCGTAATCCTTAATGTTATCGACAGAAGCATGAAGAAACTTTATTTTTCAATGGGCTAGCGGGGCCCCCTCTGCCTCGCGACGGCATACCCGATAAAGGCCTGAGCAAACAAATCATTGTAAATCGGTTACTTGCAACTGTTCCCCTTTATCCGCCGTCACAACACAGCTTGGTTTCGGTTGGGTCTGGGGGGCCTCGTCGGACCTTGGCGGATGAAGTGGGGAAGGGAGAGGGACGGCAGGTTCAGGCTGATTTACGTGAGAGAGGGCCCCGGCACGAGGATGCGGACGGGGGCCTCGTACCCATAGAGGCAAACAGGGAGAACTGCCTCGAAGGGTGCAGAGTGGTGGGGAGGGATAGACTAGAGGGTGCGGCCGACGGCCGCAGCGACCGGCTCCAGTTGCCGCATGAGGTCTGCGAACCGGGGCGGCGTCAGGGACTGCACCCCATCGGACAGGGCCTCCTCGGGTCGGGGATGGACCTCGACCATGAGGCCATCGGCCCCGGCGGCGATGGCAGCCCGGGCCATGGCCGTCACATAGTCCGAGTAGCCCGTGCCGTGGCTCGGGTCCACGATGACCGGCAGGTGGGTCATCTTCTGGAGAACCGGTACGGCGTTGAGGTCGAGGGTGAAACGGGTAGCCGTCTCAAAGGTCCGGATCCCGCGCTCGCAGAGGATGACGTCGTAATTTCCGTGCGAGAGAATATACTCTGCCGACATCAACAGGTCCTGGATCGTGGCCGACATGCCACGCTTGAGGAGGACCGGCTTTCGCGCCTCGCCGACTTTGTTCAAGAGGGCAAAGTTCATCATGTTGCGCGCCCCGATCTGGAGGATATCGGCATAGCGAGCCACCAGCTCCACATCTCGATCATTGAGGACCTCGGTGACAATTTTGAGCCCGGTCACCTGGCGAGCCTGGGCGAGGAGTTCGAGCCCTCTCTCTCCGAGCCCCTGAAAGCTATAGGGTGACGTTCGGGGCTTGAAGGCCCCCCCCCGGAGGATGGTGGCCCCGGCCGCCTTGACGACATGTGCCGTCTCGACGATCTGCGTCTCACTCTCGACTGAGCAGGGTCCGGCCATGACCGTGAGACGGTCCGCCCCGATCTCGATCTCGCCCACCTTGACCACCGTCTTTTCGGACCGGACCTCCCGACTCGCCAGCTTGAACGGCTGCAGAATCGGGACGACGTTTTCAACGCCCGGCACCGCCTCCAACTGCTGCAGCTTTGCCTTGCCTCGCTCATCCCCTACGGCGCCCACCACATTCCGCTGGGTCCCCCGGATGACGTGCGCGTGGTATCCTAACTCCTCGATGCGCCTCAGGACCTCTTGAAGCTGTTCTTCCGGTGCCCCAGCTTGCATGACGATGATCATGTCTTCCTCCAAAAGCGAAAGCCACGGGGTCGCCCGTGGCTACAGAAAGAAAAAGCCACGGAGGCTTGTCTGCCTCCGCAGCCATCCTCGACGACAAAGACGTCAGGTGGCGCCGACCGGAGGGCAGACGCCGCTAAAATAGAACCGCCACCTTCTCAGATGCCTGAAATCCATCTGCGGCTTCGTTGAAGGGTTTCGGTGGATGTGTTAGCGTACTTACCACCACCCCCGAGGCTTGTCAAGGGGATTTCCAGGGAGATTTCTCTTTACAGTGAGGAGGCTTTTCTGTAATTTTCCAGCCAAGGAGACCCAGGGATGTCAGGACATTCCAAATGGGCAGGAATCAAACATAAAAAGGCGAAGGTCGATGCCCAGCGGGGGCGGCTCTTCACCAGGCTGATCCGCGAGGTCACGGTGGCGGCCCGGATCGGCGGTGGGGATCCGACGGGAAACCCTCGTCTGCGTGATGCCATCGACAAGGCCAAAGCCGGCAACATGCCCCAGGACAATATCGCTCGGGCCATCAAGAAGGGGACCGGGGAATTGGAAGGGGTTACCTATGAGGACTGCGTCTACGAAGGGTACGGCCCCGGGGGAGTGGCGGTGATGGTGGAGGCGGTCACCGACAACAGGAACCGGACGACGGCAGAGGTGCGAAAGATCTTCTCTCGCCTTGGTGGGAACCTGGGCGAGGCAGGGTGTGTTGGCTGGATGTTCGACAAGAAAGGGTTGATCCAGGTCACGGCGAAAGGGGTAGACGAAGAGCAGCTCTTGGCAGTGGCACTCGAGGCAGGCGCGGAGGATGTGCGGAGCGAAGAGCAGACGTTCGAGGTCGTCATCGCCCCCAAGGATTTTGGATCGGTAAAGACCGCGTTGGAGCAGGCGGCCTTCCCCATCGAACATGCCGAGATCACCATAGTGCCCCAATCCACCATCCGGGTCGAGGGCAAGACGGCCGAGCAGGTGCTCCGTCTCGTGGACGGACTTGAAGAGCACGACGATGTGCAGCAGGTCTATGCCAATTTCGATATTCCCGAACAGATCATGGCGGCGCTTTCGGCCTAGTGCCCCCGTCCCAATGACAGGTCACAGGTGACGGTTGGGTGACGACCGATGACCGTAATCCGATGACGGAAAGATATGAAAGGCTCTCCCGGTCGTCGGTGATCGGAGAGAGAGAATGGAGCAGCGTTTGAGCACGGAGAGGTGAGCATCGGACGCGAACTGAGGGAGCAGGCACCCAACGGATTGCGGGTGATGGGGATCGATCCCGGGATGGCCGCCACCGGTTATGGCGTGGTGGAGGTCCGAAACGGTTCTCTCATCTCCGTCGATCATGGCGTGATCACCACCTCGCCCCGCCAGGCCTTTCCCCAGAGACTCCACGCAATCCACCAGACTCTCCAGGCGATCATTGGGCAGCATCAGCCCGGATGTGCGGTCCTGGAGGGCATTTTTTTTTCCAAGAATGTCAAGACCGCGCTACAGCTCGGGCAGACCAGGGGTGCAGCCATGTTAGCCGTGGTGGAGGCCGGCCTGACGGTCTTTGAGTATAGTCCGCTAGAGGTGAAAAGTGCGGTGACCGGCTTTGGAAAAGCGTCGAAGCCGCAGGTCCAACGGATGGTGGCCTCCCTCCTCGGACTCTCGTCTGGGCTCCCTGCCACCGATGCGGCGGATGCCTTGGCGGTGGCCATCTGTCATATCCATGGGGTGGTCCTTCACACGCGGATCGCGAGGGTGTAGCTGTGTCCTCCTCCTGCTGGTGCTCGTGGGGGCGGCGAGCCCCCAGGAGGTTGAACAGGCAAAGGCGGAAGCCACTGCGGCCCTCGTCCAGGTTCTGAAACTGTGGAACGTTGAGGATTATGGAGCCGTCTACGATCGAGGGACGACGACGACCAAGCGCCTCTTTACCCGTGAAGATTTCATCGGCCGGATGCGGGGTCTGGGATGTAAGACGACCTGCTGTTGGACGACCTTTGAATTACACAATGCGGATTATCAGTCGCCGAGACTGGTCGTCGTCGCGGGAAGGGTCGGCTTTGAATGGACAGGACGCATCGTTCCCCGCTTTCAGTGTGGCCCGCGTGTTCAGAGTTTTCCGATGACCCGCGAGGAGGAAGCGTGGCGCATCGATCTCACCCTCATCCTACCCTTTTTCTAGGGAGGCTTCGGTGATCGGGCGGCTCAGGGGGAAGGTGGCCAAGCGGGACCCCGCGGAGGTGATCGTGGACGTGAACGGGGTGGGCTATCGTGTCTTCATCCCCCTTTCCACCTACTACCGGCTCCCTGAAGAGGGGACCGAGATCCTCCTCCATACCGCCACCCACGTGCGGGACGACGCCTGGAATCTTTACGGCTTTCTGACGGAACTCGAGAGATCCATATTTAACCTTCTCCGGGGCGTTTCCGGGATTGGGCCTCGCCTGGCCATCAACATCCTTTCGGGGATTACGGCGGAAGAGATGATCCCGGCCATCTCGCGCGGGGATTTGCTGCGCCTGAGCACCATTCCTGGGGTGGGCCGCAAGACGTCGGAGCGGATCATCCTTGAGCTGAAGGAAAAGGTCGGGTTGCTTCTGGAGCCGGTCGAGGCGGCGGTATCCGATCCGGACCGAAGAGAAGGAGTCTTACAGGATGTGGTCTCCGCGCTCCTGAATCTCGGCTACAGCCGCGCTGCGGCCTCCAAGGCCGCCGCTAGCGCAGCCCAACGGGTGGACGGGGGAGAGGATTTCGAGGCGGTGGTAAAGCAGGCCCTGCGCGTCCTCGCGGGGCAGGCCAAGGGATAAGGCATGACCGAGCAGATTGTGAGTCGTCGCCCTCTCGAGGAAGATCAGCAGTGGGAGCCGACCCTCCGCCCAAAGATCTGGGAGGAATACATCGGCCAAGAGAAGGTGAAAGAGAATCTCCGCGTCTTCATCGAGGCGGCCCGAGGCAGGCGGGAGCCCCTGGATCATGTCCTCTTCCATGGGCCCCCGGGTCTCGGAAAGACGACCCTGGCCCATCTCATCGCGGCAGAGCTGAAAGTATCTGTCCGGGCCACCTCGGGGCCGGTCCTGGAGCGACCCGGGGACGTGGCAGCCATTCTCACCAATCTCGAAGACCGGGATGTCCTCTTCATCGATGAGATCCATCGGATGAACCGTGTGGTAGAGGAAATCCTGTACCCCGCCATGGAGGAGTTTCAATTGGACCTGGTCATCGGCCAGGGCCCGCACGCCCGGACCATCAAGCTGGATCTGCCCCGTTTCACGTTAGTGGGGGCCACCACCCGGGCCGGACTCCTCACCGCCCCTCTCCGGAATCGGTTCGGGGTCGTGCACCGACTCGATTATTACGCCGAGGAAGAGATCTTTCGAATCGTCCTCCGGTCCGCGAAAGTCCTGGGGGTCGAGATCAGTCCGGAGGGAGCTGGCGAGCTCGCCGGTCGCGCCCGCGGGACGCCTCGGGTGGCGAATCGGCTCCTGAGGAGGGTTCGAGATTTTGCCCAGGTGTTGGGCGATGGGGTGATCAGTCAAGAGATCGCCCGGATGGCGTTGGAGCGATTGGAGGTGGACGAACGGGGACTGGATGACATGGACCGCCGGATCCTCCAAACCCTCATCGGGAAGTTCGATGGTGGCCCGGTGGGCCTCGAGACGTTATCGATGGCCGTCGGTGAAGAGAAGGATACCCTCGAGGACATCTACGAGCCGTTTCTGATCCTGACGGGATTCCTGGCCCGGACGCCGCGGGGCCGGATCGCGACCCGGCTGGCGTTCGATCACTTCGGGCTCACGCCCGGGGCCCGCCCTCAGGGGGAGCTGATGTAAGTGAGCGAATTCTGGGCCGCGCGACGGGCTGACAGATCCCACTTCACGGTGGTATACTGGGCCGGCGAGCGGCGAAGGTAGAATGTAGCGGGCGGCGATCATGTCCGGTTTTGAAGGATTGGCCAAGCTCCTCATCATTTTCGGCGTCGTCCTGGCCCTGCTCGGAGGTCTCCTGCTGGTAGTGGGCAAAATCCCGTTCATCGGTCGGCTACCGGGCGATATCTATATCCAACGAGAAAACTTCACCTTCTACTTTCCCCTGGCTACCTCTCTCCTGATCAGCATTCTGCTCACCCTCCTCTTTTCCCTTTTTAGTCGCCGGTGAAACGGAGGACGTCGATGGGGCGGTGGTTGATGAGCGGCATCCTGCTCCTTTCCAGCGCGGGGCTGTGCTCGGGGGAGGAATGGCCGGTGCGAGTCCTCATACAAGAAGGGGTCTTGGCCGTTGATCTCAGGGGGGCGGGACCATCCCAACTCGAAGAGCTCGAGCGCCCGCTGATACGGTATCTCCCTCCGGGCAAAGAGGTGCGCCTGGCGTGGGAGGGAAGGGATGGAACCAAGTTCAGGCTGCGGACAGACGCGGATCTTTTGTGGGTCAACGGCCGGCCTTACCGGGGGAGCATCGAAGTCTGGAACACGGCGGGGGGCCTTCAGGTCATCAACCAGGTGGCCCTCGAAGATTATGTGCGGGGGGTGATGAAGGTCGAGGCCGATCCGAATTGGCCCCTCGAGGCGTTGAAAGCCCAGGCGGTCGTGGCCAGAACCTATGGGCTGTATGAGCGGCTCGTAAATCCTGAGGCCCCGTATCATCTTGAGTCCGGCACTGCCTCTCAGGTGTACCGGGGGATCAGCGGTGAAGACCCCCGATCTGACAAGGCGGTCGAAGCGACCCGGGGTGTTGTGCTGGTCTACCGGGGACTGATCATTCCGGCCTTTTACCATGCGGCCTCGGGCGGACGGACTGAGGATGCCATCGAGGTGTGGGAGAAGAAGTACCCATTCATCATCGGCGTGGAAGACCCCTTTTCGGTCATCGCGCCCCATCATCAATGGCAGGTGGCCATCCCTGGTTCAGAGATCCAGGAGGCGCTCACACGGGGCGGCTGGAGTGTGGGAGAAATCCGTCGCATCGAGCCGGTCCGTCGGACCCGATCCGGTCGGATCAGCCTTCTTCGGATCTCACATGACGGTGGCGCGCTCCAAATGGGCGGGAAATGGTTGCGGCAGTTGCTGGGGCCAAACCGGATCAGGAGCACGCGGTTCACCACCTACCCACAGGACGGCAAGATCGTCTTTGAGGGTCAAGGGTGGGGCCACGGGGTTGGAATGAGCCAGTGGGGAGCCAAGGGGATGGCGGATCTTGCCTACGACTCTACCGGCATTCTGAAACATTATTTCCCCCTAGCAGAGTTGAGACGCCTTCCGTGAAGGGTAACAGTTGAGGGTTGAGGGTTCAGAGTTCTGGGCAAATTTCAAGCATAGAGCTTGCATGTCAAATGTGGGGATGTGAACCATGAGTCCTGATCGGGTTTGGCCGTGAACCGTGAACTCTGAACCGTGAACTGACTGATGCATCTTCGCGAATATGATTATTATCTCCCAGCGGGGTTGATCGCCCAGTATCCTTCCCCAGAGCGGGATGCCTCTCGCCTGTTAGTCGTTCGACGGGAGGATGGAGCGATACTCCACCGGCGGTTTCGCGACCTAGGCACGGTGCTCCGACCGGGGGACCTCTTGGTGCTCAACGATACGAAAGTGATCCCGGCTCGGCTCTTCGGGCGGCGCAGAGGAGGAGGACAGGTTGAGGTTTTGCTCATCGCGGAGGAGGATCGGAATCGCTGGTGGGCCCTGGTGAAGCCGGGCAGAGGGCTGCCTGCGGGCCGACGGCTGAGCTTTCAAGAGGGGGCAGGGGCTGAGGTGCTCGATTGCGGTGAAGGGGGACGACGTCTCCTGCAGTTTGATGGGGTTGAGGACATTTTCGCGCTGCTTCCCTCCATTGGGGAAATGCCACTTCCGCCGTACATCAAGCGCGGAGACCGCAGCCAAGAGCGGGTGCACGACCGCGCGCTCGATGCCGAGCGCTACCAGACGGTGTATGCGAAAGATGCCGGGGCCATCGCCGCTCCTACCGCTGGGCTTCATTTTACCGAGCCCGTGCTGACAGCGATGGAGCGGCATGGCGTAGAGATTGCCTTTCTCACCCTCCACGTAGGGGTGGGCACCTTCAAGCCGGTCACGGTCGATCGGGTAACAGAGCACCGGATGGGGCCAGAGCGGTACATCATTCCTGAGAAGACCGCAACGGCCGTCAAGCGGGCAAAGGCCGAAGGACGGCGGGTGGTGGCAGTCGGGACCACGACGACGAGGGCATTGGAAGACGCCGCGCTGCAGGGGGGAGTGGTCCGGGCGGGGGAGGGTACGGCCTTTCTCTTCATCACCCGAGGCCACCCATTTCAGGTGGTGGATACGCTCCTGACCAACTTTCACCTCCCCCGGTCCACGCTGCTCATCCTCGTGTGTGCCTTTGCCGGAAGGGATCTGATTCTCAAAGCGTATGCAGATGCGATGCGGAAGCGGTATCGGTTTTACAGTTACGGTGATGCAATGGTGATTTTGTGAGGAGATGATGAACTGCAAGCTCTGTGCGACAGTGCTGGAGGAAGGCGCTCGCAACTGCCCGAACTGCGGGCATGAGGTGGGCGCAAAGGTAGGTCCTGAAAAAGGGAAGGGTGTCAAATCCACCAAGACCATTCCCCCCACACCTGTAAGGCTCGACCTGGATTTGGGAGAAGAAGATGTGGAGCGGGAACCGGAGCCGGAGGTGGACGTCGAGTTTGATTTGGAGGAGGAAGTCGAGAGGGTGATCGAGGCTCCGAAGGGCTCCGTCGTGAGCACCCCCATTTTCACTCTGGATGCGGCTGGACTCCGAAAGATGTTAGCGAGACAGCCAGAGCTCTTGGAACGAGGACTGAACATTGTGACTGATGAAAAAGGGAGACTGGTTGGATCGGGTTATGCCACCGATGTCGGCACGATCGATTTGTTAGCCCGGGATGCAAAAGGGGGCCTTGTGGTCGTGACGGTCGCTGAATCCGGGCAGGGTGAGGAGGTTGTGGCAGAGATGCTGCAGCGGATTGGCTGGGTCCGGAAGAATCTGGGAAAGGGGAAGCAAAAAGTCCGGGGGATCGTCGTGCTGGAACAGGTTCCCAAAAACCTGAGTTACGCGGCCGCCGCCGTGGCCGACACGATCGCCTTCAAAACATATTGGGTCGCGCTGACCTTCGGCGATGTGGAGGTCTGATGAGCTTTGAGTTGCTCGCGACAGATTCGGTCGGGGCTCGGCGCGGGCGGTTCCATACTGCCCATGGAACCGTAGAGACCCCCACCTTCATGCCCTGCGCTTCCGTGGGCGCAGTGAAGGCCCTTTCCTCTCACGAGGTGCGCGAGGCGGGAATAGAGCTCATCCTCTGCAATACATACCACCTCTACCTTCGGCCGGGCCACGAACTCATTCGGGACCTGGGGGGTCTTCACGCCTTCACTGGCTGGGATGGCCCGATCCTGACCGATAGTGGGGGGTTTCAGGTCTTCAGCCTGGCGCCTCTCCGGAAAATCACGGAGGACGGGGTCCTGTTTCAGTCCCACCTGGACGGGTCCCGCCACTTTCTCTCTCCGGAAAAGACGATCGCGATCCAGCAGGCGCTCGGCGCGGACATCATCATGCCACTGGACGAGTGCCCCCCCTATCCGATATCACATGGAGAGGCCAAGGATGCCTTGGACCGGACCCTGCGTTGGGCTGAACGGTCCAGAGATGTCCACAAGGAAACGGATCAGATCCTCTTCGGGATTGTCCAGGGCGGGACCTTTCCCGATCTCAGAGAACGCGGGGTCCGAGAGATGGTCCGCCTTGGATTTGACGGGTACGCCATGGGCGGTCTCAGTGTGGGAGAGACCAAGGCCGAGATGGAGGAGGTTCTGGAGGCAGCCCTGCCCCATTTACCCACCGATCGGCCCCGGTATCTCATGGGGGTTGGCACCCCCACGGACCTCTTGGTCTCTATTGGGGCAGGTGTGGACATGTTCGATTGCGTCATGCCTACCCGTCACGGTCGCACGGGTAGCCTGTTTACCGCCACAGGCCACCTGAACATCAAGGGGGCTGCCTATGCGCGCGATCCTTCACCGGTCGATCCTTCCTGTACCTGTTACACCTGCCGCCATTACTCGCGGGCCTATTTGCGCCATCTCTTTGTCACGGGGGATATTCTCGGGCACCGGCTCAACACCTTACACAATCTCCATTTCTATGGCATGCTGATGCGTCAGGCCCGAGAGGCCATTGCAGAGGGGCGGTTCGCCGTGCTTCAGGCAGAGGCACTCCAGCGGTTGTCGTCCGAGCAGATATCCGAGTAAACCGGTATCCACGAGAGAGGAGAATAGACCAATGATCGACTTGGCCTACGCGATAGGGCAGACGCCCGGAGGCGGAGGTGGGGTAGGGGGTTTTTCCGCCCTGATTCCCTTGGTGCTGATGTTTGCCATCTTCTACTTCATCTTGATCCGCCCCCAGCAAAAGAAGCAACGGGAACAGCGGGAGATGCTGAAGGCCCTCAAGACGGGCGATCAGATCGTGACCGCGGGCGGGATCTACGGGACGATCATTGCGATAGATGAGAACAAGGTGAAGCTCAAGATCGCGGAGAATGTCAAGATTGATGTGACTCGCAGCTCTGTTTCCTCTCGACTCGGCTGGGAAGGGGAGAAGAAGGGAAAAGAGGGAAAAGAGGCATCGTGAGGTTCAGGCATGCGATGACCGACGACCGACTACCGTTGTCCGATGACCGTTATCCGACCACAGACGACCGTTAGCCAAAGGGGCTTTTGCGGTACTCGGTAGTCGGTCATCGGTGGGCGGTTACTCTTTGCGGGCGACCACGATGGCGGAGTAGCCGAACGTGTAGAAGGGGAAGAGCCGCTTCAGGTGGAAGTCGCACTGCGCGATGGTCTGGAGGAACCAGACCTGGTATGACTTGAGGGGGAGCCTCTCCTTGGGGGGATCCTGAATCTTGTCGGGGATCAATGAAGAGAGAATGTGCGTCCCAGCCCGCTGGGTCACGGTGAGTCCGTGCCGGTTCAACAGGGATTGCATTTCCGGAAAGGTGAAGGTCTTGTAGGTCAGGTTCACCTTTGAGTCGTGGTTGAGGTATTCATAGGTCCACCGTCTGAGGTCTCCCCTACGCCGCGTGGTGATGGCGTTCCGGAGTTCGCGGAATTGATACAGCAGGCCGAGGTGCCACTTGTTATCGTACTCGAGCGTCACCGTGCCACCGTGGCGGCAGACCCGCGCCATTTCGGCAATCGCTTGCTCGTAGTTCTGGATGTGGCCGATCACATCCCCGTAAGAAGAGACGAAATCCACCGAGCAATCCTGGAGGGGGAGCTGTGTGGCGTTTCCCTGGAGGAGGGTGACATTTGTCAATCCCTGTGCCTTCAGCTTGTCTTGGACTTTTCGCATCAGCGCTCTAGAAATGTCGATCGCGAGCACGTGTTTTGCCTGGGGAGCAAATTGAACGGTCTGGAGTCCTGACCCACAACCGACGTCCAAGACGGTCCGTCCTCGCCAGTGGGGGCTCAGTTTCTGGACAAAATAACCCAGGACCTTATAACCATTGACGTAAAAGGGATTGATGCGGTGATCAAGGATGTCGTACTCCTCGGCCATTAGATCGTACGCCGTCTGGACGCGCTGTAGCTGATTTGCATCGAACTCGATTCCGCCCATGAATCCTCCCTAGGTTCTTTGGCCCCTCACAGCCGTTCCAGGAAGACGCACTTGAGATATTTGGTCTCCGGCACCGATAGGAGGACCGGATGGTCAGGAGCCTGGGTCCGGATCGCCAGGATGCGACACTGGATCTTGGCATCGGTCGCTGCGTCCTCGAGCATCTGTAAGAAGGTTGCCTCGCTCAGATGGTAGGAGCAAGAGGAAGTGACCAGGATTCCCCCGGTATTCAACAGCTTCATGGCTCGGAGGTTAATTTCCTTGTATCCACGCAACGCTCCGGGCAGGGCCTCTTTTGACTTGGTAAAGGCGGGGGGGTCAAGGACGATGAGATCGAAACGCCGTCCAGCACCCTGGAGCTGTCTGAGCTCGTCAAAGGCGTTCCCACGCCGAAAGGCGCACCGATCGGAGAGGTGGTTTCGCTTGGCATTTTCCGTCGCCGCCGCAACTGCTTCCGCGGAATTGTCGATCCCTTCCACACGTTGCGCCCCCGCCTTGGCCGCGTGCAGCGCGAATCCCCCCGTATAGCAGAAGCAATCGAGGACCTGTCGATCAGCAGCCAGCGGACGAACGGCAAGGCGGTTTGCTCGTTGATCGAGGAAAAATCCGGTTTTTTGTCCGGTGGCAATGTTTACTTGGAAGTAAAGGTCATCCTCCTGAATGTTGACGACCGGGTCGAAAGGGGTCCCCACGAATTCCTTCTCCACAGTGAGACCTTCGAGAAGGCGGGAGGGTGCGTCATTGCGGAGGTAGGTCCCGTGTGGGTGGATCAGCTCTTGGATCACGGGCAACAAGACCCCGCGGAGTCGCTCCATGCCAGCCGTGAGGATCTGGACAACCCCAATATCCCCGTAGCAATCGAGGAGGAGACCGGGCAGAGCGTCTGCCTCCGCGTACACCATGCGAATGGCGTTGGAAGGGATGGCGAGCCGCTGCCGGTAGTCCATGGCGGCCGCGATCCGCCTGCGGAAGAAGGCGGCGTTGATCGGCTCCGCATCTCGTGTGAGAAGGCGTACAAGGATCTGGGAGTCCGGATTGATGTATCCCCGTCCGAGAAAGCGACGGCCGGTTCCGTAGACGTCAACGAGATCCCCCTTGCCGAGTGCACCATCGGTTTGCTCCACATCCGCCTGGTAGATCCAGGGGTGTCCCCTCAGTACTCGCAGCTGTCCCCGACGGCGGAGCACGACACTAGCCATGGTAGGAGCTGCCCCTGGCCTCCCAAAATTGTCACTTATGTACTGTTAGCAAGGAAAAATTGCAAGGGAAAAGAGGCCCCGCCCTCTTACTGTCCTGCCGTGGTCGCTCTAGCTAATTGGGCCTCTCGAGAACTGGGGTGCTGTGTGATCAGGGTCTCGAGCAGGGCCTCTGCCTGGCGTGTGTCTCCTAGTTGCAGATAGACATGGGCCCCTCTAAAGAGGGCCCGAGGGACTTCGGGGCTGCCGGGATAGTCCCGGAGGATGGTCTCATACTGGAGGAGGGCATCGGCATACTGCCGCTGGCTATACAGGGATTCTCCCAACCAATAGAGCGCCTTTGTTGCCTGACCGTTGTCAGGCTGGGCTGCGAGGTATCTCCGGAAGTGCTTGGTCGCGCTCGGAAAGTCTCCCTGGATGTAGTCACGGGTCCCGGTCTCGTATATCTGCTCGAGGTTCAAGGTCTCCTCTCGTCCCTCCACCCGGAGGCTTGCCACCTGGGGCCCGTCTTGGTTGCCGTTTGGCCATTCTGGTTTCGCACCTGGCGGAGGTGATGTGTCGGTCGAGAATTGGGGAGATGCGGGCCGCACGGTCCTTACGAGAGGGATGGGAGGTGATGGGGCCATGTCGATCAACAGTTGTGACGTTTCCTCTTCCGTGACAGTGGGGAAGGCAAAGCGCTGAGGGGCTGGAGGGGACAGGAGACCAGCCATTTGATTGATGATTTCCTCACCCGTGGCCTTATCCCGCTCTGGAAGAGAATCGGCGTTTACAGAAACCCTGGTGGCGTTCGCCGTGATGCGGGTGATGGTGATACTGAGATCATAGCTGTCAGAAGCTACGGCTACGATATGGTATGTATTTTCGCGAGCCTCACTCTCCCTGATCGTAAAGGCCATATCCTTAAGCGCTTGGTGGCAGGCCTGTTTCACCACTGGCATCGGTGCGGAGAACGTGCGTTCGACGGTCTGGGATTGTACATAGGACGCCCCGGTAAAAGCCGTGCCGACGACGGTGGCCGCCGCGCCCAACACCGTACAACTCGTAAGCCCCATGGCGAGAAGGCCCAGACACAAGCCGATCTTCGGGTCCTGTTTCACGAATGGGCTCCTCCAAGGGTTGATTGCCGGAATTAGAGATGGAAAGACCTTATATGTCAAGGACTTTTTTCTAGTTTGATGATGTTTGGGTTTAAGGATTGGTGATTAGCTCTTTAGCAGAATGGACAGGATTTGGGGAAGAATCACGCCCGCTGCACCCTGTAATTGACTATCAACAAGGGGAGTGATTGGGGTAGGGATGGGATTGATCTCAGCGACGAAGGCTCCGCGGTCCTTGGCCACGATAGGCAGGGAGGCGGCAGGCTGGACGAGGGCTGAGGTGCCAATCGTGAGAAAGATATCGGCTGATTCGGCAGCGGCGAACGCGCGGGCTTGATCCTCGACGGAAAGGGACTCGCCGAACCAGACGACGTCAGGGCGGACCATACTTCCGCATGCACACTGGGGTGGCAGCAGGCTCAGCGGGACTTCACGGTTTTCGTAAACGGTTCCCTCGGTCAGGCAGCGGACCTGCCAGATACATCCGTGCATTTCAATGAGACGCCGGCTGCCGGCCAGCCGGTGCAGGCCATCGATATTTTGGGTGATCAGCAGAAAGTCGGGAACGATCTGCTCCAGTTGGGCGAGGACCTCGTGGGCAGGGTTCGGGGACGCTGGTGCAATTTTCTGGCGCCGCCAGTCGTACCACTCCCAGACCAGCCTTGGGTCGCGCGCAAAGGCCTGGGGGGTAGCCAGATCTTCCGGTTTATAGTGCTGCCAAAGACCCTCGGGGCCCCGAAAGGTGGGGATACCACTCTCCGCCGAGACCCCAGCCCCCGTCAATGCCACCACCGACGTCGCGGTTTTCAAGCGTTCGGCTATCGCAGCAAATGCCGAATCCATGTTGCTTCAGATTCCTTTCCTTTCGTAAATTTCTATCGCGAATTCTGCCATAGCCAGAGACGAACGGCAAGTGTGAGAAAAGGGCTTTGAACTTTCTTGACAAGCTGCTATGGTATTGGCCCTATCATATCATTTCTATTTGACTTTACCCGCCCATGCTGCTAGGAATGGGAACCCAGCGTGTGGGTGTTCCGTAGGGAGAGGTCCTGATCGGACCCAACGGAAAGGAGGCTTCAATGCTTAGACGCAATACTCCCGGGGGAAGTGCTGGTTCCGATCTCTCCAACGACGGCTCTGCCTCGGTCTCATCTACCCTCCTGGGCGTGACCGGAGACACCGCCAAACTCGAGGGAAAGTTTGACATCGCCGACTCAATTGAGATCGAGTGCGAGGTGGGGGGCGAGCTGAATGTTGGCGGGAAGTTCATTATTGGCCAGAGGGGTACCGTCCGTGCCGATGTGCAGACCGTCGATGCCATCATCCACGGGGAATACGAGGGGAACTTGATTGCGACCGGGAGTGTGGAGATCACTCCCACAGGACGGGTAGAGGGCAACCTCAAGACCAATTCGCTGGTTATCTCTCGGGGTGGACTTTTCAACGGCAACGTGGCCAAGCTTAAGGAATCAGACATCGAGGCGGGCAAGCCTCCGATCCAATTGGTGAAAGAGAAGCAGGTCGCCAAGGAGAACTAGGCACAGGAGTTCCTGGCCTGCGGGTTTTTTGTCATGCTGTGGAATTCCAGGCGTAAGTCGAATCAGACCGGCATCATGGCCTTCATCGGCGAAGGCTCCGAGATTGAGGGGAAGTACACCTTCAAGGGCGCCGGGACCGTCCTGGTCAACGGCAAGTTCCATGGCGAACTTACAGTCACGGATGCGCTCATCGTCGGCGAGAAAGCCGTCATCCACGCCACGATCCGGGCACAGTCGGTGGTGATCTGGGGTGAGATGGTAGGCAACGTCCACGCCAGAGAACGCGTGGAGCTCAGAGGGGCCGCCCGCGTCTTTGGCGACCTGGAAGCCCCCGTGGTGATCCTCGAGGAAGGTGTCCTGTTCGAAGGCCGGTGCCGGATGACCGGATCGAGGCCCGATGACGAGGCTCGGGATCCATCGGTAGTTCCGTTTAGGCGCTGATAGATCCTGCCCCGCCGAGAAGCCTGCTGCGAGAAGCTCGATTGCAACCTCAGCCTGCCTGCGTTCCCTCGTAAGGTTCCGCCTTTCCCTCCAGCTCTTTGATCAAGTCTCTTTCTTACTATTGCCCGCGGACTGGGCCTCGGGACCGCGCCAAGATTCAGTACACATATTCCGACAACCGCTCGGATGTCGGCAGGCCATCAAGGACTCAGAACCGGTCAGTATCGTGCCTAAATCAACAGGGTAGGAGCCTGTTTAGCAGTACGGCTCCCACGGGCGTCGGGGGCATCCTCGGCGCCCGTGGTGTTTTTATCTGTTTGATTCGCCTTGCGATTCTACTGGGGAATATTGAGTAAGGGCGATTGCTTAGAGTCTCAGAAGAATTTGGAGGCGGGGACGTACTCCATCCCGTGGGCCTCGGCCACGGCCGGGTAGGTGACGTTGCCGTGGATCACGTTCAGCCCCTTGGCGAGCTCAGGCTGCATCTGAGCCGCTCGCTTCCATCCCTTCTCAGCGATGTCGAGGACGAAGGGAAGGCTGGCGTTGGTAAGGGCAAAGGTGGCAGTGCGGCCGTAGGCGCCGGGCATGTTGGCCACGCAGTAGTGGAGGATGCCGTTTACCTGGTAGACCGGGTCGCTGTGCGTCGTGGGACGGGTCGTCTCTACGCATCCCCCTTGATCCACTGCGACATCGACAATGATCGAGCCAGGTTTCATGAGCTTCAACATGTCCCGGGTCACGAGGTGGGGTGCCCTGGCTCCGGGGATATAGACGGCACCCACGAGGACATCGGCTTGCCTCAGGCATTCCTCAATGTTCAGTTGGTTGGACATCAGGGTGGTCGCGTTGGGTGGGAGGACCTCATCCAGCGACCGCATCCTTGAAGGGTCTATCTCTAAAAGAGAGGCTGAGGCGCCCATTCCTGCCGCCATCCTGGCTGCGTTGTAGCCGACGATCCCACCTCCCAAGATGGTGACGGTGGCGGGTGGAACCCCGGGTACGCCACTGAGCAGTACTCCCCGTCCCCCGAGAGGATTTGAGAGGTAGTGGGCAGCGATGGGCAGGGCCATACGACCGGCGATCTCGCTCATCGGCTCGAGCAATGGCTTGTGACCATCGTCCATTTCGACGGTTTCATACGCGATCCCCACCACCTCACGCTTCAGGAGGGCCTGGGTGAGTTCCAGGGATGGAGCGAGATGGAGGAAGGTAAAGAGAATCTGGCCAGACCGGAGGATCTCGTACTCACTCGGCACGGGTTCCTTCACTTTGCAGATCATCTCGGCCCGGGCATAAATTTCGGACGCCGTAGCGACAAGTTCCGCCCCCACCTCGGCGTACTCCTCGTCCATGATCCCGGCACCTGCTCCCGCCACATGTTCGATGAGCACGAGGTGTCCCTTGGCGGTCATCATCTGGACCCCGGCCGGGATCATCGCCACCCGATGTTCCTGGTCTTTGACCTCTTTCGGCACACCAATAATCATTTAACTTTTTCCGTTTATGGTTCAGAGTTGATGGTTCATCGTGCAGACGAGGTGCAATCTGTGGACCATCGAGGCTAGGTCCTGAACCTCAACCCTGAACCCTGAACTGATCAGAGGCCCCAATCGCGAGGGTAGCGGAAGTCTCGATCAATGGTCCGGACCGAGACCTTGGCAATGACCGGTGGCCGCCGCTTGTACTGGGACGATTTAACCCTGTGGAAGACTGCCTCAACAAAGTGGGCGTCGAAGCCGAGTTCAGTCAGGTCGGGGAGTTCGTACCGTCGATCCACCATGTAGTATAAGAGGCGATCCACCGCCTCGTACGTAAAGCCCAGCTCCTCCTCATCAGTCTGTCCCACCCACAGGTCGGCGCTGGGCGTTTTTTCGAGTATCTCGGCTGGGACCTTGAGATGCCGGGCCAGCCATCGTACCTGGGTTTTGTAGAGATCTCCGATAGGATTGAGGGCCGAGGCCATGTCTCCGTAAAGCGTGCCGTAGCCCAGGAGGAGTTCCGTCTTGTTGCTCGTGCCCAAAACTAAAGCCCCTAGGTGGGCGGAATGGTCATACAGAACGGTCATCCGTTCCCGGGCCATCTTGTTCCCCCGTCGGATATGATCCGCATCCGGCAACGCGGTAAAATACGCATCGATCTGCGGGGTAATGTCCACCTGAAGGAAATTGATCCCGAGCCACTCCGCGATGAGTCGAGCATGGGAAAGGCTTTCGGGGTTCGAAGCCTTGTAGGGCATGCTGACTCCCCACACGTTGCCGGGGCTCAGGGCGGCCGCTGCTAAGGTTACGGAGAGCGAAGAGTCCAGCCCACCCGAGACCCCGACGACCACCCGATGGAAGCCGGCTCGCTGGACTTCACTTTGGATGAACCCGGTCAAGATCTTGGTACAGAGATCCCAATCCAAAGTGAGTTCCGGGGTGATGGTCGAGGCGTTCATGGGGTCCCTTCCGCACGAAGCCGAAGTATTCGCTGTAGTTCCCGAGTAATTCGCTGCAGCTCCCGCACCGTCAGGTCCAACCGCTCGTCCCGCAGCAGGGGATTCGCAATCCGCTCTCGTCGGACCTCCCGGCGGTCAACGGCCACGTGGAGAAGCTGTTCCTCGAGTTGAGGCGCCTTGAGTAGGACATCTCCGGTCGGTCCGATGACCTCAGAGCCTCCCCAAAAGCAGGCGCCGTCCTCGTACCCGACTCGGTTACAGTAGCAGAGCACGCAGGTAAAGAGCCGGGCGTAAGTGCGGTTTAGGTGCTCCCAGGCAGCCGCATTGGCAAACGTCCCCTCCGGCAAAAGCCCCCGGCCGGGACTGGCAGATATACAGAGGATCAGTTCGGCGCCGTCCAGAGCAGCGATGTAGGGAACGGCGGGATGCCACAGGTCCTCACAGATCGTAAGGGCCATTCGGCCAAATCGGGTATCAAAAGCCCGAACGGTCTCCCCTTGGGCGAAATAGCGACGTTCATCAAAGATGCCGTAGGTGGGGAGGTAAAACTTTCGGTGCAGGTGGCGAATTTTCCCGTCTTCCAAATACGCTGCGGCGTTGAAGAAGCGATGGTCGGAGGACTCCTCCACGAGCCCGACGACGATGGCCATCTCTCGGCTCATCTCCTTGAGTGCGTTGAGCCGGGGGTCCCGGGGAGTGAGGGCGACTGAGGGGACCATGTCTTTGAGGAAGTACCCGGTGAGGGAGAGTTCCGGAAAGAGGAGAAGGTCCACCCCCTGCCTCGCTGCCTCGCGCAGGATCTTGTCGTGGAGGGCGAGATTTCTGTCCAGGTCCCCCAGCGCCGGACAGACCTGGGCGATCCCGAGGGTGAACTTCTCCATCGATTTCTTCTCCCCTTTTCCTCTCAACTCCGTTTCCTTGACACGCTTCAATAGATTTAGTAAGGTTCCTCCGCACTCAGCTCCGGCCGGAGGCAGTCATGGAAGAAACCCTCATGCGTATCCGACTGGCCCTGACCCTTGCTCTTCGGGATCAGGAGCAGAGCGTACGGACCGAAGCAGCTCAAGCGATGGAGCGCATCGAAGGGGTGTCCGCACTGGAGCGTCTGGCGGCGAGGGCCGAGTCCGATGACACGCCTGAAGCCCTTCGGGCGGTGTACGCTGTGGGGAATATCGGCGGGGAAAAGGCCTTCGCGATTCTGCTCAAGGCGTTAAAGTCCCCACACGTAGATGTCCGAGCCGCTGCAGTGAAGCTCCTCGCTCCGACCCGAGACCCTCGAGTCGTGGAACACTTCATTCAGACCTTGGACGATCCGAGTCCCGATGTCAAGATCCTCATCCTGGAGGCCCTGGGCGACCTTCGGGAACCAAGACTTTCGGAGATCCTCACCCCGAAGCTGCAGCAGTCATCCGGTCCAACGCGGGAAGCGCTGATCACCACCCTCGGCCGGCAGGGAGACATCCGCGCTATTGAGGTGCTCCTCCCTTTCTTGATGGATGGCGCGCCAACGATTCGTCAGCGAGTCGCGGAGGCCCTGGGTCACCTGGGGGTCCGGGCAGCAGAGGCGGGAGAGCGTAAGGGGATCAGCCCTTCTACGTAACACCCTTTCCTTGTAATACCTTCGCAACATCGATCCCATGGATGACTGGATCGACGGCGACGGCAATCGACCGGGTGAAGTCTTCCGCCTCGGTGTCCCACTCCATCAGGCTGACCTCCGGCCCGTCCGCGATGTTTCCCTCGGGGTCCCGGACAATTCGCACCCATGGACGAGCGATTTCCTCTGGCCTCGGACGCGTGACCACCGCGATCTCCCTCGTTGTCAGACGGACTGCCGTTCCCGGCGGGTAGATGCCGAGCATCTCGACAAAGCGTTCGAGTACCTCGGGATCGAAGGTGCTTCCGGATAGGGTCTTCATCAACGTGATGGCCTCGTTGGGTTCGAAGGTCCGCTGGTAAGGTCGGACGGTGGTGAGGGCGTCGTACGAATCGGCAAGGGTAATCAGCATTGAATAGGGATGGATCTTCTCGTCAGGAGTCACAGTGGGATACCCCGTCCGGTCGTGTCGCGTGTGATGTTCCCGGACCACGTGAAGGGCGATCTCTGAGGTGACCCCCATCTCCTTGAGAAGATGCACTCCCTCATCCGGGTGCGACTTCATGAGTGCCCACTCTTCATCGGTGAGCTTTCCGGGTTTGCGGGTAACCTCCTCAGGGATGCGAATTTTTCCAAGGTCGTGGAGCAGCCCACCCAGCCCCAGTTCCTTCAGGGCCGGAGCATCAAGTCCTATGCTCTCTCCCAAGGCCATGGCTAACGTCCCCACATTCACCGAATGATTGAAGAGGTACTCGTCGTAGCTCTTGATCATGGTCAGGGCCAGGAGGGAGTGTTTTCCCTTTAAGATCCCACCGACGACCTCTTCGACAGCTTGTTGCACCTCGGTCAGGGATGGAACTTTCCCCAGGCGGACATCCTGGAAGACATTTCGGATGGTCTGCAGGGCACGACTGTAAATGACCCCTGCCTGTTCCAGGGACATCGCCTCTTCTTGTTGCATGTCCACGACTTGTTCTTGCTGGGGTACAACCTCCTCGGCTCTTACTTCAGGCTGCTCCTCCGCGACGCCCACAAGGAGGATATGGGTACCTCCCTGTTTTTTGAGGTCCTGTTCGATTTCAAGCCCTTTAATGTCCCGCGCGAGTGCCTCGACGAGGCGCCGGAGTTCCTCCACTGTGCAGCCTTTCAGGAAGCTGACCCCCTGGATCTCCGCTTGCTGGAGCCGGACCACGAGTTTCTCGGCAAGGTCAGCCTTCGCCGTGAACGGCGTTCCTTCAACGACCAGGGTGTCATGGAGTACGCCGAGGGTGATCCGCGCTCCCCCCCCGAGCAGCCTCTCGAGAGCTTCGTGGACCTTTTGGAGGGCGGTCGTGGTGGCCGGATGGGTAGGGGAATACAGGCCAAGATTCTTCCAGGCGGCGTTCAGGCTGAGGAGGAACTGTTCAGCGTCGAATGGTTGCACTGTCATCGAGTTTCCCCTTCGGAGGGCTGTGCGCGACCCAGGGCCATTTCACACGCCTGCCTCAGGTCGGGACGAGCCGATTGTGCGACCGCCCGCAATGCCTCAGTGGCATCCGCCCCGCCCAACTCACCGAGGGCGTGGGCGGCAGCCAGTCGAAGGTCCTCTATCGCCTTGCGGGAGAACCATTGTTTCCGGCGCAGGATCGCGATGAGGGTTGGGAGCGCCTGGGGGTCCCCGATGGTCCCGAGCACCGCGATGGCCGCCTTCTGCTCTTCCAGTTCTCGAATTCCCGGTCGCTCTTCGGCAATCTGCCGAAGCATCGGCACAGCCTCCTTCAACTTTATCCCCCCGAGAGCCGCCATGGCTGTCTGTCGCACAGAGGTGTCGGTGTCTTGTAATGCGGCGAGCAAAGGCGAGCGTGCCACCCTAGGATCCATGGGTCCAAAATTCCTGATGACCTCCCGGCGGATGCGGGGATCCGAGTGCCGGACGATTTTCAGGAGGATGTGTTGGACGTCAGGTGTTGACAGCTTAAGGAGCAGGGGGAGCAGGCGCCGAACCGTTTCCCAGGACGGTGCGGAAAATTCCGATATCACGGCCCGTTGAAAATGGGTACCCATTCGGGGCAGGAAATCCGTCAGCTTCCGCCGCGCCGCAGTCTGTTCCTCAACCAAAAGCTGCTTGAGCATTGGCCCAGTCATCTCCTCATTCAACGTAAGCAAGAGCTGGACCAGATCGTCCTCCGGGACCGCCCCCCCTCGACAGAAATCCTCAATCACGGGCTGAGGGCCTGTTTCGCCTAACAGGGAGAGAATGCCTTCACGGGCATAGCGCGTTACCGTCTCATCCTTGGCGCCCGAGGGTTGGAGTTCCGAGGCAAGGGCAGTCATGACCCGGAGGCAAGGATTGACTTCACCCCGGGCCAACGCCTCGCGCGCCCACTGGCAGAGCTCTTGCGTCAGATGCTCGTACCGCGCTGGCCGGTCCGTTTTTTTGAGTTCGATGATGAGTCCCTCCAGGTCAGGCTGGGCTTCCTCTTCCTCGGCTGCTTCCGTAACGCTTTGGGGTGGGGTCGGTTGAACCGGATCGGGTTCGAGCTGCTCGGTCGGTTTCGTTGGGAGGACCTCCGGTGTCGGGTCCGGAGGCTTCTCGGTGAATGTGAAGTCGAAGTCCTCCAGCTGTACCGTGGTTGCTCCACGCTTCTGAAGGAAGGCCCTGGCTCCCCCCTGCTGGGATATGTCCGCCGAATCCACGACAAAAAGTTCCGTAAGATGCTGAAGATCTTCGAGGCGAATCCCAGGGAGGAAAAAGATCGTCCGAATGCCTCGGAGGAATAGCTCATGGGTGAAGCCACGGAGGAGGGGATGGTCCTGGCCTACGAGGGTTTCGCCATGAAAGAAGCCGTCGCGGCCAATGCGGAGGGAGAGGGGAGCCTGCCGGGTTAAGAGGTTTGCGATCCTTTTGTGGGGGTCATCGAGCGCCCGGGCCCTGGCTGGGTGGTTGCCCGTGTAGGTGAGAAAAACTTTGGTAGCCTTTCTAATGCCGACGAGAATCTCTGCCAGCTCGCGGCCAAGAGATGCCTCCGCTTGACGATCTCTGCTTTCGTCCGTGGCCATCCTCGGTTTTTCCGCCCTTGCCACCACCGGCGCATTCTGACTGGCGCCTAGGTGGAATATAGCAAAATGCCGATAAATGTCAATAAATACAGTGGAAGAAACGGTCAAAGGATGTCAACGGGATCCACGTCGATCTCCACCTGGACCGATCCTCCCTTGGGTGTTGAGAAGTCTTCGAGCGCGGTCATCACCTTCTGACTGGGGGGAGCGTCCGATGGTCCCTTGACGAAAAGGTGCCAGCGGAATCGACCCCGGAGGCGTGAGAGGGGGGCGGGGGCAGGGCCATCGATCTCGGCGGTGATGGGGTCCTGCCGGAGGACCGTGCAAAGCTGTTGGGCCCCCTCAGCTGCCACGGACTCCTTCGGGCTCGAGATGACGAGGTGGATGAGGCGAGTAAAGGGGGGGAGATTTCGCTCTCGGCGCGGTTGAAGCTCTTGTTGAATAAACGAGAGGAAATCCTGGTCCAAGGCTGCCTTGATGCAGTAATGATCGGGGTTGTATGTCTGGATCACGGCCTCCCCCGGCAGCGGACCCCTTCCAGATCGGCCCGCCATCTGCATGAGGAGCGCAAAGGTTCGCTCTCCCGCTCGGAAGTCCGGGAGGTTCAGACCGATATCAGCCGAAAGTACCCCCACGAGGGTGACGTTCGGATAGTCGTGCCCCTTCGCGATCATCTGCGTGCCGACCACGATGTCCAGATCCCCGTGTTCCAGCCGCTGTAAGAGGAGGTGATGCCCCTGGCGGCCGGCCGTGGTATCCCGGTCCATCCGTGCGATCCGGGCTTGGGGAAAAAGGTTTCGCAGCTCCCGCTCCACCTGCTCTGTGCCGATTCCGAGCTGCCGAAGGTTCGCACTACCGCAGCCAGAACAGTGATCGGGCGCTCGCTGTTGATGATCGCAGTGATGGCACCGTAGGAGTCCGGCTCCGCGGTGAAAGGTGAGGGCAACGCTGCAGTGGGGGCATTGCATGAGGTAGCCACAATCGCGACAAAGGAGGGAAGTGGCAAAGCCCCGCCGGTTCAACAGCAGCAGGACTTGCTCTTGGCGGCCGAGGCGGTCACGGATTCGGTCTTGGAGGAATCGAGAGAGAATGAGGCGTTGCCGAGGCACCTTCGGCTCCTGGCGCAGATCTACCACCGTGATCTTGGGGAGCACTCCCTCCCCGATGCGCACGGGAATCGAGAGTAACCGGTACGGGCCGACTTTCGTGCGGTGAAAACTTTCGAGCGAAGGGGTGGCCGAGCCCAGGAGAACCGGACAGGACCACATGTCACCCCGGAGCAGCGCCACATCCCTGCCATGGTATCGGGGCGTGTCCTCTTGTTTATACGCGGGGTCGTGCTCTTCATCCACGACGACTATCCCGAGGCGGGACAGAGGGGCGAAGACGGCAGATCGGGCTCCGACCACGATGTCCGCTTCTCCTCCTCGGATGCGAAGCCACTGGTCGAGTCGCTCCCCCGGCGTCAGTGCACTGTGCAACAAAGCGACCCGGTCCCCGAAGCGGCCCCGGAATCTTTCCGCAGCCCTTGGCGTGAGGGCGATCTCTGGGACCAGGACTAAGGCCTGCCTTCCGTGTTTGACAACCCCCTCAATCGCTTGGAGGTATATTTCGGTCTTACCACTGTTAGTCACACCGAAGAGGAGGAAGGGAACGTAGCGGCCTGTGGCGGCCGCTGTCTCGATCTGACGGAGCGCCTCCTGCTGAAGGGGGGAGAGGGGAAGGGGGTCAGTCGGGGTCACCGGAATGTCCCGGAAGGGATCGCGGCGGACCGGGATGAGGATGGGTTCGATAAGCCCCTTGTGGATGAGGGCAAGGATGACCGATGGGGACTGGGTGATGCTCCGGGCCTCCTGAGCCGGGAGAGTCCCACCGAACTGGAGGAGATGGGCGAGGAAATCTGCCTGGCGGGGAGCGCGAGCCTTCAGAGAGGCAATGGCTGCTTCAACGTCACCGGGAGACCCGAGAAGCCGAAAAGATCGCTCCTCACGGGTCCGGACTCGAGGGGGCGCGAGGAGGGTTTCTACCGACAGGAGCCCCTTGGCGCGGAGTCGTTGCAGGATGGCGGGAGTGCTCTTCCCGAGTCGTCGAGTGAGGCGGCTGACGGGGATGGCGGCGTCTGCGGGAAGGAGGCGGAGGAATTCCTCCTCCCGTTTTGAGAGACCGTGGCCTGCTTGGGTTTGGGCCTGACGTCCTTGGTGGGTGAGCCGGACTAACTTGCGAGTGGAGGCATCGATGCCTGGCGGTAAGGCCGCCTTGATGACCTCTCCCCAGGATGCGCAGTAGTACTCCGCCACCCGACGGGTAAGTTCCAACAGCTGTTGATCTAGAAGGGGCTCCGGATCCAGGATGTCGTGAATCTCTTTGAGGTTCTGAATCTCGACCCGCTCCGGAAGACGCACAAGATAGCCGGAAACGACGCGCGTGCCCAGCGGAACGATGGCGCGCTTTCCGGGAGCGGCCACCTCTCGGAGATGGGGCGGGACCGCGTAGTGGAGGGTCTTGTCAATGGACAAGGGAAAGGCAACCTCGGCATAGGCTGGGAGAGATGACGGAGCCATAATTTCTTCCTTCTAGGTAGGGGTGCGCTGCCAGGACTATAATAGGAGCCGGAAGCTATGTAAAGAGGGGGAGATGGGATGAGTTTGGGAGGGGGTATGCGAAACGGAGGGGCCGTCCTCCTCGATTTTGACCATACCCTCTTTGATACTGATCGGTTCTTCTGGATCGATATTCGAGCCGCCTTTAACCAGTTTGGGATCGATGGAAGGCGGTGGGAGGAAAGCTACGCTCGGGTGTGGCCTGACGGATACTCGCTCGAGAAACATCTGGATTATTTGACCCGGCAAGGTCAAGTGACAGTTTCCGTCAAGACCGCCATCCAGCAGGTGCTTCGGGCGAGCTTCGCCGACCTCCGCTCGTACCTCTTTACCGATGTGGAGCCGTTCTTAAGCCGTCTGCAGGCGGCAAAAATCCCCTGTTTCCTCCTCTCATTTGGGGACGCTTCCTGGCAAGAGTACAAGGTTCACGGGGCAGGGCTTGCTCACTTTTTTGAAGACGTCTTCTACACTCCAAAGGTGCAGGCCAAGGTGGAGGTAGTCGAAAAGGTGGTTGGACGTTTCGGGCGGATCGCCGTGGTCGATAACGATCCCCGGGAGCTCGATCTCATCAAGGCTCGCCACCCCGAGATTGAGACCTTCTGGATCACCCGAGTCCCGCGTGACGCCTTGGAGAGTGTGGATTCAGAGACCAGAGAGCGGTTCCGGGAAGCCCGAGCCTACGCGACCCTCCTCGCTGAGTTCCCACACCACCGCTGCCATACGTTAAGCGAGGTGACCTTGTGAGCCGCGTGGTAGTTGCGGTTGCCCCCACGCGCATCGACTTCGCCGGGGGTACGCTCGATATTCCTCCCCTGTATCTCTTTCATCAGCCAGCGCTCACCATTAACGTTGCGATCAACCTCTGTGCCACCGTCACCGTGCAAGAGAGAACGGGACGAGGAGTCCGCCTCAGCGCCAGGGACCAGGACACGCAGGCCTTTTGGGCTTCATCAAGCGAAATCGAATGGCGGCAGAATCGCTTCCTGGAGTTGGTCTCCCGCCACCTGCGATCTTTTGCTCCCCTCCCAGGTGTCGAGGTGATTACCGATTGTCAGGCCCCTGCGGGAGCAGGTACGGGGGGATCGTCCGCCTTGGCCGTCGCCGCCACCGCGGCGTTGGCCAGCCTGAAGAAGCGCCGGCTGGCGAAGCCGGAGCTGATTGAGTATGCACGGGCCGTGGAGACGCAAACCATCCGAGTTCCTACGGGATACCAAGATTACTACGCGGCGGCGTACGGGGGAGCCAGTGTTTTAGAGTTTGGTCTCACAGGGATCGTCCGCCGGCCAGTGGCCACCGGAAAATTTCTCGAGGAACTGGAGCACCATTTGCTCCTGGTGTATACCGGGAAGCCCCGGTTCTCTGGTGCCAACAACTGGCAGCTTTTCAAGAGACATATCAGCGGGGATCGCAAAGTGTTCGGCTTCTTCGAGCGGCTCAAATCGAATGCGGTCGCGATGCGGGAGGCTTTTCTCGCTCGAGACCTCCGCGGCATCGCGGAGGTGCTCAACGAGGACTGGGCGATCCGGAGGGCGATGTTGCCGAACATGACCACACCACTCATCGACACCTTGATTCGGAAGTCGCGGCGCGCTGGAGCCTTTGGCGCTCGGGTCTGCGGGGCGGGCGGGGGAGGATGTGTCGCATTTCTAGCTGACCCCACAGCCCAGAAGGGCCTGAAGAAATTGGTGGCTGCACATGGGGCGCGTGTCCTCCCTTGCCACGTCCACCGCCGGGGGCTGACAGTCCGAGAGACTTTCGTGTAGCGAAGGCCCTCGCTCGTCCCGCCTTGGGTGAAAGGAGAGATCGCATGCGGCTGGCCACAGTTCTCTGGGACGGAGAGCCCATCGTAGCGGTCTGTATTGGGAACAGCATCCTGAACCTCGCGACGAGCGTAGCGGCTCTGAAACGGCCGCGCAAAGAACAACCGCCGTCGGACATGCTGGACTTGATCAATCGAGGTTCTCCGGCACTTAGGGTCGTTCAGGATCTTTGCCGAGAGGGGGCCCGCCGTCTCGCGAAGGGGACATGGGAGGCCAAGGCGAGGGATCCGATCGTTCGGCCAGTCGATCGGATCCGTTTTCTAGCCCCGATTCCCCGACCGAGGAAGAACGTCATCTGCCTGGGCCGGAACTATGCGGAGCACGCCAGGGAGCAGCAGGCCGAGGTCCCTTCGGCCCCGGTTTTCTTTACCAAGCCCCCCTCGTGTGTCATCGGCCCCGAGGCGCCCGTGACTCGCCATTCGGTCACGGCGCAGCTCGACTACGAAGTCGAATTGGCGGTGGTCATCGGAAGGAAGGGATCAAATATCTCGCGGGCAAAGGCGTACGATTACGTCTTCGGCTATACCATCTTGAATGATATCACCGCACGGGACCTCCAAAGGAGACACATGCAGTGGTTCAAGGGAAAGAGCCTAGACAGCTTTTGCCCGATGGGACCGTGGATCGTTCACAAATCGGCCCTTCGCGATCCTCACGATCTCCGTATTGGCCTTCGAGTCAACGGTGATGTGCGGCAGGCAGCGAGCACAGGGCACATGGTTTTCCGGATCCCGGAGCTCCTTGAGGTCCTCTCTGCCGGGATGACACTGGAGCCGGGCGATATCCTGGCCACCGGCACCCCTTCCGGAGTCGGTCAAGGTTTCAACCCGCCCCGGTGGCTTCAGGTCGGCGATGTGGTCGAGGCCGAGATCGAGGAGATTGGTCTCCTGCGGAATCGGATCATCGCCCCGGCCCGACGCGTGGGGCGCCCCCGGCGGCGTTGAGTGCTCGACGAAGCATTAACTCGGTGAATGCTCGGTCGGCACCTCGACCCGATTCTTCTCCTCATCGTACACATACAGGGTATTGGGGTTTCCGTTCTTTGTCTTCTTGTGGAGCTATCGCAGTCAGGCATGTTGGCTTGACGATATCATCCCCAGGACGTTATCATCCTCAGCTAGTGCTTGAG
>Ga0255057_10000276_pt1 | contig 28774 bp, 27 predicted proteins | sample Cases_109_6_MG_FD_189022 | JGI IMG/M metagenome (GOLD analysis project Ga0255057, IMG submission 189022) | Seawater microbial communities from Amundsen Gulf, Northwest Territories, Canada - Cases_109_6 | ecosystem: Environmental > Aquatic > Marine > Gulf | place: Canada: Northwest Territories... | reverse complement strand
CGATGGGGCCCTGGATCCGGGTAACCGTCGGATCTGAGGCCGAGAACCAGGCGCTGATCGACACCGTGGCCCAGCTCGTGGAGTAGCGGCACGCCCGTCGCTTACTACGTAACGGTGCCGGGATCGACATTGGCACCGCACACCAAGACGGCAAGGTGCTCGTCGGCTCCCGGCTCGTAAGCCCCGGAAAGCAAGGCCGCTACCGGCGTCGCCGCCCCCGGTTCGACCGCCAGGCGGCAGTTATCCCACAGCCACCGTTGTGCATCGGCGGTGGCTTCGTCGCTCACCAGGATCGACTCATCGATCCAACGGCGCGACACTTCCCAGGCGATGTCTCCGAGGCGGCGTGACCCCAGAGATGAGACCGCCAGACCGTCCACTTCGACATCCACCGGTTCCCCCGCCATCCGCGCTGCGTACAAGGTCGGGGTTCTCTCGGTCTCGACACCGATGATCGTGATGTCATCTCGATACCAGGAGCCGATACCGCCGATGAGGCCTCCCCCACCAACCGCAACCAGAACCGTGCTCGCCGTCGGAATCTGGGCTGCCATCTCCATCGCACACGTACCCTGGCCGGCGACGACATCGAATTGGTCGTAGGCATGGGCCGAGAGTGCCTCATTTCCCTGGTTCCAGGCCTCGCTGGCCTCGAGCGCTTCGGCGTAGTGGCCGGGTATCACATGCACCGACGCTCCCCGATCCCGCAGCCGTTCGATCTTGGCGGGCGGCGATGATTCGGGTACGAAGATGTCGGCGGCCATGCCGAGCTCCGCCGCGGCGTAGGCAACGGCAAGACCGAAGTTGCCCCCCGACGCCGCCACCACCCGAGCAGGCCTGGGGTCTGCCGCCAGCAGCCGCGAGAACGCACCCCTCACCTTGAAGGATCCGGTCGGCTGGAGCAGGTCTAGTTTGAGTGTCACCCTCCCCGGCACGCCCCCAACACCGTGGAGCAGTTCCAGCACCGGAGTCCGACGGATGTGACCCGAGATGCGGTCTGCAGCAGTCTCGATGTCCGACCGCTCCGGGATGGATCCGGTCACACTTCTTCAAACAGATAGCGACGGATTACCTCGAGCCTGTCGTCGAACCCGTTGGGGTACAGGTACCAAAGGGTGGCGGCGATCGACGACAGCAGAGCATTTCCGTCCTGAGGCGTAAAGCAGAAGCCGACCAACTCGGTCCCGTTTCTCACCGCCAAAGTTTCGAAGGGGATCACCGTCTGGCTCAAGATGCGCCCGTAGTAGCCGTGATCCCGTCCGAACGAGAAGATCTGATTCGCCGAACGCTTGTGAGTGAGCGCGACCCGCGGATTAGCGGCCAGTCGTTCGATGGCCTCGGCCGTCGTCATCTCCTCCTTGAGTTCGAGGCTGAAGTGGAGAGCGTGCATGTACTGGGTATTCATCTTGATCGCCGACGAGAAGACCGGCAGGTCGTAACCCAGGGTCTCGAAGAGTTGATGGGCGTCACGAGCGTGGTGGGTCCCAAAGCGAGGATCATCGTGTCGCCCGACCACCGGACTGGGGATGAACGAGTCGTTCTGGCTGATGTCGTTGGCGCGACGCAGACATAGAAAACGCCCGCTCTGGAGATGTGATGTCCCGTCCTCGTCCATCGCCAGCGTCTTGATCAGCACAGAGATGTTGTGGGTGTTGCACGACACCACCTGAATGAAACGGTCGTCACCGGGAACCAAGGCCTCATCGTTGATGCCTCGGGCGTACATCTTCCCGAATCCGAATTCGGAGCCCTGTGCCAAGAATCCCAGTGGGCCACTCGCCGACTGATACATCTGATCCTTGTTGGCATTGCCGGCCGGGGTGCAATCGATCACCACCGTGGCCCGCTCGATCGCCCGTCGGGTTTCCAGTTTCGGTGCGTGCCCCAGCTCCTCGAAAGCGGACTGACGGTCCTCATCGACTGCGAGTGCCGCGCCCCGCCGCACCAGGTCGCGAACTTTGGCCCGCTCCTCGATGAGAGGCGTGCGTTTGTGAAAGGTGACCTCGTCGATGCCGAACGCCGCGGCCTCATCGGCCAGCAGGCCGATGAGCGGCTCCCCGATGGTTCCGGTGCCCACGACGTGGACGATCTTGGACATGCTCAACTCCCGCTGGTTCCGTGCCGCTGGCATGGTATCCGTCTCGCCGAAAGCAGCGAGCGACGATTGGGACAGGATCGAGTCCCAATGATGCCGAGCAAGGCAACCTGCGACAATCGTGACGTGCTCGCACTCCGCCTCCACGGCCCGGGGGACATCCGCCTCGATGAAGTCGTCGCTCCCACGCCCGATGCATCGACGACAATCATCCGGGTCGAGGCCTGTGGGGTCTGCGGATCCGATGTCCACTTCGCCGAAGGGTCGGCCCGCACCGGTCACGTGCCGATCACTCTCGGACACGAGGTGGCGGGGACCATCGTGGCCGCACCCGGAGACAAATACCCACCAGGCATCTCGGTCGTGGCAGAGGTCGGTCGGTTTTGTCGTGCGTGTCCGCGCTGCCTCGAAGGCCGACCCAACCTCTGCGAGCGGGCCCAGGTTCTGGGCATACATGTCGACGGAGGTTTCGCCGACCTGGTCGCCGTCCCGCTGGAATCGGTCGTTATTCGTCCGCCCGACGTCGCAGCCGCGGCCGCGGCCACGGCTGCGGATGCCGGGGCGACCGCGCTGCACGCCATCGAAAGACGGGCTCGAGTCACCAAGGGTGAGACCGTACTCATCATCGGGGCCGGAGGGTTGGGCACGTATGGGATCCAATGGGCCCAACTGGCCGGGGCCGGTGCGGTCATCGTGGCCGACACCAACCCGCGGGCTCTGGAGGAGGCGTCGGCCCTCGGAGTGGACGAGACCCTGCTCGTCGAGCCAGGGGTGTCGGTGGGCCGCCGGGTCAAGCTGCTCAGCGGCGGTGGAGTCGACGCCGCGATCGAATTCGTCGGCACCGCGGCCACCGTCGATGCCGCCGTAAAGTCGATACGTCCCGGCGGGCGAGCGGTTGCCGTCGGAGTGGGGATGGAGCCGGTCGTCTCACTGCCTGTCGTTCTGTGGTCAAACCACGAATACGCCCTGATGGGGTCGTACGGGAGTCTTCCCGGGGACACCCGACGGGTCCTGGAGGCCCTGTCCGCAGGAACCGTGGTCCCCCCTCGAACCGTCGACGTCCCACTCGCTGATGGACCCGCTCTGTTGGAATCGCTTGTCGCCGGACAAGCGAGGGGTCACGGGCGACCGGTCATTCGCCCGTGAGCCACTTCGAACGCCCCCACCGCCAGTACCTCATAAGCACCGACCCGGATCGGCTCGATCTCGACATCATCCACCGCTGGATCTCCGAGGAGTCCTATTGGGCTCGGGGCCGATCGCGTGAAACGGTTGTGGCCGCGGTGCAGGCCAGCCTCAACTTCGGCGTCTACACCGAGGCGGGAGAGATGGTGGGAGCCGCCCGAGTCGTCACCGACTCCGCAACCTTTGCCTGGCTGTGCGACGTGTTCGTCCTCGACGAGCACCGCGGCCACGGCCTGGGAAAGACTCTGGTCGCCGCCGCCGTCGAGCACCCCGAGCTGGCCGATCTGCAACGCATCGTCCTCGCCACCTCCGATGCCCACGAGCTTTATGCCCCCTACGGCTTCGAGTTGATGGCCCACCCGGAACGTTGGATGGAGCGCAACCGCCCGGTGTCGTAGACGCGGGAGCCAGCGGGACTCGGCTGTCAGGCATCGTCGGCCCGTTGGAGAACGTCGTCCGCGATGACCAGCTTCTGAATCTCGCTGGTGCCTTCGTAAATGCGCAACGAGCGAATCTCTCGGTACAGCGTCTCAACCACGCTCCCCGCCACAACACCAAGACCCCCGAAGATCTGCACCGCCTGATCGATGACCTTCTGCGCCTCCTCGGTCGCGTACAGCTTGGCCATCGCCGCCTCACGAGTGATCCGAGCCTCGGGCGATCGATCCTTCGCCCAGGCGGCGCGGTAGATCAACAGAGCCGCGGCATCGATGCTGACGGCCATGTCCGCCAACTTCGCCTTGGTGAGCTGGAACTCGCTGAGATGCTGGCCGAAGACCAACCGCTGCTTGCTGCGTCTCACCGCCTCGTCGAAAGCCCGCCGGGCGAACCCGAGCGCCGCCGCGCCGACCGTCGTACGAAATACATCGAGTGTTCCCATCGCCACCCGGAAGCCGTCGCCGGGGCCGGCAACCATGTTCTGAATCGGTACCCGACACCCGTCGAAACGAAGGGATCCGAGCGGGTGGGGTGCGGAGATCCGGATGCGTTCACTGCTGAGACCAGGAGTGTCTGCATCCACCACAAATGCCGACAGACCCCTGGTCCCCGGTGCCTCACCGGTACGGGCAAACACGACGTAGTAATCGGCGATCCCGGCGTTCGAAATCCAGGTCTTGACACCGTCGAGCACATAGCTGTCGCCGTCTCTGATGGCCGTAGCCTCGATCGCACCGACGTCGGACCCGGCGTCGGGCTCGGAGAGCGCGAAAGCAGCAAGCGATCTCCCGGCCGCCACATCGGGCAGGTAACGCTGCTGGAGCTCAGCGCTACCGAAGAACGAGATCGGGCCACTGCCGAGGCCCTGCATCGCAAAGGCAAAATCGGCCAGACCGGATTGGTAGCTCAACGCCTCGCGGCAAAGACAAAGGTTGCGGACCGAGACCGTGGAACCGTCACCCGACAGAACCGGGACGCAGTTCTCGAGCAGTCCCGCCTCGCCGAGTCGACGCACCAGATCGCGACAGTGGATATCGATGTCGTCATCTCCATCCGGATGCTTCGCCAGCGTGGTCTGGTTGGCCGCGATCCAGTCCCCCAGGCGAGCAGCGAGCTGCCGCTGCTCGTCCTCGAGGAAGGGCCAGTCGAGGTTGTCTTGATCGGTCATAGCGGCCTCCGTGCCCCGGACTTGCTCAGTTACCCTGGAAGACCGGTCTCTCCTTGGCGACGAACGCGTTGTAGGCCCGTTTGAAGTCCTCGGTCTGCATGCAGAGCGCCTGTGCCTCGGCTTCGATCTCGAGCGCCTGCTCGATGCTCACATCCCACTCCTGGTGCAGGCACTTCTTGGTCATACTGTGGGCGAAAGTCGGACCCGAAGCGAGTTCCTGCGCCACGGACATCGCTGCCTCGAGAGCTCCACCGGGCTCGGTCACGGCGTTGAAGAATCCCCAGTCACGTCCCTCTGCGGCGGTCATCACTCGGCCGGTATACAGCAACTCCGAGGCACGACCCTGACCGATGATGCGGGGCAGGATCGCGCACGACCCCATGTCGCATCCCGCCAGCCCGACGCGCACGAACAGGAAAGCGGTCTTGGCATCCGTCGCTGCGTACCGGAGATCGCTGGCCATGGCGATGATCGCACCGGCGCCGGTGCAGATCCCTTCCACCGCCGAGAGGATCGGCTGCGGACAGTTACGCATCTCCTTGACGAGATCGCCCGTCATCCTCGTAAAGTCCAGTAGGCCGCCGACATCCATCTCGGTCAACGGGCCGATGATCTCGTGCACATCACCACCCGAACAAAAGTTGCCACCGGCGCCGGTGATCACCACCACCTTGACGTCGTCGACGTACTGCAGCTTGTGGAACGTGTCGCCCAACTCGGCATAGCTATCGAACGTCAGGGGATTCATCTTTTCGGGCCGGTTGAGTGTGATCGTGGCGATGCCTTCCTCGACCCGCCATGCAAAATGTTGAGGTTGGAACACCGCACCGTTGAGCTTGTACATCTAACTTTCGCTCCTCCTGCGGTCAGCCGACTATGGCCAACCCGCCGTTGACGCTCAATATCTGGCCGGTGACGAAGTTCGATCGGTCGCTGGCAAAGAACAGTACGGCGTCCGCAATCTCATGGGGTTGTGCCAGGCGGCGCATTGGCGTGGCGCGGACGAATGCCTCTTTGAACTTGTCGGGCACCGCCGCCAGAAGCGGCGTATCGGTCGGGCCCGGACAGACACTGTTCACGTTGATGTTGAAGCGGGCCATCTCGCGGGCAAGCCCTTTGGTGAAGGCGATGGCACCCCCTTTGGCGGCGGAGTAGACGGTCTCACCCAAGCTGCCGACTCGGCCGGCGTCGCTGGCAACGACAATGATCTTGCCGGATTGCTGCTCGATCATCATGTCGAGGAACGCCCGGGTGACGGCGATCACGCCCATGAGGTTGAGGTCCACGATCTCGCTCCAAAAGTCACGGGAATTGTCGACGAAGGGCTCTATTCGGCCCCAACCGGCAACATGGGCGATGACGTCGATCCGGTGGTGCAGGGTCAGCACCTGATCCCTGCACGACTCGATCGAGGACTGGTCCGTAACGTCGAGCCGAATGAAGTCGGCCTGCTGTCCCTTGTCACGAATGTCGGCGGCGGCTGCTTCACCTTGTTTCGTGTCGATGTCGCTCAGCACGACGTGGGCTCCCGCTTGCGCGAAGGCTTCAGCGGTGGCCCGACCGATCCCTGACGCGGCGCCGGTGATCAGCGCCACCTTGTCATCGAGCCTCATAGAAAGCTGCCCTCGATCCGGGGCGATCCTGTACCCACACTTCGATGTGAGCCGTGGTTCACAAGACCCCGGACCCCAATCCAACCCCTCTCACGGTGACTCCCGATCACAAACAGCAACCTTCATATGCTGCACAGCATACGGGCTGTCACGGTGCCCCGGCACCCCAGGAAGCCCCCACTCACGTGGGTGCCGGGTCGGTTGATGTGGACACGTCTCCGGCGCCCAGGCACAGCGATGAGTCGGTGACCTGACGCAGGTCGCGGACCTCCGAAACCGAGGAACTCAGTACTGCCTCGGATAGACGGAGCCGTCCATCAGCTTCCTGGCGGTACGGACGATCCCGGCTCGCTCGACACCATTCGAGGACATCTCGAGTATGACGTCGAATGAACCACTGGGATGCTCGAGCCGCACAACATCGGATATTCGCTCGATCTCAGCGATCTCCGACGCCGGGGTTCCATCGATCAGGCAGGCGGTCGCCACCGCCACCGCCCCGAGCACTCCGATCGCCTGGTGACACCGGTGCGGGATGAAGGTGCGAGTCGCCACCCCACCCCCTTTCTGGGGAGGCGCCACCATTGTCAACTTCGGCACGGTCGTATCGGAAACGTCGCCCAGACCCATGAGCTCGCCGGCCTGGAGGCGGATCGACTCCAGGCGCTCTCTCAATCGGGAGTTCGATTCGAGATCGTCGCAGGTCTCGTATCCCGTGATGTCCAGAGCGTCGGCCCGCATCACGACCACGGGCATCCCGTTGTCGATCAGTGTGGCGGCGACGCCGTCGATCACATCGACGACATTCCCCGTCGGCAACAGCGCAGCTTGGGCATCCTGGGTCTGATCGAACTCGAGCTCCACGGGTGAGGCGGTACCGGGAACACCGGAAATTGACGTCGCACCTCCGTAGACCGGCACGCCGCCGGCCACCGTAAATGTCGCCGTGGCGATCGAACCCGTATTGACCATCCGGATGCGCAGCGTGGCCCGACCGTCGGCGACTTCGACTAGGCCGCGCTCTACGGCAAAAGGAGCGACTCCCGCGAGGAGATTGCCGCAGTTCTGCCGGTCACTCACCGTGGGGGCATCGACCCCGACCTGGAGGAACAGATAATCCAGGTCGGCATCGTCGCCCTCCGCCACGGACACGACGGCCACCTTGCTCGTTAACGGATGGGCCCCCCCGATGCCATCGATCTGGCGCGGGTCCGGTGAGCCCATGATCCGCAGCAGCAGCGTGTCACGGAGGCCCGAATCGGTCGGCAAATCTGACGCGACAAAGTACGCACCCTTTGAGGTACCACCGCGCATGAGCATGCAGCGGATTCCGTGGTCGTCGTCGATCACGACTCGCTCTCCCAGACCAGGGCCGGTAGCGAACGATGGCTCCAGGGACCACAGCTTCTCCAGCGCGCCGACGAGCTCACCGTTTATCCACCACGTGAAAGCGCCTCGCCTTGAGCTCGAAACGGGGAAGGCTCCCGGAAGGCTCCACCGTGACCACGGGACTGAGTCCTAGCGTGTTCCGGACGCTCTTCATCACCAAGGCGCGTGTGTCCTCGGGGTCGGCTCCCTCCACCACCTCGATCAAGACGGCCAGCCGGGCGAGGTCCGTCCCTTTGGAAACCGTGATCTGATACTCCGCAACGGTCTCGACTTGGCGAACCAAATTTTCGATCGCATCGGGGAAAAGGTTCACGCCACGCACGATGATCATGTCGTCGGCCCTGCCCAGAATGCCTCCCTCGAATCGGACGAACGTGCGGCCGCAGACGCACGGCTCGTTGTTGAGCCGCACGAGATCGCCGGTGCGGTACCGGATCGCCGGAAATCCGAGCCTGCCTAGACCGGTGATAACCAGCTCCCCCATTTCGCCCGGAGCAACCGGCTCGTGGGTTGTCCCGTCGAGTACCTCCACGATGAACTCGGTCTCGATTGCATGGGTCCCGCCCGGCTGCGGCTCGCACTCGAAGCTGTGGGGGCCGACCTCGGACGCCCCCGCGTGGTCGAAGACCTTGGCTCCCCAGACGGCCTCAATCCGCTGCTTGATCGCCGGGACGCTCCCTCCGGGCTCTCCGGCGGTGATGATGGCCCGAATGGGGAGGCTCTCAGGATCGATACCCTCGGAGCGGGTCACATCGGCCAGCCGAAGGGCATACGTTGGCGTGCAGCACATCGCGGTGACGCCATGCTCGCCCATGAGATAAGCCCTCTGTGCTGAGGTGGCCCCGCCACCGGGAACCAGCAGAGCCCCGATCTGCTTCGCTCCCTCGAGCGCCGCCCAGAAGCCAATGAAGGGTCCGAATGAGAAGGGCAGGAATAGGCGGTCTTCCGCGGTGAGCCCAGCCCCGGACAGTACGTACGCCCAGCAGCGTCCCCACCAGTTCCAGCTCTCCTCGGTATCGAAGACCTTGAGTGGCTTACCCGTTGTGCCCGACGTTTGGTGGATCCGGGTGTACTCCGTTTCGGGGAAGGTGGCATTGGTACCGAACGGCGGATCGGCCTCGGCCGCATCAGCCAGTTCGAGCTTCGTCGTCATCGGTAGGCGCTTCATGTCCTCGAGCGACCGAATGTCTTCCGGAATGACCCCGGCACTACGCATTTTGGCCGTATAGAAGCGGTTGCGCCCGAACACCACCTCGAGCAGCGCGGCCAGCTTTGCGGTTTGTACGGCGCGCAGCGTTTCCCGGGTGAGGGTCTCCGAGGGGCGGTCGAAGAAGGTCACGAGCTCACATGTCCGATCCGGAAGGTAGCGCGGCGTCCCTGTGCGCCGCCCATCTGGAGGCGGGTTCCCTCACGCCAGGCCTCCCGATTACGGCGACCACCACCACGGTCCGACCGGGCGCGCCGGCGATGCGGATCATGTGGCTCCTCGTCGGTAGACCTCCGGGAAGCTACTCGCTGCGAGCGACCCATCGCCAAATCCGACCGCCCTCGGACCACCCGGTCGTGGTGCCGGTCAGTTCGATGACAGGTGGGGCGGCGCGGTGGCGATCATGATCTGACCGGCGGACCACCAATTGCCCGGGAGGTGGGACGCCGACTAGGTTCCGCTAGCAACGAGGACGCAGCAATGAGTCGCATGGGACACGAGGGGGTCCATATCTCAGCTGCGCTGGCTTGTAGAACCTAGAGGAGGACCCCTAGTGAAACGATATAGAACGGCGTGGAGGCTTGTTGTCCTCGCCGCTGTCATGGCCCTAGTGGCCGCGGCGTGCGGCGATGACGACGCCACCACGACAACAGCGGCAGCGACAACCGCCGCCACGACAGCCGATACAACAGCTCCGGCAACTACCGCAGCTCCGGCAACGACAGCAGCACCGGTGGATACGTCTCCGATCAAGATCGGAGCGCTGACATCGCTGACCGCGACCTTTACCCCGTGGGGAGTACACGCTCGCGACGGTATGCAACTCGCAGTCGATGAGATCAACGCCGCAGGCGGCGTCAACGGTCGCATGTTGGAACTGATCGTCATCGACGACCAGTCGAACGCAGAGGAAGGCGTGAGCGGCATCGAGCGGCTCATTGAAGACGGCGTTGTGGCCGTCGGCGGAACGATCTCCAGCGACGTTGGGCTGGCGACCGCCCGGGTTGCCGAAGAGCTCGAAACGCCCCTCTTCCTGATCAAGGCTGGCTCGGGAGCCATCCTCACTCAGGACAGCCGTTTCACATTCCGCACCTGTCTGCCGGCGGCACCGATGGTGGCCGGTCCGATCGGTCAATACGCCGCTGCTGACGGCCTCACCAAGGTCGGCGCAATCATCGCCGACTACGCCTGGGGCCAAGCCATCAAGAGCGCTCTTGAGGCTGAGTTCGCAGGACGTCCCGACATCGAGCTCCAGATCGAAGTGGCTCCGATCAGTGAGACTGACTTCACCACCTACTTGAGGGCGCTCGAGGAATTCGGTCCCGAATTGATCGTCGCCACAGGGCACCCGCCGGGCTCCGGTGGGATCACGGTCCAGTCCGCCGACCTCGGCTTTGACGTGCCGATTACCGGTGCCTGGACACCACTGTCGCTCCTGATGGGCGGCGGCGCGGCAGCGGCAAGCGTCGGCCGATACGCCGACTTCGGGTGTGCCGACTACTTCTCGGACAGCTATGCGGACCTGGCGGCGCGATACCTCGCATCGTCGGACAACGTGTTCCTGGAGGATGACGCGGTAGCCGGTTTCGGCATCGTGACGATGATCGCTGCCGCAGTGGCCGCGGTCGGCGATGACCCGGTAGCAATTGCCGAGTGGCTCCACGGCGAGACATTCGACCTGCCGGGTTACTCGTTCGAGATGGGATGGACGGCGTGGGGTGAGCTGGCTACCGCTCAACCGCTGTTCGTGGTTATTGGAGATACGCCGGCACCCGCGGGTGTCAGCGAGTCGGCGGACGGGTCATGGTGGCCCGAGTCGTTGATTCTGGCCGAGCCGCTCGAGCCCTTCGTACCGTAAGCGGTACGTGCGGATTCTCGAGCTTGAAGGCGTCGAGAAGCGCTTCGGTGGTCTACCGGCCGTCGATGGCGTGACGTTGGGGGTCGACGATGGCGAGATTCTCGCCATCGTCGGCCCCAACGGCGCCGGCAAGAGCACCCTGCTGAAGACGATCGTCGGCCTGGAAGCCCCGACCTCGGGCTCTATCAGCCTGGCAGGGTCCGATATCACTGGCCTTACCCCCCACCGGATCCGTCAACTCGGTGTTGCCATGGTGCTGCAGACGCCGCGCGTGTTCCCAACAATGACCGTGCGCGAAAACGTTGCCGTCGGCGCCATGTTCGGTACATCTGCCGGTGTAGTTTCCGAAGCAGAGGCCATAACCCACTCGAATGAGATGCTTGAGTTCGTGGGTTTGGAAGACCGGGCGGATGATGAGGTGACGTCATTGAACCTCCACGAGCAACGGTTCCTTGGCTTGGGACGAGCTCTCGTGGGCCGTCCCCGAGTCTTGCTGGCGGATGAAGTGATGGCTGGACTCAACGACACCGAACTGCAGGCCTCCATAGACATCGTTCGGACCGTGAGAGATCAACTGGGTGTAACTGTGATCTGGATCGAGCACGTGATGAAAGCCGTCATGAACCTGGCCGAGAGAGTCGTCGTGCTCAACTTCGGGAGAGTGCTGGCCGATGGCCCCCCGCACGAGGTGATGCGTGACTCGGAGGTGGTCAACGCCTATCTCGGCCAAGTGGCGGCCCGAAATGCTTGAGGTCGAGGATCTCTCGGCTGGCTACCTGGGCGACGATGTCGTGCACGACATCACATTCAGTGTTGCCGATAAGGCCGCGGTGACCATCATCGGTTCCAACGGCGCCGGCAAGACGACCCTGTTTCGAGCTGTGTGCGGCCTGCTCCCCAAAACTGCTGGCAGAGTGATGCTCGACGGTGTGGATATCTCCGGCCTCAGCGCCCACCGCATTGCCCGAGCCGGTCTTGCCTACGTGCCGTCAGGGCGTCATCTCTTCCCGCAAATGACGGTAAGTGAGAACTTGGCGTTGGGCGCATTTCCGAAGCGTCCCGACCCAGAAACGATGGCGGTAGTGCTCGAACTGTTTCCGCGACTCGCCGAACGCAAGAGCCAACCAGCAGGCACGATGAGCGGTGGCGAACAACAAATGCTCGCCGTGGGCAGGGCGCTCATTTCCAAGCCCAAGGTCCTCGTACTCGACGAGCCAACCACTGGGCTGGCCCCGAAACTGGCCGCAGACGCCTACGCCGCCCTGGCGATACTCCAGGCCCAGGGTCTCACTCTCCTCATCGCCGAACAGCAGGTACCACTCGCCCTGTCGCTGGCCGATTATGGGTACGTCCTGGAGAACGGCCGAGTGCAGCTAGAAGGCTCCGCAGAGGAGCTCGAGAATGATCCCGAAGTCCGCCGCGCTTATCTGGGCATCGCATGACGGCTGTATTCCTCGACGGGATCGTGCTCGGACTCCAGTTTGGGCTGTTGGGAGTCGGCTTGACCCTGGTGTACGGACTGGGCGGGATACTCAACCTGGCGCACGGATCCATGGCGGTCGTAGGGGCGATTGTCGTTGCCAACTCGATGGCTGCCGGTGCGTCCGTGCTGCTGGCGGTTGCCGCCGGGCTGCTCGCCGTCGGCGCACTGGGGCTGCTGCTGGATGGAACCCTGATGCGCGCCGTCTACCGGCTCCACGGGGAAAGCAGAGTGCTCCTCAGCCTGCTGCTGACGCTCGGAGTGGCGTTCGTCATCGACGGGCTGCTGGTGTGGCGCTATCCGATCGGTGGTCTTGGCATCCATATCGGTGGGGATCCGATAGAGATCCTCGGCGTTCGCATGCGGACCGGGAGCCTGCTGGCATCTGCCATATCGATCGGCGCAGGAGCAATTCTTGTCGCTTTCTTCCGGTTGTCTACGGCAGGCAGAGCAGTGAGATCGGTCATTCAAGACGAGATCGGTGCCAGGCTGTGCGGGATCAATCCGGCGGCGGTTCGAAGCCTCATCTTCGGGCTCAGTGGAATGCTGGCCGCACTCGTCGCCATCACCAGGTCGATGACCGCCCCGATCACTACCACAGCCGGGATCGACTTTACGATCCTTGCTCTCATCGTCACCGTCGTCGGAGGACTCGGCAGCGTGGCCGGAGCATTCTTGGCCGGGATCATCCTGGGCATCGTCAACACCGTCAGTTCGTTCTACATCGGCACCTACATAACGACCATCATGTTGCTGGCGGCGGCCGGGTTGACGATCCTGCTGCGGCCATCGGGGTTGCTGGGGAGACGAGCATGACCGACCGGCTACCCCAGGCGGGGAGCGCCGCGATGAGGGCCGCCCGCCGGCGTGACCCCATGAGTTTGTTGCAGAATTACTGGCCGATCATCCTCACTGCCCTCGCTCTGGCTCTGGTCCCGCTCCGATACGGCGACTCTCGCGCCACCATGGGGATCGCCGTCGCCGGAGTGCTGTTCGCCACGTATGCCGTGGCCTTCAACATCATCTTCGGAAGCACCGGCCAGCTATTCCTATGCGTCGGCGCCCTCGCCGGCGTCGGTGCGTTTTCATCGGCGATCCTGGCCGATCGGGCCGGGCTGCCCCTGCTCCTGAGCATGGTCCTGGCAACCCTGCTGTCATCCGCTCTCGGTGCCGTGTTCAGCTGGCTGGTGGTGCGTCGGTCGCTCGACACCATATTCACCGGGATCCTGACGCTTACTCTGTCCCTCAGCTTTGCGAACCTCATTTTGGGCCAGCGAAACTGGACCGGCGGCGAGACCGGGCTCGTCGTCGATGCCGGATCCGAGACGGTGCTGGGGAGTCAGATCCCCCCGTATTACGTCATGCTCGGGCTCCTCGTGATCTTTCTCGTGATCTACCGACTGCTCCAACAGTCGCATCTCGGATGGGCATTTCGGGCGTTGCGTGACGACGAGGTGGCTGCCGAGCTGGCAGGCGTCAACGTGGCCCGGTACCGAATCTATGCCGGCGCTATCGGTTCGGCGATGTTGGGCATGGCGGGTGCGGTGTGGGCCCACAGCGAGGGCTTCATCGGCCCCTCGACATTTGCGTTTGGGAGCGTCGACGTCCGGGTAATCGTGATGCTGGCCTTCGGCGGTATCGGCACGCTGTTGGGCCCGGTCTTGGGTGCTGTGGTCTTTACCGTGGTTGATGAGTTCCTGGTGTCATTCAGCCAGCTGCGAGAAGCGCTCTACGGCGGGGTCATCATCGTTCTCTTCCTCGGCTTCAAGCAGGGAGTGATGTTCGAAGTACGCCGCATCGCCATCAAGCTGCGACGGCGCCCCGGCCAAGCTGCGCCCCGCGCTCAGGGGAGTCGCACGTAGAGAAACTCCGGCGGCATGTTCTGAATCCCCTTTGACGGTGGAGCGATCCAGGAAGAGAATTTCCCCGGACGAAACTCCGGCTGCATCAGCCCCTCGACAAACGCCCTGTCGTCAGGAGTCGGGAGCCACCCATCGCGTTGGACCGCCCACTCGTCTGCGGCGATGACCTCGCCGGAAGGGGTCACATCGATATCGGAAAACTCGCCGATCGACCGATTGAACGCCAAATGGGGTAGACGAATCTCGAAGTCGATTCCGAACCCGGCAATCACCCGATTCCAGCGCCTCACCCCACCCTGGCAATCGCCAATGAAGTCGTCGCGCAATCTGGCGTTCAGGCCAATGAGCGCGGGAACCTCGACCGGGTGCAACAGCCCATCGACCACCTTGGTGACCGGATAGGTATCCGACACCAGCCGGTGATCATCGTCTAGTTGATCTTCGTGGTACCGGCCTTTGATACCTGCGTTGAAGAAGTTGGCCGCATTGGTGGATTCCTCCGAACCGAACAGATCGAGCGTCAACGAAAAGTGGAGGTTGGTCTTGCGCTGGATGGTCCCGAGGTCGATCACCCCGAGGCGGCGGACCGCGTCGACGTCATTCGGGTCCTCTACTCCGGCCTCAGCCATCGCCTCGCAAGTGCGCTGCACGATGCGCCGGACCCCGGTGTAACCGACGAACATGTGGTGAGCCTCTTCAGCCAGCATGAAGCGGCAGGTCCGGCTCAGCGGATCGAAACCCGATTGGGCGAGCGCCTCGAGTTGCATCTTGCCGTCCCTGTCGGTGAAGTACGTAAACATGAAGAACGACAGCCAATCGGGCGTCTCCTCGTTGAATGCCCCCAACATCCGCGGTCGTTCCTCACTGCCCGACTGACGTTGCAGGAGCTCGTGCGCTTCTTCACGACCGTCTCTTCCGAAGTACTTCTGCAACAGGTACACCATCGCCCACAGATGGCGGCCCTCCTCCACGTTCACCTGGAAGAGGTTGCGCAGGTCGTACAGCGAGGGGGCCACCGACCCCAGATGACGCTGCTGCTCGACAGATGCCGGTTCGGTGTCCCCCTGGATCACGATCAGGCGACGCAGCATCGCTCGATACGGGCCGGGAACCTCTTGCCAGGCGGGCTCGCCAAAATGCTCGCCGCAGGGGACGGTCCGGCCTTCAACCTGAGGTGCCAGCAAAATCCCCCAGCGGTACTCGGGCATCTTTACATAATCGAACTTTGCCCAGCCGTCCTGCTCGACGCTGACGGCAGTGCGGAGGAAAACCTCGGCCGTGTCAAAGCCTGCCGGACCCATCGACTTCCACCAGTCGATATAACCGGGATGCCACGCCTCGAGCGCCCGGCGCAGCTTCGGATCGTCGGCGAGGCCTACGTTGTTAGGGATCAATGCGTCGTAATCGACTAGCTGTGGAGTAATCAGACTCTCCTCGGGTCGTACTCGGGACGTAGACCGGAGCCATAGCGGCGCAATGCACCGGCCTCGCCCGAGGCGTTCGGGCGCTGGAACACCCAGTTCTGCCAAGCGGTGAGCCGGCCAAATATCTTGGTCTCGAGAGTTTCCGGACCGGGAAAGCGCAGGTTGGCCTCCATGCCGGTCAGACTATCCGGGCTGAACGAGGCTCGCTCTTCGAAGATGATCCGCAGTTCGTCTTCCCAGTCCAGTTCGTCGTAGATCTCGGTCACCAACCCCGCCTCGAACGCTTGTTCCGCCGTCAGGGTGGCGCCTACCGTCGCCAGCGCACGATCTTCGGCAGCTTGATCACCCCAAAAGCGGGTCTGTATGCGAGTGAGATCATTGGACATCGGCAGGAGACCGGTACTCGACTCCGTCAGCAACATGACCGCAGTCTGCTCGTCGTCTTCACGGGTGCCATCGAACATGTATGCCCGGTCGGCGGCCAGCACGAGCTCGGTCAGGAAGCCACCAAAACAGCTGCCCGGCTCGACGAGCGCCACAATCGTGCGCGAGGTCATGTCGACCCGCTTGAGGACCCGTTTCCACAGCAGCATCACTTCCCGTACGAACCAGTCTGAGACGTTGTTGTTGAGAAATCGATCGTATGCAGCCACCGAGCTGATGGCACCGAGCGAATGGAGAGTAAGGGTGCCGATGTCCAACTCGTTGTTCCGTAGGTGCAGGAGGGCATCGTCCAGCTCCCGGGCGAGGCGCAACGGCCAAAGTGCCGACCCGAGCGAGACTGCGGCCGCGGCGTCACTCGGCACGTCTTCCTCGGGCCCCAAGACGGTGATGGCCGCAACCCTGGCCGCTCGGTCGATTTCCACCGTCACACTGGAATAGTCGATCCGATCGGCGCCGATTGTCCGCTCGAGTGGAAGTAGTTCCACTCCAATGCCATCGCGGGGGCGGTCGCTGGCCGCGGCGATCTCGGCTGCCCGCTCAGCCACCCCATCCGCAAAAGTCGACAAAGGCATCAACTCATCGACCAGCTTCCACGCCAGCGCTTTCGCTCCCTTGACACCTTCCTCGACGGTGCAGAACACGTCGGCGCGGTCGCGCCGGACGAAGCGCTTGTCGACGAGTCGGGTCAGCCCGCCAGTTCCGGGCAAGACGCCCAGTAGCGGCACCTCGGGAAGCGCCACCGAGGCGCTGCCGTCGTCGACGAGAATGATGTGGTCGGTGGCCATGGCCAACTCGTACCCCCCGCCGGCCGCAGTCCCGTTGATGGCCGTCAGATAACGCTGGCCGGAGTGGGCGGTGGCATCTTCGATCGAGCCACGCGTCTCGTTGGTGAACTTGCAGAAATTGACTTTGAGCGGATGAGGGGCCGAGGCCAGCATGCCGATGTTGGCACCGGCACAGAACACCTTGTCTTTGAGCGAACCGATGACGACGGCCCCCACCTCGGGGTGTTCGAACCGGAGTCGCTGAACTGCATCGGCCAGCTCGATGTCGACGCCAAGGTCATACGAGTTCAGCTTCAACTCGTAGTCTCCATGCAACCCGGCATCGGGATCAACGTCCATATCGAGGTAGGCGACCCGGCCGTCGATCCGCAGCCGCCAATGCCGATAGCTATCCGGGTGAGTCTGAAAGTCGATCATTTGATCGATTCTATGTGCTTCGATCGAGCCAAATGACGCCCGAGCAAACTCCCCGTCACCCGGTCGGCACACGCCTGTCTTCAGGGGTTAGGCTGATCGAAGAGCGGCGACGGAGGTCAAGATTCAGGTCGGTCCCAATACCAGCACGCTCATCGACGGCTGGTTGGAAGCAGACCGCGGGTCGAGCACGGTGCTCATCACCGCCGACGATGAACGCTGGACGGCTGATCGGCTATACGGGGCCATCTGCAATGTTGCGGCGCGCCTGACGGACGTCGGGATCGGGAAGGACGACCGCATCCTGCTGATCCTCGACGACACCCCGGCCTTCCCGGCCGCCTTCTTGGGCGCGATGAGAGCCGGCGCCATCCCCGTCCCGACCAACTTCCTCCTCCGGCCGGATGACTTTGGCTACTTCCTCGACGACTCCTCCGCCGTAGCCGCAATTGTCGACCACGCGTTCCTCGAAACCGCCGGCCCCCAAGTAGCGGCTCGGCACGGGGTGCGGCTGATCGTCGCCAACGGAGCACCACCGGACGGCGCCGATTCACTCGACGGATGGATGGCATCCGACGCCGGTGACGTTGCACCAGTTGCGACCCGGTCCGAGGACGCCGCTTTCTGGTTGTACTCATCGGGTTCGACCGGCCCGCCCAAGGGTGTCGTCCACCGCCATGCGAGTGTGGCGGCGATTTGTAAGAACTACGCCGTGCCGGTGCTCGGTATCAACGAAGCTGATGTTGTCTTTTCGAGCACCAAGATGTTCCACGCCTACGGTCTCGGCAACAACCTGAGTTTTCCGCTCTGGGTCGGCGCCACCTCGGTGTACTTGACGGGCCGACCGACTCCCGATCGTCTACTCGAGCGAATCGTCAGCCACCGACCCTCACTGCTCTTTTCGGTACCGGCCCTGTACAACGCCATGTTGACCGAACCCGGGTTCGACGATGTCGACTGGTCGACCGTACGGCTCGGGATCTCGGCTGCAGAGGCACTGCCACCCGAGATCTGGCGCCAGTTCCATGAACGCACCGGAATCGAGATCCTCGACGGGATCGGCTCTACAGAGATGCTCCACATCTATTGCTCGAATCGAGCGGGAGCCGTCCGGCAAGGAACGTCAGGGGTGCCGGCCGACGGCTACGAGATAGAAATACGTGACGAGCAGGGGGAGCTCTGCGACCCGGGTCAAGCAGGGGAGATGTGGGTCAAGGGTTCCAGCGCCCTGAGCGCCTATTGGAATCAGCCCGACCGTAACCGCGACAAGATCCGGGATGGCTGGTTCCTATCCGGCGACCGCTACGTCGAGCACGCAGACGGCTACTACGCCTATGAAGGTCGGGTCGACGACATGATGAAGATCGGTGGCCTTTGGGTCAGTCCGATCGAGATCGAAAACCGACTGATGGAGCACGGCGCCATCCAGGAAGCGGCCGTCGTAGCCGTCGATATCGACAACCTATCTCGAATCAAGGCCTTCGTGATCCTCGCAGACGGCTATGAGAAAGGCGATGCCCTCACAGGCGACCTGCAGCAATGGTGCAAGGCGGAACTGCAGCGATACCAGTTCCCCCATGTGGTCAAGTATGTCCTCGATTTTCCCCGCACCGCAACCGGCAAGATCCAGCGGTTCAAACTGCGGTAGGTCGAATCCATGACCTCCTTCCGCGGTGCTGTGTTGCGTCAACCGGGCCTACCGCCGCCCTATGCCGAGTCGTGCCCGTTGGAGATCGTTGAGCTCGAACTGCCCGATCCGGGACCGGGAGAGGTGCTGGTCGAGATCGGCGCTGCCAGCCTCTGCCGATCCGATCTCTCGGTTGTCACCGGGGCACGGGTATGGCCGCTGCCGATGGTGATCGGACATGAGGCCGCAGGAACGGTGGCCGCAGTCGGCTCCGGTGTGGAGAGCGTCGCTCCCGGAGACGATGTCGTCCTCGTGTACCTCCCCCAATGTGGCGAATGCGTGCGGTGTCGTGGTGGCGAGCCGTGGCTGTGCGACGTCGGTGGTGCGGCGAACGGCAAGGGTGAGCTACTCACCGGGGGTACCCGCCTCACCCACCACGGCGAAAAACTCCATCATCACATGGGAGTGGCGGCATTCGCCGAGTACACCCTCGTGTCCACAGCGTCCGCCGTGAAGATCCCTTCCGGCCTGGCGGCGCGGGACACCTGCGTCTTCGGGTGCGCGGTGCTCTGCGGCGCAGGGACTGCGCTCAACACGGCCGGGGTTGGCGAGCACGACTCCGTGGCAGTGGTTGGCCTGGGAGCAGTGGGGCTTTCGGCGATCCTCGGGTCCAAGGCCGCAGGCGCCAGGCAGATCGTCGCGCTCGACCTACTCGACACCAAGCTCGCGGCGGCATCGTCGCTGGGGGCAACCGACGTACTGGTGGCAGACGGTCACGCCCGAGCCCGCGTCACCGAGCAGACCGCAGGTGGTGTCGACCACGCCATCGAAGCCTCCGGCACGCTCGAGGGTTTCGAGCTGGCGATGGGTCTGGTACGCCGCGGCGGTACGGTAACCACGCTCGGTTTGCCGGGACCGGGAATATCGCATGATCTCGACCTAGCACCGCTGGTCGTCAGCGGGGTGACGATCCAGGGCAGCTACCTCGGGTCGTGCGCTACCCGGCGCGATGTCCCCCGCTTTATCGAGCTGCACCAAGAGGGTCGGTTCCCGGCAGATGCCCTCGTGTCACACCACATCGAACTGGACGACATCAACATCGCCCTCGATCGTCTCGCCGACGGCGCGGCGCTTCGCCAAGTAATCGAGTTCTGAGGAGCCGCGGCAGCCGACACCCGAGAGACGTTCCACAGCAGAGAGGCATCGCGATATGCGGCGAAGCCGTCGACGATCAGCGACGCGCCATGGTTGGCCAGGCGACTCGCCGACTCGCCCCGGGCGCCGGCGGTGAAGCGCTCTTTGGTCCGGGCGGTTGACTCGAGATCGCCACCGGTCTCGGATCCGGTTGCTGCGAGGGTGTGACGAGTCTTCCCCGTCAGCCGAGTTGCTGCTCGAGCAAATCGAGGATCCGGTAGCCGGGGAGTACCTGCGCCACGCTGGCGTTGGGTTCGCGGTCCTCGACAATGGCGGAGAAAAATTCACGGTCTTGGAGCTCGATGCCATTCATCGAGACATCAATATCGGAGACGTCGATCGGCTCCTCGTTGCCGGTGGTGAGGTCGTCGTAGCGTGCGGTGTAGGTACCGGTGTCGCCGATATAGCGAAAGAACGACCCGAAGGGGCCGTCATTGTTGAAGGACAGCGAGAGCGTGCACAGCGCTCCCGATTCCGTCTTGAGCTGGATCGACATGTCCATCGAGATCTCAAGTTCCGGGTGAATCGGTCCCTGGAGAGCGTTGGCCGCCACGATGGGGCTCTGGGCCTGATATGCGAACAAGTCCACGGTGTGGGCGGCGTGGTGCCACAGCAGATGGTCCGTCCAGCTGCGCGCCTCACCCAGCGCGTTCGTGTTGGTCCGGCGAAAAAAGTATGTCTGCACGTCCATCTGCTGAATGGAGAATTGGCCGGCCACCACTCGGCGGTGGATCCACTGGTGTGAAGGATTGAACCGTCGCGTGTGGCCAACCATGCATACCAGACCGGTCTCGACCTGCTTGGCCGCTACAGCTTCGCCGTCGACCAACCGGTCGCACAGCGGGATCTCGACCTGCACGTGCTTGCCGGCCTCCATGCACTGGATCGCCTGGGAGGCATGCATCTGAGTCGGCGTTGCCAGGATCGCAGCCTCGACGCCCGGCTGTCCGAGCGCCTCGGCAAGATCGGTGGTTGCGTGGCCGATCCCGTACTCGGCCGCGACCTGCTGCGTGGGTTCGAGTACTCGACCCACTACCGACACGACCTCGACGCCGTCGATGTCGGAAACGCCATCGAGATGCTTACGCCCGAAAGCCCCGGCGCCGGCGAGGACGACGCCGATGCTCACTCTGTTTCCTCGAGGATGAGATGTCCAACGGCAGTGTTGCTGGCGGGTACGTGGTAGAAGCGGTGGCGAGTTGTCGGTGCCGGGCCGCCGGCGAGGTCTGCCATCGCGCCGCGAGCAATGAGCCACATGACTAGCTCCACTCCCTCCGAGCCTGCTTCCCTGATGTACTCGATATGGGGAGTCGCGGCGAGGGATTCGGGATCGGCGATCAACTTGTCGAGGAAGGCATTGTCGAATTCCTGATTGATGAGCCCGGCGCGCCGACCTTGAAGCTGGTGGCTCATGCCGCCGGTGCCCCAAACCTGCACGCGCAGCGGCTCGTCGAACAGCTCGACGGCTTTGCGGATTGCCTTGCCGAGGGCCAGACAGCGCTCGCCAGACGGCAGCGGATACTGCACGACGTTCACAGGGATCGGAACGACAGGACAAGGCCATGCGTCGGGCTGGCCGAACATGAGCGAAAGCGGCACGGTGAGTCCGTGGTCGACCGCCAGCCTGTTGACGATTGTCATGTCGAAGTCCTGCTGGATGAGCGACTGTGCGATGTGCGAGGCGAACTCGCCATGGCCGACGACCGGCGGTATGGGGCGAGGCCCCCACCCCTCATCGGCCACCGGAAAAACGGCAGCGGTCCCGATGGCAAACGTGGGAATGAAGTCGAGACTGAAGCTGGTGGCGTGGTCGTTGTAGACCAGCACGATGGCGTCCGGTACGTTGTCCGCCATCCACCGGCGCGAGGGCTCGTACCCCTCGAAGAGCGGCCGCCAGTAAGGCTCGGCGGTCTTCTTCTGGTCGATGGCGACGCCGATGGCTGGAACGTGTGACGAATAGATGCTCGCCGTGATTCGTGCCGCCATCACTCCCCCCACTCGTGCAGGTAACGATTGCCGTCGGGAGACCGGCCACCGCTGATCATCATTTCGCGGTATTCGTCCTCGCTCATCCCGGTCATCGATCCCGCCATCTGCTGGAAGCTCGATCCATCGGTGGCGCCGATCTTGGCCAAGAAGTAGATGTTGCCCCCGAGCGAGATCATTCGGTTCAGGTCCCGGTCGAGAACGCTTTGTTTCTGGTCCTCGGTCATGTCCCATTCGTCGAGGTACGCCCGCTCGTCGGAGCGGAATCGGTCGCGATTCTCCGCCGACATCAACGACATGCAGAACTGATTTAGCCAGTACCCCTTGCGAGACTGCTCGGCGTCGAAGATGGTGGTTCCGGGTACATCGAGATACGGTTTGTCCAGGGCCATGGGGTCTACTCCGATCGTGCGTTCATAGGGGAAGTCCGACGTACTGTTCGGCGAGCGACGTCTGCGCCGCCGGCGACAAGGCGAGGTAGGCGAGCTCCTCTTCCTGAGCTCGCTGGTCGAATGGTGTCTGCTCGGGGAAGCGGTGCATCAGGGTGGTCAACGACCAGGAGAAGCGCACTGCGCTCCAGACCCGCCGTAGGGCCGTCGAGGAATACGCCTCCAGTGGGGCATCGTCGCCCTCGTAGGACGAGAAGAGGGCCCGCGCCAGGTAATGGACATCCGAGATGGCAAGGTTGAGGCCCTTAGCGCCGGTGGGCGGGACGATGTGGGCGGCATCGCCGGCGAGGAACAGGTTGCCGTATCGCAGAGGCTCGACGACGTGACTCCGCAATGGGGCAATGGATTTCTCGATCGAGGCGCCCGTCTGTATCTGGTCGGCCTCGGCGTCGGGTACCCGAGTCAGCAGCTCGCTCCAGAAGCGGTCGTCGGACCAGTCGTCAACCGAGTCCTCCAACGGGCACTGGACGTAATACCGACTCAGCATGGGGTTGCGCCGCGAACAGAGCGCAAACCCCCGCTCATGGTTGGCGTAGACGAGAGTCGGCAGTGGCGGAGTCTCCGAGAGGATTCCGAGCCATCCGAACGGATACGATTTCAGGTACTCGGTCTTGCTGCTGTCGGGGATGGCTGTTCGGCTCACTCCATGCGAGCCGTCGCATCCGGCGATGTAGTCGCATTCGATCCGTTGAGTGTCGCCGTTGGCTGTAAACGTTACCGCGGGGCGGGCACTGGTGACGTTCTGGAGTTCGACATCGGCGACCTCGAAGTAGACCGTCGCATCGGTTTCGTCGGCGGCACGGTAGAGGTCCTCCTGAATGAGGGTCTGGCCGTACCCCATCATGGGACTCCCGGCGAGTCTTCGCATGTCGATCGTGAGGAGTTCCTCGCCGCGCCATCCGAACTTGATACTGTCGTGCACGTGGCCATCGCGATCCATGCGCCGACCGAGTCCGGCTGCGCGCAAGATCTCCACACTGCTCCATTCCAAGACACCAGCCCGGATGCGACCCAGGACATAGTCGCGCGTCTGTCGCTCCAGCACGATGTTGTCCACGCCGCGCTGATTGAGCAGCAGCGAAAGCAACGCTCCCGCCGGTCCCGCTCCGATGATCACAACTTGCGTCTGCACGTGTCGTCCTCAGGTGTCGGAAAGGCGCGTGTGCCAGTATGTCGACCGTGTACAGATTCGTCGACAACGTCTGGCAACCTGGATGATTATCGACTGCCACGGGCACTACACCACTACACCCCCCGGCGTGGAGCAGTGGCGCGAGGCGCAAAAGACGGCGGTGGCCGCGGATCCCAGACACGTCGGCGAGGCCGGTGCGATCTACGTCAGCGACGACGAGATTCGCGAGAGCATCGAGAGCGCACAACTGCGGATGCAGCGGGAACGCGGCGCCGACCTGACGATCTTTTCACCACGCGCCAGCTGGATGGGACACCACATCGGAAACGAACACACGTCTGTCTTTTGGTCCCAACACCAAAACGACCTCATCCGACGCGTTTGCGACCTCTTCCCGGAAAACTTCGCCCCCGTCTGCCAGCTCCCCCAGTCGCCCGGTGTGGCCATCGATTCTTCAGTGCGAGAACTCGAGCGGTGTGTGACCGAGATGGGTTTTATCGGGTGCAACGTGAACCCCGACCCATCGGGCGGCTTCTGGACCGGACCCCCGCTGTGGGACCGGTACTGGTGGCCACTGTGGGAGAAGATGTCCGAGCTGGACGTACCCGGCATGATCCATGTGAGCGCAGCATGCAACGAGAACTTCCATACCACCAGCTCGCATTATCTCGGCGCCGACACCACGGTCTTCACCCAGGCGCTGACATCGGGTTTCTTGGCTGACTTCCCACGATTGCGGTGGATCATTCCCCACGGCGGAGGCGCGGTCCCGTATCACTGGGGACGGTTCCAGGGGATGGCCCAGGATCACGGGTGGGACTTCGACGGACTCCTGGACCACATCTTCTTTGACACCTGCGTCTATCACCAACCGGGCATCGACCTGCTGGTCGACGTCGTGCCGGTCGACAACATCTTGTTTGCATCGGAAATGCTCGGGGCGGTGCGCGGTATCGACCCCGAGACGGGAAATCATTTTGACGACACCAAGACCTACCTCGATAATTCGAGCCTCGACCAGGCCGCCCTGCAGAAGGTGTTCGAGGACAATGTCCGGCGGGTCTTCCCCCGCCTGGGTGGTACACCATGACGAATACGCCAGACCGTCATGTGGTGATCCGCAAGGTGGCGCGCGCCCCATCCGAGCTCGTCGACCGCTTGGCGCCGTTCGGATCGGCGACCGTGTACGAGGCCATCGGACGCCGGGGATACCTCGGCCCCGACATCACACCTATCCAACGGGGGGTGCGAATCGCAGGCACGGCGGTGACCGTGCTCAACCATCCCGGTGACAATCTGATGATCCATGCCGCGGTGGAGATGTGCCAGGCGGGCGACATCCTCGTGGTGGCCACCACCGCACCGGCCAGCCACGGCATGTTCGGCGACCTGTTGGCGTCATCGCTCAAGGCTCGTGACGTTCGCGGTCTCGTCATCGATGCAGGCGTACGCGACACGGCGGACCTCCGCGCCATGGGTTTTGCGGTGTGGAGCCGATGGGTGTCGTGTCAGGGCACCGAAAAAGCCACACCCGGCTCGGTCAACGTGCCGATCACGATCGGAGGCGTGACCGTCAACCCCGGCGATGTCGTCATCGCCGACGATGACGGGGTCGTGGTGGTAGCCGGCTCTGAAGCCGAGTGGGCGCTGGAGCGCAGCGCGATGCGTCTCGAACGAGAAGACGCGACTCGCCTCCAACTCGAGGGCGGAGAGCTCGGCGTCGACATCTACGGCCTCCGCCACAAGCTCGAGGAGCTTGGCGTCGAGTACCTCGATTCGATCGATGACCTCGAGTGAGTCCCCCAGGGCTCCGAATCGCGGTCTACGGGCTGGGCGAGGCCGGCTCAGCGATCGCGACGGATCTCGCCGCCGCGGGTGCGGCAGTAACCGGCTACGACCCCCGCGGGGTGCCGGACCCCGAGGGCGTCACCCGGTTCACCGATCCTGTTGATGCCGTCCTGGATGCGCGCCTGGTTCTGGCGGTGACGGCGGCGGAAGACGCCACGGGCGCGCTTGCACAGGCCTTGCGACACATTCCCTCCGACACGCTCTATGCCGACCTGTCCACTGCATCGCCGAAGAGCAAGCGGGCGCTGGGGGATTCCGCCACAGCAGCAGGCTTGAGCTTCGTCGACGTGGCACTGATGTCACCTGTACCCGGCAAGGGCCTGCGCACTCCGGAGCTGGCCTCCGGCCCCGGGGCCACTCGATACGCCGCCATGCTCCGGCCACTTGGCGCACCGGTCGAGGTCGTCGGCGACCAGCCGGGAGCCGCGGCAACCCGCAAACTCCTGCGCAGTGTGGTCATAAAGGGCTTGGCCGGGCTGATCATCGAGGCAATGCGGTCGGCCACCGCCGCCGACCTCGAGGCGGCCACGTGGGCCGATCTGGTCGGCCAGTTCGAGGAGATGGACGAGGCCTTCCTGCGCCGCCTCGTCGACAGCACGGGGGCGCATGCGGTTCGGCGGCTCCACGAGATGGAAGCTGCCGCCGAGCTCCTGGAAGAACTCGGTGGCGCGGCGACCCTCACCAGGGCAACAGTCGAGACGCTGCGTCGTGTTCCGGTGGAGGGGTTGCCGGAGTTGCCGTGCTGACACTCATCGCCGCCCGCCGGGGAATGGCGTCTCGCCGGCCGCCCAACGATCGCAGATGGCAATCCGCAGTTTCCGGGTCCGAGCCTCCCGGCAGAATGCAGTCGCCGATAGGTCATCCTCCTCGCCGGTTGCCGGCTCTGGCGCGTCTGCGAACGTAGGCAGCCGATGCCAACGCCTCACACTTTCCGCCGTGACGCCGCCGAATTCATCCGCCTCGATGGTCGCCGGCTTGACATTCGGACGATCGGCGCAGGCGCGGCAGCACCTTCGCAGGTGTTCCTCCATGACGGTCTGGGATCCATCGATCTGTGGCGGTCTTACCCGACCGAAGTCGCCACCGCCACCGACGAGCGAGCAGTGGTTTACAGCCGGTACGGGCACGGATGGTCGGACGTCCAGCTTGAGCCACGGCCGGTCGGCTTCATGGATCACGAGGCCTACGTCGTCTTGCCCGAATTGATCGAGACCCTCGGCGTAGACAACCCGATCTTGATCGGGCATTCTGACGGTGCGTCGATCGCATTGCTCCATGCGTCACGACACCGTGTGGGTGCCATGGTGTTGCTGGCCCCCCATGTATTCACCGAACCGGCCGGTCTGAGTGAGATCCGCGATTCCAGAGGTCGGTTCGAGGAGACCGACCTCATCGAGCGAATGGCTAAATACCACCAGGACCCGATGGCGACGTTCAATGCTTGGAACGATGTGTGGCTGCACCCGGACTTCGAATCGTGGAACATCGAGTCGGCGCTCCCCGGCGTCACCTGCCCGGTATTGCTGATTCAGGGAGAGGACGATGAGTACGGAACTAAGGCCCAGCTAGATGCGATCTCAGGCCAGCTCGGCGGAGTTGTAGACCAGCTGCTGCTTTCCGACTGTCGACATTCACCGCACCTGGACCGCCGTGCCGCCACCATCGATGCCACCGTGGAATTCATCAAAGACGTTCGCCCATAGAGCAGCCGAAACGATCTGACGGATCAGCCCGGGCGGACGAGCGTCACCGTGTTGCGAAGTCGTACAGACGCTCCGGATTCGTCACGAGTATCTGGTGCCGCGTTGCCTCGTCGGGGGCAACGGCGAAGAGCGTATCGACCAGGTCGCCATCGTCCGGCATCGCCCGTACGTTGGGATGCGGCCAATCGGTTCCCCACAGTATCCGGTCCGGAGCAGCGGCAATCAGGGCTCGGGCGAAGGGAATGACGTCATCGTATGGCGGGAGGCCGTCGGCGGTCAGTCGCTCGGCGCCCGAGATCTTTACCCAGGCCCGTTCCTCAGCCATCAGGTCGAGCAACGTCAAGAACGGTTCCTGGTTCAGGCCGGCAGCAACCGGGACGCGAGCCATGTGGTCGATGACGAACGGGCACGGCATCCGATCGAGCAGTTCGGTGTAGGTGGGAAGATCCTTGGCGTCGAAGTGCAACACTACGTGCCAGCCGAACGGGGCCACTCGATCGACGATCTCCCAGAACTCATCCAGTTCGGGGGCACCGCCAAGGTGAGCAACGAAATTGAATCGGATACCGCGGACACCGGCATCGTGGAGCCGGCCGATCTCGGCGTTGGTAAAGCTCTGGTCGATCATCGCTACCCCGGCGTATCGGCCCCGACCACGCTCGAGAGCGTCGACCATGGCCGCGTTGTCGAGCCCGTGACAGCTCGCCTGAACCAAGACCGCGCGGGAGAGCCCGAGGCGCTCTTGCAGCTGCTCGAGTGCCTCGAGGCCGGCGTCGGGAGGTGTGTAGGTGCGGTTCGGTGCGAAGGGAAAGCGATCCGCCGGACCGAAGACGTGACAATGGGCGTCGCATGCTCCCTGCGGAGGCGTAAATGCTCGGGGGGGATGGGGAGCGGGATGTGGGCCCGGAATCGGTTTCGTCATGGAAGTCGCACCGTCACGCACCGACCCCTCAATTGCCCTGGGTGCGCCACCCCTTTGCGTACCTCTCTCTCGCATCCTGGGAAATCGGCGTGGACGTGACTCTCACCCGGATCTCGGTCTGCTGGTGGGGCTCGACCGTCGTCTTTTCGGTTCCTCCGCCTTCCTCACCCCAGACCAAAGTGAGTTCGTCGCCGACATCGACGGTGGGGTCGACGATCCCCAACGAGATCATGGCGCGCTCATTGAAGCTGTAACCGCTGAACATCGACAAACCGACGTTCTCGCCGTCTTTGGTCACCGCGTCATACGTCGCCGAGGTGTAATTCGACAGCGGGAGGTCGATGACCTTGTAGTTCTCTCCCGGCGGGCTGAACATGGACTGGAACACCCTTCCGACATCGTCCGGGTTCCACTCGAATGTCACCTTGTGTCGATGCGGGGCATCCGTGATGTCTTCTAGCGCGGCGCGCCCGATGAACTCGTGATCGAACTTCACGTAGGACCCGTAGCCGAGCTCGTGGGGGGTCAGGTAGTAGTCCTCGATTCGGTCG
>Ga0255057_10000275_pt1 | contig 28799 bp, 29 predicted proteins | sample Cases_109_6_MG_FD_189022 | JGI IMG/M metagenome (GOLD analysis project Ga0255057, IMG submission 189022) | Seawater microbial communities from Amundsen Gulf, Northwest Territories, Canada - Cases_109_6 | ecosystem: Environmental > Aquatic > Marine > Gulf | place: Canada: Northwest Territories... | reverse complement strand
CTGTACCGCGGCCATTTGCATCGCGTACTCGCCGCTGACCTGGTAGACGAAGGTCGGGACGCCGAAGCGATCTTTTACCCGGCGCACGATGTCCAGATAAGGCAGTCCGGGTTTCACCATGACCATATCGGCTCCTTCGGCGAGATCCAGCGCAACTTCCTGCAACGCCTCGTCGCTGTTGGACGGGTCCATCTGGTAGCTGAACTTGTCGCCGCCACCGAGACTGGTCCCGGATCCCACGGCGTCGCGAAACGGGCTGTAGAAGGACGACGCATATTTGGCGGAATAGGCGAGGATGCGCACGTTCGCGTGCCCCTCCTGCTCCAGCGAATCGCGGATCGCGCCGATGCGGCCGTCCATCATATCCGAGGGCGAGACCACGTCGGCGCCGGCCGCGGCGTGGGAAAGCGACTGCTGGATCAACGCGTTCACGGTTTCGTCGTTGGTGACATAGCCGTCCTCATCGAGTAGACCGTCCTGGCCGTGACTGGTGTATGGATCCAACGCCACATCGGTAATCACACCGAGCTCGGGCAGCTCCTCTTTCAATGCCCGTATCGCGCGTTGAACGAGCCCCTCGGCGTTCCATGCCTCGCGGGCATCGGTGGACTTCTGCTTGGAATCGATGACGGGAAACAGCACCACGGCGGGAATTCCGAGGCCCGCGGCTTCACCGGCCTCCTTGATCAGCTGATCGATGCTCAGGCGATCGATCCCCGGCATCGATGCCACGGGCGCGCGCACGCCCACCCCGTCAATCACGAACATCGGATAGATGAGATCCGATTGTGTGAGCTGCGACTCCCGCATCAGTCGGCGCGAGAAGTCATCGCGCCGCATGCGCCGCATGCGGGTCGCCGGGTAGGCACGCTGATGATCCCTGGAATCGCCCACGATGCTTACTCCTGCTGTTATCCACCCGGTCGCGCCGGGCGAGCTGCCAACAGCCCCGCTATATACGAAACGGCCGGTAGCGGCAAGCGTGGACGGAAACTCCCCGCGGGGGCGGCGGAATCAGCGCAATTCCGCGCAGGCGCGCCCGATGCGCCCGCAGGCCTCCTCTAGAAGCTCCGTGGAGGAGGCGAATGAGACGCGAAAATGCGGTGACAGGCCGAATGCCGTCCCGGGCACGGCGGCCACGCCTGCGCTTTCCAGAAGATAGGCGGCGAAGTCCTGGTCCGATTCCATCACTCTGCCGTCCGGCGCGCGCTTACCCATGAGCCCCTCACAGGACGGATAGGCGAAGAACGTCCCGTTGGGTCGAATGCAGCTCAAGCCCTCGATGGCACTCAGGGCGTCCACCACCAGATCACGCCGCCGCCTGAAAGATTCGCGGCGCTCCTGGAGAATCGTCTGCGGACCGGTGAGCGCTTCCAGCGCCGCGGCCTGGGTGACGGAGCTTGCGTGGGTGGAGCTCTGCTCTTGCACGTTTCCCATGGCCGTGATCAAGTCCGCCGGTCCCCCGGCGTAGCCGAGCCGCCAACCAGTCATGGCGTAGGCTTTGGATACTCCGTTGAGCGTCAACGTGCGTCCGGCGAGGGCCGGAACCGCTTGCGCCATGGTCATGAATTCGAATCCGTCGTAGACCAGATGCTCGTAGATGTCGTCGGTCAGTATGCGTACGCTTTCGTGGGTGTCCAGAACTTCGCCCAGGGCCGCCAGGTCATGGCGGCTGTAGGCGCTGCCCGTGGGGTTGCTGGGGGTATTCAACAGCAGCCACTTGGTGCGCGGCGTGATGGCGGCCTCCAGATCGTCGGCCCGGAGCTTGAATTCGTGCTCCTGGGGACAGGGCACGAATACCGGAACGCCCTCGGCGATGGCAACGACATCGGGGTAGGTGGTCCAGTAGGGTGCCGGGATGATGACCTCGTCGCCGGCGTTCAGAGTCGCCATCATGGCATTGAACAGGATCAGCTTGGCGCCGCCGGCGACGGTAATCTGATCGCGGGAATACGCGAGCCCGTGATCGCGTTTGAACTTCGCGCGTATGGCGTCGCGCAGCTCCGTTGAGCCATGAATCTCCGTGTACTTGGTCTCGCCACGCTGGATGGCGTCGACGGCCGCCCGCTTGATGTTGTCGGGTGTGTCGAGGTCCGGTTCGCCGATACTCAGGTCGATTGTGTCCTGGCCCATGGCCCGCAATTCCCGGGTACGCTGGGTCAGTGCAAGGATGGCGGACGGTTTGACACGCGCGAGGCGCGACGCGAAGTCGTTCATGGTGGCACGATTTTAGACGTCAGCCCTCGTCCCCGCAGGGAAAATGGTCGTGCATAAAAAAAGCCGAACCCAATTATCGGGTCCGGCTGTGGCCGCAGGGGCGCTGCGGACGAACGCTTAGCGAGCAAACCAGCGCTAGCTGGATCAGGTCATTCTTGATGCGACCTTCGGAATTTCGTGTTCTGAATCTTTTGCCACCTCGGTGGTTGGGACGGTGGGCGCCTAGTGCGGCACCGACTCCTGCCGTGCTTGCTGCTGCTCAGGCGTGCTCGAGGTGCGTGTCACCGCAGCGCGATCATTGCGGGCCGACGGCAGCGCCGTCGGCGCTTGCGTCGCGCCGGCTGCGGCTACGCCGGCGCGGGCGCTCGAGTCCCTCGCCACCCATATGGCGACGAACATGGCGGCTACGACGGCGAGTCCCAGGACGCTTCCAATGGCAGTGTCGGCAATTGTGCGCATGGCGGTTGTGCTCCTTATCTCCTGTTCAGTCGTGGGCGCTCCGCGGTCGAAGGGCCGGCGCGTCTTCCGCAAAGCGTATATCGGCATGAAAAGCCTCGGAATTTAGCCGCGGATCGCAGCCGAAAATTTTAGGAAAATGCTTCTTTCTCAAGTAGTTGGACGTCTGCGGGGGACACGCGCCGGGGACTGGCACGCGGGTTCGGACCGGGCCTGTCACCGGTATACGGTTTCAATGACTTAGGGTTTGGATCTCCAGCTGATTCGAACGAGAGGAGGGGCCCCCGCGTGACCATGCTGCTGGTTGCGCCGCGGCCGCCGCCGACGGCATTGGGAATACGCGTCTTACTTCTTTCGTGCGTTAGCGCCGCGCCGGCTCTGCTTGTCCCTCAGGTTCTGCTGCCTGCGCCGCAGCTCGCGCTGGAAGCGCTGGCGATCCTGGGGCGACATGCTGCGAAACTTTTCGCGCAGTTGCCGGCGCTGCACGGGCGGCAGGTTCTGGAAGCGCTTGCGTGCCTGGAGAATGCGCCGTTGCTCGCTCTCGGGAAGCGCGCGGAAGCGCTGAAAGCGCTGGCGGATCTTTTTTCTGTGCTCTGGCGCAAGCTCATTCCACTTCTGATAGCGACGCTTGAACTGCTTCCGCTGATTCGCGTCCAGGCCCTGCCAGCGGGCCGCGCCTTTGCGCAGGCGTTGCTGGCGTTGCGCCGAGAGGGTCTTCCACTTGTTCTCGAGGGGAGCGAGTACTTCGCGCTCTGCGGCGCTGAGATCCTGCCATTGCACCACTTCCTCGGCCGCCGGTAGCGAAACCGGTACGGCCAGCGCGAGCAGCAACATCAGATATCTGAAGCTACTTTGCATTCCCGCTCCCCTTGTCCTTCGGATCGGCTGGATCATTCGACATAACCGGCCAGTCGGCGGATTGCACTTCCCCGGGGCCGACCCACTCGCCGTCGCTGGCTTCCCATTCGCCCAGAAATTCCAAAAACTCCATGCTCACGCCGATGTCGTCTGTGGCGGTCGTCTCCGATTCGGTCTCCGATCGCTGGTTGCTCGCGGTCTGCGCCGACACCGGCGCCCATGCGCCGGCCAGGGACACTCCCACCAGCAACCAGCCCAGCTCCGGAGCACGCCAGCGCATGGATCCCGTTATCCTGTTTGCTCACGGTCCTGGAGCCACTGATAGAACTCGAGGTTCTCGTAGAGCTCGAGCTCTTCACCGGCGGTGAGCAGCTCGACATCGTCCAATTCGCGGGCGCTTCCGTTCCCGGGCTCCGCGACCATGAGCGTGAGGGCGACGGCGGTGGCGAGGATGCTCGCCAAGGCGCCAGCGGGCACCAGCCAGTCGCCCGCCGGCCCGGTCGAAAGCCGCATCGTCCGCCGCCAGCGGGGCCGGGGCCCCATGGCCGCGGCCAACGCCAGTCGCCGCGCCTGCTCGAGACGCAGCAGGGTGGCGCTGTCCAGACTATCCACTTCCTCGTCGAGACGATGGCGGATCCCCTCGATGAGTTGCGTGTCGATGTCCCGGGAGTTGTTGCTCATGCTCGTTGCTCGCCCAATGCATTCACTAGCTCCATCACCACCGATGGTCCTCGAGTTGCTCGCGTAACGCGTGCATGGCCCTGGACAGGTGCGTTTTGACGCTGCCTTCGGAGCACCCCATGGCCCCCGCTGTCTCGGCAACGCTCATGCCTTCCCAGGTGCGCAGCAGGAAAGCCTGTTGCTGGCGTAGCGGCAGATCCGTCAGCGCCTGCTCCAGGGTTTCGACCATCTGCTCTGCGTCGCTGCGCCGCGCCGGCCCGACGCTGGCTGGAGCCGGCTGGTTCTCCAGCGGATCGCCGCGCTCTTTCTGGTCGCTGCGAAACCATCGGCGCCAGCGGCGGCGGACCGTTTCCCGGCGGTGGAAGTCGGCGATGCGCGATTGCAGGATCCGGTGAAACAACGGTCCCCATTCCTGCTCCGGGCGATCCGCGTAGCGCTGCACCAGCTTCAGCATCGTATCCTGTACGATGTCCAGGGCGTCTTCCCGGTTTCCCGCGCCGAACTCCGCAATACGCAGGGCGCGCCGCTCGACGCCGGCTAGAAATCGATCCAGGGCCTGAGTGTCCAGCGCGTGCGTCTCCCTCGCGTAGCAGGGAACATCCCGGGCTCGGCGGCTCAGGCCGCGCGCGGGTCCCAGAGATGTTTATAGCCCGCATATTGCACCGGAACGTGGATTGCTCGATCAGCGGCTCAGGAAAGATAAACGCGCGAGCGGGGATTTGGTTGACAGCCGTGGCTACGGGAGGCCCCCGTAGGGGGAGGCCCCTGCAGGGGGTCATTCGAGCAGCGCGGGGAGCTCCTTGCTGAGGGCCGCCTTCTCGACAATGCGCTTGCCGGTGAGAACGAAGCCCAGGGTGGCGCCGGTGTCGTCCAGATACAGCGCCCGCACCCCGTCCTGGCCCCGTTCCACCTGCCATTCGCCGGTGCTGCCCGGACCCGGGGGAGACACCACCGCTGGATGAGCAGGGGTTTTCACGACCACGGGCATAGTCGGGTAGCGCAGCTCCGTCGGGTCGCCGCTCAAAGTCTTTGCCAGCGCCCGCGCGGCGTGCATGATGGGCATGATGAAGGGCAGAACCAGGCCTTCAATCTGCATGCAGTCGCCGAGCGCGTAGATGAACGGGTCGCTGGTGCGCAACAGTCGGTTCACCACGATACCGCGATCGGTTTCGAGCCCGGCGGCCTCGGCCAGTGCGGTGCGCGGCCGCAGGCCCACCGCCGACAATACGGCATCGGCGCTGATGGTACGGCCACCGGCGAGGCTCACCCGCAGGATTTCGCCGTCGCGTTCTACACCTTCGCAGGCCGCGCCGAAGTGCCATGTGACGCCACGTTCTGCCAGGGCTTCGCTGATCGCTTCGCCCGCTTCCCGGGGCGCGAGCTTGCCCAGCGCGTGGTCGAACAGCTCCACGACTTCCACCTCGTAGCCGGCATTCGCCAGGTCGTTGGCGAACTCGCAACCGATCAGCCCGGCACCCAGCACGACTACCCGGTGACGGCCGGCGATGGCGTTGCGAAAACGTGCATAGTCGTCGAGATCGTTTACCGACATGGGGGCATCGGCGTCACCAGCAAGCTCGAGGCGCACGGGATCGGCGCCCAGGGCCAGCACAAGCCGACTGTAGGAAAGCGTTTCACCGTTCAGATGCAGCCGCTTGGCTTGTGCTTCGATGGCGTCCACGCGGGTGCGGGTGCGAACCCGGGCGTTGAGATCCGCCGCCATCTTGGCGGCGTCTCCGGTGGGTAGATCCAGGGGTTGCTGCTTTCGCCCCAGGGCGTTGGAGATCATGGGCTTGGAATAGAAGTGACCGTCGTCGTCGGTGACCAGCTCCAGAGGCGTATCGGTGTCGAGCTTGCGCAGCTCGCGGGCCGTGGTGTAACCGGCGAGGCCGGTGCCGATGATGACGATGGGAGGGGATCTGTCAGACACTTTGCGTATGCTCCTCGACGGCTTCTGAATCGTGGCCCGGGGCCGGATGATGCACCGCGCCGGAGCAATGGACGCCTCTGATTTCTCCCACGGTCGCCTCGATCCACGTCTCCGCTAATCGATTGATGTCGGCGGCGCTGCGTCCGGTGCTCTCGATGACGGGGCCGATGGCAAGCTGGATAGTGCCGGGTCGCTTGATGAGCCCGTTGCGCGGCCAGACATCCCCGGCATTGTGGGCCACCGGCAGCACCGGGTGGTCGGTCTCCGCCGCGAGCAAGGCGCCACCCTGCCGGTAGCGGCGTCGCTCGCCGGGTGCCACCCGTGTTCCTTCGGGAAAGATCACCACCCAGCAGCCGTCGTTCAGGCGCGCACGGCCCTGGCTGAGGATCTGATCGAGCGCCGCAGGGCCGGATTGGCGATCGATGGCGATCGGCCGCAGGGTCGCGAGCCCCCATCCGAAAAACGGGATCCACAGCAGCTTGCGTTTGATCACCCATACCTGCGGGGTGAAATAACGCTGCAGCGCCAGGGTTTCCCAAGCCGACTCGTGCTTGCAGAAAATGATGGTGGGTTGCTGTGGGATGTTCTCGACGCCAACGACGCTGTAGCGCAGCCGGCAGGTCTTCTCCAGCCACCACAGGTTGCTGTGCGTCCATCGTGACACCAGGGCGTAACGCAGACGATAGGGCAGAACCAGGGCAACAACCGCCGCGATCGCAAACGGCACCGTCAGCAGGGCCTGACCGGCAACGTGCAGCAGGGATCGCGCCACCAGCTCCCGGGTGACGGGTGGCGCGTTCGATACGATCTTTTCCATCAGGTGGCGCAGTCTACCGCAGAACGTAGGTTGGGCTGAGCGCAGCGAAGCCCAACAGCGATTCGGCTCCCGCCATCAGGAAAGATGGCGGGATCTATGCGTCGAATACTCTGCGGGTCTCGAACACGCTGGGGGCGAAGCGTTTGCCGGCGTGGCGGATGGTGCGTTTGAGGACGAAGTCGAACAACAGGGGGTTATGGGGACGGATGGCGCGGATGGTATCGGCTTGGGCGTCGTTGATGTAGCCGCGCTCGACCATGGCGGTCATGGAAAACAACGGGAACACGCCGGGTAGAGGGTAGTCGGAGCCGTTGACCAGGCGGGCGTGCCAGTCGTCGCGTTCGAGCACGGTATCCAGGGCCGGGCCGACGCGGTTCAACTGTGTCATGGCCGAGACGTCGCCGAATAGCAGGTTTTCGTAGCGCGGCTCCTCCATGAGGCGCGCAAAGAGCTCGAAGTTCGTAACCGGCGAGGCGCCGGGACTGGCATCCAAATCCTCTCCGTTCCCCAAGGAGGCGCAGTGGGCGACGATGACGCGCACGCCGTGGTCGAGTGCGCGGCGCAGGCGCAGCGGGTTGCCGAGCTTTTGCGCATCCGGCACGTGCACGGCGCGCTCCAGGCCCCCATGGCTGAGCAATGGCAGGTCGAGGCGCGCGAGGGCTTCGTAGAAAGCATCGCAGCGCGGTGACGCCGGGTCGATGTTCATCGATGGAGGCAGCCACTTGACGGCCCTGGCACCGTCGCGAACCGCTTCCTCCAGGGCATTCACCGCATCTTCCCGGTAAGGATGAATGGAAGCCGTCCATTCGAACTGATCGGGGTGACGGCGCGCCACGTCTCGCGCGTAGCTGTTGGGTACGTGGAAGCTACTGCCCTCGGTGAGCTGCCTACCGTCGGCGCCGTAGGCGTAATCGAAAGCCAGCAGCATGAGTCGCGGGCCCGCCGCGAGGCCCGCCAAGTTCGCGAGCAGGCGGCCGACATAGTCGTTGTCGATCTGCGAGGATTCGTCCACGCACGCGGCATTCAAGAAAAACGCGTACTGCGCGTAGAGGATTGGGTGACTCAGCTCGCGCATGTCGGGATTCACCCAGGCACCGCCGCCGCTGTCGCCGACGCCCAGCAAATGAACGTGGCAATCCCAGAATCGGTCCGCGGCGACACCTTCCCATGCGGCGGCAATGAGATCGTTGCCGGCGAGCTCGTCCGGCAGCGACGCGCCGAGGCAGGGATTGGTGAAGCCGTCTTCCGGCCAGTAGTACCAGCCGGCCGCGGTCAACGCGCCGAGAGACGCAAGGAAGATGCGTCGTTTCACACCTGCAGCCGCGAGATGTCCGCCGTTTCGAGAAACAGATTGCTGATGCTCTGCAGAAGCGCCAGGCGATTCATTCGCAGCCGCTCGTCGTCGTCCATGACTTTGACGTTGTCGAAGAAATCGTCAACGCTTTCGCGAAGCCCCGCAAGACTGGTCATGGCCGCGGTGTAGTCGCGCTGTTTCAGGAGATCGCGCACCCGCGGGCTGAGGCCCACGGCTTTTGCGGCCAGATTCCACTCGGCATCGGCGGCGAGGAGCGTGTCGTCCACTTTCGCTGGCACGGCGTCGTCGGCCTGTTTGAGTATGTTTTGAATGCGCTTGTTGGCGGCCGCCAGACTCGCGGCCTCCGGCAGCTTGCGAAAGGCATCCACCGCGTGCACGCGTTTCGCGAAGTCGAGGGGCTCGGCGGGCTCGCGCGCCTGCACCGCCTGGAACACATCCATCGGCACGCCCTGATCGACGAAGTAGGCCTTCAGGCGCTCGAGGACGAACGCCATGACCTCGTTCACGCCAGCCGCCGGATCCGAGAACTGCTCGTATCCTTCGGCCGTGGACTTGAGCAACTTGTGCAGATGAAGAGGCAACTCACCTTCGATCATGACGCGCAGTGCGCCCAGCGCCGCGCGCCTGAGCGCAAAGGGATCCTTGTCGCCGGTGGGCGCCTGGCCGATGAGAAAGATCCCTATCAGGGTGTCCAGCCGGTCGGCCACCGAAAGCGCGCGGCCGGTGGGCGACGCCGGTATGCGATCACCGGCAAATCGCGGCATGTAGCTTTCACCGATCGCATTGGCGACGCGATGGTCCTCACCGCCGGCCAGCGCGTACTCCCGCCCCATGTCGCCCTGCAGCTCGGGAAATTCGCCGACCATGTCGGTGACGAGATCGCACTTGAACAACATGCCGGCGCGGCGCGCGAGCTTCACCTCATCGGGGCTCTGTCCCATGGCAATGGCGACGATGCCGGCGAGACGCGACACGCGTTCAGACTTGTCGTAAAGCGACCCGAGCTTTTCCTGGAAAACGACATCCTTGAGGGACTCACGGCGTTCCTCGAGGGACTTTTTCTGGTCAGCCTCGAAGAAAAAGGCCGCATCCGCAAGGCGCGGGCGGATAACACGCTCGTTTCCGTGGCGCACGGTATCGGGATTGCTGCTCTCGATGTTGCTGATGGCAATAAAACGTGGCATCAGGGCGCCGTCCTCACCCATTACCGGGAAGTAGCGCTGGTGGCCTTGCATGGTGGCGGTCAGCACGCAGTCGGGGAGCGATAGAAACAGCACGTCGAAGCTTCCCGTGACTGCCATTGGCCACTCGACCAGTGCGGTGTTCTCCTCCAAGAGCGCATCGTCGATTACCGCGTGACCGCCAATGACCTCCGCTGCTTCCACCGCTTGCGTCCGGATCATTTCCTTGCGCGCGGCGAATTCCGCCACCACGTGGGCGCCACCGTAGAGCGCGCCGACGTATTCCGCCGGCTCAGCCAGCTCCACGGCCTGGGGATGGTGGAAGCGGTGACCGTAGGTATTGCCGCCGCTGCGCACGCTCATGATGTCGGCTTCGACCGCGTCCTTTCCATGGAGCAGTGTGATCCAGTGCACCGGGCGGACGAACTCCACATCGAGATTCGACCAGCGCATGCGCCGCGCGATGGGAATGCGCGCCAGGGCCTCCTCGACGATTGCCGGCAACAGCGATAGCGTGGATTCGCCAACCTGGGTGGACCGGAACAACAGCCATCGCCCGTCGGCGTTCTCGAGGCGATCCAGGTGGCTGACGTCGATGCCGCAGGAACGGGCGAATCCCTCTGCCGCCTTGGTCGGAACTCCATCGGCGTCGAAAGCCGCGTCCAGGGCCGGACCGCGTCGCTTTATATCACGGTCCGGCTGATTCACAGGCACGTCGGTAACCAGCACCGCCAGCCGTCTTGGAGTCGCGTACACGCTGTATTCGTGCTTGCCGAGGTTTTTCGCTTCCAGGCGCTCGGAGATGGCTTCGCCGAAGGCTTCGGAGAGAGTGCGTAGCGATTTAGGTGGCAGCTCCTCGGTGCCTATCTCCACCAGCAGATCGGCGCTGTCAGACATCGGCTAACTCCTCGGCTTCATGGAGCAGAGGAAAGCCGAGGGCACGGCGCCTCTCGAAGTAGCATCCTGCAACCGCCCGCGACATCGCGCGCACCCGCAGGATGTACCGCTGACGCTCGGTGACCGAGATCGCATGACGCGAATCCAGCAAATTGAAGGTGTGGGAGGCCTTGAGCACCATGTCGTAGGCGGGACGCGGCAGCTCGCGTTCCACGAGCTCGCCACACTGACGCTCGAAAGCATCGAACTGGGTGGTGAGCACGGTGGTGTCGGCGTACTCGAAGTTGTACGCGGACATTTCGGTTTCGTTCTGAAGAAAAATATCACCGTAGCTGATCTTTCCGCGCGGACCATCGGTCCACAGGAGATCGAAAATGCTGTCGACGCCCTGCAGATACATGGCGATGCGTTCGACGCCGTAAGCTATCTCCGCGGTCACCGGCCGGCACTCGAGCCCGCCTACCTGCTGAAAATAAGTGAACTGCGTGATCTCCATGCCGTTCAGCCACACCTCCCAACCGAGTCCCCAAGCGCCCAGAGTGGGTGATTGCCAGTTGTCCTCGACGAAGCGAATGTCGTGCTCCAGCGGATCGACACCTAGCCACACCAGCGAGTCGATGTATATGTCCTGGATCTTCAGCGGCGATGGCTTGATGGCGACTTGATACTGGTAGTAGTGCTGCAGGCGATTGGGATTTTCGCCGTAACGCCCGTCGGCGGGTCGTCGCGATGGCTGCACGTGGGCCGCGCCCCACGGCTCCGGGCCGATGGCCCGCAGAAAGGTATCCGGGTGAAAGGTGCCCGCGCCCACCTCCATATCGTAAGGCTGCAGCAGCACGCAGCCCTGTGCGGCCCAGTAATCGTCGAGAGCCAGAAGCAGTCCCTGGAACGTTTTTACGTCGCGCTCCGATTTGGACGTTTCAGCGGCAGGCAATAGATCGTCTCTGCACGGGCGGGGAAACGAAAAAGTATAGCCTGCATTGGCCCCTGGTGCGGCGGTATCCGGATGCGATCATCATTCCACTTCTGCTAGCGTGCCGCTCACCGTGCGCAGAATTTCTCCGTCGCGCACACGCGAATACTTCAGGTCCAGGCCGCCTGGAATGCGCCTGCGCTCGTAGGTCTGCATCTCGTAACCGCCGTCCTCGAGAACATGCAGTGCGTATATCGTAAGCGTCTCTTCGTGGATGCGGGCCCATACATAAGGATCGCCCTCCATCGGATCCAGGGGCACGGCATTGCCGAAGAAGTCCGTGCGCTCACCGGAACGGTAGATGTTGCTCCGGCGGGTGGGATGAAAATTGATGGAATACTCCTTGCGCTTGAGTTTGCCGTTGGATTTCCTGGTCACGGAGATCCAGCTGACCGTGAATCCGCTCTTGTGAGGCAAAATCTTGACCCGCAGGTCGCGCTTTCGGATGTCACCCTGATTGGTGATGGCCTGGCCTTCGTATTCACCAAAGAAGGCTTCGAAGTCGGCGGGGGCAGCTTCGACCGTCGCCACCAATATCATTGTGGCGCAACCTAGAAGCGGGCGAATCCAGATCAAGCTCGTCGCGTTCATGGCCGGTTCTCCTGCGGGCAGACACAGTATCGAACACATGGGCTCACGGCTCAATTAGACAGCGCACGCGGTTGGAGATTCGCTCGCCAGGCCAGCCGCATGGCGCGCTGAGATTGCGAGTAGGCGGGCGGGGAAGCGCGCCCCCGCGGCCCCGGGTGCAGGATAGGGCAGTGTTCCATCGCTCCACAACCGGGAGTTTCCGATGATTGGACTGGTGCTGCTGTTCTCGGTGCTCACCCTGCTTGGCGCGGCCGTCACCTGGCAGCTACGCCGACCCCCGGCCGACTCCCGCCCGGCGCGGCCGGTATCCACCCTGCTGAGGCCTGGTCAGGATCTGCTCCCCGGAAGCGACGAAGGCGAGGACGGGCTCGCCGCCTTCTACGCTTACCAGATGGCGGCCGGCAAAATCGACCGCCTCCGATGAAGCTGATAATGCGGTGCATTGAACGCTCGTAGTCGCTATTCTTCCCGATTGGATTTCTCATTTGGCCCCGATATTGACCATCGGGCTTCGACCCATGCAGCACCCTCAGGAATACGACGTCATCGTCATCGGTGGCGGACACGCCGGCAGCGAAGCGGCCCTTGCCTCGGCGCGCACCGGCGCGCGCACCCTGTTGCTGACCCAGAGCATCGAGACCCTCGGGCAAATGAGCTGCAACCCCGCCATCGGCGGTATCGGCAAGGGGCACCTGGTCAGGGAAATCGATGCGCTGGGTGGGGTCATGGCGGTCGCGGCGGATCACTGCGGGATCCAGTTTCGTACTCTGAATGTCCGCAAAGGGCCGGCGGTCCGCGCGACCCGCGCGCAGATCGATCGCGGTCTATATCGCGCGTACATTCGCCGCGCCCTGGAGTCTCAGCCGAGCCTTACGCTGTTCCAGCAGGCGGTGGACGATTTGCTGGTGGAAGGCGATCGCGTGGCCGGCGCGCGCACCCAGATGGGGCTCGAGTTCCTGGCGCGCACGGTGGTCCTGACCGTCGGGACTTTTCTCGGCGGGCGCATCCATATCGGCCTCGCGAGCTACGAGGGTGGCCGGGCCGGTGATCCGCCGGCGAATGCTCTCGCACGTCGGCTTCGGGAATACCCCTTTCGGGTCGGCCGGCTGAAAACCGGCACGCCCCCGCGTATCGATGCCCGCAGCATCGACTTCACGGCGCTGGAATGTCAGCCCGGGGACACACCGGTCCCGGTGTTCTCCTATCTGGGCGAGGCGGACCAGCATCCGCGCCAGGTCCCCTGCCACATTACCCACACCAATCCGCGCAGCCACGCCATCATCCGCGCGGCGCTGGATCGCTCGCCCATGTACAGCGGTGTCATCGAGGGTGTAGGGCCGCGTTACTGTCCGTCGGTGGAAGACAAGGTGGTGCGCTTTGCCGAGCGCGAGTCCCATCAGATTTTTGTCGAGCCCGAAGGCCTGGATACCCGGGAGGTTTATCCCAACGGCATCTCCACCAGCCTGCCTTTCGACGTGCAATATGAGATGGTGCGTTCCATACGCGGTTTCGAGAACGCGCACATTACGCGCCCCGGTTACGCTATCGAGTACGACTTCTTCGATCCCCGGGATTTGAAGCCGAGCCTCGAGACACGCTTCGTGCGAGGGCTTTTCTTCGCCGGACAGATCAACGGTACCACCGGCTACGAGGAAGCGGCCGCGCAGGGTTTGATCGCCGGCGTGAACGCGGCACGTTGTGCCGGCAACCTGGAGCCGTGGTGGCCGCGCCGCGACCAGGCCTACATCGGCGTGCTCATCGATGATCTGGTGACCCGCGGTACCAGTGAGCCCTATCGCATGTTCACCAGCCGCGCCGAATACCGCCTGTTGCTGCGCGAGGACAACGCGGATCTGCGGCTGAGCGCGAAGGGGCGGGATCTGGGTCTGGTGAATGACGCCCGCTGGCAGGCCTTCGAGGGAATGCGCATCACCATGGAGAGCGAGCAACAGCGGCTGCGGGGAACCCTGGTGCGTCCGCAAGGGGCGAACGCAGATGCTCTACAGCGGCTGCTGGGCACGCACCTCAATCGCGAGTGCTCGGCCCTGGAGCTGTTGCGGCGGCCGGAGGTAAGCTATCGGGGGATGATGACCTTGCCCGGTATCGGGCCGGGGACGCCCGATGACAGGATCGCGGAGCAGATCGAGATTCAGGCGCGCTATCACGGCTACATCGAGCGGCAGAAGGTCGAGGTGGCGAAAAGCGTTGCCCTCCAGGAGACGCCCCTGCCCGACGATGTGAACTATGAGGACGTGCACGGCTTATCGGCGGAAGTCCGCGAGAAGCTGACCAACCAGCGCCCGGTCACCGTGGGCCAGGCGTCCCGCATCGACGGCGTGACACCGGCAGCCATCTCGCTGTTGCTGGTGCATCTCAAGAGACGGAGTCTGGGACGGCGCCTGGGTGAGCCTCTTGGCGAGGGTACACGGCGGCGCGCCTGACATCGACGTGGCGGTGCTTCGTCGGCGCCTGGACGCGGGTCTCGCCGCCATGGCCGTGGATCTCGACGCCGGAGCCCGCGACCGGCTCATCGCGTACCTTCGGCTGCTCGAGCGTTGGAATCGCGTCTACAATCTGACCGCGGTGCGCGATCCTCTGGAGATGATTCCCCGGCACCTGCTGGACAGCCTGGCCGTGATGCCGTACTTGCGCGGCGGGCGATGTCTGGACGTCGGCAGCGGGGCGGGTCTGCCCGGCCTGGTGCTGGCGGTGGCGCGCCCATCTGTCTCCTGGGTGCTGCTGGACAGCAACGCGAAAAAATGCCGCTTCCTGAACCACGCAACCGTGGAGCTGGACCTCGACAACGTCCGAGTGGAGCGCAACCGGGTAGAGGATTTTCACCCCGGCGTATGCTTTTCTACTATCATAAGCCGCGCGCTTTCCAATCTTGCCGATTTCGTTGCCGGGGCCAGGCATCTGCTTGCGCCCGGGGGATGTTGGCTTGCCATGAAGGGGCGCAATCCGGAGCGTGAGCTGCCGGCTCTGGGCAAATCGGGTGAGCACACAGAGGTGGTACCCGTGCGCCTTCCCGAACTCGAGGACGGGCAGCGCCACCTGGTGATCGTGACGCCTGCGGGCGAGTCCAGGGATTGACGAGGTAGGGCGAAGCACGACTGCAGGGCAAGGATTGTTCCTACAATCCTCTTGCATTCCCGCCATCCATGGCGGTCAGATGCAGGAGGTAGGGCAATGCCAGGAGCAATTGCCGAGGACGCCAGAGCCGATGGCGATGGGCGAATGAGGACTTAGCGAGAGCCGATGGGCAAGATCATCGCGGTGGCCAACCAGAAGGGTGGCGTCGGTAAGACGACCACCAGCATCAATCTGGGTGCCTCCCTCGCGGCCGCCAAACGGCGGGTTCTGCTCGTGGATCTGGATCCCCAGGGTAACGCCACCATGGGCAGCGGCGTGGACAAACGCAGTCTCGAACGCTCCACCTACGAAGTGCTGATGGGAGAGGCCGGTGTCGCCGAGGTCGTGGTGGCCGTGGAGCACAGCAGTTACTCGCTGCTGCCGGCCAATTCCGACTTGACCGGAGCCGAAGTTGCGCTGCTCGAAGAAATCGGCCGCGAGATGCGCCTGCGCCAAGCGCTCAAGCCAGCCAGAGAATCCTACGATTATCTGATCATCGATTGCCCGCCTTCGCTCAACATGCTGGCAGTGAATGCGCTGGTGGCGGCGGATTCCATCATGATTCCCATGCAGTGCGAGTACTACGCGCTGGAGGGTCTCTCGTCACTGCTGGAAACCGTGGAGAAGATCCGATCGCTGTTGAATCCGGGCCTGCGCGTGGAGGGCCTGCTGCGCACCATGTACGATCCGCGCAATAATCTCTCCACCCAGGTTTCCCAGCAGCTGGTCAAGCACTTCGGCACCAAGGTCTACAGCACCGTCATCCCGCGCAACGTGCGATTGGCCGAGGCGCCCAGTCATGGGCTACCGGCGCTGCTCTATGATCGCAACTCCAGTGGCGCGCTGGCGTATCTGGCGCTGGCCGGCGAGATCCTGCGCCGTGACGGCGCGCATCTGAAAGCCGCCAGAGCCTGAAATTCGGCGAGCGGCGTGCAAGAGGGACAGGAACAGTGTTAATGCAGCATCTTATACGGGCATTTCCCCGGTCGGCCGGGGCCGGCGCCCGCTCCCGGATCAGTCGCAGGCGGGGCCATCAGGGTGTCTTCTAAGCGCCGCGGGCTGGGTCGGGGACTCGACGCGCTGCTTGGCGCCAGCGCCGGTGCCCACGTGGCGGCGGTGGCGGCGGACCACCAGCTGCGGGAGCTTCCCCTGGATCTCATCGAGCCCGGCCGTTTGCAACCGCGCATGCACATGGCGCCGGAAGCGCTGGAAGAGCTGACCCAATCCATCCGCGCCCGCGGAGTCGTACAGCCCATCATCGTACGGTCGGCGGAAGACGGCGTGCATTTCGAAATCATCGCCGGTGAACGCCGCTGGCGCGCCGCGCAAGCCGCGGGCCTCACGAAAATCCCCGCCGTTGTGCGCGAGGTCCCCGATGATGCGGCGCTCGCCATCGCGCTCATCGAGAATATTCAACGGGAAGACCTCAACGCCATCGAAGAGGCCACCGCCGTGGGGCGTCTGATCGAGGAGTTCAGTCTCACCCACCAGGAGGCCGCCGACGCTATCGGGCGTTCCCGGGTCGGGGTGAGCAATCTGCTGCGGTTGCTGGATCTCGGCGATGAAGCGCGCAGGTTCGTGGAGCGAGGCGAGCTCGATATGGGCCATGCGCGCGCCTTGCTGGGGCTCAAGGATGAGGCCCAGGGCCAGGCCGCGCGGGAGGTGGTGTCCAGAGAACTGACCGCCCGGCAGACCGAAGACCTGGTGCGGCGCATGAAGGCGCCTTCGAGCGCGAAGCCGGCTTCTGGGAAAAGCGATGACCCCGATGTGCGCCGCCTGGTGGAGAAGCTCGGTGAGCAGCTGGGCGCGCGGGTGCAGATTCTCCAGGGCGGCGGCGGCAAGGGCCGGCTCGTAATTCACTACGCGAGCCTCGACGAGCTCGACGGAATACTCGAGCGCATCAAGTAATCAACCGGCGGCCCGCCCGCTGCCATTGATCGCCGACCGGCGCGGACCGTATACTCGTTCGTCTTTCGAGCGACCGCGGGGTGAACAGGCCCTGGGTCATCCGCCGAGGCGGGCCCGATTCTCGAACGCGTGGAAAACCGCGGGGGATCGGGGACGAGTCCAGGGCAGGACGAGCTAGGGCGAAGCACGATGCGCGAGCCGCCCAACGGGAGGGGCAGGCCTGGCGGCAAGGGGTGGACAGCACAGCGAACCATGCGAGTCCCTTCGGCCAGTTTCTCTGGGCGGAGACTCTTGCGATGCTCGCGGTCGCCGGCGTCGCGTTGGGACATGGGGTAGAGGCCGCCTATTCGGCGCTGCTCGGGGGGATGATCTCGCTGGTTCCGGATTACTACTTCGCGCGCCGCGTATTTCGCCGGTACACCGACAGGTCGCCGGTAGAAGCGGCGGCGATCATGCTGCGGGCGGAGATCGTCAAGATCACGCTGGCGGTGCTCATGTTCGTCGCGATCTTCGCCTTCATAGGGGCGTTGAACGTGTTGGCCCTCATTCTGGGCTATGTGTTGGTGAAGGCGACCGGAGTGGTCGTTTCGGTACGAGGCAGTTAGTGGCTGAGACAAGGCCCCTCGGGCAGAGATAGAGCATGGCGTCGGAAAACCCCACCTCCACCGAATACATCCAGCATCACCTGCAGAACCTCACCCTGGGTGTTCACCCGGACGGCACCATCGGCATCGCCCATGGTGCCGCGGAAGCGCGCGAGATGGGATTCTGGGCCATTCATCTGGACACCATGTTCTGGTCCATCGGGCTGGGTGCGCTGTTTCTGTACTTCTTTTACAGGGCGGCTTCGAAGGCTACCAGTGGCGTGCCCGGGAAGTGGCAAAACTTCGTCGAAATGGTCATCGAGTTCATCGACCACAATGTTCGTGGCACCTTCACGGCGAAGAACGACCTGGTCGCACCAATCGCGCTCACCCTGTTCGTCTGGATCTTGTTGATGAATTTCATGGATCTGGTGCCGGTGGATTGGATTCCGTTGTTGGCAACCTGGATCGGCATTCCCTACATGAAGGTCGTTCCCACGACGGATCCAAACGCCACCTTCGGACTGGCGATAGCAGTGTTCGTGCTGATGATCTACTACAGCATCAAGGAAAAGGGATTCAGCGGCTTCTTCGGTGAGCTTGCTTTCCAGCCTTTCCCGAAATGGATGTTCCCCGTGAACCTGTTGCTGGAGGGCGTGAGCCTGCTCTCGAAGCCCGTATCCCTGTCGCTGCGACTGTTCGGCAACCTGTATGCCGGCGAGATGATTTTCATCCTCATCGCCCTGTTCTATAGCGGTGGCCTGATGTGGGGAGCTGTAGGCGGGACACTGCAGCTGGTATGGGCGGTATTTCATATTCTCATCATTCTGTTGCAGGCGTTCATTTTCATGATCCTGACCGTTGTGTACCTTGATATGGCACACCAGGCTCATTAGATACTCATTGGAAACCTAGACTGAATTCCGAACAGGAGACTCGTAATGACGCAGGAAATCGCACTTTTGTACATCGCCGGCGGCATCATGCTCGGCGTCGGCGCCATGGGAGCCGCCATCGGTATCGGCGTTCTCGGCGCTCGCTTTCTCGAAGGTATTGCGCGCCAGCCCGAGATGCTGGGAATGCTGCGCACGCAGTTCTTCATCGTAATGGGCCTGGTGGATGCTCTGCCCATTATCGCCATCGCCATCGGCTTGTATGTCTTGTTCGCCGTCGTCGGTGGTGCTGGGTAGACATTAAGGGGCGAGAGGAATAGGGGCGACCCATGAATATCAACCTGACACTGTTCGGGCAGACCGTCGCGTTCATCGTATTCGTATGGTTCTGTCTGAAGTTCATCTGGCCGCACATCATCAAGGCGATGGACGATCGCAAGACCCAGATCGCCGATGGACTCGCGGCCGGCGAACGTGGACGGCACGAGCAGGAGCTCGCCGAGCAGCGCGCGGTCGAGGTCATCCGCGAGGCCAAGGACCAGGCGAAGGAGATACTCGCCCAGGCGCACAAGCGCGGTGACGAGATCATCGACGATGCGAAAGGCGACGGCCGTGCCGAAGGTGAGCGCATGCTGCGGGCAGCAGAAGCCGAAATGGAGCAACAGATGAACCAGGCGCGTGAGCAACTGCGCACCGATGTCGTGACGCTTGCGCTTCAGGGCGCGCAGCAGGTTCTCGGCCGTGACGTCGACGAGAAAGCGCACACCGAGCAGCTGGATCGTCTGGCAGCGCAGCTCTAGGGACGACGGTCGATGGAAGACGTAAGCGCACTCGCCCGCCCGTACGGGCTGGCTGCATTCAAGCAGGCCCGGGAAGAGGGCAAGATCGAGGAGTGGAGCAACATGCTCCAGCTCCTGGCCCGGATCTTACAGGACGCGACCATGCGGGGATTGATTGCCAATCCCAAGGTCAACGATCAGCAACTGGCCGAGCTCATCATCGACGTCGGTGGCGACGGCCTTTCGCAGACAGGCGGCAATCTCGTGCGCATAATGGCGGAGAACGAACGCCTGGCGGAAATGCCAGGCGTTGCGGCGGTCTTCGAAGAGGAACGCGACAGAACCGAGGGACGCAGTCACGTGGACGTGACGAGCGCCTTCGAGCTCACCGACACGCAAAGGAAAAACATTGCCGATTCCATGAGCAAACGCCTCGGCACCGAGGTCGACGTCGCGGTAACCGTAGACAAATCTCTCATCGGTGGCGTGGTGATCCGCGCCGGCGATACGGTAATCGATGCTTCGCTGCGCGGCCGGCTGAGTCAGCTCGGCCAATCACTCATGTGATGAATGCGGCGGGCGATGCATGTAGGAGCGAGCTTTTTCAATCGAGTCTGACCCCATTGAAAAGACTCCATTGAAAAAATGAGCATGAATTCTCTAATCAGGGGCTAGGACATGGCACTCACTGCGGCGGAAATCAGCGATCTCATCAAAGAGCGCATTGCCAACTTCGACGTTGGCGTCGAGGCGCGCACGGAAGGCACGGTGGTCACGCTCACCGACGGCATCGCACGAATCCACGGGCTCAGCGATGTAATGCAGGGCGAAATGATCGAGTTCCCCGGCAACACTTTTGGACTGGCGCTCAACCTGGAGCGCGATTCCGTGGGCGCGGTCATACTTGGTGACTACGAGCATATTTCCGAGGGCGACACCGTCAAGTGCACGGGACGCATTCTCGAAGTGCCCATCGGCCGTGGACTGCTGGGGCGCGTGGTGAATTCGCTGGGCGAGCCCATCGACGGTAAAGGTCCTATCGACGCCGCGGCCACCTCTCCCATCGAGAAGGTGGCGCCGGGCGTCATCGAGCGTCAGTCCGTCAACCAGCCGGTTCAGACCGGTCTCAAGTCCATCGATGCCATGGTTCCCATCGGCCGTGGACAGCGCGAGCTCATTATCGGCGATCGGCAAACCGGCAAGACGGCGCTCGCCATCGACACCATAATCAACCAGAAGGGTTCGGGGATTGCATGCATATACGTCGCCATCGGACAGAAGGCCTCGTCCATCGCCGGCGTGGTGCGCAAGCTCGAAGAGCATGACGCCATGGAGCACACCATCGTGGTGGCCGCCGGCGCTGCCGAGTCCGCCGCCATGCAGTACATCGCGCCCTACGCCGGTTGCACCATGGGCGAGTATTTTCGCGATCTCGGCGAAGACGCGCTCATTATCTATGACGACCTCACGAAACAGGCGTGGGCGTACCGGCAGGTCTCGCTACTGCTGCGCAGGCCCCCGGGACGCGAAGCCTACCCCGGCGACGTTTTCTACCTGCACTCCCGGTTGCTGGAGCGTTCCTCGCGCATCAACACGGACGAGGTCGAGCGCATAACCGACGGTAAGGTCAAAGGAAAGACCGGCTCATTGACGGCACTGCCCATCATCGAGACCCAGGCTGGCGACGTCTCGGCCTTCATCCCCACGAATGTGATTTCCATCACCGACGGCCAGATCTTCCTGGAAACGGATTTGTTCAACGCCAACATCCGCCCGGCCATCAACGCGGGCCTGTCGGTGTCGCGGGTGGGTGGCGCCGCGCAGACGGAGATCGTCAAGAAACTCGGCGGCGGTGTGCGTCTGGCGCTCGCGCAGTATCGCGAGCTGGCGGCATTCGCCCAGTTCGCCTCGGATCTGGATGAGGCTACCCGCAAGCAGCTGGAGCGTGGCCAGCGCGTCATGGAGACCATGAAGCAGAAGCAGTATTCGCCCATGAGTGTCGCGCAGATGGCCGTTTCGCTGTTTGCCGTCGATCGCGGCTATATGGATGACGTGGAGCTCGACAAGGTCGGTGACTTCGAGGAGGCGCTGCAATCCTACATGAGCTCGAGCCACGCGGACTTGCTGAAGAGCATCGAGGACAACCCGGTGTTCAACGACGAGGTCGAGTCCAAGCTCAAGGCCGCCGCCGACGACTTCAAGGCGAATCACGCGTGGTAACGGCAGGGAACTGATCGATGGCCGGCGAAAAGGAAATACGCACTCAGATCCGCAGTATCGAGAATACGCAGAAGATCACGCGCGCCATGGAAATGGTCGCCGGTAGCAAGATGCGCAAGGCCCAGGAACGTATGCAGCATGCACGGCCCTACGCAGAGAAAATGCGCCATGTGATCTCTCACGTAGCGGCCGCGAATTCCGAGTACAAGCATCCGTTTCTGATATCCCGAGAAGCGAAACGCGCAGGAATGGTGGTCGTCTCCACGGACAGGGGACTGTGCGGCGGCCTCAACACCAACGAGTTCAGACGCGTTGTTGAAAGAATGGATGAGTGGCGCGCGCAGGGCATCGAGACGGATTTCTGCGTTATCGGTAACAAGGCTGCGATGTTCTTGAAACGCTTCGGGGTCAATATCCTTGCGCAGGCAACCCATCTCGGCGACAGGCCGGCCATCGAGGACCTGATCGGCACCGTCAAAGTGATGCTGGATGCCTACAACGAGGGGCGCATCGACCGTCTCTATCTGGTCTACAACCAGTTCGTCAATTCCATGACTCAGACGCCGGTCGTCGAGCAGTTGCTGCCGCGCGAGCCCTCCGAAGAGGAGGAGGTCAAGCATTACTGGGATTACCTTTACGAGCCGGACGCCAAGAACGTGCTCGACAATCTGCTGACGCGCTATATCGAGTCGCTGATTTACCAGGGCGTGGTCGAGAACGTCGCCTGCGAGCAGGCGGCGCGCATGGTGGCCATGAAGTCGGCGACGGACAATGCCGGCGATCTGATCGACGAATTGAAGCTCGTCTACAACAAGGCACGGCAAACGTCCATCACTCAAGAGCTTTCGGAGATTGTCGCCGGCGCGGCGGCTGTTTGAGCCGGCAGCGCCAGGACACAGTCAAGTAAATGAGGACATCAAGATGAGTTCCGGACAGATCGCCCAGATCATCGGTGCCGTGGTCGACGTGGAGTTTTCCCGCGGCGCCGTGCCCAAGGTGTATCACGCGCTCAAGGTCGACAACGGCCTGACTCTCGAGGTGCAGCAGCAGATCGGCGACGGGGTCGTGCGCACCATCGCCATGGGCTCCACCGACGGGCTGACCCGCGGCGTCGGTGTCACCGACACCGGTGAACCGATCCTCGCGCCCGTGGGCGAGAAAACCCTGGGGCGCATCATGGACGTGTTGGGAGAGCCCGTGGACGGCAAGGGTCCCATCGGTGCCGAGGAAGCGTGGCCGATCCATCGCAAGCCGCCGGATTTCACCGACCAGTCCGCCGACGTGGAGGTCCTCGAGACCGGCATCAAGGTCATCGACCTCATCTGCCCGTTCAACAAGGGCGGCAAGATCGGCTTGTTCGGCGGCGCGGGCGTCGGCAAGACCGTGGCGCTCATGGAGCTCATCCGCAACATCGCCATCGAGCACAGCGGCTACTCGGTGTTCGCCGGCGTCGGCGAGCGTACCCGCGAGGGCAACGATTTCTACCACGAGATGCGCGAGTCGGACGTGCTCGGCAAGGTGGCGTTGGTGTACGGCCAGATGAACGAGCCCCCGGGTAACCGTCTTCGGGTAGGCCTTACGGGTCTCACCATGGCCGAGTACTTCCGCGACGAAGGCCGCGACGTGCTCATGTTCATCGACAATATCTACCGTTACACGTTGGCCGGCGTCGAGTGCTCGGCGCTGCTCGGGCGCATGCCTTCGGCAGTGGGCTACCAGCCTACACTCGCGTCGGAAATGGGCGCATTGCAGGAGCGCATCACCTCCACCAAGACGGGTTCTATCACCTCGATCCAGGCCGTCTACGTGCCGGCCGACGATCTCACCGATCCGTCGCCCGCCACCACCTTTGCGCACCTGGACGCGACGCTGGTCTTGTCCCGGCAGATTGCGGAGCTCGGCATTTATCCGGCGGTGGATCCCCTGGACTCCACCAGCCGTCAGCTGGACCCGCTGGTGGTCGGTCAGGATCACTACAATACCGCGCGCGACGTGCAGGGCGTCCTGCAGCGCTATAAGGAGCTCAAGGACATCATCGCCATTCTCGGTATGGACGAGCTCTCCGACGACGACAAGCTGGCGGTCTCCCGGGCACGCAAGATCCAGCGTTTTCTTTCGCAACCGTTCTTCGTCGCCGAGGTGTTCACCGGCAGCTCGGGAAAATACGTACCGCTCAAGGACACCATCGAAGGCTTCAAGGCCATCATCAGCGGTGAGATGGACGAGTACCCCGAGCAGGCGTTCTACATGGTCGGTGGCGTCGACGAGGTTCGCGAGAAGGCGAAGACCGTCTGAGTCGGGATTTGGCTAGCACAGCAGCATCGGAATCAACGACATGGCAATGACCATTCACGTCGATATCGTCAGCGCCGAGGCGGAGATCTTCTCCGGACTCGCGGAAATGGTGTTTGCGCCCGCGGTGATGGGCGAAGTGGGCGTTCTGCCGGGGCACGCGCCGCTGGTGACCTCGCTCAAGCCCGGCGAGGTGCGGGTCAAGCTTCCTGGTGGAGAAGAGCAGTCATTCTACGTCTCCAGCGGTATCCTCGAGATCCAGCCCCACGTGGTCACCGTGCTGTCCGATACCGCGCAGCGTGCCAGCGATCTGGACGAGGCCGCGGCGCTGGAGGCCCAGGAACGCGCCGAGCGCATGCTCGCCGATCGCCAGGCGGACTTCGACGAGGCCCAGGCCCGGGCCGAGCTCGCCCAGGCCGCCGCGCAGCTGCAGGCAATCCGACGCCTGCGCAAGGGCACGGGCCGCTAGTCGGCACGCCCGGGTGGGGACAGATTTGAAATCTGTCCCCTGCTAAGCTAGCTACACGTCGCCCCAACGAAGTGAGATCCAGCCGCCCGCACCATGGCCCCTTTGCACGTCGTCATCCTGGCCGCAGGCCAGGGAAAGCGGATGAAGTCCCGTCTGCCCAAGGTATTGCACCGCCTGGCGGGGCGCACTTTGCTCGAGCACGTGGTAGCAGCGACCCGTAAACTGGACCCTGCGGCAATCCACACGGTCTATGGACACGGCGGTCAGCAGGTGCGGGACGCGCACCCCGGTCTGGGCGTGCAATGGGTGGAGCAACGCGAGCAGCGCGGCACGGGTCACGCCGTCGAGCAGGCGATGCCCGCAATCCCCGACGAAGCCACCGTGCTGGTGTTGTATGCCGACGTGCCGTTGATCGATGCCGATACTTTGCGGCATACGGTGGCCGCGGCCGGCGAGAGCTCGCTTGCGCTGATCACCGTGCAGGTCGAGGATCCGCGCGGCTATGGCCGCATCCTGCGCGGCTCCGACGGCCGCGTGGTTGGCATCGTCGAGGACAGGGATGCCAGTGACAGCGAGCGCAGCGTAAAGGAAATCAACACCGGAATTTTGGCGGCCGGTGCCGCCAGCCTGCGTGGTTGGCTGCGTCGCATCGACGAGAGCAATGCGCAGGGCGAGCGTTATCTCACCGACGTCATCGCGCTGGCGGTGGGTGAGGGCGTTGACGTGCACAGCATCAGTCCCGGCGCCATGGAGGAGGTGCTCGGCGTCAATGACCGCAGCCAGCTCGCGAAGCTCGAACGCCATTATCAACGCAGGCAGGCGGAGCGGCTGATGCGCGACGGCGTCACCATCGTGGATCCGGCGCGCCTGGACGTACGCGGCGAGGTGGACATCGGGCGCGATGTGTCACTGGACGTGAATGTCATTCTCGAGGGCAGGGTGGTCATCGCCGAAGGTGCCAGTATCGGCCCGAACTGCGTGATCAGAAATGCCGAGATCGGGCCGGAGAGTCAAATTTTCGCCAATACCGTCATCGAGCAGGCCAGCATCGGCGCGCGTTGCGAAATCGGACCCTATGCAAGACTCCGGCCGGGCACGACGCTGGCCGAGGACGTGCACATTGGCAATTTTGTCGAAGTCAAGAACACCCGCGTGGGCCGGGGATCCAAAGCCAATCATCTCACCTATCTGGGGGACTCCCGGGTGGGGAAGGACGTGAACGTTGGCGCGGGCACAATTACCTGTAACTACGATGGCGCCGAGAAGCACACCACCGTCATCGAAGACGGCGTGTTCGTGGGCTCCGGAGTGGAGTTGGTGGCGCCGATCACGGTGCACGCCGGTGCCACCATCGGAGCCGGAGCGACCGTGACAAAGGACGTGGCGTCGGGCGTGCTGTCGGTCAATCGCGGCCGCCAGACCACCATCGAGAACTGGACCAGACCCACGAAGAAAAAGAAGGGGTCAAAATAGACGTTATTTTCGCCTCTGAGGGGGGGAACGTAGGTTGGGCATCGCTTTGCGATGCCCAACCTACGTTTCTGAAAAGGCCCGCCTGTTCGGATAGACTGGTCTACATTACAGAATTCATTGAGATCAGCAAATATGTGCGGAATCGTCGGGGCAGTATCGGAACGTAACGTCGTACCAATACTCGTCGAGGGCCTTAGACGCCTGGAATACCGCGGCTACGACTCGGCGGGCCTTGCGGTCATCAATGGCTCGAATACCCTCACCCGGGTACGCACACCCGGAAAGGTCGCTGCCCTCGATGAGTTATTGGAGAACGATTCGGTGCAGGGCTCGATTGGCATCGCTCATACGCGCTGGGCGACCCACGGCGTGCCCAACGAGGCCAATGCCCATCCTCACGTGTGCCGTGACGAAATCGCCGTGGTGCACAATGGCATCATTGAGAACTATACGGAGATCCGGGCCGAGCAGGAGCGCCTCGGCTACGAGTTTCATTCCGACACCGATACGGAAGTCATCGCCACGCGCATCCATCATTACCTGGGCCAGGGCGCCACGCTCGTAGACGCGGTACGCAGCACCACCAGTGAACTCGAGGGCGCGTACGCCATCGGTGTCGTCAATGCCCGTCAACCGGATCGCGTGGTGGGCGCTCGTATGGGCCCCCCGTTGCTGGTTGGACTCGGCGACGGCGAGCACTTTCTCACTTCCGATGTCGCTGCCTTGATACCCGTCACCCAGCGATTCCTCATTCTGGAGGACGGCGACGTCGCCGAGCTGCAGCGCGACGGGGTCACGGTCTTTGACCGTTCGGGTCAAATTGTCGAACGCGAAGAAACCTTGAGCGAGTTGAATGCGGACGCCGTCGAGCGCGGTCAGTACCGCCACTATATGCAGAAAGAAATTTTCGAGCAGCCCGAGGCTATTGCCAATACTCTGGAGGGACGTCTTCACGGCAACCGCGTCCTCGAGGCCGCCTTTGGCCCCGAGGCGAAGGCCATCTTCGATGGCGTGCGAAGTGTGCAGATCGTCGCTTGCGGCACCAGCTATCACGCCGGCTTGGTTGCCCGGAACTGGTTCGAAGGACTCGCCGGTATTCCATGTAACGTGGAGGTTGCAAGCGAGTTTCGCTATCGGCACCCGATCCCCAACGCTGACGCTCTGGTGGTGGCGATCTCGCAATCGGGTGAGACCGCGGACACGCTTGCGGCCGTGCGCGGCGCGCGAGAAATCGGATTCGGGTCGGTATTGAGTATCGTCAACTCTCCGGAGAGTTCGCTCGTTCGAGAATCCGATCTCGTGCTCATGACGCGTGCCGGTCCCGAGATCGGTGTTGCATCCACGAAGGCGTTTACGACACAACTCACCGCGCTGCTGCTGCTCGTCGTTGCACTGGGGCGGCGTCACGCGTTGGACGCCAAAGCGGAAGCACGCATCGTCGAACAGCTGCGTTCCCTGCCGGGATTGTGCGAACGCGTCCTGGCGCTGGATGATCACGTAAACAGCCTGGCCGGCCGATTCGCCGACAAGCATCATGCGCTGTTCCTGGGCCGCGGTGTGCAGTATCCGGTGGCTATGGAAGGGGCGTTGAAGCTGAAAGAGATCTCCTATATACACGCCGAGGCCTATCCTGCGGGGGAGCTCAAGCACGGCCCGTTAGCGCTGGTGGACGCCGACATGCCGGTGGTGGTGGTCGCGCCGAACGACGCGCTCCTGGAGAAGCTCAAATCCAATCTCGAGGAAGTGCGGGCGAGAGGCGGTGAGCTTTACGTATTCGCCGACCAGCATGCCGGTGTTCATCCGAGCCCGAGCGTGCACGTCTTAGAAGTGCCGTCCATGGGCGAGCACATCACACCCATTGTTTATACGATTCCGCTGCAGCTTCTCGCCTACCATGTCGCCGTGCTGAAAGGCACGGATATCGATCAACCCCGCAATCTCGCCAAGTCCGTTACCGTGGAGTGAGCATGGAAATCGACGTCAAGGGTGCGGTAAGGGACAAGTACGCCTCCATCGCGGCCAAGCGCTCGAATAAACCCTCCGAAGATGAGGCCGCGCTGGCCCATGCGTTCGGCTATTCGGACGGGGAGCTCGACAGTATTCCCGAGGAGGCAAACCTGGGTGTCTCCTGCGGCAATCCCACCGCCATGGCGAGTCTACTTCCAGGCGAGGTGGTCGTGGATCTGGGAAGCGGAGGAGGGCTCGATGTCTTCCTCGCCGCACAGAAAGTCGGGAGCGCCGGGAAATCCATCGGCATCGACATGACGCCCGAGATGGTTGCGCTGGCCAACAAGAATCTTTCCACGTCGTCGTTCGACAATGTCGAGTTTCATCTGGCAGACATTGAAGCGATGCCGCTGGAATCGGGTTCGGTGGATTGTGTCATCAGCAACTGTGTTCTCAATCTGGTTCCCGACAAGCAAAAGGCATTCGCCGAGATATTCCGAGTGTTGAAAGCGGGCGGCAGGCTGGTGGTAAGCGACATCGCATTGCACCAGATCCCACCGCCCGAGCGAGAGAAGAGCGTCAAGGCGCTCACGGGTTGCTTGGCCGGGTCGATTCTAACGAGTACCTATAGAGAAATGCTCGAAGACGCCGGCTTCACGACCGTGGAGATCATCGATACGAATAGTGATTTGAACGTCTACCGTGCGCTTCGCGCGCCGGATGCAGACAACGCGCCACCGGCGCCGTCGGGATCATGCTGCGGGGAAGCCGGTGGGGTAACCCAAGATAGCGACTTCGACGTCAACGAGTATGCTGCAAGCGTGAGAGTGCTCGCCATCAAGTAACGCGCCTGGCTCCGATTTCTCCGTTTCCCGATCGGCTCTGGCCGAGACGCAGTTCCCGCTTTCCCGCTGATTCCTCTACCGCCGCTTTTCCGGGTGCGCCCGCGGTGCTCATCCGCGGCAGCGGTGCTAACATTGGTTCGAAAATTTCTTCTGGGAATTCAACGACATGGTTGCCGACTGGATGCGCTTCACCCATGGTGCGGTCATGCTCGTTGTGATTTCCGCGACGTTTTTCGCGCCCCACGCCGCCAATGCCCGGGGGCCGCTCACCGAAGATCCCGACAGCATGTTCATCCAGGCGGCGGAGGACATCGGATTCCGCTACCGGACGGAGTTTACGG